>Ga0079218_10000101_pt1 | contig 18466 bp, 11 predicted proteins | sample NCCompost_FD_77181 | JGI IMG/M metagenome (GOLD analysis project Ga0079218, IMG submission 77181) | Agricultural soil microbial communities from Utah to study Nitrogen management - NC Compost | ecosystem: Environmental > Terrestrial > Soil > Agricultural land | place: USA: Utah | collected... | reverse complement strand
TCAGGCTTCACCGGCTTGATCTCGATGGCGCGGACCCAGCGGGCTTCCTTGAGTCCCGTTTCGGTCACCGGGCGGAACCACTTGTCCTGCGTGCGGGCGGCCATGTCGTACGCCTTGGAACGCAGCACGAGGTCCGGCGGGCCGAACTGGTCGGCATAGTGCCAGCGGTTCGGGTCAGGGAACTTCGGCGCCGGCGGCATGTCGGCGGCGCTGCCTAACGGCGTTCCGTCATCGACCCATTTCACGAGCGTCGCGATCTGCTCATCGGTCAGGCCGCGGTCGTTCTTGAACGACTGGATGCCGACCGTTTTGTCGATGTGCCACGGCGGCATGAGGCGTGCGGCGACCTTGGTCTTGATGCGTCGCGCGTACTTCCGGGCGTCCTCGTAGGTAATGAGCGACATCGGTGCGATGGAACCCGGTTGATGGCACTCCTGGCATTTCTGCTGGAGAATCGGCGCGACGTGTTTGGTGAACGTCACGGATTGCGCCTGCAGCGCGACCGGCAGCAGCAGGGGGAGGGCGAACATCGGAAACAGAAACCGCGACATTCGGACATCTCGCTCGTAACTGGTGTGTTGCGTCGTACTTCTTACTTCTTGCTTCTTGCTTCTCGCTTCTCGCTTCTTGCTCTTATTCATCTCACTTGAACAACGACAAACCCATTCGTCCAACAACATTGCGAATGACCCGCACTGGCCATTGCCGAATCATTGGCACGAATGCGCACGACGTACGTGCCTGGCGCGGAAAACGTCGCGGCAGTCGTTGCCTTCCCATCGGCGGCCGGGGTCCCGCCGGAAGACGTGAACGTCACCGCACCCGGGCCCTGGTGCTTGAACCATGTCAGCGTGACCGCGGCGCCATTGCCACGGGCCCCGGCCACCGAGCCGGCGCCGCGCCCGTCGTCGGCCGCCCAAATCGTTAGGTCGAGTGGCTGGCCGACAGTTGCCTGCAACGGCCCACCGGTCGCGCCGCCGGGACCCTGTGCGGCTGGTCCGTCTGGCGAAAGTCTGATTACCGGTGGCGTATTACCCGTGCCGGCTTCGCCGGCCAGTGCGTCGATCTCCCAGTCTGGATGCAGGCTCGCCGGGATCGCGAACGTCTCGCCCTTCATGCGTAGCGTCCACGTCACCTTCTGCGACGCCCCGAAGTTCGCGGGAACCTTTATCGCAAAGACGCCCCAGTGGCGTCGCGCCTCGAAGCGCGTGGGTTGAGCTTGATTGGAATCGCCCGGCCTGATGAAATTGTCCGCGCCTACCGGAATCTCGATGACCTCCGACGCGTTCCGGTTGTAGTAGCCGAACGAGATGCTGAACGTCCCGTCCGGATTCCGGTACCAGCCTTCGAAGACAGGGGTGACTGACTGGCCGGATTTGGCAGCCGGCGCCAGCGGCAGTTGTGCGGACGCGACGGGAGCAAAGCCCGGGATGAGGCACAACAGGAGCAGTCGAGTCAGGCGCACCGGAACTCCGTGGCTGCGTGGACGGAAAAAGCTCGGTTCGGCCGCCGACGCGCGCAAGAGAAATCCGCCTGCGATCGCCGTCGTGGTGCCGGATCCGCCCGCTAATTTCTTCCTATGACGAACGCCCGCACCCGCACGCCGCGCATTCGCATCGACGTCGCCACGCCTGACGACATTCCGGGCATCGTGGCGGTTCGGGTGAAAGCCTCCGAAGATCTCACTCGGCGGTTCGGCGCGGGACACTGGTCCGGCCTCGCCAGTGAGCGCGGGGTGGCGTGGGAGATTCGGCAGGGCGGCAAGACGCTCATTGCTCGGCGCGGCAAAACAATCGTCGCCACGCTCAAGATCGCGACGCGCAAACCGTGGGCGATCGATGTCTCCTACTTCACCCAAAGCAAACATCCCTGGTACCTCACCAACATGGCGGTCGACCCGGCACATCAAGGCCTGAGCATCGGCAACCGCTGTGTCATGGCGGCCATCGAGGCGGTTCGTGAGGAAGGCGGCGACGCCGTTCGCCTTGACGCGTACGACGCCGAAGCCGGCGCCGGTGCTTTCTATGAGAAATGCGGATTCACGGAGCGCGGGCGCGTGACGTATCGGATCACGCCGCTTGTTTACTACGAGAAACTGTTGACTCGGTGACTCGGGGTCAGAGTGGTGTCTGACCCCGGTCTGACCCTGGTCTGACCCTTACCTTGAACAACTGGAAACTCTCACGGCGCCGATGCGCGTCGAATAGTTCGTCGCGCCGGCCTTGAGGTAGTCGCCGACGTACCAGATCGTGCAATCGTCCGTCGGGTCGACCGCGGTCTGGGTGTAGTCTTCCCAGCGGAGCGTGTTCGTCTGCGATGCCTCGCCGGTCGCGAGGATCGTCTCACGGAAGGTCAGCCTGCCTGACGAGTCAGACGCAATGCGCGCGGCGATACGCTGCCCGGCGAAGTGTGGCGTTCCACCGAACGAATAGCCGATGACGATGTTGCCCATGCGATCCATCGCCGGACTGGCCATCCACCGATAGAAGCTGTCCGGCGCGTACGTCGACTGCTGGATGAGCGTCAACGACCGGTTGCGCGCGACGTCAAACTCGTACCACCGTACACCTCCGCCAGCTGCTTCGGTGTTGACCGAGTGGACGGCCACAATTCGCTCGCGGCCGTTCACATTTCGATAGACTACGCGCGCCATCAACTTGTCGCCCTGCGCGTCGAGTCGGCGTTCAGTGCCAGGTTGGGGCACGGAGTTGGTGAGCTGGCCGCCACACAGGTAGCGATAGGGAGCGACCCTGACCTTCTCCGGCCCGGTCACGCGCGTCCTGGCTGGATTCGTCCAATCGACGTGGAACGACCAGGCATAGATCCCATCGTCATCCAGGTCACCGCGCAGCTGTGTCCCGCCGGTTGCCAGCATCGGATTCGGGGCACCACCAGGCGGGAGCTGCGTGCCATCGAGGTCGGCGTTGTTCAGGAAGTTTACGCCGTCGATGACGACGCACTGCTCGGTGGCGGCTTCGCCTTTCAGCATCCGGACGCGGTCGACCACGCAGGCGTGCTTTTCGATCACGTCGTCGCCCGTGCTCGTCGGGATGTAATACCCGTCGGGCCAGACAGCCGGCCGGGGATAATCCGGGAACAGCGGCCGCAGGAATTCGTAGCGATACCAGCTGCCTAACGGGTCGGGACTGGTGCTCACGGCGTAGCACATCGAGTACGGTCCGGTGTCGGCGGCCGGCGGTGCTCCCGCCCCCCGGCCGCGTCCTGGCGTTGTCGTGTCGCGGGGCGGCACCACAAGCGCCGATGCACCGCCCGGCTGTCCCTGGACGCCCGACGGCGCGAGGTACACCGAATCAGAGCCTTTCCATTGCGGCGGCTGATCAGCTCTCGCCGCCGCCCGGCGGAAGATCGGCATGACTACCAGCCAGCGGTTGGCCAACTGGTCGTAGCGCACCACGGCGTCGCCGTTATTCCGAGCTTCACACGTGCCTGTGAATCCCGAGAAGAGCGTGTTGGTTGGCACGCTCCCATACAGCACTCGGCCGGTGGTATCGAAGCGCGTACCCTTTTTCGTGAAGATCGCCAGCCGCGAGTTCACGGTCTGGATGATGTGATCAGGTCCTACAGCGAGGCTGTTGTCGGATGGATTCCTGCCATTGGACGGACCTTGTGGACCGTCGAAGCCTACGCCGAGTCCATCGAAGGAAGCGACCAGTTCGAGGGCCGGTCGATGACCTGGCGCTCGCTGCTCGACACGAGCTCCGGCAGTATCGTTAGGTGCCGACGCCGGCGAGCCGCCGCCCTGTTGCGTCTCTCCGGGTGCGAGGGAAGACCCCGGGCAGTCGACGCAGTTCGCTACCGCTGGCGCCGTCGGAATGATTGACGCAAGGGTCGCGGAAATGTCCCGGGCCACCGCATGCCTGACGACCGCTCGATCCGTCCGCCCGCATGCCATGACCAGCGCAAGTAGTGCAATGGCGCGTGTCAACAAGATGAAGTTCCGCGAGCTGGGCACCAGAAAGCCTCTGACACGGAGGTCACGGGGGTCCAGAGGGTAATGCCGCGGCGTTAGGCTGAGCAGCGATGTCCCTCCGTGATCCCCGTGTCCCCTGTGGTAAAATGTTCTTCTGAACTCAAAAGCAGGTCAGGAGCCGTTCGAAAGCGCTATGAAATAATTCGACCAGCATTCACCTCAGTAAGCCCCAACCGCTTCAACTCGGCGTTCAGCTTCGGCAGCTCGGTATTCAGGATCTGCTCGAGCCGATCGGTTTCCACTTTCAACTCCTGCACCAGGTCGTTGAAGATCGGTTCAGCGTTGGCAATCGGCGCGCCGTCACCCGTGTTCACAGAACGATTCAAGGTGCCGATCCGGTTGTTGATCTTGATCGGGAAGTTGAGCGGATCCTGGCCGCTCTGGTTCCGCACCTGATAGATCGCCTCTTCAACACTGCTGATCTGCTTGACCAGCGTGTCACCGACAGTCTTCAGGCGGCGGTCCTGCGACTTGCCGAGGCGATCGGTCACCTGGCCCTTGATGTCGCGGATCCGGATGACGGCCTGGTTTGCCTCACTCAACTTGTCGCGGATGCGAATCGCCAACGCGAACTGCGCCTCCAGGTCCGCCTGCGTTACATCCTTATAAAGCGGATGCTTGATGACTTCGAGCGGTTGGGTCAGCGTGCGGCCGTCAACGTTCATTCGCACCGTGTAAGTCCCGGGCACTGCCAACGGTCCGGAGGTCGACGCGCCCCAGAGTATCATGCCAGGGAACGTCGTTGCGCCCGGGTACTGAAGATTCCATTGCACCGTATTCAGGCCGGCTCGCATTGATGCCTGTGCGACACCGCCGCCACGTCCACCGCGACCGCCTCCAGCTGCTTCAGCTCCTCCTCGGCCACCTGGTGGTTCGGCCCCGCCCGCGAGGGTAAATGCGGTGCGTCCGGCAGCATCCACGACCTGAATCGACACGCTTTGCGCCGGACGCTTGAGCCAGTACTGGATCTGCGCGCCGCCGCCGGAACGAATCGCCTTCGCCGGGCGGAAGAGGTACGGATCCGGCGAACTCGAAAGCGCCGGCGTCATCTGGCGCAGGGGTTCGATGTTGTCGAGCACGTAGAAGCTGCGGCCGTGCGTGCCGAGTACGAGCGCGTTCTTTTCGACGATCATGTCGTTCACCGGCACGCGCGGCAGGTTGAGCGAAAGCGATTCCCAGGTCCCGCCGTCGTCATACGAGAGGTAGACTCCGAATCGCGTACCGGCATAGATCAGCCCTCGGCGGGTGGGGTCCTCGCGCACGGTGTGGACGTAATCGTTAGGTAGGATCCCGTTGATTATCTTCGTCCACGTGCGGCCGAAATCGTGTGTTCGGAAGATGTACGGAGCCATATCGTCGAGGAGTGGACGCTTGACCGCCACATACGCCGACCCGTCGGCGAACGCAGAAGCATCGATCTGGCTCACGCGTCCGAACTCCGGCATGTCGCGCGGCGTGACATTGGTCCAGGTCCGACCGCCGTCCTGTGTAACGTGGACCAACCCATCATCCGTTCCTGCCCAGATGACGTTCACGTTCCGCTTGCCAGGCGCGAGCGAAAACACGACGGCGTAAATCTCCGGCCAGTTCATGTCGTGCGTGATCGGGCCGCCGGAGGGTCCCATGGTCTTGGGATCATGCTTGCTCAGGTCCGGCGAAATCGGATCCCAACGCTGGCCACCATTGGTCGTTTTCCAGACGCGCTGCGACGACGTGTAGAGGACGTTCGAGTCGACCGGCGAGAAGATGATCGGATACGTCCACTGCCACCGTTCCTTTACTTCGCTGGACGGCTCGCCCTGATACTGGCGCGGATAAGGATTCACTTCGCGCAGTTGACCGGTCTTGCGATTGTAGTACGTCATGAAGCCGCCGTTATTCGTGCCGGCGAAAAAGACGTCGATGTCCTTAGGATCCGGCGCGATGTAACCGGGTTCGCCGCCGCCAACCTGGTATGACTCCCACCGCGGACCCGCTGCGCCGCCTCCAACCACGGGCGAAAGAGCCGGCTGCCCACCGCCGCCGCGCCCTCCACGGCCACCGCCACCAGCGGAACTCGGCACACATGCCGTGCTGTTGTCCTGCTGTGATCCGCAGACGTGGAACGGCACGTGGCCCGTGGTGATCACGTGATAGAACTGCGCGGTGGGAATGTTCTGGTTCGACCACGTACCCGATCCCCCCTGCATTGAAACCGCGCCGCCACCGTCGTTCCCGTTGACCAGGTGCTGTGGGTTATCGGGATCGATCCAGAGGTCGTGGTGATCGCCGTGCGTTCCGCCGCCCACGTTGGTCAGCGTCTTGCCGCCGTCGGTCGACTTGAACAGCGACGTATTCAGCGCGTACACGACGTCGCGGTTCTTCGGATCAGCGGTGATGTGCGTGTAATAGAAGGCGCGCTGGCGGATGCTGCGGTTGCCATTGACCAGCGTCCACGTGTTGCCGCCATTGTCAGAGCTGTACAAGCCACCGTTCTCGTTTTCGATCAGCGCGTACACGCGGTTCGGGTCTGCGCCGGAGACGTCGACGCCGATGCGGCCTACGACGCCCGTTGGAAGGCCGGGGCGTCGAGTGATTTCGGTCCATGATTCGCCGCCGTCCGTCGACTTGAAGAGTCCGGAGCCGGGGCCGCCGCTTTCCATCTTGTATTCGTTCCGGTAGGCCTGCCACAGCGCGGCGTACAGGACCATCGGGTTCGTCCGGTCGACCGAGATGTCGATCGCGCCGGTCTTGTCGTCGCGATACAGCACCTTGCGCCAGGTCCGGCCACCGTCACTGCTCTTGAACACGCCCCGTTCAGCGTTAGGCGCGGCGTGGAATCCGAACGCGGCGACCCACACGATGTCCGGGTTGGTCGGGTGGACGCGGATCTCGGAGATGTTCTGCTTGTCGCTGAAGCCGACCTTTGTCCACGTCTTGCCGGCGTCGGTGGATTTGTAGACGCCGTCGCCCGGGATGATGTTGCCGCGAATACACGTCTCGCCGGTCCCGATGTAGACGACGTCCGGGTTCGATTCCGAAACCGCGACTGCGCCCACTGACGTCGACCCGATCTGGCCGTCGGTTACCGGGACCCAGTCGTTCCCACCGTTGGTGGTCTTCCACAAGCCCCCGCCGACGGCGCCGAAATACGCTTCCTGTGGCCGGCCCTTCACGCCGCTGACCCCGATGGAGCGGCCGCCCTTGTCCGGACCGATCTGGCGCCACTGGTACGTGCGCAGGATGAGCGAGTCGAGTGCGGTGACTCGCACAGGCGGCGATCCGCGCGATACACGAGAGCCAAGGCTCCAGGCTCCGGTCAGTGTGAGCAGCGATGCCGAGGCTGCGATCGCGATGCGTCCGTGAAATCGAAACATGTCACCCTCTCCGCGTGGGCGGTTGTGCGAGAGAGTGTAGCTCGCGCGTCAGCGCAGAGAAAGCCGGAAACCCTGAAGTCGCTTCACGCGCGGCGTCCAAAACAGCCGCATTTTCGTACCGACAGCGGATTAGCTTTCAATCACCTCAAATTTGGTGGTTCCCGTGGCTCCTCCGCGCTCATACAAGGGTTTCGTTCTCACGGCGCGGACATTTCAGGTTCGCGGGTCGGGGCAATGGACGCTCGACGTCATCATCAGTCGCCGTGGTTCACTTCGCGCCTTCAGCAGCCCCACGACCTACGAAAGCGAGCGGGACGCGACCAACGCCTGCATGCAGATGGGCTGCCGGATTATCGACGCCAGCCCGAAGGATTGCCACGTGTCAGACCTGACGCGAGTCTAGCGCTCTGGATCGACCGGCGCGGCTAGGGTGGCTGCGGCCGTCCGCACCCTGCGCACCCTAAGCACCCTTCGCACCCCGCTTTAGTCCGTCCTGAGCGCCACCAGTGGATCGACACGCGTCGCCCTGCGCGCGGGAATCATGCAGGCCGACAGACCAGCCAGCGCCAGCACGACCACCACGGCCCCGAAGATCGACGGGTCGCGCGGTTGCACGTCGAAGAGGAGGATCGTCAGCAGCTGCGCCACGCCGGCCGCCAGCCCGAGCCCCAGAACGAGGCCGACGCCGAGCTGCCACGCCCCCTGCCCGAAGATCATCCTGATCACGTCACCCGCCTGCGCGCCTAACGCCATGCGGATCCCGACCTCGCGTACCCGGCGGCTCACCGCGAACGACATCACCGCGTACAGTCCGACCGACGCCAGGAACAGCGCAATGAATCCGAAGATCATGAACATCGTCCCGAAGACGCGGATGAACCACGTCGGGCGCGCAAACGCTTCCTTCATCGAGTACACGAAGTAGATCGGGATGTCGGGATTGAGCGAAGCTACCGTCTGGCGCACCTGCTGGGTGATCGCCATCGGGTTCCCGGTGGTCCTCACCGCGAGGCTGGCGAAACTCGAATGGCGCTGCGCCAGCGGCACGTAATACTCGGCCTCCCGCGGCTCATCCGGGTCGCCGCTGTACAATGTCGGGACGATCCCGACGATCGTCAGCCAGGGTTGCGGGCTGGTCCGGCCACCCTGCCGGATCCGGCCGCCTAACGCGTCCTTACCCCGGAAGTACTGCTCGGCAAAGGCCTGGTTCACGACCGCCACCGGCAGGCCGGCCTCCCGATCATTTTCGTCGAGCAGGCGACCCTTGATCTGCCTGATCTCGAACGTCTCGAAGAACCCGGGTGAAACCGCGTTCCAGGAGGAGCTCGGTACATCCCGTTCTTCGTTGTACGTCACACCTTCGACGGTGAAGTTCCCGCCATTGCCCCCGACCGCGGGCAGTCCGGCCATGATCGCCGCCGACTTCGCCCCGGGGATCTGTAACAGCCGCTCCCGCAGCTGCTCATGGAAACGCTTCTGCAGCGCGGTGTCGGTGTAGGTCGCAGGGAAACCCACGCGAGCCGTGAAGATGTCCTCGGTCCGGAACCCGGGATCCATGTTCCGCAGCCTGGTCACGCTCTTGATCATCAGGCCGGACGCCACCAGCAAGCCGCATGACAACGCGATCTCGAACACCACCAGCGCCTTGCTCATCTTGCCGATCTTGAGGCTCGACGAGCCGCGCGATTCATCCTTCAGCACTTCATTCAGGTCCGCGCGCGACGACTGGTACGCCGGAATGACCCCCGAGAACATCGTCGCGCCAAGGGCGATCAGCACCACGAAGCCGAGTACGGGCGGATGCAGCGCGATATCGATGAAGAAGGGCGGTTGCGAGTCGACAATCGCCGCGTTGAAGAGCGTGATGCCGACCCAGGCCAGGATGGTCCCGAACACGGCGCCGATAGTGGACAGGACGAACGCCTCGGTCAGGAACTGGCGGATCACCGCGCTGCGGGTCGCGCCTAACGCGGTCCGGATGCCGACCTCCTTGGACTTGTGTGCGGCCCGGTCGAGCAGGAGGTTCGCCACGTTGGCGCAGGCGATGAGCAGCACGAAGATGACCGCGCCGAGCATGGTATAGAGCAGTTGCCGCGGCTCAGGGCCCATCTCCGCGTCGACGAAGTTTACCACGCGCGCGCCGATATTTTCGTTCGTCTCCTTGTAGTCCTTCGCCAGGCGCTGCGCGATTGCGTTCACTTCATTGGATGCCTGCTCGATCGTCACGCCGTCCTTGAGCCGCCCGGCCACAGTCAGCCAGTTGCCCTGCCCACGGGGCAACGCGACCGGATCGAGCTGTAGCGGCAGCCACAACGCCGCGTCGTCCGGGAACAGGAAGCCTTCAGGCATGACGCCGACGATCGTGTAGGGAATCCCGTTGGCGCGAATCGCCTTTCCTACGATCGCCGAATCGCTGCCGTACCGGCGCTGCCACATGCCGTAGCCGAGTACGACCACGCGGGGTCCGCCGGGAACGTCGTCTCCGGGCTGCAGGTAGCGTCCCAGATGCGGGGGGACGCGCGGAATTTCGAATGTTGAAGCGGTGACAAAGGCGCCGGTGAAGCGTTCCGCTTCCGCATCGCCACTGACGTTGACGGTGCCTGTGTAGTACGCGGCCAGCGATGACATCGACTTCTGCTGGTCGCGATAATCGACGAAATCGCCGATAGGCGTCCCCATGTTGTTACTGCCATTCGTCGGATTGAAGCGCGTCATCTGGACGATGCGATCGCCTTCCACGAACGGCAGCCCCTTCATCAGCGCGCCGTAGATGATCGAGAACATCAGCGCGGTCAGGCTGATGCCCAGTGTCAGGGCGAGGCTGGCCACGAAGGACAGTCCGGGGGCCTTGGCGAGCGACCGGATGCCGTAACGGATATCGCGCAGAATGGATTGCATGATGGGCTTGGGGCACGGGGCACGGGGCATGGGGCCCGGTCCGCCTTACGCCCACGTGTAGATGTGGGTTTCGGTTGCCCAATCCGGAGGACAGTTTTTCGCACGCGCGCGGTACCCCGTGCCCCATACCCCATGCCCCGTATCCAATGACGGCTACCGCACCGGCTCAACCGACTCTCGTCAAAGCCATCGGTCGCTGGAGCTTCGCGGCCCTGGTCTTGAACACCATCATCGGCACGGGCGTTTTCGTGCTGCCAGGGACGCTCGGCGGCACGCTGGGCTGGTCGTCGATGTACGCCTGGCTGGTGGCCGCTTTGCTCACCGGCACGATGATCTTCTCGTTCGCCGAGGTTGCCTCGCGATTCTCACGGGCTGGCGGTGCGTACCTCTATGGAACAGCGGCGTTCGGTCCGTTCATTGGAATCCAGTTCGCGTGGATGGGATATTTCGTCCGCTGCATAACGGCGGCGGTGCAGGCGAACCTGTTCACGACGTACCTGGTCGAGTTGTGGCCGGCTGCGTCGGGACGCCCGGCGCAGGTGGCGGTGACGGCAGTCTTCATCGGGCTCCAGGCGCTGGTGAATATCCGCTCGGTGGGATCGGGCGCGACGGTAAGCAACGTCTTCGCGATCGTGAAGCTGCTGCCCCTGATCGCCTTCGGCACACTCGGCATTATCTGGCTGACGATGGGGAAGGCTGTGGCGCCCGCCGTCGCAAGCGACCCAACGTTAGGCGGCTGGCTCAACGCGATGGTCCTGCTGATGTTCGCGTACGGCGGTTTCGAGTCGGCGCTGATCCCGATGGCGGAGGCCAAGGACGCGCGCCGGGATGCGCCATTCGCGTTAATCGCCGGCCTGGCGCTCGTGACCCTGGTGTACCTCGCCGCGCAGTTGACCGTGCTGGTGACCCTGACCGAACCGGCGGCGACGAACCGGCCGCTGGCGGCGTCGGCGCGGGTAATGTTCGGGCCGGGCGGTGCGATCCTGATTACGGTGGCTGCGCTGATTTCCGTCTATGGCTGGGTGGCGTCCAACATGTTGAACGTCCCGCGCCTGACGATGGCGATGGCACAGGAGGGTGTGCTGCCTGCCTTTTTTGCGAAGATCCATCCGACATTCCGCACGCCCTACGTCTCGATCCTGATCTTCGCCGCGATTTCGCTCGCGCTCGCTCTCCAGGCGGATCTGCTTCGAAACCTGAGCCTGTCGGCGGTGTCGAGACTTTTGCTGTACGGTGGGGTCTGTTTGTCGCTGCCGGTGTTCCGCTGGCGCGAGTCTCGGGGTGCCTTGCCGCCTGGAGTGGAGCCGGCATTGTTCCGGGTGACCGGTGGTCCGTTCTTCGCGGCGGTGGGGGTGGCGCTGTCGCTTCTGTTAGCGACGCGGATGTCCGGCTCCGACGCGATCAAGATGGCTGTGGTGATCGGCTTTGGCGCGCTCCACTGGCTGGTGATCCGTTCCAGACAAAAGACGGGAAGCAATCGACCGTAGCTCCGCGGAGGCGTTATGCGGCGAATCATCGTTCTTGCGTTTGTCATTGGCCCCTCGATCGGTTTGGGCCAGGCACCACCAAGGCGGGTCGCCCTGCCGCCGCATAACGGGCGGCTCGCGACGGGGTTTACCGTCATTACATCGGTTCGCGAGCTCAGCGACGGTCGGATCCTTGTGACCGATCCACAGGACTTGCAGTTGGTCGTTGCCGACTTTCGCGGCGGAGAGCCCAAACAGATATCGCGTCGCGGTCAGGGGCCGGGTGAATACGGAATGGCCGGGCCGCTTTTTGGCCTGGGTGGCGACTCGAGCCTCATGTCCGACTTCATGGGGCGGCGCGTACTCCTGCTCGACGGAGACAAGATTGTCGCGACCGTGCCGGCCGATAATCCAGTTCTCCGGGCGACGCAGGGATTCGTTCGCTTTGCGGATCGCTTCGGACATGTCACGTCGCTCAAGTCGCCCGATGTACCAACCGGAGCGTCAGTCACGGGCGTGAGGGATTCGTCGACCGTGCTACGGTTTCACAGGACAACGGGCAAAGTCGACACCATCACCAAGATCCTCGATCGGCCGTCGGCTAGAACGATTACGCGAGACGCCAAGGGAGAGATTTCATCAAGCAGCTCGCGCGCGCTTCGACTGCGTGTCGGCGAGCAATACATCATGCATCCCGATGGATGGATCGCCGTCGTGCGGATCAATCCGTTCCGCGTCGACTGGCGCTCGCCCGAAGGTCGCTGGACACTCGGCACACCACTTCCCGTGCCGGTCATCCGAATGACCCAGAAAGAGAAAGATGCGAGCCGGGCACGAACGGCTGCTTCACGCGCGGCCAATCCGTCATCGACGCCTCTTCCACCGCAGTTGCAGACCCCGGACGACGAGTGGCCGGACGTGATGCCGCCGCATATCCAGGGCGAGCTGACGTTCTCGCCGGACGGTGACGTCATCCTCCGGCGGCAGCCGTCAGCCGATCACCCGGGGACTGCGTATTACGTCGTGGACCGTCGCGGACGCTTGCTCGGCGTTCTGGACCTGAAAGACAATGAACGGATCATCGGCTGGGGTGCCAAGTCGCTTTACATCGTGGAGACAGACACCGACGACCTGAAATACATCAGGCGTCATCCGTGGCCGAGCGTTCGACTGCCGGGTTGACCTGCCCTTTGGCGCAATTGCGAATGAACGTGTCGCCCAATCGATTTCGCTGGTCGAGGACGCTTCCCTCCGCATCTCATTCAGACTCAATGACCTCTTCAATGATTGCACGGTTGGTTTGTGGATCACTTCTGGCCACGTCGACCCTGCTCGGCGCCCAGGACAACGGCCCGAAACGGTGGACCGTCGACGACGTGATGTCGATCAAGGGCGTTGGCGACATCGCCATCAGTCCCGACGGCAAACGCATCGCCTACGTCGTCACTGAACGCAACACGGCCGACAACGTCAACAACTCCGACGTCTGGATCGTGTCGACCACTGGCGGCGACGCCCGTCGCGTCACGTCCGGGCCACGGGCCGATCGGGCTCCGCAGTGGTCCACGGATGGGTCGTGGCTCGCCTTTATTTCCGACCGCACCGATAAGCGCGCACAGGTGTTCGGCATCGACCCGAGCGGCGGCGAAGCGTGGCAGATCACGAAGCATGAATCAGCCGTCTCGAGTTTCAAGTTGTCGCCGGACTCGAAGCGCCTCGTGTATACGGCCAACTCGCCTGACTCACGCGCCGAACAGGATCTCGACAAGGCCCGGGGCAAGGCGATCGTTCGCGACAGCGCGTACGCCTCTGATTTCGCGCGCCTGTGGGAAGTTGTTCTTACGGAACGTGAGCCCGAGATCGGTCGTCCGGTCTCTCCGGAAGGACTCCACGTCAGCTCCTTTGTCTGGGGCCCTGACTCGCGGCAGTTCGCGTACGGGGCGCGACCGCAGCCGACACTTGTCTCCCAGAGAGACGGCGCGGTCTACCTGCAGAGCGAGCCGGGCGCCGAATCACGCGCGCTGACCACGATGCCCGGCAGCGAGGAGGTCGTCGCCTGGACGCCAGCGTTAGGCCTCATCATTTCCGCGTCCGGTGAATTCCAGGGAACGGAGAACACGAAGCTCTGGACTCTTTCCATTACCGGCGGACAACCGGTGTCGCTGACGGATGCGCTCGACGAGGATGTGAACTTCGTCGCGGCAACGGACAAGGAGCTTCTCGTGGAAGCCTCGGTGAAGACCGCCCGCGCCCTCTTTCGTATTCCGATCGCCCAGGGCAAGCCAGCCGGTCCGCCCCAACGGGTGAGCAGTGACCGCTTCAACTCGAACTTCCAATCGGTTGGTGGCACCGTCGCCTTCATTTCTGAGACGGCGAGCGAGCCGCCCGACGTGTACGCGTCGACGGGAGCCACGTTCACGCCGCGCCGCCTGACGAGCACCAACCCCCAGGCCGCGGAATTCGGACACGGCGCGCAGCGCGTGGTGACGTGGAAGTCAGCGGCTGACTCGGAATCGATCGAAGGTGTCCTGACGCTCCCGGTGGGGCATCGCGAAGGGACCCGCGTACCGCTGCTGGTCGTGGTGCACGGCGGACCCGCAGGCCTTTCTTCGGCACGTTATCCGTCAGCGTCGTCGGCGTACCCGGTTCAAGTGTTCGCCGGCATGGGATACGCGGTGCTGCAGCCGAACTTCCGCGGTTCAACCGGATACGGAAAGCGTTTCCGCTCGCTGAATCACGGCGACATCCTCGGGAAGGACTGGATCGACGTGAATTCGGGCGTGGACGCGATGATTCGGACCGGCATTGCCGACTCCACAAAGATGGGCCTGATGGGGTGGAGCTATGGCGGGTTCCAGACGTTCTGGGGGATCACGCAGTCACGGCGTTTCGCCGCTGCCAGCGCCGGTGCGGGCGTGAATGATCTCACGGCCTTTTTCTCCCAGACCGATATCTCGGACTACCTCGGCATGCTGCTCAACTCCGCGCCGTGGGAAAAACCCGAGCTGTACCTCGAGCGCTCGGCGTACCGGAAGGTAAAGGACGTCACCACGCCACTCCTGATTCAATCAGGCGAGGCAGACCGTCGCGTGTCGCCCGAACAGAGCATCCAGTTCTACGAGGCAATGAAGCGGATCGGGAAAGCACCGGTGAAGCTGGTGCTCTATCCCGGTCAGGGCCACGGGGTGAACGACCCGCGCCTGAGCAAGGACCGGATGCTGCGCAACGTGGAGTGGTTTTCGTACTGGATTCCGGTGGTGGGCCAGAAGCCAGTTATTCGAATGAATTAGCTGGTTACGCGCTGTTAAACACAAAAGGTCAAAACACTTTGCACGCAGAGAACGCGAAGGATTCGCGGAGGAGCGCCGAGTAACCAAATCATTCTCTGCGACCCTCTGCGAGTACTCCGCGAAACTCTGCGTTCAAAGTGTTTTGATCTTGCTTTTATCCTAACGATCCAAGCTCGCGTACCAGCGCCCGCACGCCCTCGGGATCCAGTTCGCTACGCTCCGGAACTGGAATCGTCGCACCGAAGACGATATCGCGCGTCGCGAAGGCCGATTTCGCTCGACGCTTGGTCGGCCGGGCATGAACTTCGCGGACGCCGGAGACTTCCAGCAGTTCGGTGACGTGACCCGCGCGCACGCCGCCGCCTGCGATCAGGCTCATCGAGTCTCCCGTCTGTTGCGCCAGCCGTGCGATCGCGCCGGCGCCGACCAGTGCCGTGGATGCACCACCGGACGTGAGAATGCGATGCACGCCCAGTGACCGTAACATCGCCAGTGCGGTCTCGAGTTCGGGCGTCAGGTCGAACGCACGGTGGAAGGTGAACGACAGGGGGGCTGCCGCCTCGATCAACGCTTTCGTCGCATCGCGATCGATCACGCCTGTCGATTCGAGGACACCGCTCACGATGCCGTGCGCTCCGGCGCGTTTCATCGCCGAGATATCCCGCCGCATCACGTCGAGGTCGTTGTCGTCGTACGTGAAGTCGCCGCCGCGCGGTCGAATCATCACGACAACCGGTATCCGCACGCGCTCCAGAATCGCCTCCACCAATCCGATGCTTGGCGTCGTGCCCGATTCTGACATGGCGGCGCAGACCTCGAGCCGGCCCGCGCCGGCTTCGGTGGCCTGAAGCGCCTCGGGGAGCGTTTCTACGCAAACCTCCAGTAACGCTGCGGCAACACGATGGGATGTCATCGAGGGTTTACTTGTGTGGTCAGACGGTTGAGAGTTGTAAAGCGCAAAACGCAAAGAGAGTTGAATGAGTTATAAAGTGCAAAGCGGCCCAAGTCTCGAAAAACTTTGCGCTTATTACTTTGAGCTTTTCAACTCATGAGCCAATTCGACCTCTTTCCGGAACGCGTGACTGTTGAGCGCGTTGATGCGCGGTCATCCGCCGGCGAACGCTCTCGCGTGAAAGCGATCTTCATCGTCCAGTTCGAGCGGCGACCGGGACGCCACCAGGTCTTCCACGACCAGCACGGTTGGTACTGCGTGGAGCATGGCCAACAATGCCCCGCTGTAGATGCCGCCAGGCGAGGCCAGAGGCCAGAAGCCAGAGGCCAGAGGGACGTGAGACCCAGGAGCTGAACCGCTTCCCGGTTTCTGGGGCATGGGGCAAGTTGGGACAAGTGATCCCCCATCCGCCAACCCCCATCCGCCTTCGTGGTAGCAATTCGACGCCCCGACATCGATGACCAGCAACTGCTGGCCTCGGAACGCGATCGCGCCGAACGACTGCTGAACGCCGTTCGCCTCGTGGTGCTCGCGCTCCTTTGCGGCGCGGCGCTCGCGTATGCGCCTTCGATCCCGAGGCCGCTGAATGTCGTCAACGCGTCGCTCCTGGCGATCACGCTGACGTGGACGGTTGGACAACACCGCCTCTTCTACCACCGTGACCGGCTGCCGGGCTGGCTTTCCGTCACGAACTTCATCGTCGACATCACCGCGGTCACGGCGTTGATCGCGGCGTACGGGTTTTCGTACATGCCCGGGATGGCGCTGAAGGCACCCATCATCGCGGCGTATTTCATCATTCTCGCCGCAATCCCCGTTGCTTCGTCCACTCGTAAGGCAGCATGGGTGTCGGCACTCGTGGTCGCCGAATACGCGATACTGATGGTGGCGTTCCTCGCCAGTGGCCGCCTGACGACGGTCGTCAGTCCTGTCGCCGCGGCCTCGTCTGCCGCGGTGTCGCTACTCGACGAAGGAGCCAAGATCCTCCTGCTCGCCTGCGCGGGCGCCGTCGCCACGTACGCGGCGCACTGGCAGGAGCGTCTCTCCCGGCGCTTTTCCGAAGCCGCCCGCGAGAGCGAGGAGCTCCAGGGGCGGCTAGACCAGGCCAGGCTGCAGGCGCTCCGACTCCAACTCCAGCCGCACTTCCTGTTCAACACCCTGAACACCATCACCGCGCTGGTCCATCGCGACCCGCCGTCGGCGGAACGGATGGTGACGGGGTTGAGCGAACTGCTGCGCGTGTCGTTAGGTAACGCCGGCGAGCAGGAAGTCCGCGTCGACCGGGAGCTGGAGGTGCTCCGGCACTACCTGGACATCCAGCTCGTCCGCTTCTCCGACCGGCTTTCGGTGCGATTCGACATCGACCCGGCGGCGCGGGACGCCATGGTCCCCAGTCTCCTCCTGCAACCGCTCGTCGAAAACGCCATCAAGCACGGGATCTCGCCTCGCGTCGCTGCGGGCCACCTGCACATATCCGTCCGGCGACACAACGAGAAGCTTTCGCTGGAGGTCGGCGACGACGGGGTGGGCACTCGGGGCTCGCAGCCGTTGGCCGAAGGTGTAGGATTGGGGAACGCGCGTGCCCGGCTTGCTTCGCTGTACGGTGAGCAGCACCGGCTGGAAGCAGGACCACGACCAGGAGGCGGATTCACCGTGAAGATCGAGATTCCCTTCTACACCGAACCGCGCTGGCCGCGTGAGGCAGTCGGCCGATGATTGCGTCACGTGTTCGCGCGCTCGTGGTCGACGACGAGCCGGTCGCCCGCAGTCACCTGCGCGCACTTCTCGAGGATCGAGGGGACGTCCAGGTGATCGGCGAGTGCGGTGATGGCGTAACGGCTGTCGAGCGTATCCGGTCACTCGGCCCGGATTTCGTGCTCCTCGATGTGCAGATGCCCGAACTCGACGGACTTGGCGTCGTGCGTGCCGTCGGGCCCGATCGAATGCCACCAGTCGTGTTCGTGACGGCCCACGACCAGCACGCGGTCGATGCGTTCGAGGTGCATGCGCTCGACTACGTGTTGAAGCCGGTGCACCGCGCGCGATTCAACGGCGCCATCGACCGGGTTCTGGAGATCATCAAATCGGGAACGGCATCCAGTCGCAGCCGGCCGCTGGCTGAAGTCCTCGATCGTCTGGCGACTCCTGGCGCCGAACGTATTGCCGTGAAGTCGGGAGATCGCGTGCTCTACCTGCGCGTGTCGGACATCGACTGGGTCGAGGCATCGGATGACCTCGTAAAGCTTCATGTCGGAAAGACGGTTCACGATCATCGTGCGACGATGACGCAGATCGAGCAGCGGCTCCCCGCATCTCGATTCATGAGGATCCACCGCTCGACAATCGTGAACGTCGAACGGATCCGCGAATTCCAGCCGTGGTTTCAGGGCGACTGGATTCTGGTGCTAGCCGACGGAACGCGCCTGCAGTCGGGAAAGAGTTACCGGAAACGCATCCGGGACTTGATCGACTCGTAGAACTTCACCGTCCGGGAAGACCCGTTCACCGCTGCC
>Ga0079218_10000099_pt1 | contig 18504 bp, 20 predicted proteins | sample NCCompost_FD_77181 | JGI IMG/M metagenome (GOLD analysis project Ga0079218, IMG submission 77181) | Agricultural soil microbial communities from Utah to study Nitrogen management - NC Compost | ecosystem: Environmental > Terrestrial > Soil > Agricultural land | place: USA: Utah | collected... | reverse complement strand
CTCTTGCTACCGGCTACTAGCTACTAGCTACCAGCTAGTGCGTAACCCATTGCATCTTGGAGAGATCGACGCCCTCTTTCACCATCTCGTAGAGGGGCGACATCTCGCGCAGCCGCCGCACCACGCTCGTGAGCTTCTCCACCACGTAGTCCACTTCCTCGTCGCTCGTCCACCGGCCGAGGCCGAAGCGGATCGACGAGTGCGCCAGGTCGTCGCCGGCGCCGAGTGCCTTCAGCACGTACGACGGTTCGAGGCTGGCCGACGTGCACGCCGACCCCGACGACACCGCCACGTCGTTGATCCCCATCAGCAGCGACTCGCCCTCGACGTAGGCGAACGAGATGTTCAGGTTGTGGGGCAACCGGTGCTCCATCGACCCGTTGATGTAGATCTCGTCGAGGTTGTCGTGCAGCTTCTTGTTCAGACGATCGCGCATCGCGCTCAGACGCGCGGCTTCGGTGGTCAACTCGGCCTTGGCCAGCGCGGCCGCGGCGCCGAGCCCCACGATGCCCGGCACGTTCAGCGTGCCCGACCGCATGCCGCGCTCGTGGCCGCCGCCGCTGATCTGCTCGGCGAGCAGCACGCGCGGGTTCCGGCGCCGGACGTAGAGCGCGCCGACGCCCTTCGGCCCATACAGCTTGTGCGCGCTCAGCGACGCCAGGTCCACCTTGTTCTGGTTGACGTCGAACGGCACCTTGCCCGCCGCCTGCACGGCGTCGGTGTGGAACAGGATGCCCTTCGCCTTCGCGATCGCGCCGATCTCGGCAATCGGCTGCAGCACGCCAATCTCGTTGTTGGCCGCCATGATCGTGATGAGGATGGTCTTGTCGGTGATCGCGGCCTGCAGCTCGTCGAGGCTGATGCGCCCGTCCTTCTGCACCGGCAGGTAGGTGACGCGCGCGCCCAGCTTCTCGAGCTTCTTGCAGGTGTCGATGACCGCCTTGTGCTCGGTGACGCAGGTGATGATGTGGTTGCCCTTCTCGCGATACATCTCGGCGGCGCCCTTGATCGCGAGGTTGTTCGCCTCGGTGGCGCCGCTCGTGAAGATGATCTCCTTGACGTTGGCGCCGATCAGGTCGGCCACCTGCTTGCGCGCCGTCTCCACGGCCTCTTCCGCCTCCCAACCGAACGAGTGGTTGCGGCTGGCGGGATTGCCGAAGTGCTGCGTGAAGTACGGCAGCATCGCGTCCACGACGCGCGGGTCCACCGGCGTCGTCGCGTGATAGTCCATGTAGATCGGAAGCTTCATCGTGAGTACTCCGCCTGCGTCAGGCGTTGGCCCGCCGCATGATGGCGACGGGCGCTGAAACGGTTTCAGGGTCGGGCCGCAGCCCCTCGCCCTTGATCTGGTCGGCGGCCAGCTCCGCTACCGACACGGTGGCGAGCGCCGCGGCAATGCGCTCCCGGATCTGCCACAGCGGATCGCGCACGCTGCACTTGCTGTACTGCTCGCAGCCGCTGTTCTCCGTCGAGCACGCGGTCACGCTGAACGGTCCGTCGATCGCCTGGATGACGTCGGACACGCTGATCGACGCCGCCGGCCGGAGCAGCGTGTAGCCGCCGCGCGTCCCCTGCGTGGACACCAGCAGCCCGCTCCGAACGAGCCGCTGCAGCACCTTCGCCATGAGCTCGATCGGGATGTCGTACTGCTCGGCGATCTCGCGCGCGCTCACCGACACCGCCCCGTCCCGGTTGAGGGCCAGGTGCTTCATCGCGATCAGCGCGTAATCCGCCTTCTTCGACAGCCTCAGCATGGGGAATTTTTCTAAATCCGACTCTTACAGTCGTAATTCTACAGCCCGGGGCCGAACTCCGTCAATATTGGTCGGACTTGGTGAGCCTTTGGCCTCTGGCCTCTAGCCTCTGGCCGGCTAAAGCCTAGAGGCTAAAGGCTAAAGGCAGAGGTCGATCCCAGCCTCAATACTTCGGTTGGCTCGGATCGACCTGGTCAATCCAAGCCAGAATCCCGCCCTTCAGGTTCAGGACGTCGTTGAACCCGACGGTCTTCAGGAAATCCCTCGCCTTGCCGCTCCGCGCGCCCGTCTTGCACTGCGTGACGATCGGGCGGTCTTTCGGGAGCTCCTGGTAGCGCCGAGGCAGCTCACCCAGCGGGATGAGCGTCGAGCCCGGGATCTTGTTGATCTGGTACTCGTTGGGCTCGCGCACGTCGAGGATGAACGGCGTCTCGCCGGCGTCGAGCTTCTTCTTCAAGTCGACCGGGGTGATTTCGCTGGTGCTCACGGTCGCTCCTGTCGCCTGCTCGTGAACGGGCTGGACTATGCCGCAGAACTGGTCGTAGTCGATGAGCTTGGTGACGGTGGGATTCGTCCCGCACACCGGGCAGTCCGGATCCCTCCGCAGCTTCAGCTCGCGGAACTTCATGTTGAGCGCGTCATAAATCAGGAAGCGCCCGATGAGCGGCTGGCCCACGCCGGTGAGCAGCTTGATCGACTCCGTCGCCTGAATCACGCCGATCACACCGGGCAGCACGCCCAGCACGCCACCTTCGGCGCAGCTCGGCACGAGACCGGGAGGCGGCGGCTCCGGATAGAGGCAGCGGTAGCACGGGCCTTCCTTGGCGGCGAACACCGACGCCTGCCCCTCGAAGCGGAAGATGCTGCCGTAGGCGTTCGGAATGCCCATCAGCACGCAGGCGTCGTTCACGAGGTAGCGCGTCGGAAAGTTGTCGGTGCCGTCGAGGATGACGTCGTAGCCCTTGAACAGCCGCATCGCGTTGTCCGACGACAGCGCCTCGTCGTAGGTGTCCACCTGCACGTGCGGGTTGAGCGCGTTGATCTTGTTCCTGGCCGATTCGAGCTTGGTGCGGCCGACGTCGTTGGTCGTGTGCAGCAGCTGGCGCTGCAGGTTGCTGTAGTCCACGACGTCGAAATCGACGATGCCGATGCGCCCCACGCCCGCGGCGGCGAGATACATCGCCGCCGGCGAACCCAGGCCGCCCGCGCCGATGCACAGCACGCTGCCGGCTTTGATGCGGCGCTGCCCGTCCATGCCGATCTCCGGCATGATCAGGTGGCGGCTGTAGCGCTTGATCTCCTCGGCGGAGAGCGTCGGGAGCTCCACGTCAGTAGCGGTGGCCATTACCGCGCCCCTTCCGCCTTCGCCCGCGGCTTCGGCGAGACGGCTCCGCCGGCGACGGACGGCACGATGCTCAGCTGATCGCCCGGCTTCACCGGCGTCTGTTCCTTCTGCAGGTAGCGGATGTCCTCGTCGTTCAGATACACGTTGACGAAGTTCCGCAGCCGCCCCTCGTCGGTATAGAGGTGCTTTTTCAGCCCGTCGTGACGGGTGGTGAGGTCCTTGAGCAGCTCGCCGACGGTGGCCCCGGACACCTCCACCGACTCCTTCTTGTCGGTGAACGGCCGCAACGGCGTCGGGATGTGAATCGTGTTAGGCATGAGTCAAATTTTCCTGATCGAAGGCTGAGCGGTCTTCCTGCAGGCGCCACGAGGTCATGTCCTCGGGCACACCGGATTTCACGGACACGATGACGTAGGAAAAGAACGGCCACGCGTGGTCGAGGTCGTACTGCGACGGCCGCGCGGGATGATCGGGGTGCGAGTGGTAGAACCCCAGCAAATCGGCGCCCATCGCCGAGGCGCGCTTCTCGGCCTCGCGGTAGTCCTGTGGCCGCACGAGAAAACGCCGCCGCGGCCCTTCTTCGGTGGTATTGGGGAGCGCGTAAGTGGCGGTGACCACGCCGTCCTTGCCGTACAGCGCGCCGCAGCATTCGTTCGGGTAGGTCTCGACCCCGTGGGCACGAATCGCCTCGGCGACACCGTTCTGGAGTGTCAGCGCCATCAGCGAGCCCCCGTCTCGTCCCAGAAGCGCTCGGACAGATACTTCTCGCCGCCGTCACAGAAGATCACGACCACCACCGCGTCCTGAGCCCGGCGCGCCACGTCGAGGGCACCCGCCAGGTTGCCTCCGCTCGAAATCCCCACGAACAGCCCCTGACGCGCGAGCTGCCGCGTGTAGTCGAAGGCCTCTTCGGTACTGACGCCCAGGTCCTCATCCGCGAGCCCGGGATCGTAGATGCCCGGCACGATGGCCGTGGCCATGTGCTTCAACCCCTCGAGTCCGTGGAGCGGCGAATCCGGCTGCACCGACGTGAGCCGGACGGCCGGCTTGACCTCGCGGAAGCGACGGCCCACGCCCATGAACGTGCCGCTCGTGCCGAGGCCGGCCACGAAGTGCGTGATGCGCCCCTGCGTCTGCTCGAGGATCTCCGGCCCCGTCGTGTCGTAGTGCGCGCGCCAGTTGCCAGGGTTGTTGTACTGGTCCGGATAGAAATACAGATCCGGCTTCTCCGCGTACATCGCCTTGGCCTTGATGATGGCGCCGTCGGATCCTTCCATCGGGTCGGTATAGACCACCTCGGCCCCGAAGGCCTTGAGAATGCGCTTCCGCTCGGGCGTGACGTTCTCCGGCACGCAGAGCCGCACGCGGTAGCCGCGCGCCGCGCCGATCATCGCGTAGGCGATGCCCGTGTTGCCCGATGTGGCGTCGAGCAGGATCTTGTCGCGCGTCAGCGCGCCCGACCGTTCGCCGTCGGCAATCATCCGAGCCGCCGCGCGGTCCTTCACCGACCCGCCCGGGTTGCGCCACTCCGCCTTGGCGTAGAGCTCGACGTTGCGGAGCCCCGCCTCGAAACTCGACAGCCGGATGAGGGGGGTGTTTCCGATCAGGTCGACGACAGACGAGACGCTCGGGGACTGCCCTGGGGTGACGACCGCCATATCCGACTGTTCCAGTCCGAGATTACCACAGAAGAACGGTCAGGTAGGTCTGGTAGGTCGGGTGAGTCAGGTAGGGGAAAAGCCTTCCCCACCCGGCCCACCTGGCCCACCTGACTTACCTGACCTTCAGCGTTCAGTTCACCTTCTTGCCGTCCGCGTCCCACACCTCGACAGGACCCAGACCCAGCTCACGCAGCGGCATCTCGATCTTGGAGCGGTCGCCGACCGCGATGACCACCATCTTGTCCGGCACCAGGTACTTACGGGCCACGGCCGCGGTCTGCTCGATGGTGACGGCATTCACCTGCGCGGCGTACTTCGAGTAGTAGTCGAGCCCAAGATCGTAGGTGAACACGTTCGAGAAGTTGTTCACAGCGTTGGCGCTCGACTCGAACGCGCCGGGAAGCGAGTAGGCCATGGAGTCCTTGGCGCGCTGCAGTTCGTCTGCCGTCATCGGCCGCTGGGCCATGCGGAGCACTTCCTTGAAGACCTCGCCCACAGCCGGCGCGGTGACGTCGGTGCGGATCCCGGCGGCGACCTGGAACGGCCCCGGCGTGCGGCGGAACGTGAACTGCGACTGCGCGCCGTAGGTGTAGCCGTTCGCCTCGCGCAGGTTCATGTTGATGCGGCTCGAGAACGACCCGCCGAGCACCGTGTTCATCACCTGCAGTGGGCGGAAGTCGGGCGAGGAGCGCTCGGCACCTACCGCGGCGACGCGAAGCTGCGTTTGCGGGCTGTCCGGCTTGTCGACGATGACGACGCGCGCGGCGGTCGTCGCCGGTGCGGCGAGCTGCGGCCGCGTGGGCGCCCCACGCGGCCATGCGGCGAACGCCTTCTCGGCGAGGGCGCGCAGCTCGGGCATGGTGATGTCGCCGGCCACGACGAGCGCCGCGTTGTTCGGAACGAAGCGCTCTTTCCAGAACGCCTGCATGTCGGCGCGCGACGTTGCCTTCACCGACGCCTCGGTGCCGATTTCACTGTAACCGTAGGGGTGCGCGCCGCCGTAGACGGCCTGCATCGCGATCTGGCCGACGAGCGCGGCGGGGTTGTCGCGCTGCTGCACCAGCTGCCCCAGGCGCTGGGCGCGCTGCCGCTCGATTTCGTCGGCAGGGAACGCCGGGCGCAGCGTGACGTCGGCCACCAGGTCGAGCGTCGCCGGAAAGTTCTTGGCCAGCGAGCGCGCCGATACTGTCATCGCATCCATCGAGCTGCCGGTGCCGAGCGACGCGCCGAGACGGGCGAGCTCGTCGGCGATACCGAGTGCGTTGCGCGACGCGGTGCCCTCGTCGAGCATCGCGGCCGTGAAATTGGCGAGCCCGGATTTGTCGGCGGGATTGGAGTCGCTGCCGCCGCGGAAGACCAGGTTGGCGGCCACGATCGGCACCTCGTGCTTTTCGCTCAGGATCAGCGTGAGGCCGTTGGCCAGCGTCGCCGTCGTCGGCGTCGTAAGCTGCAGCGGCTTGGCGGCGCCGGCCTTGGGCTGCTGATTCCGCCAGGGCTCATCGACGTTGACCGCTTCGCCGGCCGCCCCCGGCGCGCCCTTGCTCTCCGACGATGATGGCAGCTGCGAGGGCGCCGCAGGCGTTCCAGGCACCGCGTGCACGATCGCGCGCGATGTCGGTGTCAGCTGCGACTTGGCAAACGCCATAACCGATGCCGGGGTCACCGCGCGATACCGTAGGATGTCCTGTTCGAGGTAGCCGGGATCCTTGAGGTAGTGGTTGTAGCTGTTGAGGCGATCGGCGATGCCGCCGAATCCGCCGAGACGCTCGAGACCGCCGATGATGTTCGTCTCGATGGTGTTGCGCGCGCGTTCCAGTTCGTCCGCGGTGGGGGGCGTCGTCCGGAACGCCGTCAGCTCCTCGTCCAGCGCCTTTTCGAGCTCCTCGGCCGTGTGCCCCGGCCTCGCGGTGACTTCGATCTGAAAGGCCGACCCGAGAATCAGCGACTGCTGCTGGACCGTGACGTTCTGCGCGATCTGCTTTTCGTAGACCAGCTTCTTGAAAAGGCGGCTCGAACGCCCGCCGCCAAGAATCTGCGCCGCCATGTCCGCGTCGGCGTCGCCCGCCTTGAAGATCGGCGACGTGATCCACGCCATGGCCAGCCGCGGCAGCTGCACCCGCACCGGCACGACCTTGCGCCGCTCCTCGGTGATCTTCGGAGTGTCGGCGGAGATGGGTGGCACCGCGGCTCCGCGCTTGAACGTGCCGAAATACTTCGTGACGAGCGCCTTCGTCTGGGCCGTATCGAAGTCGCCGACGATCGCGAGGGTGGCGTTGTTGGGGGCGTAGTACTGCTTGAAGAAGCTCTTCACGTCCTCGAGCTTGGCCGCCTGGATGTCTTCGTGTGAACCGATGACCATCCCGTAGTACGGATGGCCCTTCGGATACATCATCTGGATCAGCGCCTCGTCGGCGAGGCCGTACGGCTGGTTCTCCACGCTCTGGCGGCGCTCGTTACGGACGACGTCCTGCTGGTTTCCCAACGACGTCTGATCCAGCTTGTCGAGCAGGTAGCCCATGCGGTCCGACTCGAGCCACAGCGCGAGCTCGAGCTGATTCGACGGCACGGTCTCGAAATAGTTGGTGCGATCGAAGTCCGTCGTGCCGTTGATGTCACTGGCACCCGCGGCCTCGAGCAGCTTGAAGTGCGAATCCTCGGGCACGTGCTTCGAGCTCTGGAACATCATGTGCTCGAAGAGATGGGCGAATCCCGTGCGCCCCGGCGCCTCGTTGGCCGGGCCGACGTGGTACCACAGGTTGACGGCCACCATCGGCAGCCCGCGTTTCGGGCTGAGTATCACCTCGAGCCCGTTCGGCAGCGTGATCTTCTCGAACGTGAGCTGCGGAATGTCGGAGGGGCGCCGCGCCTGCGTGCTCGGCTGGGCGGTGGCGAACGCGAGGCCGGCGACGACGAGCAACGCGATCGAAAGCGGGCGGCGAATGGACGATCTAGGCATTGAGGCTTCTCCACAGATACCAGCACGCAACCGAACGGTACGGACGCCAGGATTCGCCAATCCTGTTCAGGCGATCCGGCGACGGCGTTTTGCGAAGGCCGTAGGCCTTCTGCACCGCCTTGACGATGCCCAGATCGTCCACCGGCAGCACGTCGGGCCGGTGCAGGCGGAACATCAGAAACATCTCGGCGGTCCAGCGGCCGATGCCTTTCACCTGGGTGAGCGCCGCGATCACCTCGTCGTCGGTCATCGCGTCGAGCGCGTGCAGCGGCAGCGAGCCGTCGTGCACCCTGGCCCCGAGATCGCGCATGTAGCGCAGCTTCTGGCCGCTCAATCCCACGCCGCGCAACTGCCCGTCGGTGAGCGCCGCCAGCGCCCGCGGCGTGGGCGGCCCGTCGAAGAGCGACATCAGACGTCCGTAGATCGTGTGCGCCGCCTTGGTGGACAGCTGCTGCGACACGATGGCTTTCATCAGCGCCCCAAACGGCTCGGCGTTCTGCGCGTCCGCCAGGCCGCACTTGCCGTGCACGCGCATCAGGTCGCGCAGAACGGGATCACGCCGGGCCAGGTGCCGGCGGGCGCGGGCATAGTCGGTGGTCATTCGGGGGAAGCGCGCTCGCCGCGATCCTATTTCAAGCTGAAGGTGACCGTCACTTGGGCACGGACCTCGATCTGGCCCACCGCGACGGGCGGAGCGCCCCCGCCGGATTCGGCCGCCACGGCGCGCACGAACGGCATGGGCGTGGGCGGCGGCGCGCCGCCGGTTTCGTCGATTCGCACCAGCCGATCCAGCGTGCGGCCGGCGCCGGCGGCCGCGGCCTCCGCTTTCAGCCGGGCGTTCACGACCGCCAGGCGCACGGCCTCGCGCTCGAGCTTGGCGTGGTCCTTCATGTCGAACCGCAGGCCGCTCACCGACGTGGCACCCTGGTTGACCACCGCTTCGAGCAGCTCGCCCACGCGGCTCACGTCGTCGACGCGCACCTCGATCGAGTTACGCGCCATATACCCCCTGGGCACACGCTTGCCGTTGGTGAAGTCGAACTCCTGCTGGAGGTCGTAGCCCGTCGTCCGCACGGCGTCGTCCGGCACTCTCGCCTTCCGCAACGCCTCCAGCACCGGCCGCATCAGTTCCGCCGTCCTTCGCTGCGCCTCGCGAGGGCTGGGCGCGCGCGATTCGGCGCTCACGGAAATCCAGGCGCGATCGGGCGCCGCCTGCGTCAGGCCTTCGCCGGACGCCACGACGAGCGGTTCCTGGGGCGACGCCGCGGGAGCCTGCGCTCGCAGGGGCGCGGCCGCGAGAAGGGACACCAATACGAGCGCCGATCCCACGCGAAGCATGAAGGCCTCCTTCTTCATGGCGTAACTAAAGACGTTCGATCCCGCCGGAGAGTTGCGCCTTCCAGCCTACTAGAATGGCCGGATGGAAGTTTCCCAGGTCAACAAGCGCGTCCAAATTGCCATCGAGCAGGCTCGAGGCCGGGCCCAAACCCGGCGGCACGCCGCCGCCTCGGCTGACAAGGCCTATGCCCTGTTTCTCGAAACCGTCGCGACCCCGGTCACGCGCCAGGTCGCGAACGCGCTCAAAGTGGCCGGCATCGCGTTCACCCTCGGCACGCCCGGCGGCGGCTTGCGCCTCGCCGCGGACCGCGGCCGTGACGACTTCATCGAGTTCGTCCTCGACGCTTCCGGCGACGTGCCGCAGGCGGCCGGGCGCGTCAGCGTCACGCGCGGTTCACGCACCATCGACCAGGTCGTGCCGATCAAGCCCGGCACGGCCATCGAGGACCTGGCCGACGAGGACGTGCTGGACTTCCTTGTGAGAGCGCTCGAACCTTGGCTGGAGAGATAGGTCAGGTGAGTCAGGTAGGTCTGGTGGGTCAGGTGGGGGTCGGGTAGGTAAACCCACCTGACTCCCCACCCGCCCTACCTGACCCACCCGACCCACCAGACCCTACTGGGCTCTTAACAGGAGCACCGGCACCTTCACCATGTGCCGGACCTTGCTGACGGTCGTGCCGCGGACCAAGTCGTTCAGGAAGCGGTGGCCATGGGTGGACATCGCGAGCAGGTCGGCCTGCCGCTCCTCGACCAGACGAATCAGCTCGTTGGCCGGGTCGCCCATGGCCAGCTCGGTGGACACCTTGAGGCCGGGCAGGCTGGCGGCCAGCTGTTCGAGGTAGGCGCGGTCGGTCTTGATCTCCTCGGACTCGCGCAGCTGCAGATCGTTGAAATGCCGCGCGGCCCAGCCGTCGGCCACGTGCACGAGCAGGATCTCGGCGTTGGTGAGCGTGGCGAGCTGCCGCACGTGATCGAGGATCGTGCGGTCGGCCGCGGAGTTCTCGACGGCGACGAGGATCTTCCGGTACATGGCGCGTTGAGGATCAGCCGACGAACGTTTGGTACAAGAGCCAGACGTTCAGGGCCGCAATGATAACCGCGACCACCCAGGCCAGGCTCCGCATCCAGAGCGGCGCGACGAACACCCCCATCTTGCGCCGGTTGCCGGTGAAGCTGACGAGCGGGAACACCGCGAACGGGAGCTGCAGGCTCAGGATCACCTGGCTGAGGATGAGGAGCGAACCGGCGCCGCGCTCGCCGTAGAGCAGCACGACGATCACCGCCGGCACGATGGCCACGAGGCGCGTGATGAGGCGCCGCAGCCAGGGCCGCAGCCGGATGTTGATGAACCCCTCCATCACGATCTGCCCCGCCAGCGTGCCGGTGAGCGTGGCGTTCTGCCCCGCGAAGAGCAGCGCCACGGCGAACAGCGTGCTCGCGGCGCCGGCGCCCAGCAGCGGCGACAGGAGCTTGTAGGCGTCGGAGATGTCGGCCACCTCCTCGTAGCCGGTGCCGTTGAACACGGCCGCCGACACGATGAGGATGGCGGCGTTGATGAAGAGCGCGGACATCAGCGCGATCGACGAGTCGATCGACGCGAAGCGAATCGCTTCGAACTTGCTCGCTTGCGTGTCTTCGTACTTGCGCGTCTGCACGATCGACGAGTGCAAGTACAGGTTGTGCGGCATCACGGTGGCGCCCAGGATGCCCACCGCGATGTAGAGCATTGCAGGATCCTGCAGAATCTGCGGGCTCGGAATGAATCCCGCGGCCACGGCGCCGGGCGACGGACGCGCCAGCCACAGCTCCACGGCAAAGCACGCGGCGATGCCGATGATGAGCGCCACTACCAGGGCCTCGACGTAGCGGAAGCCCTTGTTCTGCAGATACAGCACGACGAGCACGTCGAGCGCGGTGATGCACACGCCCCAGATGAGCGGAAGGCCGAAGAGCAGGTTGAGCGCGATCGCCGCGCCAATCACCTCGGCGAGATCGCACGCCGCGATGGCCACCTCGCAGAGCACCCACAGCACCCAGGTGGTCGGACGCGAGTAGCTGTCGCGACACGCCTGCGCCAGGTCACGCCCGGCGCCGATGCCGAGGCGCACCGAGAGCGCCTGCAGCAGGATGGCCATCAGGTTCGAGATGAGGATGACGCTGAGGAGGGCGTAGCCGTAGCGCGCGCCGCCGGCGAGGTCCGTGGCCCAGTTGCCCGGGTCCATGTAGCCGACGGCCACCAGATAGCCCGGCCCGGCGAACGCGAAGAGCTTGCGCCAGAAATTGGCGTCCGTCGGAACGGCGATGGAACCGTGGACTTCACGGAGGCTGGGCGCGTCGGGCGTACTCCGCCAGCCACTCGCGCCCTTTTCCCGTCGGACAGCGGTGGAAGTCTCTGACTCGGAAGGCATTTTGATGAGTCAAAATTTAAATTGATCGACTATCAAAAGTCAAGTTACACTGCCGTCCAAGATGCTCCCGTCGAGCACCGTCGAGAACTACCTCAAGGCGATCTACCAGGGCGCCGGGACTCTGACACCGCCTCAACGGCTTCTGCCGATGGGCCAGCTGGCTTCCGCGCTCGGCGTCGTGCCGGGCACGGCCACCACCATGGTGAAGGCGCTCGCCGAGTCGGGCCTGGTCGAGTACGAGCCCTACTCCGGCGTGGCGCTGACGCCCGCCGGCCACAAGCTGGCGGCGCTCGTGCTGCGCCGGCACCGGCTGATCGAGCTCTTCCTCGTGCGCGTGATGGGCTACGCGTGGGACGAAGTGCACGACGAGGCCGAGCAGCTCGAACACGTCGTGTCGGATCGGCTGATTGATCGGATGGATGAAATGCTTGGACGTCCCGAGGTCGATCCCCACGGCGACCCCATTCCCGACGCCGAGGGGCAGGTGAAGCCGCAGGAGTCGCAGAGCCTCATGACGTGCCCGATCGGCGCGCCGGTGACCGTGACGCGCGTCGTCGATCAGGACAGCGCCTTCCTCCGCTTCGTCGACCGCCACCACCTCAGGCCCGGGGCCGCGATTCAGGTCGAGGAGCGCGACAGCTCCGCCGACAGCGTGCGCGTGCGCGGCGAGGGCGACCGGCTGATCACGATTGGCACGCGCGCGGCCTCGAAGCTGCTGGTGCAGGTGGCCCGCACCGCCCTGTTTCTGCTGCTCGCCGCGGTCCCGGCGCTGGCGCAGGACACGCCACAGCCCGCCCCAGCGCCTGCCACGACGGCAGCCTCGCGCGCCCCGCGGACGAATCTCTCGGGCTACATGGACTTCCACTACAACAAGCCCCAGTTCAGCGACGGCGTGCTCGATTTCCACCGCTTCGTGCTGCTGGTCACCCACTCGTTCAGCGATCGCATCCGCTTCGTGAGCGAGGTCGAAATCGAGCACGCGCTCGTCGAGGGTGGCGAAGAGAAGGGCGAGCTCGAGCTCGAACAGGCCTACGTGGATTTCCTGCTCTCGCGCCGCTTCAACGTGCGCGCCGGCATGATGCTGATGCCGGTGGGCATCATCAACGAGCGCCACGAGCCGCCGGTGTACTACGGCGTCGAGCGGCCGTTCGTGGACACGGTCATCGTTCCCACCACGTGGTTCGAGACCGGAGCGGGCATCCACGGCGAGGTCGGTCGCGGCTGGCGCTACCGCGCGTTCGTGACGGCCCCGCTCAACGCCGCGGAGTTCAGCGCGGACGAGGGCATCCGCGAGGGCAAGCAGAAGGGGTCGCAGGCCAACGCGGGCCGTGTGGGGACGACGGGCCGTCTGGAATACGTGGGGCTGCGCGGCCTCACGGTGGGCGCCAGCTGGTGGGCGGGCCGGTCGGGATTCGAATTCCGGCCGCGATTCGACGTGCCCGTGACGCTCGCCGAAGCCGACGCTCGCTACAGCCGCAACCGGTTCGAAGGGCGGCTGCAGTTCGCGCAGGTCTGGATCGACAACGCGGACCTGCTGAACGACGCGCTCATCCGCCGCGTCGGCGTGGACCCGAACATCGCGCGGGTGCTGCGCGGCTTCTACGCCGAGGGCGGCTACCGGTTCATCGAAGCCGCCCGCTTCGGCGACGTGGGCGCCTTCGCGCGCTACGAGAACTTCGACACGCAGTACCGGATGGCCGGCGGCGGCATCCCCCTGCCGCAGTTCGATCGCGACGCCTGGGTGTTCGGCGCCACCTACTGGCCCGACCCCGACATCGCCATCAAGACCGACTACTCCATCGTGCGCAACCGGAGCACCTTCATCCAGGTGCCCAACTCGTTCAACCTCGGTCTCGGATGGTGGTTCTGATGCGTCACCTGCGTGCCTCGCTCCTCATCGTCGCCGTGGCCGGGGCGCTTGCCGCCGCGCCGGGCGTGACCTCACGCGCGCGTGGTGCGCAACAGACGGAGACGCCGCGGCAGGTCGTGGAGATCACGGCCGAGCGATTCACGTTCACACCGTCCGAGATACGGACGAAGGCCGGCACGACGCTGGAGATCCGGCTGCGGAGCGACGACACCTCCCATGGCTTCCACATCGTCGGCACCAACGTCGACATCGAACTGCCCAAGCGGGGCCGGGGCGTGGCCACCGTGACGTTCACGCCGAAGGCCGGCCGCTACACCTTCGAGTGCTCGCAGCTGTGCGGCGCGGGGCACGAGTTCATGCGCGGCGTCATCGTCGCGAGCGAGTAGACATGAGGCGATCGCTCTTCCTCGTCACCGCGCTTGCGTTCGCGGGCGCGATCGTCGCCGCCCAACTGCGCGCGCCAGCGCCCGGCGAGCCGCTGCCTGGTGTCACACCGCACGAGTTCGAGGAGTTCCGGCTGGGCCTCGACGATTTCCTCGAGGTGGAAACCGCGGAAGAAGGGCTCGGGCCCGCCTTCAACGGCACGAGCTGCGCCGCCTGCCACAACGTGCCCGCGATTGGCGGCGCCGGCACGATCGCCGAGATGCGCGCGGGACGCCGCGACGCGACTGGACGCTTCCAGACGTTCGATGCCACCGGCGAGACGCTCTTTCAAGTCTTTTCCATTCCAACCCACGGCTGCCAGGCGATCGTGCCGCCGGAGGCGAACGTCTTCGCCCGCCGGGTGCCGATTCCCCTGTTCGGCGCCGGTCTCGTGGAGGCGATTCCCGACGACACGATCGCGGCGCTCGAAGATCCGTCCGATCGCGACCGCGACGGGGTGTCCGGGCGCGCGGCCCGCATCGTGGACCTCGCCACGGGCGAGCGCCGCATCGGCCGGTTCGGCTGGAAAGCACAGCACGCGACGCTGCTGACGTTCGGGGCCGACGCCTACCGCAACGAGATGGGGATCACGAACGACGTCTTCTCGGCCGAACTCGCCTTCGGCGTGTCGGCCGAGCGCATGCGGGCCTGCGATCGGATCGGCGATCCGGAAGACGTCCGCGACCCTGTCACGCGGCGGCGCGGCATCGACAACTTCGCCAGCTTCATGCGCTTTCTCGGTCCGGTGGCGCGCGAAGGCTCGAGCGAGCTGACCCGCGCCGGCGAGCAGGTGTTTGCCGCCATCGGCTGCGCCACGTGCCACCATCCGGTGCTGATGACGGGACCCAGCAGCAACCCGCTGTTCGACCGCAAGCCGGTGGCGCTCTTCTCCGATCTGCTGCTGCACGACGTGGGCACCGGCGACGGCATCGTGCAGGGCCCGGCCGAAGAGGAAGAGATCCGCACGCCGGCGCTCTGGGGGCTGCGCCTGCGGCGCCCGCTGCTGCACGACGGATCGGCGGCGACGGCCGAAGACGCGGTGCGGCGGCATGCCGGCGAGGCCGAGCTCGCCAGGCGCGGGTTCGAGCAACTTTCCGACGCCGATCGCGCCGCGCTGCTGGCGTTCCTGCGATCGATTTAGGGCGGTCTAAAGACCGCCCTCTACAAAGGCTTCGATCTCGCGGACCAGGGTGGCGACGTCCTTGACGATCGTCTCGCCCTCGATGGGCGCCTTGTCCACGCTCTCGAATCCGTAGCCGAACGACACCAGGCAGCAGCGAACGCCGGCACGGCGCGCGGTGTCGAGATCGACCTTCGAGTCGCCCACGAGCATCGCCTGCGCCGCGGCGACGCCCGCCGCCGACATCATCGCCAGCAGCGCGTGCGGCTCGGGCTTGCGGCCGAGCGGGTTGTCGCCGCCGACGACCTCGTCGAAGAGCGGCGCCCACCCGAGCGCGTCCACGATGCGGGCGGTATGGTGGAGCGGCTTGTTGGTGAGCATCGTGACGCGCGCGCCCCGCCGCGCCGCCTCGATCGCCGCTTCCACGCCCGGATACGGACGCGTGTGGTTCAGCAGCCGGGTGTCGTAAATCGCGAGAAATCGCGGCAGCGCGTGGCCCGGGTCCGCGAGCCCTGACGCCGCGAGCGCCCGCTCCACCAGTACGCGCGCGCCATCACCCACCATGCGCCCCACCGCCGCTTCGGGCAGCGGCGCGCCTCCAAGCTCGGCGATCAGCTGGTTGGCCGAGTCCGCGAGATCGCGGCGGGAGTCGATGAGCGTGCCGTCGAGGTCGAAGGCGATCAGGCGCTGTACGTGGCCCACGAGTCCGGCGTTTCCCACACGGTGACGCGCGCGACGGGGAGCCCCTGCTCGCGCGCCACGTCGAAGATGAGGCGGGCGATCCGCTCCGCGGTCGGATTGCTATCCAGCTTGTAGACCGGCTCGCCGAGGCCCTCGAGGATCGGCGTCAGCGGGTCGTCGGCGCGCAGGATCATCTTGTGATCGAGCTCGCGATCGACCCAGGTCTTGATGGCGCGCTTGATGTCGCCGAAGTCCATCACCATGTTGCGCCGGTCGAGCGCCTCCGACTGAATCTCGAGCTCCGCCACGGCGTTGTGGCCGTGCGGGTGCGCGCACATGCCCTCGTAGTCGAGCAGGCGGTGCCCGTAGCAGAACTCGATGCGCTTGGTGACGGAGAACATGCAGGTAATGTTACTGTCGATGGCCGCAGTCGGCCTTGGACCTTGGGCCTTAGGCCTTGGGAAGAACGCAGTGACCAACATCTCTCGTACTGCCGTCCTGCTGTCGGCGGGTCTCGACAGCGCAGTCCTCGCAGCGTCCGAGGCGCGCACGTCGCGGGTGCAGCCGATCTACGTGAGCACCGGGCTCGCGTGGGAGGCCGAGGAACTGGCCGCGCTCGAGCGCCTGCGTGCCGCGCCGGCGTTTGCCGGCATGGACGCGCCGGCCACGCTGACGTTCACCGTGCGCGATCTGTATGCGCCCACTCACTGGGCGTTGCGCGGCGAGCCGCCGGCGTTCGACACGCCGGACAAAGACGTCTATCTCACCGGCCGCAACGTGATTCTCCTGACCAAGGCCGGCATCTACTGCGCGCAGCAGCGCATCGGACGGCTGGCACTCGGGCCGCTCGCGGGCAACCCGTTCCCGGACGCCACGCCGGAGTTCTTTGCCGCGATGGCGCGCGCGCTGTCGTTGGGCCTGGCCCACGACCTCGTGGTGGACACGCCGTTGGCCCGCATGCACAAGGACGAAGTGATCCGGCTTGGCGTCGAGCTGGGGGTGCCGCTCGAGCTCACGCTGTCGTGCATGAACCCGAAGGACGGCGCGCACTGCGGGCAGTGCAGCAAGTGCCGCGAGCGGCGCGATGCGTTTCACGAGGCCGGCGTGCCCGATCGCACCCGGTATGCTGCGGTGCCGGCCCGATGAAGCGCGCTCGATTGATCCTCGGCATCGCCGCAGGCGTCATGCTCCTCGCGAGCAGCGTGGCGCACACCTGGCTCGGATGGAAGAGTCTGGCCGAACAGCTGGCGCGCACGAACGTCTCGCCCGCTCTGCAGTCCGGCCTCCACGTCGGATGGGCGTTTGGCGGCACCGCCATGGTGATTCTGGGAGTCATCGTCATCGCCACGTTCGCGGGCCGGCTGCGCGGCTCGAAGCCGCCGCTGTTGCCCGTGGCGGTCATTGCCGTCGTCTACATGGCCTTCGGCGCCTGGGCCATAGCCGCGAGCGGCGGCGACCTGTTCTTCCTGGGCGTCTTCGTGATTCCCGGCGCGATGCTCGGGATCGCGGCCAACGGTCACGACCGGTGACCCTCCGGCGCCTGGGCGCGGCGGCCGTTCTGGCGGCGGTGACACCCCTCGTGCCCGTGGCGCAAACCGGACCCATCGCGGCGGCCGCGCCGCACGAGTGCGCCGTCCTGCAGACGCTCGACGGCTCCGCGCCGTTCGTCAGCGACCCCGCAGAGTGCGCGGTGAAAACCGCGCCGGCCTCCACGTTCAAGGTGCCGCACGCGCTCATCGCGCTCGAAACCGGCCTCGTCATCGACGCCAAGGCGGCCGTGCCGTGGGACGGCACGAAGCAGCCGTTTCCAGGGTGGGAGAAGCCACACTCGCTCGACTCGGCCATGAAGGCGTCGGTGCTCTGGTTCTACCAGAGGACGGCGTCGCTCATCGGCCGCGAGCGGATGCTGGCCTCGTTGAAGCGCCTCGGCTACGGCAGCGACACCTACGAGGGCGAACAGACGTCGTTCTGGGTGAACGGCGACCTTGCCGTGTCGCCGATGGAACAGCTCGCCTTCGTGTCGCGGCTCGTTCGCTACGAGCTGCCGGCGAACCGCCGCCACATGGACGCCGTCAAGGCGGCGTTCGAGATGCCGCCGGGTGCCATCACCAACGCCGCGGGCACGCACCCGTTCGGGCTGACGTGGCCGGCTCGGCTCGTGGTCCGCGCCAAGACCGGCAATACCACCGTCGCCGGCGAGCGCATCAGCTGGATCGTGGGCCACGTCGAGTCGCGGCGGCGCGACTACGTGTTCGCGGCGCGGGCCCGCGGGCAGGAGCTGTCGATGCAGGCGGGCGCCGAGCTGGCGCTGCGAACCCTCAACGCGCGGCCGCCCCGGTAGGTCAGGTGGGCCTGGTGGGTCAGGTAGGTCGGGTGGGTAAGAACACTTGTTCTCTTGCGAGTGCTCTCCCTACCTGACTCACCTGACTCACCTGACCTACCTGACCCTACTGCAGATGGATGATTCCGCGGCGCAGGGCCACCGGAATCACCGCGGCGCGGTCGCTGACCCCCAGCTTTGCCAGGATGTTCTTGACGTGCACCTTTGCGGTCTGCTCGCTGATGCCGAGCGTGACCGCGATCTCCTTGTTGCGCATGCCTTCGGCGATGAGCCGCACCACCTCGACCTCGCGGGGCGTGAGCGGCGGCTGCTTGAGGCGTCCGGCGAGCGCCATTTCGACGTCGCGGCCAAGCGGCTTCCCACCCGAGTGCACCTCGCGAATCACGCGCACGAGATCTTCCGAGAGCGCGTCCTTCAGGAGATAGGTGGCCGCGCCGGCTTCGAGCGCGCGGTAGATGTCCTCGTCGCCCTGATACATCGTCAGCACCACGATCCGCGCGTGCGGGTCGGTCTGCCTGATCTTCCGGATGGCGTCGAGGCCGCTCACACCCGGCAGCTGCAGATCCATCAGCGTGACGTCCGGTTTCATCCGGACGACGCTGTCGAT
>Ga0079218_10000098_pt1 | contig 18520 bp, 16 predicted proteins | sample NCCompost_FD_77181 | JGI IMG/M metagenome (GOLD analysis project Ga0079218, IMG submission 77181) | Agricultural soil microbial communities from Utah to study Nitrogen management - NC Compost | ecosystem: Environmental > Terrestrial > Soil > Agricultural land | place: USA: Utah | collected... | reverse complement strand
CCGCGCAGCGCAGCATCGCGCCGGCCATGGCGTCGTGCCCGGCCCCGAGCTCGTTCAGCGACGCGATGTGCTCGCGCGGAATGACCAGCGCGTGCAGCGGCGCCTGCGGGTTGATGTCCTTGAACGCAAAGACCGTGTCGTCTTCGTAGAGCTTCGTGGACGGGATCTGCCCCGCGGCAATCTTGCAGAACAGGCAGTCGGCCATGCGTCATCCTCTCATGGCCCCTTGTACATGAGAACGCGGGCGCCGGGGCCCGCGTTCTCGAACGATGAGGCGACGGCCGCGGCCTAGGCCGCCACAGTCACCTTCTCGTCCGGTGCGTGCACCTCGACCTTGTGAGGCGCCACGCCCTTCGCCGTGGGCAGCGGCACGGTGACCTCGAGCACACCGTTCTTGAACGTCGCTTCGACTTCCTTGACGTTCACCCCTTCCGGCAGCGGCACGGTGCGACAGAACCGTCCATAAGTCCGCTCCCGTTTGTACCAGTTGTTCTTCTCCTCCTCGGTTTCGTGTTTCCGCTCACCTTCCACCGTCAGCCGTCCTTCGACGACATTGACGGTGAGCTCCTCCGGTTTGAGTCCCGGCACGTCCAGGCGAACGGTCAGCCGATTGTTCTTCTCGAACACCTCCATCTCCGGCACCCAGCCGAAGTCCAGTTCTCCGTGCGCCGTCGCGAGCGGAAACTCACGGTTGAAGAAGCGATCGAATTCCCGCATCCACCGGCGGCCAAAGAACGGCTCGACGTACCCAAACGGCGCGGTCGCCTTTGCAAGTTCTCTGTTGGTGGTTGCCATGACGACCCTCCCTTCCTTTTCCTTCTTGGTTCGCTCTTGATAGGTGCAACGCCCGTGCCTCGCGGCGTACGGGCTCCTGCGCTGGCGGCAGCCTCCGGCGAGCGGCGGCTGCGGGAAGGATTCCCCGATCGTGGCGAAGGATCCCCCGGCCGCCCTCACTCGATCGAGCAATTGCCACCGGATCCGCTGGCCGCCGGCTTGCACTCTCACTGAACAGCCTGCGGGACGCAGGCCACGGAGGTCGTCATGTTCGATCTCATTGCCGGCACGGCACCACACACACCGCGAGGCGGCCGCATCCCAATCCTCGTATCCACGGCTGCACACGTCGTGGTGGCCGGTGCGGTGATCCTCATCCCGCTGCTCTTCGTCACTCGCCAGCTGCCCGAACCGCCGACCATGCTGGCGTTCGTCGCCGCGCCGCCGCCCCCAGCCCCCCCGCCGCCGCCCGCGGCGGCTCCGGCCGCGGCGAAGAAGCCCGCCACGGCGCCGACCACGCCCGCCGCGCATACTGAATTCGTGGCGCCAATCGAGGCGCCGGTCAGCGTGGCGCCGGAGCCCGCGGGTGAAGACGACCTCGGCGTGCCGGGAGGCGTCGAGGGCGGCGTGCCCGGCGGGGTCGTCGGGGGCGTGGTCGGCGGCCTTCCCGAGGCGCCACCACCACCGCCGCCGCCACCAGCGCCGGTCCAACGCGGTCCGGTCCGGGTCGGTGGCCAGATCAAGCCGCCGACGCTGGTGCACCGCGTCGAGCCGGCCTATCCACCGATGGCGGTGAGTGCCCACGTGCAGGGCATCGTGATTCTCGAAGCCATCGTGGATACGGAGGGCAGGGTGACCGACGTGAAGGTGCTGCGATCGGTCAACCTGATGCTCGACCGCGAAGCGGTTGCCGCCGTGCGGCAGTGGCGTTACTCGCCGGTCGTGCTGAATGGGACGGCGGTGCCGTTCGTGCTGTCCGTGTCGCTGTCGTTCTCGCTCACGGACAAGGGGTGACGGTCAGCGCGGTCGGAAGACCGCCCTCTACAAAAGGGGCGGGAGGTCGGTGAGGTTGCGGATGACCGGGACACCGACGTCGGGCAGCGGACCGCCGCCGCGGTGCAGCAGCACCCCGCGCATCCCCACGGCGCGAGCCCCCTGGACGTCGTGCGCGAGGCTGTCGCCCACCATCAAAGACGCGCGCGCCTCGACGCCCGCCTGCGTGAGCGCGGCCTCGAAGATGCTCGGGTGCGGCTTGAGGTAGCCGTGATCCGCTGACGACACCGCGGCCGCCACCAGACCGTGCAGCTGGAAGTGCTCCACGAACTCGTCCATCGAACGGTGCGAGTTGGAGATGAGGCCGATCTTGAGCTGGCGGGCGGCCAGCTCGCGCAGCACCGCCTCGGCCTCGTCGTAGAGATGGAAGTGGTGGCAGGCGGCCCACTGCACGTACATCTCGCGGGCGCAGGCGTCCACCCGATCGCCGGTGCCGCCCATGCCCTCGATGATGCAGCGGGTGTAGCGGACGAAGATCTCGTGGTCGTAGACCACCTGCTCGTGATCGAGCGAGGCCAGCGCGGCGCGGACGGCCGCGTCGTAGCGCGCCTCGTCCACCGCGATCCCGTGCCGCTCGCACGACTCCCGGTAGCCCACGCCCTGAAACGTCGGCCCGGGATAGATCAGGGTGAAATCGACGTCGAAGAACACGGCCTGGGTTGCCGGCGACATCCGTTCGATTATAGAGCCCGCGATACAATCGACTGCGATGCCCGACTGGAAAGACACGGTCAACCTGCCCCGCACGGGCTTCCCGATGAAGGCCAACCTGCAGACCGCCGAGCCGGAAGCGCTCGCGCGCTGGCAGGCGGCCGGCTTGGAGCAGAAGCTCGAGGAACGCCGGCGGGGCGCGCCGAAGTTCGTGCTGCACGACGGTCCGCCGTACGCCAACGGGCAGATTCACCTCGGGACCGCGCTCAACAAGATCCTGAAGGATCTCGTCATCAAGTCGCGCTCGATGGCCGGCTTCGACGTGCCGTACGTGCCGGGCTACGACTGTCACGGGCTGCCCATCGAGCTGCGCGTCGATCGCGAGCTGGGCTCCAAGAAGAAGGGCATGACGCGCGCCGACATCCGGCGCGCCTGCCGCGCCTACGCCGAGCGGTTCATCGGCGTCATGACTGAAGAGTTCAAGCGGCTCGCCGTGTTCGGCGACTGGGACCATCCCTACCTCACGATGAACTTCCGCTATCAGGCGGACATCGTGCGGGCGCTCGGCAAGTTCGTGGAGCGCGGCCTGCTCTACAAGGGCAAGAAGCCGGTGCACTGGTGCATCCACTGCCGGACGGCGCTCGCCGAGGCCGAAGTGGAGTACGCCGAGCACACGTCGCCGTCGATCTACGTGGAGTTCCCCCTGGCGCCCGCCAGCGCGGCCACGCTGGCGCAGCGCGTGCCGGCGCTCGGCGGCGAGAAGGTGTCGGTCCTCATCTGGACGACCACGCCGTGGACCATCCCCTCGAACCTGGCCATCGCGTTCCATCCCGAGTTCGACTACGCCGCCTACGACGTAGACGGCCGCGCCGTCATCATCGCCGAGGAGCTGGCGCCGCGGGTCACGCAGGCCGTGGGCAGGCCGTTCGACCAGCCGGTGGCCCGCATGAAGGGCGCGGACCTCGAGGGGATCGCGTTCCGGCACCCGCTCTACGAGCGTGATTCGATCGGCGTCCTGGGCGAGTACGTCACGCTCGAGCAGGGTACAGGCGCCGTGCACACGGCGCCCGGTCATGGCGCCGACGACTTCCTGACCGGCATCAAGTACGGGCTCGAGATCTACGCGCCCATCGGCCCCGGCGGCCACTTTCTCGAGACGGTGGAGCTCTTTGGCGGCGTGCGCGTGTTCGACGCCAACCCGAAGGTGGAAGAGGAGCTGCACCGGCGCGCGAGGCTCTGGCACCGCGAGGAGTTCCAGCATCAGTACCCGCACTGCTGGCGCTGCCACAATCCCGTGATCTTCCTCGCCACGTCGCAGTGGTTCGTGCGCATGGACGGCGAACCGGCGATTACGTGCGAGGACGGCGAACGCCGCACGCTGCGGGCCGCCGCCTTACACGCCATCGACCACCAGGTGAAGTGGATCCCGGCCTGGGGCCGCGACCGCATCTTCAACATGGTGTCGAACCGGCCGGACTGGTGCATCTCGCGCCAGCGGGCGTGGGGTGTGCCCATCCCGGCGGTGGACTGCACGTCGTGCGGCGAGGCGGTGCTGACGCAGGCGCTCGTCGATCGCGCCGCCACGCTCTTCGATCTGCACGGCGCCGACGCGTGGTACGAGCGCCCGATCGAAGAGTTCCTGCCCGCCGGCCTCGCGTGCCCGACGTGCGGCAACACGACGTTCGAGCGCGAGCAGGACATCCTCGACGTGTGGTTCGACTCGGGGTCGAGCCACGAGGCGGTGCTCCCCCGCTACGAGCGTCTCGGGTGGCCCTCGACGATGTACCTCGAAGGCAGCGACCAGCACCGCGGATGGTTCCAGAGCTCGCTGCTGGTGGCGCTGGCCACGCGTGGCCGGCCGCCGTTCTCGGAGGTGCTGACGCACGGCTTCCTCATCGACATCGAAGGCCGCAAGATGTCGAAGTCGGTCGGCAACACCATCGTGCCGCAGGAGATCATCAAGGAGAGCGGCGCCGAGATCATCCGCCTGTGGGTGGCGATGACCGAATTCACCGAGGAGCTCCGCGTCAGCAAGGAGATCCTGACGCGCGTGGTGGACTTCTACCGCAAGCTGCGGAACACCACGCGGATCCTCGTCGCCAACCTCTACGACTTCGATCCGGCCGCCGACATGGTGCCCGTCGAGCGGCTGGACGAAGTGGATCGCTACGCGCTGGCGCGCTACGCCGCCGCGGCGGAACGCATGCTGCAGGCATACGACGCGTATGACTTCTCCACCGTCTCACAGGCGCTGAACACGCTCGTGACCGTGGACCTGAGCGCGTTCTACGTGGACGTGACGAAGGACCGGATGTACACGCTCGGCGCCCGGTCGCACGCGCGGCGCTCGACGCAGACCGCCATGTATGTGATCTGCGACGGGCTGGCGCGGCTGCTCGCGCCCATTCTCCCGGTGACGGCCGACGATTTGTGGCGCCATCTCCCCGGCCCGCACCCCGAGCCGGTGCACCTCGAGACGTTCCCCGCGGTGGACCGTTTCAAGGACGAGCCGCTGAGCGCGCGTTGGGACGCCCTGCTGAAAGTGCGCGAGCAGGTGAACGCCGCGCTCGAACAGAAGCGCAAGGAGAAGGTGATCGGCAACTCGCTCACCGCCCATGTGGCGGTCACGGCGCAGGGCGGCGTCGGCCAGCTCCTCGAGCAGTACCGCGCCGACCTGCCGACGCTGTTCATCGTCTCGGATCTCGAGCTCAACGTCGGGCCGGCCGAGGCCGTGGATGGCGTCACCGTGGACGTGGGCAAGGCGCGCGGCGTGAAGTGCGAGCGCTGCTGGCGCTTCGTGCCCAGCATCCGTCAGGAGCCGGACTGGGCCGGCCTGTGCGACCGCTGCGTGGGCGCGCTCGCCGAGCCCGCACACCAGTAGGCGCCGGTATGAGAGCCCGAGGCTATTCGTTCCAGCTGGCGGTGGTGGCGCTGATCGTGGTGTCCGATCAGCTGACCAAGCTGCTCGTCCGGCGCCAGTTCGAGCTCTACGACACCGCCACGGTGATTCCCAACCTCTTCAGCCTGACCCGCATCCACAATACCGGGGCGGCGTTCGGCCTGCTCGACAACGTCGATCTACCATTCAAAACGGGGCTGCTGGCGCTCGTGTCGGTGGCGGCGCTCGTAGGGCTGGTGATGTTCGCGGTGACCCTGCCGGAGATCCACCGCCTGGCGCGCGTGGGCGTGGCGCTCGTGGTGGGTGGCGCGGCCGGCAATCTGATCGACCGGGTGTGGCTCGGCTACGTGGTCGATTTCGTGGACGTCTACTGGGGCAGCTGGCACTTCTGGGCGTTCAACGTCGCCGACTCCGCGATTTCGATCGGCATGGCGCTCATCATCCTGGACCAGATTGGAGTAGGACGACAGCGTGTACCCGAAACTGTTTGAGCTCGGGCCCTTCACCGTCTACACCTACGGCGTCCTGCTGGCGGTGTCGTACCTGCTCGGGCTGTGGATGGCGGTCAAGCGCGGCAAGAAGCGCGGCCTCGACGCCAACCGCGTGCTCGACCTCGGCATCTACATCATCATCGCCGCGCTCGTCGGCGCGAAGCTGCTCCTGCTCATCGTCGATTTCGATGAGTACAGCAAGCAGCCGGCGGAAATCCTGTCGCTCCTCCGCTCGGGCGGCGTGTTCTACGGCGGGCTCATCCTGGCCGTGGCGGTGGCGTTCCGCTACATGCTCAAGCACGGCATGCCGTTCTGGACCACGTGCGACGTGTTCGCGCCCGGCATCGCGTTGGGGCACGTCACGGGGCGCCTGGGCTGCTTCGCGGCCGGCTGCTGCTACGGCAGGCCGACCGACGTCTCGTGGGCCGTGGTCTTCACCAACCCGCTGGCCGCGGCGCAGGTGGGGACACCACTCGGCATCCCGCTTCACCCGACGCAGCTCTACGAAGCCGCCGCCGAGCTGCTGATCCTCGGCCTGCTGCTGGCCACCGAGGGGCGCGGCCGCAGGTTTCCGGGGCGCACGTTCTGGCTCTACATGCTCCTGTATGCGGTCTCGCGCTACATCATCGAGATCTACCGCGGGGACCCGCGAGGCGTCGTGCCGTTCCTCGACGTCTCCACGTCGCAGTTCATCTCGCTGGTCCTCGGCCCGCTGAGCCTGATCATGCTGGTGTGGCTGTCGCGCACGCTCCCAACGGCACCGCAGGAAGCGCGCCACCGCCGTCGCGCGGCGGCCTAGTGGCTACCGACCTGGTGGTCCCGCCCGAGCAGCGGGGCCAGCGCCTCGATCGGTTCCTGACGTCGTTCCTCGGCGGCCACTCGCGCTCGCAGCTGCAGAAGCTGATTGCCGACGGCCTCGTGACCGTGGACGGCCGCACGGCGAAGGCCAATCTGGCGCTGCGCGACGGCGACCGCGTGCACATCGAGTTGCCCGAACCGGTGCCGTCCGACGTGGCAAGCGAGGAGCTGCCGCTCGAGGTCCTGTACCAGGACGATGACCTCGCCGTGGTCAACAAACCGTCTGGCATGGTGGTGCACCCCGCCGCCGGACACGCGTCCGGCACGCTCGTGAACGCGCTGCTGCATCACCTGTCGGGGCTGAGCGGGATCGGCGGCGAGCTGCGGCCGGGCATCGTGCACCGCCTCGATCGCGGCACCTCGGGCGTGATGGTCGTCGCCAAGCACGATACCGCGCACCAGGAGCTGGCGCGGCAGTTCCACGATCGCGAGGTGGAGAAGGAATACATCGCGCTCGTGTGGGGCGTGGTGCAGGCGGGCCGCCGCATCGACGCCGCCATCGGTCGCGATCCGTCCGACCGGCAGAAGATGTCGGCCAAGGCCAAGCACGCGCGAGACGCGGTGACGCGGATCACCCGCGCGATCCATCTGCCGGGGCTGACGTTGTGCCAGGTGGCGATCCACACCGGCCGCACGCATCAGATTCGCGTGCACCTGAGCGCGATCGGCCACCCGGTGGTGGGCGACTCCGTCTACGGCGGCGTGCACCGGCGCGTGGCCGGCGACATCCGCGCCGTGCAGCGGCTCGAGCGGCCGTTCCTGCACGCCGCGCGGCTGGCATTCACCCACCCGGGCGACGGCCGCAAGATGGAATTCACGGCGCCGCTCCCGGACGATCTGCAGGATGTCCTCGACGCGCTGCCCTCCGTCGAGAAGAGCACGTAGAGGGCGGCCTTCAGGCCGCCCTGGAGCACCCAACCATGACCACACCGATCGTTCCGTCCAAGGTCCGCACGGTGTTCGAGGGGCGCGTTTTCACCGTGCAGGTGGAGTCGATCACGCTGCCGAAGGGGCACGCGCTCGACGCCGAGATCGTGCGGCATCCGGGGTCGGTGGTCATCGTGCCGATGACGCCTGCGAACGACGTGATCCTCGTGCGGCAGTATCGCCACGCCATCGGGCGCTACACGTGGGAACTGCCAGCCGGCAGCCTGAAACCGGGTGAGGACGCGCTGGCCGCCGCGCGGCGCGAGTGTCAGGAGGAGATCGGCATGGTCGCCGAGCGCCTCGAGCGGCTCGGCTCGTTCTTTCCTACTCCCGGCTACTGCAACGAGGAGATGCATTTCTTCCTGGCCGCAGGGCTCCGCGAACCGAGAGCCGGCGACGAAGAAGCGCACCAGGACGAAGACGAGGACATCGAGACGCGGCGGGTTCCGTTGGAGGAGCTGCGCGCAATGATCGGCCGCGGCGAGGTCGTCGATCTCAAGACGGTTGCCGGCATGGCGCTCGCCACGCGCCCGCGCTGACGACGGGTGCGTACGTGAACAACGCGCGCGCCTGGTGGCTCGTCGCCGGGTCGTTGATCCTCGCGTTCCTCGCGCGCGGGCCGCTGTACCTGTCCGTGTTGCCACCGTTCGAAGGGTGGGACGAGTACCAGCATCTCGCCTACATCGCCCATCTCGATGAAACGGGCTCGATACCGGTGGCTGAAGAAAGCACGCGGGTGTCCACGACGCTCCGCCCGCTGGTGGCCGCCTTGCCCCACCCGCAATCCGGCGTCGACCAGCTGGCGGGCTGGGGCGCCGTGTCGTACGACAACTACTGGAACACGGCACGGGCGATCGCCGGCGCGGATCGACAGTGGTCCCCGCCTCCGCGGCTGTATCAAGCGCAGCAGCCGCCGCTCGCCTACGTGCTGGCCTGGCCTCTGTGGCACGCATTGAAGACGACCCACGCGCTGGAGGCGATCTACGCCATCCGGGCGATGAATCTGCTGCTCGTCGCGACCTCGCTGGTCCTCTTTGCCGGCGCGCTCACACGGCTGGTGCCGTCGTTCGCGCCCAGAGTGGCGGTCTTCGCGCTGGTGTGCCTGCATCCGCTGTTTTTTCAGAACGCCGCGCGCGTGGCGAACGATGCGCTCGCGCTGGCAGCAGGCGTGGCGGGAATCAGCATGCTGGTGCTGGCCGACGGCCGCACGCTGCTCGCCCGTGGCCTGCTGGCGGCCACGTGCATCGCGGCGAGTGTCTGGACCAAGCAGACCAGTCTCACCTTGATTCCCGCGTTGATCCTGGGGCCTCCGTTGATCGGCTGGGCCCACGGCGTTCAGGCCGGACGGCTGTGGCGAGTGACCGGTCTGGCGGCCGTCGCGTTCGTCCTCCTGTGGGCGCCGCTGTGGGTGTGGAACTACCAGCACTACGGGACGACGCTGACGACGCAGGACTCGGTTGAACTCGCGGCACGAGGATCGGGCGTCGCCACGCTGGCCGCCTCATTCGTCAACGTGCCCTGGGGTCAGGTCGTCGAGTTTCTCTTCGTTCCCGGAAGGCCCTGGGTGGGCGGCTGGAGCTTTCTGCCGATCGAGGAAACGCTCAGGACCCTCTACGGTTGGTACTGGGGCATCCTGCTGGCGGGCGCGCTGGCCGGTGCGGTCGTTGCGATCCTCCGGCGGCCTCGGTCGGTCGAAGCTGTCGGCCGATTGGGGCTGTGCGCCATCGTCGTGATCTTCACCGCGCTCGGCATCATGTACTACGCCGTCGTCAGCCACGCGGTCTTCGGACGGCCGATGGCCAATCCGTGGTACTTCATGACCGCGCTGCCGTTCTTATTCGTACTGCTCGTTCGCGGGCTGGAGGCGATCGACCGCCGCATGGCGGTGGCGGCGGCCGCCGGGCTTGCCGCCCTGTTTGTCGCCATCGATGTGCACGGCACCTGGATCCAGATGCCGGCGTTCTACGCAAGCTCGCCGAAAGCAGCCATTCAATGGGCCCGCCTCACGCAGATTCATCCCGCCGCTCTGAGCGGCGACCTGCGGTGGTGGTTCCTGGCGACGCAGCTCGGCGCCCTGTGCCTCGTCGCCGGCGCGCTGGCACACGCCTGGCGATCTCGGGCCCGGTGACGCGCTACTGCAGCGGCGCTTGTGCGCGGCGGGCGGTCTTGCGGCTGGCGGCCGCGGTGGTCGTCGCGGCAGGCTGCAGCGCGAGCAGCAGCACCTCGTCGACGCTCGTCACGTAGTGGACCGTGAGCTCCTTGCGCAGCTCCTCGGTGAGGTCCTCGTTGACGTTCTTCTCGTTCTGCCGCGGCAGGATCACTTCGCGGATGCCGACGCGCCGCGCGGCCAGCACCTTCTCCTTGATGCCGCCCACCGGCAGCACGCGGCCCGACAAGGTGATCTCGCCGGTCATCGCGATGTCGCCCCGCACCGGACGCCGCGTCAGCTCCGACGCCAGCGCCGTGGTGAGCGTGACGCCCGCCGACGGGCCATCCTTGGGAATCGCGCCCGACGGCACGTGCATGTGAATCTCGGCGGTCTTGAAGAAGTCCGGGTCGGCCCCGAACGCCGCCGCGTGCGCGCGGAACCAGGAGAGCGCCGCGCGCGCCGACTCCTTCATCACGTCGCCGAGCTGGCCGGTGAGCGTGAGCGTGCCGCTGCCCGCCATGCGTGACGCCTCGATGAAGAGCACGTCCCCGCCGGCCGGCGTCCACGCCAGGCCGATGGCCACGCCCGGTTCCTTCGTCCGCTCCGCCATCTCCTCGTCGAGGAAGAACGGCGCGCCGAGCATCTCCTCCACGACCTTCGGCGTGATCACGAGCGCCGTCTCGTCGCCCTCGGCCCGGCGGCGCGCCGCCTTGCGGCACAGCGCACCCACATTCCGGTCGAGACTGCGGACGCCGGCCTCGCGCGTGTAGCCGCGGATCACGGCGCGCAGCGCGTCGTCGTCGATCCGCAGCTGCTCAGGGGTCAGTCCGTGGTTCGTGATCTGCTTCTCGGTCAGATGATCGCGCGAGATGGTGAGCTTCTCTTCCTCGGTGTAGCCGGGAATCTCCAGCACTTCCATGCGGTCGCGCAGCGCCGGCGGAACCGGATCGAGCACGTTGGCGGTGGTGATGAACAGGATTTCCGACAGATCGAACGGCACGTCGAGGTAGTGATCGCGGAACGTCGAGTTCTGCTCGGGGTCGAGCACCTCGAGCAGCGCCGACGCCGGGTCGCCGCGGAAGTCGTTGCCGAGCTTGTCGATCTCGTCGAGGATGAAGACCGGGTTGCGCGCCTCGGCGCGGCGCAGCCCCTGGATGATCTGGCCGGGCAGCGCGCCGATGTAGGTGCGCCGGTGGCCGCGGATCTCGGCCTCGTCGCGCATGCCGCCGAGCGAGACCCGCACGAAGTTGCGCCCGAGCGACTGCGCGATGGAACGCGCGAGCGAGGTCTTGCCCACGCCGGGCGGCCCCGCAAAGCACAGGATGGGGCTCTTCAGCGCCGGATTCAGCTTCCGCACCGCCAGGAATTCGAGGATGCGGTCCTTGGCTTTCTCGAGGCCCGAGTGCTCGTCGTCGAGCACCTGCTTGGTGTGCTTGAGATCGATCGTCTCTTCGGACCGCTTCTGCCATGGCAGCATCGCGATCCAATCGAGATACGTCCGCGACACGGTGTATTCGGCGGCGGCGGCGGGCATCTTCGACAGGCGATCGAGCTCGCGCATCGCCTCCTTCATCACCGGCTCGGGCAGCCCGGCTGCCTCGAGCTTTTCCTTCAGCTCCTCGACGTCCTTGGTCTGGTCGTCGCCCTCGCCGAGCTCCTTCTGGATCGCCTTGAGCTGCTCGCGCAGGAAGTACTCGCGCTGGTTCTTGCCGACTTCCGACTGCACCTGCGACTGGATCTTCGATCCGAGCTCGAGCACCTCGAGCTCCTTGATGAGCACGCGGTTGAGCGTGTCCATGCGTGCGCGTACGTCGAGCGTCTCGAGCACTTCCTGCCGCACGGGGGTCTCGAGCGTGGTGAGGCTCGAGGCGATGAAGTCGGCCATACGGCCCGGCTCGGAAATGTTCGAGGCCAGGGTCTGCAGATCGTCCGAGAGCAGCGGCGACAGCGACACCACTTTCTGGAAGTTGGCCTTGATGTTCCGCATCATCGCGTCGATTTCGACGCCTTCCGCGACCTGCGTGTCTTCGGGCACGCCCGACACCTTGGCGCGCAGGTAGGGTCTCGTTTCGGTGACCCGCGTCAGCGTCACGCGGCCCAGCCCCTGGACGATGAGCCGCAGGCTGCCGTCGGGCAGCTTGAACATCTTGTGAATGTGGCTGACGGTCCCCACCGTGTGCAGGTCGTCCTGCACCGGCTCTTCGACGGTCGCGTCTCGCTGCGTGAACACGCCAATCAGCTTGCCGCCGGCGATCGCGTCGTCGATCAGCTGCACGGAGCTCTCGCGAGCCACCGCGAGCGGCATGAACGAATGTGGATACAGCACCGTGTCCCGCAGCGGCAGGATCGGAATCTCTTCTGGAAGCGTGAGCGGCGCTTCCGGGCTCGAAGAAGCGGACTCCAACCCGGGCGTGGGGCGATCGTCGTTCATCTGTTGTCCTGTGATGCGAGCGGTGCGCGCCGGACGGCGCGGCTTCGAGGAGGGGAGAGGGGTTGGCTCCGGCCGTATACCGGCCGGAGCCTCGTGTTACAGCGCGTTCAGTTCGACGAGTCGAACAGGAACGCCGAGGAGCCGCCGCGCCGAGCCATCATGCGCTCGCGCTGCTCCGCGCTCTCGCGCGCTTCCTCGCAATCCTTGCAACGCACCGCGAAGGGCAGTGCGCGCAGGCGGGCTTCCGCGATTTCCTCGCCACACTCGAAGCAATCGCCGTAGCTGCCGTCTTCGAGGCGGCGCAGCGCTGCATCGATCTTATTCAGGGTTTCCGACTTCATCTGGATGAGCGCGAACTCGATGTCCTCCTGGATGTCGACCTCCGAGCTCTCGCCCTGGTCGAGCACGTCGCGCTCTTTGCTGCCCTCGGCTCGCACGTCGCGAATGCGACCCTGCACCTCGGTCACGAGTTCGCGGCGACGGTTGTCGAGCATCTTGCGAAGCTCGTTGTAACGGCTCGTCTTCGCGGGAGCCTTTGTTTTCGTCGCTGTCGTAGCCATGGCACCTACCGCTCCTTTTCGGACCCACCCTGGGACAAGTTCAATCGGCTTCTTTTCAGCCCTGCGTTGCGCGGTGTCTATGCAATCACAGGGCCAGGCCAGACCCCCGTGGCCGGCACTTGGTATTACGCTCGAATCACCTCGGAGGATTCGTGGATGGCCTGTCCGAAGGGCCGCGGCCAAGAATCTCAGAATGAACGAGTTGCCGGTCCGCTCGAATCTCCCCGACTCGGGCGTTGCGGCGTTCGGTCGTTTAGACGCCTTCGGAGGGGTAGCAGTTTCCCGAACCTCTGTCCTGTGTTGAGGTCGCCTGGAAATACGTTTCTGTTCGGTCCGTACCGGCCTGCAGACGGCCTTGGCCTCGGCAGCAGCGGCTGCCGATGCTCTGTGGACCGTCACGCCTGCCGGCGTGTTCCTTCCAACTCACTGTCAGATAACGGGCAGGGGAGGGTCAACCGAACGAGACCCAGCGTCGCCCCCGCGACCGGGACCCCCCAAGTATCGGACGCAAGCCCAGACGCAGTCATGGGGGCACACTTTGACGATATTCCACCAAGTTGTCGATTTGTCTACACTGAGCAGGACACGGTCGGCACGCGCCGACTCAAAAATTCGCGGCGATTGCCCGTGCGGCGGTGGTGTGTAAAGCTTGCGTGATGCCCTGTCCCCTTTGCCAGACGCGCAAGGAGAAGCGCAGCTGCCCCGCCTTGGGCCGCACGATTTGCTCAGTCTGTTGTGGTACGAAACGGCTGGTTGAGATCAACTGCCCTTCCGAGTGCCCGCATCTGGCAGCGTCCCGCGAGCACCCCGCTGCTGTGGTCAGGCGGCAACAGGAAGTGGACGTGGCTGCGCTCCTGCCCTCGATGCAGGGGCTGACCGAAAGGCAGCACCAGCTCTTCTTTCTCTTTCAGTCGGTGGTCGCCAAGTCCGAGCCCGACGGGCTCGCCCGGCTGACCGACGAGGACGTGGCCGAGGCGGCCAGCGCGTGCGCCGCCACAATTGAGACCGCAGCCAAGGGCGTTCTCTACGACCACACGCCCGCCACGCGAACCGCCCAGAAGCTCGCCGGCGAGTTCCGGGCCCTGCTGGCGCAGGCTCGGGAACACGGCGCCACCGTCTACGACCGCGAGGCGGCCATTGCGCTGCGCGCCATCGAGCGGGGCGCCCGCACCCTGTCCCGGCCGGGCGAACCGACGGTCTATCTGGCGCTCATGGGACGCCTGCTGCAGGTGAACCACGCCGCGGCGGCGCGCGAAGCGCGCCCTGCCGCCAAAAAAGACAGCGGGTCGATCATCATCCCGTGAAGCTGCTACAATTTGGAGTTTTCCCGGGTACGGAGGGGCCGCCCTGAGGCGGCCCAGGAACACAGAGGAGTTATGGCCAGACGCTGCGAAATCTGCGACAAGGGTCCGGTGGTGGGCCGGACGGTTTCTCACGCCCACAATGTCGGTCCGCGGCGGTTCGAGCCGAACCTCCAGCCGGTGAAGGCGATCGTGAACGGCACCGTGCGGCGGATCCGGGTCTGCACCCGCTGCCTGCGGTCGGGCAAGGTCACCAAGGCAGCCTGACGCGCGCCGTGGCCGTCTCCCGCACCGTAGTGTCCTCGCCGGATGCGCCCAAAGCCATGGGTGCGTACTCGCCGGCCGTGAGGGCTGGCAACCTGCTGTTCGTGTCTGGGCAGATTCCGATCGAGCCGTCGAGCGGCAACCTGTTGACCGGCGACATCAAGGAGCAGGCCGAGCAGGTCATGCGCAACATCACGGCGCTGCTCAAGGCCGCCGGCGCGGACTTCAACAACGTGGTCCGCACGACCGTCTACCTGCAGGACATGAACGACTTCGCGGGGATGAACGAGGTGTACTCGAAGCACATCGTCGATCCGCCGCCCGCGCGGGCCACCGTTCAGGTGGCGCGCCTGCCGCGCGACGTCAAGATCGAAATCGACGTCATCGCGGTGCTCGGCTAACGTCGAGCCCGAAGGCCTTCGACCTTAAGCCTTTGGCCTTCGTCGTAGCGGGCCTTAGGTCCACAAGCCCCAAGGTCTAAGGCCCAAGGCCCCGGGCCGTCTAGGTTCTCTGCAGCCGCTCGACGCCGAGCACCCCCTGCACGCCCTTGATCGACTTGATCACGCGGTCGAGGTGCTTGACGTCGCTGATCTCCACCGTCATCTCGATGCGCGCCTGGCGGTCCTCGCCGGTGCGCGCCTCCATGTTGGTGATGTTGGTGTTGATGTTCGAGACCCGCGAGCTGATCTCGGCCAGCATGCCCTTGCGGTCCTCGACCTGCATCGTCAGGCGCACGACGTATGGCGCGAGGTCCTGGCCGGTGTCCCACTCGACCTCGATGCGGCGCTCCGGGTCGAACAGCAGATTGACGACGTTCTTGCACGTCGCCGAGTGCACCGAGACGCCCTTGCCGCGGGTGATGTAGCCGACGATGCGCTCGCCGCGGATCGGGTTGCAGCAGCGGGCGCGGAACACCATCACGTCGTCGGTGCCGCGCACCTTGATCTTGTCCGACGTCGTCCCGGTGCGCAGCATGCGCTTCACGACCGAGACCACCGCGCCGTCGGGCGCCTTTTCCTTCAGCAGCCCGCCGGGCACGGCTTTCTGGACGAGCGTGCGCGCGGCCAGCTTGCCGTAGCCGACGTAGACCAGCAGGTCCTCGACCTTCGGAGCGCCGTACTCGGACGCGAACTTCACGATCTCGTCCGACTCGAGCAGCGTCTTCGGACTCTGGTCGAAGCGGCGCGCTTCCTTTTCGAACAGGCGGCGTCCCAGTTCGAGGCTGCGGGCGCGCTCTTCGCCCTGCAGCACGTGCTTGATCTTGTTGCGCGCGCGCGAGGTGACGACGAAGGCCAGCCAGTCGCGGCTCGGCTTGTGCCCGGACTGCGTGAGGATCTCGACGATGTCGCCGTTCTGCAGCCGCGTGCGCAGCGGCACCATCTTGCCGTTGATCACCGCGCCGACGCACTGGTTGCCGACGTCGGTGTGGATCCCGTAGGCGAAGTCCACCGGCGTGGCGCCGCGCGGGAGCGACCGCACTTCGCCCTTCGGCGTGAAGATGTAGACCTCCTCCGGGTAGAGGTCGATCTTCAGGTTCTGCATGAACTCCTGCGGATCCCGGACCTCCTGCTGCACTTCGAGCAGCTGGCGCAGCCACTGGAAATAGCGCTCGTCGCGGTGGTCGCCCACGCGCCCTTCCTTGTATTTCCAGTGCGCCGCAATGCCTTCCTCGGCGCGGCGGTGCATCTCCTCGGTGCGAATCTGCACCTCGAACGGGAACCCGAGCTCGCTGATGACCGACGTGTGCAGCGCCTGGTAGCCGTTGGGCCGCGGCATGGCGATGAAGTCCTTGATGCGGCCCGGCACCGGCGACCACGTCTGGTGGATGATGCCGAGCGCCGCGTAGCAGTCCTTCACTGACGACGTGATCACGCGCAGCGCCACGAAGTCGTAGACCTGCTCGATGTCGATCTTCTGTCGAATGAGCTTGCGGTGAATGCTGAAGAGGCGCTTGATGCGTCCGTCGAGCTCGATCAGCGGCACCTGCGCTTCTTCGAGCTTGGCGCGGATCGTCTTGGTGAGATCGCCGATGATGCTCTCGGCGTGTTTGCGCTTGGCCTCGACCTTCCGCTGCAGCGACTCGTAGGCCTTGGGCTCGAGCGACTTGAAGGCGAGCTCCTCGAGCTCGTTCTTCACCTTGCTCATGCCGAGCCGGTTCGCGATCGGCGCGTAGATGTCGAGCGTCTCCTGCGCGATCTTGTGGCGCCGCTCCTCGGGCAGGTGATGCAGCGTGCGCATGTTGTTGAGGCGATCGGCGAGCTTGACGAGGATGACGCGGATGTCGTCCACCATCGCCAGGAGCATCTTGCGGAGGTTCTCCGCCTGGCGCTCCTCGCTCGAGGAGAAGGGAATCGCCCCGAGCTTCGTGACGCCCTCGACGACGTGCGCGATTTCCGGCCCGAAAAGCTCGGCTATCCGCTCGGGAGTGGCCAGCGTGTCTTCGACGACGTCGTGGAGGAGCCCGGCGGATACTGCCACCACGTCCAGCCGCATATCCGCCAGGAAGTCGGCAACCTCAAGCGGATGAACCAGATAGGGATCGCCGGAGTGGCGCACCTGGCCTTTGTGCTCGAGCGCCGAGAAGACATAGGCCCTCCTCAACAGCTCGAGATCCGACTCGGGGCTGTAGGCTCTGACTTTCTCGAGGAGGGTCTCGAACCGAATCATCGGGTGCGGTGTCTAAACTTGCGACGACCCGCTTTCGGGCGGGCCGGACGAAATTGGCCCAAACCATTGAAAACCGGGCCTCTATTCATGATAGCCGGACCCTTGACTCGCTCGAAAACCGATCACTATACTGGCGCGCTTGCGCCCTCTCGCATCGAGAGGGCATTGCAGCCGGTTTCCGCGGCAAAACACCGTTTCCAGCCGGGTTTTTCCGCTATCACGACACGTTCTAGGGGGATGACGATGGGCAAGTCTTGGTCGCGCGTGATGGGATTCGGCCTCCTGGCCGTGATGGCCGTGGCTGCTTCGGGCTGCGGGCAGATTGGGATGCTCAAGGCCAAGATGGCCTTCAAGGACGCCAACCAGCTCTATCAGAACCAGGACTACCGCGCCGCCGCCGCGAAGTACGAAGAAGTCCTGGCGAACGATCCGAGCCTCACGTACGCGTACTTCTTCCTTGGCAACAGCTACGACCAGCAGTACCGGTCGGTGAAGCGCGGCGAGGCGGCCAACGACGCCCTGCTGACCAAGGCGATCGAGAACTACAAGAAGTCGGCGGAAGTGGAGCAGGATCCGAAGATCAAGCGGCTGGCGCTCGACTACCTGGTCAGCGCGTATGGGCCCGACAAGCTCAACGACCCAGGCCAGGCCGAGCCGATCCTGCTCAACATGATCAAGATGGATCCCAAGGAAACGTCAAGCTACTTCGGCATGGCGAACATCTACGAGCAGAGCGGCGACTACGAGCGCGCCGAGAAGATGCTCACCGACGCGCGCGACGCCCGTCCGAACGATTCGGCGGTCTACATGCAGCTGGCCGGCTTCTACAACCGCCAGGGTGAGTTCTCCAAGACGATGGATGCGCTGAACGCGCGCGCGTCACACGAGCCGAAAAACCCCGAGGCGCACTACACGATCGCCACTTACTACTGGGAGAAGGCGTATCGCGACTTCACGACGCCCGAAGCCGACAAGGTGAAGTTCGTCCAGCAGGGGCTCGAGGCGGTGGACAAGGCCATCGAGCTGAACCCGAACTACTTCGAGGCGCTGACCTACAAGAACCTGCTCCTGCGCGTCCAGGCCAACCTCGAAAAGAACCCGGCCCGCCAGCAGGCGCTGCTGAAGGAAGCGAACCAGTGGCGCGACAAGGCGCAGGAGGTTCGCAACAAGGCGAAGGCCGCCGGCGCGGGCGAATAGCCACCCGCCCGGGGCCGCCCTAGTGGGCAGGTAGCAGGCCCACAATCGCGTCTCTTCCGCCGATCGTTCCTTCATGGCCGTCGCTCCGAACAGGGGCGACGGCCTCATCTTTTTGAGTACAATTCTCAGCCGGACGACATCCGCCCCAGCGGGCGTCAGAGTCCCGTTACACCCCGTTGGTACGCTCGGTCGTCCGTCTGATCCGCACGGCCCGAAATCCTCTTTGGAGTTGTTCATGAAGCTGTCGAACGTCCCCGAATGGCTTGGCTTCCCCGCCATCGCCGTTCTTGCTGTCCTT
>Ga0079218_10000097_pt1 | contig 18530 bp, 15 predicted proteins | sample NCCompost_FD_77181 | JGI IMG/M metagenome (GOLD analysis project Ga0079218, IMG submission 77181) | Agricultural soil microbial communities from Utah to study Nitrogen management - NC Compost | ecosystem: Environmental > Terrestrial > Soil > Agricultural land | place: USA: Utah | collected... | reverse complement strand
CGGCCCGGAAACCGGTCCGGAATAGTGCAGCCGTGGGAATTGGCCCGGCATTATAGTGGTCCTTCTTAAGGGGATCCCATGCGTCGAGCCACTCTCCTGCTGTTGGCCGCGGTGTCGTCGGCCTGCTCCTCGGCTGAAGCGCCGCCCGGCCCGGCTTCATCGCCCGCCCCGGCCGCCGCGCCCGCGCTGGGACGCCTCTTCGTGACCAACGAGAGCGGGGGCGACATCAGCGTGGTGGACGTGGGCATGCAGCAGGTCGTGGCCACGATTCCGGTGGGCAAACGGCCGCGCGGCATCCGGCTGAGCCCGGACGGCACGCTGCTCTACGTCGCGCTCAGCGGATCGCCCATCGCGCCGCCCGGCGTGGACGAGAGCACCCTGCCGCCTGCGGACAAGAAGGCCGACGGCATCGGCGTGGTCAGCATCAGGGACCTCAAGCTGCTGCGGGTGCTGAAGGCAGGATCCGATCCCGAGCAGACGGCAGTGAGCAACGACGGCCAGCGTCTGTTCGTAGCGAACGAGGATACCGGCCTGGCCACCGCGATTGCGATCGCGGACGGCCGCGAGCTCGCCACGTTCAAGGTTGGCGGCGAGCCCGAAGGCGTGGATCTGCGGCCCGACGGCGGCGTTGTGTACGTGACGTCGGAAGAAGACGGGCATGTGGCCGTGATCGACGCGCCCAGTCTGAAGCTGGTGACCACGTTCAAGGTCGGACCGCGCCCGCGGTCCACCACCTTCCTGCCCGACAGCAGCCGCGCGTATGTCACGTCCGAGAACGGCGGCTCGGTGGCGGTGGTGGACGCCCAGAAGCATCGCGTGCTCGAGACCATCCAGCTCTCGGGCGAGCTGATTCGCCCCATGGGCGGCGCCGCCGCGCCGGACGGCACCCAGGTGTTCATCTCCACCGGCCGCGGCAAGAACGTCGTGGTGATCGACACCGCCACCAACAAGCCGGTGGCGTTCATCGAGGTGGGCGACCGTCCGTGGGGCATCGCCGCGTCGCGTGACGGCAAGACGCTCTTCACGGCCAACGGGCCGTCGAACGACGTGTCGATCGTCGATCTGGCCACGCGCACCGTCAAGGCCAAGGTGAAGGTGGGCAACCGCCCCTGGGGAGTCGTGTACGTGCCATGAGGCCCGCCGACAACGAATATCCGGAATACTTCCGCAAGTACGTGTCGCTCGTGCCCGAGGACGCAATCCTCGACGTTCTCGAATCCCAAATCGCGGTCATCGAGGCGTTGCCGGGCCAGACCGGCGCCAAGGAGACCTTCGCGTACGGGCCGGGCAAGTGGTCGGTGCGCGAGCTGCTTGGACACGTCGGCGACGGCGAGCGCGTATTCGCCTACCGTGCGCTGACGTTCAGCCGCTTCAACGCCGTGTCGCTGCCGGGCTTCGACGAGGTGACGTGGACGCCGCACGGGCATTTCGCCGCCGTGCCGCTCCGTCAGCTCGCCGACGAGTTCGTCGCCCTGCGCCGCGCCAACCTCCAGATGCTGCGGCGGCTCGAAGAGCCGCAGTGGCAGGCCGGCGGCCTGGGCGACAACCAGCCGATTACGGTCCGGGCCCTCGCCTACGTGATGGCGGGACACGTGCGCCATCACCTGCAGGTCCTGCGCGACCGCTACGGAATCGGGTAGATCTGACCCGAGCCTGCGATTCGCCCCGCCAATAACCGTCATAATGTGCGCCGCGCGTAGACTTCGCCATTCCGGCGCACTAAGATTTCGCCTCGCGGGAGGGCCTATGCACCGAATCTCTGTGACAGTACTGCTGGCGGCGGCGGTGCTGATCGGGACGGCGGGCGCCGCGTCGGCGCAGGTCGATCTCACGGGCATCTGGGCGCCCATCTTTCACGAGGACCAGATCGAACGCGTGCCCGGCCCCGAGGTCGGCGACTACGCCGGCCTGCCGATCACCGACGCGCAACGCCTTCGTGGCGAGACGTGGGACGCCTCGCTCCTGACGCTGCCCGAGCACCAGTGCAAGCCGCATCCGTCCACCTACGGGTTCCGCGGCGTCGGCAACCTGCGCATCACGCCGGTCTACAACGACGCGACGCAGCAGATGATCAAGCTCATCACCCACATCCAGTGGCAGGAGCAGGAGCGCGAGATCTGGATGGACGGCCGCCCGCATCCGCCCGATTTCGCGGCGCACACCTGGCAGGGCTTCTCCACCGGCGAGTGGGACAACAACGTGCTCGTCGTGAAGACGTCGCACCTCAAGGCCGGGTGGATCCGCCGCAACGGCATGGCGCTCAGCGACAAGGCCACCATGACCGAGCGCTTCATCCGCCACGGCAACTACATCACGCACATCTACATGATCGAGGACCCGTACTACTTGAGCGAGCCGCTTATCAAGACCAACGGCTTCCTTCTCACCGATCAGGTGACGATGGCGCCGTACCCCTGCAGCCCCGCCGTGGAAGTGCCCAGGGAAGCGGGCGAGGTGCCACATCACCTGCCGGGGCAGAACCCCTTCCTGAACGACCACGCGAAGAAGCACAACATTCCGGTCGAGGCCACCCGCGGCGGCGCGGAGACGGCGCTGCCCGAGTTCATGAAGAAGTTCGCGGGGGGAGCCAAGTAGTGGCTCCGCGACCCTTCGCCTGCATCGCCGGGCTCGTGGTGATGGCGATGACCGTGGCGGCCGGGCAGACTCCGGCCGTGCAGTCGATCCGCGTGCAGGGCAATGTCTGGATGCTCGTCGGCGGCGGTTCCGTCAACGCGGCGGTGCAGATCGGCGACGACGGGGTGCTCGTCGTGGACACGATGACCGAGGCGCTGGCCGAACCGATGGTCGCCGAGATCAAGCGTCTCGCCGGCGACAAGCCGATTCGCTGGATCATCAACACGCACGCGCACCCGGATCACACCGGCGGCAACGCGAAAGTCGCGGCGGCGGGCCGGTCGATCATCGCGGGCAATTTCGCGGGGCAGGCGGGGCAGGCCGCCGCCAACTTCGCGCAGATCATCGCTCACGAGAACGCCGGCAACCGTCTCGGCGAGGTGAAGCCGCCGCTGCCGGTGCACGCCACGCCGGCCGAGACGTTCTTCGGCGCCCAGCACGAGATCTTCTTCAACGACGAGGCGGTGCAGCTCATTCACGTGCCGCACGCGCACAGCGACGGCGACGTGATGGTGTTCTTCCGCAAGTCCGACGTGCTCGTGGCGGGCGATCTCTACCTCAACACCACGTTCCCGGTGATCAACGTCGCGCAGGGCGGGAGCATCAGCGGCATCCTGGCGGCGCTCAACCGGACGATCGACGTCACCGTGCCGCGCAAGAAGCAGGAGGGTGGCACCTTCGTGATTCCCGGCCACGGACGGCTGGCCGACGAGGCGGACGTGGTGGAATATCGCGACATGTCCACCATCATCCGCGACCGTTTCGCGGACGCCGCCAAGCGCAAGCAGACGCTGGCGCAGGTGAAAGCGGCCAGGCTGGTGCGTGACTACGAGGGACGCTACGGCGCGGGCCAGGGCTTCTGGACCACCGACGCGTTCGTCGAAGCGGTGTATAAGACCATCGGGGGACCGGTGGCGACCAAGGAGGGGCAGTAATGGCGGGGGTATTGTTCGGGGGCTCACGCCCCGCAGCGGCCGCGGGCGCACTGCTCGCGCTCGTACTGACGGCAGGAACGCAGGCGGTGGCGCAGGGCCGGCAAGGCCAGCCGCCGGTGGCGCCGGCCGCGCAGCCGCCGGCTACGCCGCGTGCCCGCGCGCCGATCGACCTCACCGGCTACTGGGTGGCAATCGTCAACGAGGACTGGCGCTGGCGCATGGTGACGCCGCCGAAGGGCGACGTCGCGAGCGTGCCGCTCAACCCCGAAGGGACCAAGGTGGCCAACGCGTGGGATCCGGCCAGCGACGGCTCGTGCCTGGCCTACGGAGCGGCGGGGCTGATGCGGATGCCGACGCGCCTGAACATCACGTGGCAGGACGACCGCACCATCAAGATCGAGACCGATGCCGGTCAGCAGACGCGCCTGCTGCGGTTCGATGCCGGCACGGCGCCCGCGCAGCGGTCGCTGCAGGGGCATTCGGTGGCGCAGTGGGAGCCGGCGCCGCAGCCCGGGCGCGGCGGCGGCCCGCCGCAGATCCCGAGGTTCGGCAACCTGCGGGTGACCACGACCAACCTGACCGCCGGCTGGCTGCGGAAGAACGGCGTTCCCTACAGCGAGAACGCCACGGTGACGGAATACTTCGACCGCTTCAAGGCGCCGAACAACGACGAGTGGCTCGTGGTGACGACGGTCGTGTCGGACGCGAAGTACCTGAACCAGGACTTCGTGACGAGCAGCCACTTCAAGAAGGAGCCGAACGGCGCGAAGTGGAGCCCGGCGCCGTGTAAGCCGGCTTAGGGCTTAAGGCTTAGGGCTTAGGGCCGTGCGTAGAGGGCGGTCTTCAGACCGCCCTGGGATATGAAACGCAGATCCTTTCTCCACGCTTCTTCGTTGGCAGCGGCAGGCGCGGCGCTCGCGCCTTCGCTCGCGTTCCCGCAGAGCACCCGTGCTGGTGGGCCGACGAACATCGTCGAGACGACGAGCGGCCGCGTGCGCGGCCTCTTCTTCCAGGGCGTCAACACGTTCCGCGGCATCCCGTACGGCGCGTCTACCGCGGGCGCCAACCGCTTCCTGCCGCCGCGAAGGCCGCAGGCGTGGACCGGCGTCCGCGACGTCAACGCTATCGGCCTGCGCGCGCCGCAGCTCGCCAACCCGCGCGTGCCCGAATGGTTCGTCTTCGACCGCAGCGAGCCGCAGGGCGAAGACTGTCTGGTGCTGAACGTCTTCACGCCGTCGGTTACCGACGGCCGCAAGCGCCCGGTGATGGTGTGGCTGCACGGCGGCGGGTTCGTGGCCGGGTCGTCGGGGTTCACGGTGTACGAAGGGCAGAACCTGGTGAACATGCGCGACGTCGTGCTCGTGCACCTGAACCACCGCCTGAATCTCTTCGGCTTCCTCTACCTCGGCGATCTTGCCGGTGAGCGCTACGCCGACGGCAACGCGGGCATGCTCGACATCGTGGCCGCGCTCGAGTGGATCCGCGACCACATCGCGAACTTCGGCGGTGATCCGAACAACGTCACGGTGTTCGGGCAGTCGGGCGGCGGCAGCAAGGTGAGCACGCTCTTCGGCATGCCAGCCGCCAAGGGGCTCTTCCATCGCGCCATCGCGATGAGCGGCACGCAGGTACGCAGCATCACGCGCGAGCAGGCCACGGCCACCGCGACGCGCGTGCTCGCCGCGCTCGACGTCGGCAAGGACCGCGTTGATGCCTTGCAGGCCGTGCCGATGCGGCGGCTCCGCGATCTGTTGAACGGCGCGGGCGGTCAGGGGTTCAACTGGGGGCCCGTGGTGGACGGCCGCACGCTGCCGGCGCACCCTTTCGATCCCGCCGCCAGCCCGCACGGCGCCGACGTCCCGCTGCTGATCGGATCGACCGAGACGGAAGTCACCTGGAACGAGTCGCAGATCTACGATCCGCTGACCGATGGAGAGCTGCGCGAGGACGTGGCGAAGGCGCTGCGCTGCGACGACGCCGGCGCGACCCGCGTGATTGCCGCCTACCGCAAGGGCCGGCCCCAGGCGAGCAACCTCGATCTGTATCTCGTCATCGCCACCGACGCCTCGAACTTCCGCACCGGTACCGACACTCAGGCCGATCGCAAGGCGGCGCAGCGGCGCGCGCCGGTCTACAAGTACTACTTCCAGTGGTACTCGCCCGTGCGCGGCGGCGCGCTGCGCGCCATGCACACGATGGACATCCCGTTCGTGTTCGAGAACTACGAGATGGCCGCGGCGGAGGTGGGGAGCGGGCCCGAGCTCAAGCCGCTCGGCGACCGCATGGCTGCGGCGTGGGTGGCGTTTGCGACGAGCGGAAACCCCAACCATCCGCTCATCCCGAAGTGGCCGGCGTACGACACCGCCACCCGGGCGACGATGGTGATCAACAACGACTGGTCGGCGGTGAACGATCCGTACGGCGAGGAGAAGAAAGTCGTGGCGGCAGTCATGAGACCTGCCGCCACACGGTGAACGCTACGGAGTGGGGCCGCGGCGGCCGAGCTCGCGCGCGCTCTTACTTCTGCACCGCCTTCTGCACCGCCTTCGCAGTGTTCTGCACGGCCTCGCCCAGCGATTCCTCGTACGACGGGCCGGCCTGTCCGGGCAGCCCGACGAGAGCGCTGGCGGCATTCATGTTCACCGCCGACTGCATGAGATACGACGCGGCGCCGGCGCTCATGTCGATGCCGGTGCCCGCGACCGTCGCGCCAAGCCCTCGGGTCTGCATCTGGTAGAGGCCGGGATTGCCCAGCATGCTCACGCCACTGAGACCGTTCAGCCCGTAGCCGTAGCCGTAGCTGCCGAAGCGCGAGAAGAGCCCGGGCATCATCATGTTCACGTACATCCCGCCCGCGAACTTCGCGATGCCGACACCGCTCTTCAGATTGAAGCCCTCGCCGTCCTTGCCCTTGGCGTTGGTGGACATCTTCTGCTTGCCGTCGGGTTGAACCAGCTTGATCGCGAGGCTCGCCTCGGTGGTCTCGTTCGACATCGCCGTATTACCCGCCGCGCCCGCGATCGCGCCCGCGGCCCCGCCGCGTCCAGCCGTGGCCGCGCCCGTGGCGGCCTTCATCATTCCGCCGAAACGTCCCGGCTTCGAGGTCTTCAGCTCGGTCACGTCGGCGAGCACGATGTAGTCGTAGCCGAGTTCGGCCGCGCGCTTCTGCAGATCGGCGGGCGGCGCCGCGGCCATCGGCACCGCGTCGATCTTCTGCTCCTTCAGCTCGTCGATCAGATTCGCGCGCAGTCGGCGCGTGTCCACGGCCATGTTCGTCTTGTTGGTGAACTCGGGCACGCCCACCCGTACGACGCCCGGCGTCTTGGCCGGCGGCGCGGCGGGCGGCGCCGTGTCGGCCGCCACCAGCCTGGCTTCGCTGACGTCGCTCAGCGCCTTCGAGAGATCGAACGGGTTGCCCGCCGCGGTGAAGCCGGCGGGCGGCTCGAAGAGAGCCGCGTCGAGCGTCGTGATCTCGAGCTCGGTCACTTCCATGCTCGCGACGACCGGCTTCCCGTCTGCGCCCGTCATCGTCGTCGTGTACGCGATCGGGTATCCGAGCAGCTTCGCGTCGCCGCTCATGGTGGCCTTGATCTCGTCGGCGCATGTCTGCTGCGCCTGCGGCTGCGACGGCGGCTTCAGTGTTTCCTGCCCGGCGAGCGCGGGTGGCGGATCGATGTACCAGCCGTCGGTCTCGATGTGCTGCTTCGACGCGTCGCACGCGCCCGGCATGGGCTCGATGTCCATCACCGTCTTCACGCGACGGGCCTGGCGGCCGAAGGCAGTCTTGCGTTCGGTCGTATCCGTGATCGTGGTCGTGATGTTGACGACGCCCGGCGGTTTGGGCGGCGCGGCTGGCGGCATGCCCGCTATTGCCGGCATCGCCGGCATGGTGCCGTCGGTCGCAATCACCAGATACGTCTTCGCCGGCACGCTCACCTGGAGCATCCGCTTCTGATCGCTCTGATCGATCAGGATCATTTCCTGGAACTCGTAGCGTTTGCGCGGCCCCTTGACGAACATCACCGTGTCGGTCTTCTGATCGCCGGCGGTATAGACGGTGCGGAAGCGCGCGTCCGGCAGTGGCGGAGGCTCCACCTTCTTTACTTCGGCGGGAGCCGGCTTGGCCGGCGCAGGCGTTGCCGGCGGCGGTGCCCCGCGTCGCGGCGTCGCCGGGCGTGGTGTGGCGGGCGCGCCGCCTCGGCGCGGTGTCTGTTGCTGCGCGTCCGCCGTACTCACGGCGGCAGCGAACGTCAGAGCGGCACAGATGAGGGCGAGGAGACGCAGGCGGGGGGCGCCAAGGCTCTGCGATGTCATAAGGACCTCGTGGAACGCGAGTGAATGCGGGCGGATTATGGCTCAGATCTCCGCTACGTATGAAACGACGGCGCCCTCGAAAACGAACCCGTTTGGCGATCGGGCTGGACCAGGAAATAGGCGCGTTCGGTTCGAGCAGAGGATCTCCGGCTCCAGCTCAGCCATTTTCTGGCGGTCGCGGTCCCCGTCTCTACGAAGACCGTCGTTGACATCTACGACAAACTTCGTAGACACTCCTCCGCATGGCGGATCGCAAGAAGCCCACGGAAGCCGAGCTCGGCATCCTGCGCGTGCTGTGGACGCGCGGACCGAGCACCGTACGCGAAGTGGCCGAATCGATGGGACGCGAGGGCGCCTACACGACGGTGCTCAAGCTGCTGCAGATCATGACCGACAAGGGGCTGGTGGTCCGCGACGAGCGCGCCCGCACCCACGTCTATGAGCCGGCGGAATCCGAGGCCCACACGCAGAAGCAGCTCGTGACCGATCTGCTGGATCGCGTCTTCGACGGGTCGGCCGCCAAGCTGGTGCTGCAGGCGTTGTCGGCAGGGAAGGCCACCCCCGCCGAGCTCGCCGAGATCCGGAAGCTGCTCGACAAACACCGCGGAGGCCGCAAATGAATGACGCCATTCACCTCGTGGGCTGGACGCTCGTGCACTTCGCGTGGCAGGGGGCGCTCGTGGGCCTCGCGGCGGCCATCGCGCTGCACCTGCTGCGCCACGCGGCACCGCAATCGCGGTACGCCGTGGCATGCCTGGCGCTCGCGGCGATGCTCCTGCTGCCGGGTGCCACCGCGTGGCGGCTGCTGTCGGCTCCGGCCGGCGTCGAGCCGGTGGCGCCGGTGCGCCGCAGCGTGTTCCTCCGCGTCACGCCGACGGCGCCGCCGCAACACGACCGCCTCCTCATCGGGATACGCCAGCAGGTCGTGACACCGTCCACCGGCACGAACGCCTCCATGGGTCCGCTCGTCCTGCCGTCGCTCGTCGGGGTCTGGCTGGCCGGCGTGTGCCTGCTGCTCGCGCGGCTGGCGGGGGGCTGGTGGCGCGTCCGGCGGCTGCAGCAGTCGGCGCGCGCCCTGCCGGCATCACGGTGGCAGGAGGTGAGCGGCCGGCTGGCCCGGCACATCGGGCTCCGGCGGGTGGTCCGCGTGGTGGACGCGGCCTTCGTGGACGGCCCGGTGGTCGTCGGCTGGCTGCAGCCGGTCGTGCTCCTGCCGATCGCCGCGCTGGCGGGGCTGACGCCGGAGCAGGTGCGGGCGATTCTGGCGCACGAGCTCGCGCACGTCCGGCGGCACGACGCCGTGGTCAACTTCGCGCAGACGATCGCCGAGACGCTGCTCTTCTATCACCCCGCGGTGTGGTGGGTGTCGTCGCGCATCAGGACCGAGCGCGAGCACTGCTGCGACGACGTGGCGCTCGCGATCTCGGGAGACGCCTATGCCTATGCGTCGGCGCTCGCCGAGCTCGAAAGCTGGCGCGTCACGCAGCCGGCGCTCTCGCTGGCCGCCACCGGCGGGCCGCTGCTGCGCCGCGTTGCCCGCGTGCTCGCGCCGCCGGCGGTGCACGCGCCGCGCGGCGGCGTCACCTTCACGCTGGCGCTGGCCCTCGTGTTGATTGTCGGCGCCGGCGCGCTGCAGCTGCTCGTGGCGCGTCAGCCCGTGGCCCCCGCCGAGGTCGAGGGCGCCAGCGGCGCGGCGTGGCGCATGGTCTTCGATCATCCCTCGGGCCAGATGTCGATCCGCGGGTTCACGGCGCGCGACCTCGTTCGCTACGCGTATCAGCTGCCCACGTCACGGGTGGTCGGCGGGCCCGCGTGGCTCGACGCCGACTCGTTCGACCTGACGACGACCGTGGATCACGTGCCGAGCGCGGATGAAACGCCGGCCATCGTGCGCCAGCTGCTCGAGGAACGGTTCGCGCTGCGCGTGCACGAGGCGACGACCGAGGTGCCGGCGCTCGCGCTCGAAATCGCGCGGCCCGACGGCGCGCTTGGCCCCAACCTGCAGCCGGCCACCGGCGAGTGTTTCGATCAGAAGGCCTGGGTCGCGGCCGGTGCGCCGATCATCCCGGCACTGCCGTTCGGGCAGCGCACGGCGATGTGCGGCGTCTGGGATGGCGGCATCAGCTCCGACCGCGTGATGGGCACCACGATGGACGAGTTCGCCGCCAGGCTTCTGTATCAGCTCGCGCCATCGGCGCGGCTCGAGGTGGTGAACCGGACCGGGCTCGAAGGGCCGTACGACGTCTCGCTCGAGTACTTCAAGCCGGCGGCGATCGTGATGGCGCTGACGCCGTCGCTTGCCCCGGCGCTGCGCCTCGCGGGCTTCTTATCGGTACCCGAGGCGCTCGAATCGCAGCTCGGGCTGAAGCTGGTGCCGACCACGATCGACGCGCCGGCCATCGCGATCGACGAGATTCAGCGGCCGGTTCCCGAATTGGCACGCTTCTGAAGGCCAACCATTTCGCTGCCGCCGGTGTCTAATCGGGCAAACCGGCGCGGCGTGGGTGAACCTTTGCTCGTAACGTTCGTAACCCTAGCGAGGCTTCGCCCCGGAGATGCGCAGGCTCCTCCTCGCTAGGCAGTGCCTACTTGCCCGCCCTCCGGGCGGGCGGAATCGAGGTTGTATGAGAAGGTCCCTCCCGGCCGCTGCTCTGGCCGCTGCCATCTTTGCTGGCATCGTGAGGATGCCGGCCCTCGAGGCCCAAGGCCCCCCGGCGCCGCCCAACCCGCTGCCGTCGTTCGAAGTGGCGGCCGTCAAGCCGAACAAGTCCGGTCAAAACTTGATCCGCTTCGGAATGCTGCCGGGCGGCCGTTTCACGGCAGAGAACGTGCCGCTGCGTCAGCTCCTGCAGTTCGCCTTCCAGGTGCAGCCGTTCCAGGTAGAGGGCGTGCCGGGTTGGGGCACTTCCGAACGCTTCGATATTACGGCCAAGGCCGACGGCGACATCGCGCCGACACAGCCCGGTCAAGTCGGCCCGATCCAATACATGATGCGGTCGCTGCTCGCCGATCGGTTCGGGCTCGTGTACCACAACGAGACCAAGGAAATGCCGATGTACCACCTGGTCACGCGCCCGGGCGGCAACCTGGGTCCCAAGCTGACCAAGTCCACCACCGACTGCGCGGCCCTCTTCGCGGCGCGCCGCGGCGGCGGCCCCGGCGGGCCCGGTGGACCGCCACCCGGTCCGCCGGCGTTTGGAGAAAAGATGGTGTGCGGGTTCCGCGTCGGGCCGGGGACTCTTGCTGGCGGCAGCATTCCCCTCAGCCAGCTGGCGAACTTCCTGTCGCAGAACCTCAGCCGCACCGTGCTCGACAAGACCGGTCTCGAGGGCAACTACGACTTCGAGGTGACCTACACGCCGGATCAGATTCCCGCGCCACCGCCTGGCGGCGCGCCGCCCGGCGCCCCGGCGCTGCCGCCGATCGATCCGAACGGGCCGTCGCTCACCACGGCTTTGCAGGAACAGCTCGGGTTGAAGCTCGACGCCACGCGTGGGCCGGTGACGATGTTCGTCGTCGACAAGGTCTCTCAGCCGACGCCAGACTAGACGGCGCGAAACCCATCGCGTGAAGAAGAGGCATGACGAGAATGAACCCAGGGGCGTGGGCGTGGGCCCGGATATGAGCGTACGCAGGCTGTTCGTGTGCGCCGCCGTCGCGGCATGGGTCCTCGCGGCGCCAGCCTGGGCCGCCGAGTTGATCGGCCAGGTCACCTTCAACGGCCAGCCGGTTCCCGGTGCCACCGTCACGGCCACCAAGCCCGCGGGCGGCCAGGACGCCACCGAGATCAAGAAGGTGACGGCGTCGGACCCGCAGGGTGTCTACCGCTTCCCGGATCTCGCCGAGGGCGTCTGGACGGTCACCGTGCAGATGTTCGGCTTCACGCCCGTGTCCCGCGAGATCAAGATTCCGCCGGACGCGCCGCCGCCGCCGGTGGAGCTCGCGCTGCTGCCGCTCGACGAGATCACTCGCGGACTGCCGAAGCAGGCGGCGGAGCCGCCGCTGGCCGCGGCGGCACGCCCGTCCGGCACGGCCACGCCGGCCACGCGGAACGGCAACGCCGCGTCGTCGAACGGCGGCGGCAACGCGCCGGCCGCGGCGCGCGGCCGCGGCGCCGGCCCAGGGCCGCAAGGCGGCTTCCAGCGCGCCGCCGCCAATCCCAACGCCGTGGCGGCGCCCGCCGCGGCCGCGGGCAGTCCGTTCCGCGATGACGGCGACGACGCCGGCGGTAACGCCGGCGGCAACGCCAACGCCGCGGCCGCGGCCGACGGTCTCCTGATCAACGGCAGCGTCAACAACGGCGCCGCCTCGCCGTTTGCGCAGGCGCGCGCGTTCGGCAACAACCGGCCCGGCGGCCGCGGCCTCTACAACGGCGGCGTCGGCCTGCTGACCAGCAACTCGGCGTTCGATTCGCGCCCGTTCACGTTCAACGGGCAGACGGCGCCCAAGCCGCAGTACAACGACGTGCACTTCGTCGCCAACTTCGGCGGCCCCATCCGCATCCCGCGGCTGATGCGGCGCGGCCCGAACTTCTTCGGCAACTATCAGCGCGTGCAGGACCACAACGCCACGACGCAGTCGGCGTTCATGCCGACCGCGCTCGAGCGGGGCGGCGACTTCTCGCAGAGCCGCAATGCGTTCGGGCAGCCGGTGCGCGTCGTCGATCCGGCCACCGGGCAGCCGTTTGCCGGCAACGTCATCCCGGCCGATCGCATCAGCCCACAGGCGGCGGCGCTGCTCGGCTACTACCCGCAGCCGAACGCCGACGGCGGCGGCTTCAACTACCAGGCGCTGCTGGCGGTGAAGACGCGATCGGATACCGGCACCACCCGCCTCCAGCACCAGTTCCGCAACGGACGCGAGCAGTTCCAGGGCGTGCTCTCGTACACGCGGAACACGGTCGAGGCGGCCAATCTGTTCTCGCTCGTGGACACGACCCAGAACACGAATCTCAATCTGGACGTGAACCACTCGCACCGCATCAACCAGTTCCTCTTCCTGCGGTCGCGCTATCAATTCGTCCGCGGCACCAACGACGTGACGCCGGCGTTTTCCAACGTCGCGAACGTCTCGGGGCTCGCCGGCATCCAAGGCAACAATCAGGCGCCGGCCAACTGGGGGCCGCCGACGCTGGCGTTCACGAGCATCGCCGGCTTGAGCACCGGACAGTACGCCGCCAACACCAACAAGACCCGGGCGCCGGGTCGGAAATCTTCTGGTTCCGCGGCCGCCACAGCCTGACGATGGGCGGCGGCGCGCGCCGGCAGCTGTTCGACATCTTCAGCCAGCAGAACGCGCGCGGGAACTTCGGCTTCACCGGAGCGGCCACCGGGTTTGACGTCGCCGACTTCATGCTGGGCCTGCCGCAGACGAGCCAGATCGCCTTCGGCAACGCCGACAAGCTGTTCCGCCAGAACGTGATCGAGGCCTACGTCAACGACGACTACCGCGTGTCGCCCGTGCTGACGCTCAACCTCGGAATCCGCTGGGAGTACGAGTCGCCGATCACCGAAGCGCAGGGCCGCCTGGTGAACCTGGCGCTGCCGTCCACCTTCACGAGCGCCGAGGCCGTGGTGGCGTCCGACGGCCTGCTGCGGTCCGATCGCAGCGGCATCCAGCCGCGCGTCAGCATGGCGTGGCGGCCGATCCCGGGCTCGTCGCTGGTCGTGCGCGCCGGCTACGGCATCTACCGCAACCAGTCGGTGTATCAGTCGATCGCGCTGCTCATGGCGCAGCAGCCGCCGCTGTCCAATACCTCGACGGCGCAGACCTCCGCCGCGCTGCCGCTGACGCTGGCCACCGGGTTCCTGCAGCTGGCGGCGTCGCCGGTCAATACCTTCGCGGTGGACCCGGCGTTCCGAGTCGGCTCGGCGCACAACTGGCAGGCGTCGGTGCAGCGCGACCTGCCGTCGTCGCTCACCGTCATCGCCACCTATCTCGGCTCGCGCGGCACGCACCTGATGCAGCAGGTGCTGCCGAACACCTATCCGATCGGCGGCGTCAATCCCTGCGCGTCGTGCCCGTCAGGATTCGTCTACCTGACGTCGGACGGCACGTCCCAGCGCAACGCCGCGCAGCTGCAGCTGCGCCGCCGCCTGCGCAACGGCTTCACCGCGTCGGGGCAGTACACCCTCGCCAAGGCTACCGACGACGCCACGGCTTTTGGCGGCGCGAGCCTGGCGGGCTTTGCCATCGCGCAGAACTGGCTCGACCTCGACGCCGAGCGCGCGCCGTCGAACTTCGACCAGCGCCATCAGTTCACGGCGCAGGCGCAGTACACCACCGGCGCCGGACTCACGGGCGGCACACTGGTGGACGGTCTCAAGGGGCGGCTGCTCAAGGACTGGACGTTCGTCGCGCAGCTCACCGTTGGCAGCGGGCTGCCGCTCACACCTATGTACCTGGTGCCGGTGCCGGGAACCGGCTACGTGGGCAGCATCCGGGGGCGGCTCACCGGCGCGTCGACGGACGCGCCCGATGACTACTACCTGAACCCGCTCGCGTATGGGGCGCCCGCCGCCGGCGAGTGGGGCGACGCCGGCCGCAACTCGGCGCGCGGACCGCAGCAGTTCTCGCTCAACGCCGCCGTGGGCCGCACCTTCCGGTGGGGCGATCGCTTCAACATCGACTGGCGCATCGACGCCACCAACGTCCTCAACCGCCTGGTGTATACCAGCGTGAACACGATCGTCGGCAACCCGCAGTTCGGGCTGCCGAGCGCCATCAACCAGCCGCGCAGGATTCAAAGCAGCCTGAGGGTCCGCTTCTAATGACGCGCCGCATCCCCCATCTTGCCGTCGCCGCCGCGCTCGCCGCGTGTCTTGGCGTCATCACATCCGCCCAGCAACAGAGCCAGCAGCAACAGCCGCCGGCGCCCGATCAACCGATCTTCCGTTCGAGCACGCGCCTGATCGTGACCACGGTCAGCGTGAAGGACAAGGACGGGCGGCCCGTCGAAGGGCTCACCGCGCAGGACTTCGTCATCACCGAGGACGGACAGCCGCAGGACATCGCGTTCGTGGAGTTCCAGCGGCTCGCCACGGAGGCGGCTCCCACGCTGGAGGCGGCCGCGCCCGCCGCCGCTGCGCCCGCCGCCCCGGCGGCGCCCGAGGTGGCGTCCGTCACCAATGCCCAGTTTGCCCCGCCCGTGGCGGGGGACACGAAGTATCGCAACAAGCGCCTGCTGATCATCTATTTCGACCTGTCGGCGATGCCGATCGGAGATCAGCTGCGGGCCTACCAGGCGGCCACCAAATATGTGACGTCGCAGATGACCACGTCGGACTTGATGGCGGTCATGACCTACGAGGGCGGGGCGGTCCGGATCAAGCAGGACTTCACCGCCGATCGCGCCGTCATCCGCAACGTGATCGACGTGCTCGTGTACGGCGAGGACAAGGACGGCGACGGCGTGCGCGACGAGCCCGATCAGTCCTCGGCCTTCGGCCAGGGCGACGCCGAGTTCAACATCTTCAACACCGATCGTCAGCTGGCGGCGCTGCAGACCGCCGTCACCATGCTGCGGCCGTTCCCCGAGCAGAAGACGCTCATCTACTTCGGCAGCGGGCTGCGCCTCAACGGCAACGACAACACGGCGCAGCTCCGCGCCACGACCAACGCGGCGGTGCGCGCCAACGTCACGATCAACCCGGTGGACGCGCGCGGCCTGGTGGCGCTGTCGCCGCTCGGCGACGCCACGCAGCGGTCGCCCGGCGGCCAGGCCATGTTCACCGGCCAGATGGCGATGAACGTGTCGAATCAGTTCCAGCGCTCGCAGGACACGCTCTTTGCCCTGGCCAAGGACACCGGCGGGACGCCGACTTTCGACAACAACGACCTGTCGGCCGGCATCGTCTCGGCCGCGCAGGCGGTGACGAGCTACTACATCATCGGCTTCTACAGCACGCACGCGGCCTCCGACGGCAAATTCCGCCGGCTCAAAGTGACGCTGGCCAACGGACGCGAAGGGGAGCTGGCCTATCGCGCGGGCTACTTCGCGGACAAGGAGTGGGCGCGGCTGAACGGGGTGGAGCGCGAGCGGCAGCTCGAAGAAGCGCTGATGCTCGAGAACCCGGTGACGGACATCACGATTGCGATGGAGCTGAACTACTTCCAGCTCAATCGCGCCGAGTACTTCGTGCCGGTGCACGTGAAGATTCCCGGCAGCGAGCTCGCGCTGGCGCGGCGGCGCGGCGCCCAGCGCACGCTGCTGGACTTCATCGGCGAGGTGAAGGACAACTACGGCATCACCATCCAGAACGTCCGCGACAAGCTCGACATTCCGATCTCGGATCGCAACGCCACCGAACTGGCGGCGCGGCCGATTCAGTACGAAACCGGCTTCACGCTGCTGCCGGGGCAGTACGTGATCAAGTTCCTGGCGCGCGACGCGGAAGCCGGGCGCCTGGGCACGTATCAGACCTCGTTCACGATTCCGAATCTCAATCGCGAGGAGGTGCGCCTGCCCATCAGCTCGGTGGTGCTGAGCAGCCAGCGCGTGCCGTTCGGCGAGGAACTGCACACCGTGAAGAACTCGCTCAGCACCCAGGCGCAGGCCACCAACCCGCTGGTGTTCCAGGGCGAGAAGGTGGTGCCGAGCGTGACGCGCGTCTTCAGCACGGCCCGGGATCTCTACGTCTACCTGCAGGCCTACGAGCGGGGCGCCACCGAGACGCAGCCGCTGGTCGCGTTCGTCACCTTCTACAAGGGCGACGTGAAGGCGTTCGAGACGCAGCCCATGCAGGTGACCGAGGGGCTCGACGCGCGGTCCAAGGCCGTGCCGCTGCGCTTCAGCATTCCGCTCCAGGGCATTGCGCCCGGCCGCTACGACTGTCAGGTGACCGTCCTCGAACCGGGCGGCCGGAAGGCGGCGTTCTGGCGCGCGCCGGTCGTGCTGATTCCCTGAGCGCAATCTGACGGGAATCTGAACGCCTCGTCAGTAGACTTCTAGGCCGTTCGGCACTAGAATCGCCGACGCATTGACCGGGTCGGCGAGTCAGTCCTCACTTCGCTCCACGCGCATTCCTTCCGTAGCCCGACCCCGGGACTGAATCCTATGGATACGACGCATCTCCATCTGCTGTTGAACCATGTGCCGACGATCGGCTTCATCGTCGCCTTGAGCTTCTTCGTCGCCTCGTTCATCGCGAAGAGCGATCACATCAAGCAGGCCAGCCTGACGCTCATGGTCGGCATCGCCTTCATTACGATTCCCACCTACGCCACGGGCAACGCGGCGTGGAATGCCATCCAAACCATGGAGGACATGACCCAGTCCGCCGTGGAGACCCACGAGGGGGCCGCCTTCCTGGCGTTGGTGGCGATTCAGATCACAGGCGCCCTGGCGTTTCTGGGGCTCTGGTCGATGCGCCGCACGGGCGCGCTCTCCCACGCGGCCACCGCCGTGATCTTCATCTTCGGCACCGTGTCGTTCGCGCTGGTGGCGGGCGCCGCCAAGCTGGGCGGCGAGATCCGGCACACGGAGATCCGTCCGGAGCTGGAGAGCGTGACCGCCATCGGCCCGCTCGCGCGCACCATCGGCAACTACGTGCGCGACACGCCGTGGACGTGGGTAACGGCCGAGACGCTGCACTTCGTCGGGCTGACGCTCCTCATCGGCGTGCTGTCGGTGATCTACCTGCGGCTGCTCGGGTTCATGCCGGGGCTGCCGTCGAGGGTGCTGATACGGCTGCTGCCGTGGGGCATGATCGGCTACGGCATCAACACGTTGACCGGGATGCTGTTCTTCATCGCCGCGCCGCAGCAGTACTTCGACAACCCGTCGTTCTACTGGAAGCTGATTTTCCTGATGCTCGCCGGCGCCAACGTCCTCTACTTCACGTTCGATGCGGGCTGGCGCGTGGACACCGGGCGGCCCGCGCCGCAGCTCTCGAAGTTCCTGGCGGTGTCGGCGCTCTTCCTGTGGGTGGGCGTCATGTATTGGGGCAGCATGCTGCCGTTCATCGGCAACGCCTTCTAGGCGGAACGTCAGGACGAGGGGAACCGATGCAGTTGGCTTTTACCGTCGCGTTGGTGGTGCTGTGCGTCACGCTCGTGGCCGTGGCGCTTGGATTCTTCGTGCAGCGGAACGCCGAACGTCACGATTCCGAGGGGGGCCGCTGATCATGGCGTTCTTTGAGTGGCTGGAGACGCTGTTCTTCAGCCAGTGGGTTCGCGAGTCGGGATCGCTGATGGCGTTTCCCATGTTCCTCTTCTCGCACACGCTCGGCATGTCGATGGTGGCCGGCGGCTCGACGCTCATCAGCTTCGCGTTCCTCGGTTTGTGGCCCAAGGGAGGAGCCATCAAGCCGCTCGAGCGCCTTTACCCGATGATGTGGTTTGGCTTCGGCGTCAACGCGTTCACCGGCATCGGCCTGTTCTGCGCAGACGCCACGACGCGCGCCGTCAACCTCGATTTCTGGATCAAACTGGTGTTCGTGGCCGTCGGTGTGGTCGCCCTGGTGCGGATGCGCAAGGTGTTCCGCAACCCCGTGCTCGACAACGGCCCCGTTCCGCCGGGGGCCAAGACGCTGGCGTGGGTGTCGCTCGTGTGCTGGTTTGGCGCCATCGTCGCCGGCCGCCTGATCGCGTACGTCGGACCGGTGGCGGGAGTCTAAGAACCGGCGGTCAGGTAGGTCAGGTAGGTCG
>Ga0079218_10000094_pt1 | contig 18733 bp, 14 predicted proteins | sample NCCompost_FD_77181 | JGI IMG/M metagenome (GOLD analysis project Ga0079218, IMG submission 77181) | Agricultural soil microbial communities from Utah to study Nitrogen management - NC Compost | ecosystem: Environmental > Terrestrial > Soil > Agricultural land | place: USA: Utah | collected... | reverse complement strand
ATCGACGCCCCTCCACTTCTCCGCCCCTACGTCGACGGGGGGCGCTTTCGGATCCTGCCGGACGCCCGGACCGACGGATTCACGGCGCACCTGATTGCGAGACGCGGGACGTAGAATCGCGATCCGATGACGAGCGTGATTCCCATACCCGTCCTCGACCTGACCCGGTACGAAGAGAGCTTGAAGGGGGAGATCGCCGCGCGGGTGGCGGAGATCTTCTCGTCCGGCCGCTTCATCATGGGGGCGGTCAACGAGGAGTTCGAAAGGAAGCTCGCGGAGGAGATCGGGGTGCGCCACGCGCTCGGCGTCTCGTCGGGCACCGACGCGCTCCTGGTCGCCCTCATGGCGCTCGGCGTGGGTCCGGGCGACGAGGTCGTCACGAGCCCCTTCAGCTTTTTCGCGTCCGCGGGCGCGATCGCCCGGCTCGGAGCGCGACCGGTCTTCGCGGACATCGAGCCGACGACTTTCAACCTGGACCCCGATCGGCTCGCGGAGGCCATCACGCCCCGCACGAAGGTCGTGATGCCCGTCCACCTGTACGGCCAGGCCGCCGACATGGACCCGATCCTCGAGGTCTCCGGACCGATCCCGGTGGTCGAAGACGTCTGCCAGACGGTCGGGGCGTCGTACCGCGGCCGCCACGTGGGGACGATCGGGAAGGTGGCCGCCTTCTCTTTCTATCCGACGAAGAACCTGGGCGCCGCGGGGGATGCCGGCGCCGTGACGACCGGCGACGACGACGTCGCGGCCCTCGTGGCGAACCTGCGGCTGCACGGAGAAACCGAGAGGTACCGGCACTCGCGGGTCGGCGGGAACTTCCGGCTCGACTCCCTCCAGGCGGCCGTCCTGACGGCAAAGCTGACGCGCCTCACCGAGTGGACGGCGCGCCGGATCGCCATCGCCGAGCGGTACGGTGAGATTTTCTTCGACGCCGACTTCGCCGGCCGCGTCGTCGTTCCCTTCGTGGCCCCCGGGCGCAAACACGTCTTTCACCAGTACGTCGTCCGGGTCCGCGACCGCGACCGCGTTCGCGCGAAGCTCGCGGAGGCCGGGATCGGCACGGCGGTCTTCTACCCGATCCCGCTTCACCTCCAGGAGTGCTTCGCGGACCTCGGGTATCGAGAAGGGCAGTTCCCGAAAACGGAGCAGGCGGCGCGGGAGGTCCTCGCGCTTCCGATGTTCCCGCAACTCATGGACGACGAGATCGACCGCGTGGCCGAGACCCTGCTCGCGAGTGCCCGGTAGGCCGCCGGCGGGAAAGTCAGGAAATCAGGACTGACCCCTCGTCTTCTCGCGAACGAGGAAGCCGCGGCGAGCCCTCGCGGCGTCGAGCGTGCGCCACAGGTACTCGCCCAGGATGCCGAGCGCCAGGAGCTGAACGCCGGAAAAGAACGCGAGCGCGACCATGAGGGAGGTCCAGCCCCGGAAGGGCATGCCGGTGAAGATTTTCAGCCCCACGAGCAGGATCGCGTAGGCGAAAGCGAGGAACGCGAATGCGGCGCCCGCGACAGACATCCACCGGAGCGGGGCGTAGGAGAACGATATGACCGAATCGAGGAAGTGCTTCACCTTTTTGCCGAAGGTCCAGCGCGACCGGCCGTCGGATCGCGCGAGCCGCTCGTAGGAGACGAGCGCCACCGGAAACCCGGCCCACAGGATGAGCCCGGGAAGCGACGTGTTCACCTCGCGGCTGCCGGTCAGGAAGTCGATCGCCGGCCGGCCGACGAGAAAGCAGTCGAACCCCCCCTCGGGCATCGACTCGAACGCGAGACGCTTCAACGTCCGGTAGTAGAGGGTGGCCGCGGCGCGCGTGGGCCAGGGCTCGGGACGCGCGGTGCGGACGGCGAGGACGGCGGTCGCCCCGGAGCGCCAAGCTTCGACGAAGCGGGGGAGGAGATCGGGCGGCTCCTGGAGGTCCGCGGAGAGGACCGCAGCCGCCTCGCCCGACGCCTCGTGGAGCCCCGCGAGAATCGCCATCTGGGACCCGAAGTTGCGGGTGAGACGGATGCCCCGCGCCGCGGGCCACGCTGCGGTGATCGCCCGGATCCTCTCCCAGGACTCGTCCTCGGACCCGTCGTCCACGAAGATGGCCTCGATCTCGAAGTTCGAGCGGCCGGCGATTTCCTTCAGCGCCTCCGCGAGGCGCGGCAGGCTCTCCGCGTTGAAGTAGACCGGGACGACGACCGAAATCCGCTCCCCGCTCAAGCCGTCCCCCGGAAGAACCCGCGCACCCCCGAGACGACGGCCTCCTGCTGTTCGTCCGAGAGCGTCGGGTAGATCGGAAGGGAGAGGACCGTCTCGCACGCCTCCTCCGAGACTGGGAAGTCGCCGGGGCGGTGACCGAGCGAGGCCCAGGCGGGCTGGAGGTGCAGCGGCACGGGGTAGTGGATGCCGGTCTCGATCCCGTTCGCGGCGAGGTGGCGGGCGAGCTCGTCTCTTGCCGCGGTCCGGATCGGATACAGGTGCGGCGCGGGCGTCGAGCCGCTGCGCGCGCGCAGGAGCCGGAGCGGAAGACTGGCAAGCGCGGCGTCGTACCGCCGCGCGATCTCGCGCCGCCTCGCGTTGTCCTGGTCGAGGAAGGGGAGCTTCGCGAGGAGGATCGCCGCCTGGAGCTCGTCCATCCGCGAGTTGCGCCCCTCGGTCTCCGACACGTCCCGCCGGCTCCACCCGTACTGGCGGAGCCGCTCGACCCGTCCGGCCAGGCCTTCATCGTTCGTTGCCACGGCGCCGGCGTCGCCGTAGGCGCCGAGGTTTTTCGTCGGATAGAACGAGAACGCCGCCGCGAGCCCCAAAGAGCCGGCCTCGCCGCCGGAAGTCGAAGCCCCGAGGGACTGCGCGCAGTCCTCGACGAGCACGAGCCCCTTTTCCCGCGCGAGGGCGCGGAGACCTTCCGTGTCCGCGAGCCCGCCGTAGAGGTGGACGGCGAGGACGAAACGCACTCGCGCGGTCAGAGCGCGTCCTGCCTCGGCACGTCCGAGCGTCAACGTTTCGCGGTCGACGTCGGCGAAGCGGGGGCGGGCTCCCGCGAGTCTCACCCCCGCGAGCACCGGCACGCACGCGTTCGCCGGGAGGAGGACCTCGTCGTCGGGCCCGGCGCCGGCGGCGGACAGGGCGAGGGCGATCGCGTCCGTTCCGCTCGCGCAGGCGACCGCCCGGGCGGCTCCGAGGCGTCCCGCGAGCGCCCTTTCGAACGCCGCCACCTCTTCGCCGAGAATGAATCGCCCCCGGCCGAGAACCCGGGCAATCGCCGCGTCGATTACGCTCCGGCGCGCGCGGTAATCCGCGTCGAGAGAACCGAAGGGAACGCGGACGGTCGCCGGCGTCGCCGTCCCTCTCAAGGGGGAAGCATCTCCGAGACGGTCCCCTCCGGTCCGAGCTCGTATCGCCGGCCGCACGCGCAGTCCCCCTGCCGGTCGTTGAAACGGAGGCTCTCTCCGCAGCGGCAGACGTGTCCGTGGAGCTTCGCGGGGCTCCCGTACACGAGCGCGAAGTCGGGGACGTCCCGCGTGACGAGCGACCCGGCCCCGACCATCGCCGAGCGTCCCACGGTGACCCCGGGGAGGAGCACGACCCCCGCGCCGAGGCTCGCTCCCTCCCGGACGAGGGTCGTGGGATGCGTTTCCCGCCTCCGGCCGCTGCGAGGGCGCGCGTCGTTCGAGAAGGAGACGTCCGGCCCGACGAAAACGTCGTCCTCGAGCACGACGCCGTCGTAAAGGGAGACGCCGCACTTGACCGTGACTCGGTCGCCGATGACCACGTCGTTCTCGACGAAACATCGGTCGCAGATGTTGCAGTCCCGGCCGATCGTGGCCCCTTCGAGGACGTTCACGTACGCCCAGATGCGGGTTCCCTCCCCGACGCGCGGGGTCGCGACGAGGGCGGTCTCGTGGATCAGCGGCATGGAGGCAGTGAAGTTAGCTTAACAGGGGACTGAACTGTTCAGCGCGGGCGGGTTGACGGGGCGTTGAATGCGCCGGATGGCGAAAATAGATCTGTCCCCTTTTTAGAAGTACTCGTGCTTGCGCTCGCGGTAGAAGGCGACGGTGCGCTCGAGGCCTTCGCGCAGCGCGACGTGCGGTTCCCAGCCGGTCAGCCGCCGGATCTTCGCGATGTCGGAGACGAAGTCGCCCGGCTCCTGGGCCTTTCTCTCCGGCGTGAACTCGGTGAACACGATCTCCGTGCCGGGGACGATCTCGCGGAGGATCTCGGCCACCTCGAGAAAGGTCGACGCGCGGTCGTTCCCGACGTTCACGATCTCTCCCACGGCGGCCGGCTCGTTCGCCACGGCGACGAGCGCTTCGACGCAGTCGTCGACGTACAGGAAGTCGCGCAGGATCTTTCCGGTGCCGAAGACCGGTATCGGCCGTCCCTCGAGGGCGAGCCGCACGAACCAGTTCACGACGCCGAAGTGCGAGTGCTTCATCTGCGCGCGCGGCCCGTAGACGTTCGTCAGGCGCAGGGGAACCGTGCGCACGCCGTGGATCCGCGTGTACGTCCGGCAGATCATTTCCGCGGACAGCTGGGAGATCTCGTAGATCCCCCGGGGATCGGCGGCCGTTTCCTCGGAAACGGGGAGGTTGACGGCGGGCCCGTACTGCCCGCGCGTTCCGGACCGCACGACGACCGTGCCGGGATTCGTCTTCCGGCAGGCCTCGAGCACCGCGGCCGTTCCCCGGATGTTGATGTCGATGTCGGGATACGGGTTCGAGAGCGAGAGGACGTGCGAAACCTGCGCGGCGAGGTGGAAGACGACGTCCCTGCCCTCGACGAGCCGGGCCATTGCGGACTCGTCCCGCACGTCGGACAGGTGCACGTCGAGATCCGAGCGGATCTCGGCGACGTTCGCGAAGTTGCCGCCGTACCCCTCGATCATCGCGTCACAGAGGGTGACGCGGGCTCCCTCGCGGAGGAGCCGGTGAGCGAGGTTCGATCCGATGAATCCGAGCCCGCCGGTGACGAGGACGTTCTTGCCGGCGAAGGAGGCCATTCGCGGCGTCACGATAGCATCGGGGTCGGACCGACATCTGCCATGCCGAGAACGTACTCTCCGCCCGCCCCGCCGGTCGAATGACGCATCCCCGCCGCATCCTGATCGTCGTCGGAACGAGGCCGGAGGCGGTGAAGCTCGCCCCCGTCATCCGACGCCTGAAGAGCGAACCCTCGCGTTTCGAGACGGTCGTCTGCGCGACGGCGCAGCACCGGGAGATGCTCGACCAGGTCCTCGACCTCTTCGGGATCCGGCCCGACGTCGACCTCGATCTCATGCGCGCCGATCAGTCGCCCAACGAGCTCGCCTCGCGCGCTTTCGCGGCCCTCGACCGCGTCCTCGTCCTGCACCCGGTGGAATGGCTGCTCGTCCAGGGGGACACGACGACGGCGCTGTCGGCCGCCGTCGCCGCGTTCCACCGGCGCGTGCGGGTGGGCCACGTCGAAGCGGGGCTTCGAACGGGAGACCTCCAGCAGCCGTTCCCGGAGGAGATGAACCGGCGCGTGGTCGACCTCGTTGCCGACGCGTACTTCGTCCCGACGGAGCGGGCGGCGTCCGCGCTCCGCGCGGAAAACGTCGCCGAGTCGCGGATCCATCGGACCGGCAACACGGTCGTGGATGCGCTCCTCCAGATCGCGGAGCTGCAGGGCGACGTCCTCGAGGAGCGCCTCGTGCTCGTGACCGCGCACCGTCGAGAGAGCTTCGGGGCTCCCCTGGAATCGATCGTCGCCGCCGTCGGGCGGCTCGCCCGCGCGTTCCCGCAGTTCCGTTTCGTGCACGTCGCCCACCCGAACCCGAACGTCCGGGCCGCTCTGGCCGGGTATCGCGGCCTCGCGAACGTCGAGCTCGTCGAGCCGCTCGACTACCGCTCGCTCGTCTCCCTCATGCGGAGGAGCCGTCTCATCCTGACCGACTCCGGCGGAATCCAGGAGGAGGCGCCGACCTTCGGCAAGCCGGTTCTCGTCCTCCGTCGGAAAACGGAGCGGCCGGAGGGCATCGACGCCGGGCTCGCGCGACTGGTCGGAACCGACGAGGAGCGGATCGTGGAAGAAGCCGAGCGCGTGTTGGAGGGGCGATCGGATCTTGCCCGCGGCGCGCGGGCGGCGAACCCGTACGGAGACGGCCGCGCGTCGGAGCGCATCGCGGCGGCGCTCGACGGTGCCCCCTATGAACCGTTCGAGCCGCGCCCGACCGGCGCCGCCCTTGTTCAGCCGCGCTCGCGCTAGCGTCCGGCGCGTCGCTCGCGGGCTCCTTCCGGAGCCGCTGCGCCGGCGCTACCACGGGTACGCGCTCCAGCGGGATTTCGGTATCGATCGCAAGAGCGGCGTGAGAACCCGGTTCCCTCTCGACCGATCTCTCTCCCGCGGCGTCAATCTGGTCGGCTGGTTCGGGTCTCCCACCGGGATCGGCCAGTCCGCCCGGGCCCTCGCGCGGGCGGCGGAAAGCGCCGGGCTGCCGGTGTCCCGGATCGAGGCGGGCCACTTAGACGCCGGGGGAGCCGCGCCGGCGCCTCACGCGGTGAACCTCTTTCACGTCAACGCCGACGGCGCCGCATCGATCGTCCAGCTCTGCGGGCCTTCCGTTCACCGGGGGCACTCCAACGTGGGGTACTGGTACTGGGAGACGGAGGACTTCCCGCGGCGCTGGCGCGACCGCTTCGCCTACTTCGACGAGATCTGGGTGGCGTCCGAGTTCTGTCGCGCGTCGATCGCCCGGGAGTCGGCGATCCCCGTCGTCGTCGTCGCGCCGCCGGTGATCCTCGAGATCCCTCCGCACGCCGTTTTCGCCTCCCCGCCGGAAGCGGGAGAATCCTTCCGATTCCTGACGGTCTGCGACGCCGACAGCGTCCCCGAGCGGAAGAACCCCCTCGGCGCGGTGCGCGCTTTCTCCCGGGCTTTCTCCGGGGACGGTTCGGTTTCCCTCACGGTCCGGGTCGCGAATGCCGGAAACGCTTCCGGTCTGCTCCTCGAGCTCCAAGCCGCGGCGCGCGGCGCGCGCGTGGACATCGATACGCGGCCGCTCGACCGCGGCGGCATCGAGCGGCTCCTCGCGGGTTGCGACGCCTACGTGTCCCTCCACCGGTCCGAAGGCTTCGGTCTCCCGATCGCGGAGGCGATGGCGCTCGGCAAGCCGGTCGTGGCGACCGCCTATTCGGGCCCGAGAGACTTTCTCGACGAGACCACCGGGTATCCGATCCGCTGGAAGCCCGTCGTGCAGAAGGCCGCCCTGCCCCCCTACCCGGCCGGGACCCGCTGGGCGGAGCCGGACGAGGAGCACGCGGCCGACTCGCTCTCCCGGATCGTGGCCGACCGCGCGGAGGCGTCGCGGCGCGGGGAGGCGGGCAGGAAGAGGATCGAGTCCATTTACGGCCTGGCGGCCGCGGGGCGTCGCGTCGCCGACCGCGTCGACGGTCTCCTCGCCCGACTGGCGCGGAAGCCGTGAAACCGGAGTGGGAGAAGGGCCTCCGGGGGCGTCTCTACGCGCTCGGTCGCCGGGTCCTGCCGCTCTCGTGGCGCCGCGCGGTGCGGCGGAGGTTCGCGCCGGAGAAGCTGCTCGGTCTCGAGAAGCCGCCCGTGGACGTCCCGCGGTTCGAGTACGACCCGGCGGAGGCGAAGCCCGGCCGCCCCGACGTCGTCGTCCTCCCCGTCATCGCGTGGTCCTATCGCCGCCAGCGACCGCAGCAGCTCTCCGCCGCTCTCGCGAGGCGCGGAAGGCGGGTGTTCTACGGCTCGCTCGAAGGAGAGGGGGAACCCGCCGAGCCCGTCGGCGTGGCGCCGGGCGTCATGCTCCTCTCGATCGCGGGGGTGCGCCGGGAAGACCCCGCGGACCGGAAGCTCGAGGCCGTCGCGCTCGACCGCGCTCTCGACTCGCTCGCAAAAGCGCGCGACCGGTTCGGACTCCACGAAGTCGCCGTCCTCGTTCAAAGTCCTTTCTGGGCGCCGCTCGCGGCGCGCCTCGCGGACCGCTTCGGCTGGAAGGTCGCTTACGACTGCCTGGACGAGCACGCGGGGTTTGCCGCCAACCGGCCCGGAGCTCTCGGGGAGGCGGAGCGAGAGGTCGTCCGAGCCGCCGACCTCGTGCTCGCGACGTCCGAGCCGCTCCTCGAGCGGCTCCGCATCGCGAGGCCCGACGCGTTCCTCCTGCCCAATGCCGCGGACGTCGACGCGTTCGGGGCGATTCCCGACCCGTCGCCCGACCTCGGCCGCCTCGTCGTCGGGTACGCGGGCGCCGTCGACGACTGGTTCGATTTCGACCTCGTCGCCGCCGCCGCCCGGCTGCGCCCGAGCTGGAAGTTCGAGATCGCCGGAGGGTTGGAGGGCCGCCGCCCGTCGCCGGCCCGGTTCCCCGAGAACGTCGTCTTCACCGGGGAGCATCCGTACTCGGACATGCCCGGGATCCGCGCGCGCTTCGACGCCGAGGTCATCCCTTTCCGGCTGTCGGCGCTGACGCACGCGACCGACCCGGTCAAGCTCTACGAGGCCCTCGCCGCCGGGCGGGGCGTCGTCGCGACCCCGATGCGCGCGCTCGCGTCGTTCGAGAAGCGTGGCCTCGTCCACTTCGCCTCGACTCCGGAAGAGCTCGTCCGCCAGCTCGCGGGCGCGGCCGCCGCGGGGCCGGCGGAGGTCGGGCGGCGGCGCGCCTTCGCCCGTGACAACACGTGGGACGTCCGCGCGGCGGAGCTGTCGTGGCGTCTCCGCGAGCTGTGGCCGCTCGTTTCGATCCTCGTCGTCACGCACGGCGGGCTCGCCTGGACCCGGCTGTGCCTGGAGTCGATCGACCGCCGGACCGACTGGCCGCGTTTCGAGGTCGTCGTCGCCGACAACGCTTCGACCGACGGCACGCGCGAATGGCTCGGAGAGGAGGAGCGCCGCGGCGCGCTCCGCGCGGTGATGTTGCCGGAGAACCGCGGTTTCGCTTCGGGGGTCAACGCGGCGGCGGGGACCGCGGGCGGGTCCTTTCTCTGCCTCCTGAACAACGACACGATCGTGACACGCGGCTGGCTTTCGTCCCTCGTCCGGCACCTCGAACGGGACGCTTCTCTCGGAATGGTCGGGCCTTCGACGAACGAGATCGCGAACGAGGCGAGGGTCGAGGTCGGATATCGCGAGATCCGCCACCTCGAGGCGTGGGCAAGGGCGTACACGCACGGCAACGCCGGCCGCGCGGAGGAGATCCCCATGCTCGCGATGTTCTGCGCCCTTCTGCCGCGCGACGTGTTCGACCGCGTCGGCCCGCTCGACGAACGATTCGAGATCGGGATGTTCGAGGACGACGACTACGCGATGCGGCTGTCCGTGGCCGGACTCCGGCTCGCCGTCGCCCGCGACTCCTTCGTCCACCACGCGGGGCGCGCGACCTTCCGGCAGCTGGGCGAGGAGGAGTACCTCCGAATCCACGCGGAGAACCGGCGCCGCTTCGAAGAGAAGTGGAGCGCGCAGCCGCGGGTCGCCTCCGCGTCGTCCTTCGGCGCGATCGCGAGCAAAGCCGACCTGCGCGGGGCCGTCTTCGTCTTTCCGCCGACGATCGGCTGGAACGTGACGCTCGTTCAGCGGCCGCACCACCTCGCCCGCGCCCTGGCGAGGCTGGGCTTCCCGGTGATCTTCGAGGAGGAGTCGGACGCGCATCCGTCGGGGGAGGGCGAGCTCTCCGCGCGGGGGGAGAACCTCTGGACCTGCCGGGGCACGACCCCCGCCGACGTGCCGAACCGCGTGATCTGGTCGTTCGCGTACAACGTGCCCGACGACGAGCGTCTCGCGGGCGCGCGCCTCGTCTACGACCTGATCGATCACCCGGACGTCTTTCCCCATCCGGCGCGCACGCTCCGCCGCAACCACGCGCGCGCGATGGAACGGGCCGACGCGGTGTTCGCGGTCTCCCATCCGCTCCTCGAGGAAGCGCGCCGGCGCCGCGCCGACTGCGTCTATCTCCCGAACGGCGTCGAGTTCGCCCGGTTCTCCGCGGCGCCCGACCCGGCGGCGATCCCGGCGGAGATCGCGCGGTCGCGCGCGCGCGGCCGGCCGGCGGCCGGTTACGTGGGAGCCCTCGCGCGTTGGGTGGACTCGGACCTCCTCGCCGCGCTCGCGCAGCTCCGCCCGGACTGGGATTTCTTCCTCGTCGGCGAGGCCCTGGACGACTCCTTCGATCGCCTCGAGACGGCGCGCCCGACGAACGTCCACCTGCTCGGCCAGCGGCCGTACGGATCGATCCCTTCCATCCTTTCGGCCTTCGACGCGGGGCTGATTCCCTTCCGCCTCGGGCCGGCCGGCGCGAGCGCGTCGCCGATCAAGCTCTACGAGTACCTCGCGGCCGGGCTGCCCGTGATCTCGACGCCGATTCCCGAGTGCGAGCTGGTCGCCGAAGTCGACGTCGCCTCGACCGCGGCCGGGTTCTCCGACCTCCTCGACCGCGCTCGCGTCTCGCGCCGCTCGGACGAGTTCCGCGAGCGCGCTCGCGAGCGGGCGAGGCAGAACGACTGGCTGGAACGAGCCCGGGTCGCGCTCGAGCGGCTCGGGGTGCCCGGAGCGGTCGGTTAAAATTGCTCGAGTGAGCACGCCGGAATTCCTCGCCCGTCCCGGGGTGCCGTTCTACGACTCGGCCGAGCGCCGCTCCCGGTCGCTCGCGGAGGCGCGAGCCCTGTGGCAATACCGCGGGCTCGTGCACGAGCTCGTCGTGCGGGACATCAAAGTCCGCTACAAGCGGTCCGTCCTCGGAATCGCCTGGACGATGCTCGCGCCGCTCCTGAACATGGTCGCGCTCACGCTCGTCTTCTCGTCGATCCTGAAGCAGCAGATCACCAACTATCCCGTCTTCTTCATGTCGGGAGCGATCTTCTGGGCGTTTTTCGCGCAGACCACGACGTCGGCCGCCTCCCAGACCCAGGAGTCGAACGAGCTCGCCAAGCGCATCTACGTCCCACGCTCCGTGTTCGTGGCCGCGGCAGTCGGGGTCGGGCTCGTCAATCTCGTCCTTTCGATCGTTCCCCTGGTCCTCATCCTGCTCGTGACCGGATTCCCGATCCATGCGACGTGGTCTTTCCTGCCGGTGGCCGTTCTCATCGAGGCGCTCTTCGCGGCCGGAGTCGGTTTCTTTCTCTTCACCCTGGCCTCGCGGTTTTCCGACGTTCGCGAGATGTACCAGGTGATCGTTCAGACCTGGTTCTTCCTGACCCCGATCGTCTACCATCCCGCGATCGTTCCCCCGAAGTTCCGCTTCGCGCTCTGGCTGAACCCTCTCTACTATCTGGTCCAGACGTTCCGGAAGCCCGTGTACGACGGCGTTCTCCCGTCTCCCGCCCTGATCGGTGCGTCGCTCGCTCTTTCCGTGGTCGTTTTTCTCTCGGGCTGGATCTACTTCGCGAACCGAGCCGATCGGTTCGCCTACGAGGGCTGACGTGTCCGCGGCCATCCGGCTCGAGAAGGTGTCGGTCCGTTACCGGATCCCGCGGGAGCGGATCGGGTCGCTGAAGGAGTACGCGATCCGGCGGTTGAAGCGCCGCCTCTTTTTCGACGAGTTCGAGGCGCTGCGAGAGGTCGACTTCGAAGTCGGACCGGGCGAGGGCGTCGGGGTCATCGGAAGGAACGGCGCGGGCAAGAGCACCCTCCTGCGCCTCGTCGCGCGCGTCATGCTGCCGAGCGCCGGACGGGTCGTCGTGGTCGGCCGGACCGCCCCCCTCCTCGAGCTCGGCCTCGGGTTCCACGGCGAGCTGACCGGCCGCGAGAACATCATGCTCCACGGGACGCTGCTCGGCTTCTCAAGAGCGGAAATGCGCAGTCGGACGCCCCGGATCGTCGAGTGGGCCGAGCTCGAGGAGTTCATCGACGCCCCGGTGCGTACCTACTCGACCGGCATGGCCGCCCGGCTCGCGTTCTCGGTCGCGACGGACGTCGACCCGGACATCCTCCTCGTCGACGAGGCGCTCGCGGTCGGTGACGAGCGATTCCAGCGGAAGTGCCACGACCGGATGGAAGAATTCCGCAGGGCGGAGAAGACGGTTCTGTTCGTTTCGCACTCGCTTCCCCTGGTACGGGCAAACTGCGGGCGTGCGATCTGGATCCACGAAGGGCGGCTGGTGCGCGACGGAAGCGCGGCGTCCGTCACCGAGCTGTACCACTCCTGGTCTGCGGGCGAGGCCGTCGCGCTTCCTCAGGCGCTCTGACGTCTCGGGGCGCCCGCGAGGCTCCCGCTTGGAGCCGCTCCGGTCAGGTGTCGTCCGGCGCCTTGACGTGTCCTGGCGGTGGGCGAAAACGATAGACCTTCACTCCGGACCGATCGAAGACGAGCGTCGCGAAACGATCGAGGAACGGTGCGCTCAGAAAGAGGAATTGCAGTCGCTCGGCCGACCCCGCGTAATCAATCAGGTAGGAGATTCCCCTTCGTCTGAGAGCTTCGTAGAGTCGAAGGGGATCGTGCTCGGTGAGAATCGGTCGCAGCGCCAACGTCTCGACGGCGGATTCCAACGGGGCATTCAGATAGAAACGGATATTGTCCGCGCCAACGGCGAGAACCTTCTGTCCGGGCTCGACGATACCGTTCAGATAACGCGCCGCCGGATAAGCGCCCAGGGTGCGCAGCAGGAGTTCTTCTCTCTTTTCGAGGCCGAACGCCAAGCGGAGGGGAATCCTCTCGGGGATGTTCCAGAACTGGACCGGAAGGATAAACACCTGCGCAATGGCCCCGAGTGAGAGTAACCCCCAATTCCAAAGTTTCCACCGCGGCCCTCGCGACACTCGATCGACCGCCGCCACACCGAGGGCACAAACGACGGGCAGCACGGGAACGAAGTAGCGCGCGTATTGAAAGACGAGCGCCCAGGCCAGCAGATACGTCATACCCGCGGCGAGCAACAGCGACATCGAGGACCGGCGCTTGCCGACAAGACTGAGGCCGAGCGGCAGGAGAACGAGCAGGCAGAAACCGACACCTCCGCGAGGGAGCGCCTCGCCGAAGCGGCCGGTGTCGAAAGTGAAACGGAAAGGCAGCTCGAGGAGGGATCGCGCCGAGGTCCCCGTCCCGAAACCCGGGCCGAGAAGCGCCGCGGCGGTGAAGTCTGCCGGCGCGGGCCGAGAGCCTTCAAAAAGATGGCTCATCACCGGAAAGAACGGGTTTCCCGTGAAGACGTATCGAATTGCGTACCACGGAATCGATAGCGGCGTAACTGCGAGAATAAACCCCGCTGCCAGCTTCCATTTCGAACGGCGCAGAAAGCGTTTTCCCAGGAGATCCCGAAAGAGAGCGAGCACGATCACGGGAACCCCGAGGAGAGCCGTCAGTTTGGCGCCGATCGCGGCGCCGATGAGGAGTCCGCTCGCCCAGAGCCAGCCGGTCCGGGACTCGTCCCTCCAGCGCAGGAAGGATAGGAGAGCCGCGGAAAGAAACATCGCGGTCGCGAGCTCGATGTAGACCGTCGTCGACAGCCAGCTGACGAGCGGAGTGGAGTAGAAGAGCGCGGCGGCCCAGAGCCCGACTCGGCCATTGGCCACGATGCGCCCCATGACGTAGACCGAGAGAGTCGTGACGACGCCGGTGGCCATTGTCAGCAGCCTGGCCGCCGTCTGGCCATCGAGGCCAAGTGGCAGAGCCATCAGTGTCTCGACGAGCTGCGCGAAGTAGGAGTGCCAGAAATACTCAAGATCGACGAAGCCGCCGTTCTCCAGGTAGAGCTTTGGAACCGCCAGGTGATAGTTGAGTGAGTCGTAGTGAATCTCGGGAGCGACCGCCCAGACCAGATTCAGGAGACCGACGTATGCGATCAGGGAGGCGAGAAACCCCTGTTCGATCGTCGGCCCATCCGCCGGCAGCCGGAAAGCTCCGGCCCGTCGAGGTACCGCGCGGAGGCCGCTCCAGAGCCGTCGGCCCAGGAGGATCGTAAGTCCGGAAAGGCAAGCCCAGACCGATGCCGGCGTCAGCAGATGGAGCGCGCCGAGGATGAACCCAAGAAACGCGAGAAGGGCGAGCCCGAGCGAGAGTGAGACGGCCGACCACTCGAAGCGAGTGGCGGACGGCGTCGCGCCGATCAGGCGGAGCAACCGGTCGCCCGAGGATCCACCGAGGGCGAGAAGCCACGCCACGACGAGGGCGCTGCCGAGCCGCTGACTCAGGATCAAAATCACCAGACAGAGGACAGCGAACACAGCCAGCCAGAGGCGCGCGACATACCGTCGTGGAAGCAAGGCGAAGGAGAGCGTCGATGCCCCCAGGAATCCAACCGTCGTGAGCGCCCATCGAAGGTCGTAGCCAGTATTGAAAGGATGTCGGACCATTTCGAGTGCGGTCCACACGTAGAAAGCCGTCACAGCCGTCAGCCAGAGGCTCGCGGCCAAAGCGGCTATCGGAGGAAGCTGGCCGCCGCGATCCCGGCGAACTGCCGGGGACGAATCCTTCTCCGGGGTCCCGATTGTCCCGCTCAGAAACACCGATGGAGAGGGGTCTACCTCGATCACTCCCGGCGCCGCCTCATCTGGAAGCTTCCGCCCCCACCACGGAGACTTGGGGAGGGTCGGCCGCATTTACGGTTTGGGCGAGGCTTATGTTCTGGTCCAGTTGCGACGAACTCGGAAGAGCACGTGTGAACTCTCGGTCTCGTCTAACCTTCGTCACGCCCTCGGCTCGAGTCGAGCGATAAAGTGAAGCGACCGCTCGAACACCAGGCTTGCTGGCCAGGGGTACAGGTCGAGCTGGTCCCGCCATGTCGTTGCAACCAGGCCAGCCGAGGCGAGGGCGTTGATCCACGTTTCCTTCGGCCAGTAGTTGTATGGAAGAGCGACGCCGTGGCGCCGGTTCCCGACTCGATCCATGAGTCGCAATGTGGGGCCGGCAAGAAAACCTTCCAGGAGGTGGTCCTTGATCAGGATCGCCTTTCGCGCAACTCGCTTTGCCTCGCCCAGGAGGTACGCGGGATCGGGTGTGTGATGCAAAACGTCCACGAGCGCGACCACGTCGAAATGCTGGGTTGGGAACGGCAGCACGTTACCGTCGTATCGACTTACCGGTATGTGGGTTCGGGGTCGGAGCAAAACCTCGAGGCCTTCCATCTGGACATCTGGACGTTGGTCCGCAATCGCGCGTCCCAGGGATCCGTCGCCGCATCCGACATCCAGGACCGTGGCGTTCGCAGGTATCAGCTCGGCCAGGTGCCGCGCGAGAACTCGGATGCGCCGGCCGAAAACGTAGGAGCCGTGAACGTGGCCGGCAAGGCTCATCGGCGCTTCAAGCCCAACACACTGAGAAAAAAGCTGCTGAGAATTACCTGGAGACCCAGGGTGAGAAACGTGACGGACGGAACCACGACACGCAGCGATCTCGAGGGATCCAAAGGGCCGAACTGTCGAGCTCCCCAGGCTCCGGTGGAATAGATCGTTCCCGCGAGTCCGAGCAGGGTGAGAAGCATACCGACGGCGATGCCGACTTCCAGCGTGATGTACCGAAAGGCACGCGTCAGACGTGGATCCTCCGGCAGGAGCCCTTCGCCGATCGCGAAGATCTTCGTCAGTAGTCCGAACAGAACTGCTTGAAACCCGGCGAAGACGAACGCCATCGAATAGACGAGAGTGTGAACGTCGAAAGTTACTCTGCCAACAGTCCTTGGTCCGGGCAGCAGCCAAAGGCCGATTGTGGCGCCTGCCAGCATCAGCAGGCCGCCCGGGATCACGAACAGCCAGCGTGGGCTGAAGAGAAGCAGGAATCGGAGATGTCGCCAACCGTCTCTCCAGCTCCTCAGATGGGGACGGCGGCTTCGTCCATCTGGTGAAAGGATGATCGGAACCTCCGCAATCTTCATGCGGGCAAGGGTTGCTTTGACCACCATCTCGCTGGCGAATTCCATTCCGGTCGTCCTCAGGTCCATTCGCAGCGCCGCGTCTTTCGAAAAGCCTCGAAGACCGCAATGGAAGTCGCCACACGGGCTGCGAAACAGAAGCCTTCCCAGCGAAGATAGAACCGGGTTACCGAGGTATTTGTGAAGTGGGGGCATTGCCCCGCGTTCGATTTCTCCCGCAAACCGGTTCCCCATGACGAGGTCGAAGCCGGCGCGCAACCGCTCCAGAAACTGCGCGAGATCTCCGAAGTCGTAACTGTCGTCCGCATCGCCCATGATGATGTAGCGGCCCCGGGCTGCCTCGATCCCTCCGAGGAGAGCACTCCCGTAGCCGACGGCCGGCACCCGGATCACGAGCGCACCGCCACGCGCAGCGACTTCCGGCGAGCCGTCCGTGCTGCCGTTGTCCGCCACGATGATCTCGCCAACGCAGTTCATGTCTCGCAGCGCATCCCGCGCCTTTTCGACGCAACGTCCCACGGTCTCGGCCTCGTTGAGGCAAGGCATCACGATCGACAGCTCGATCTCTTCCTGCTCTCTCATCACCGGGTCTTTCGAACCTTCGATCGTTCCGAGGCGGCCGGCAGGGTCACTTGCTTCGAAGCCAGTCGCGCTGTCGGGGGCGGACGACGAAGAGCAGTGTGCCCGACTTACCGGTCCGATTCCGGACCGAGACCTGGAGGCCGCCCGGCCGGGAATAGAGATCGCGGGGCACAAGAGCAGTCAGCATATTCGATCCTCCGTAGACGGTTACGAGCTCTCGCGAACCGAACATCACGACGCTGTCCCTCGTGAATCGGCTCCCGCGAACGGCGATGGCGGCCTCACCCGATGGCTGGGGATTGAAGGGCTCGTCTGCCGTAGTGGAGCTCGGAATGAGTTGCTCGATGACCGGACCATCCGAGGCCAGCGCGTTGACCGGCTCCATACGCGGCTCGTACAGGACGAACGCGAGCGCCCCGTTTCGCTGGAAAAAGCGCTTCTCCCTCGGCTGCAATTCCGGTTCCCGGCGGATCGCCTCACGGAATGCCGCGTGCACCTTCTCGCTGAAGGCGAAGGAGTCCGAGCGAAGCACGAGAGGCTGACCCGGGGTTCGAAGCAGCGAGGCGAGCTCGCCGACGGGATCGGGCGAACTCGCAAGTTGCCAGACCCGGCTCTCAGATCGGATCGTGCCATTGCCCAGCACGAGGAGAGGGTCGGCGATCCCCCAGTCGACGATTTGAACCCTCTGATCGGAGTGCTCACGCTGCAGGACATGCGCCAGATCCTCGATGGCTTCGGTCCAATTCCCACTCCCGCCGTTGCGGGCGAGTCGTGCGTGGAACGCGAGTCCGAGCTCGAGACTCGAGACGAAAACTGCGACGAACATGACGACCGCCGCGGCCCGAGAAACCCTTCGCCAGATGAGGCTCGGCGGCCGCGCTCTCCATAGCGACGCGATCGCCAGACCGACGAAGAGCTGTGGGAACGGATACATCGCCGCAACGTGGTGCGGGCCGGAAGCGATCGGAATCAGAGCGACGAAAAGGAAGGTCAGGACGAACACACCCGCGAAGAAGAGAACCGATCGTCTCCACGAGGGAGGCTCGAACCGAAAATCAGCCATAAGAACCGGCAGGGCGAGCAGAAGGCCCACGCCGAGAAGTGACCCACCGATCGCGCTCGCGGACTTGACCTGATCGCCGAGAATGAAAGTGGCGACCAGGGAACCGTCGAGCAACAGCCGAGCCGTTGCAATTCTGTCTTCCAAGGCCCCCGGGAGCGCCTGAATCCAGTTCGCGACCTCCGAAAGAGATCGGGGGATCGAAGCACGACTGCTGGTGACAGCGATCTGCTTCTCCATGGCGAGAGCGGCGCCGCGGGTCAACGCGTTGAAGACCAGAACCGGCCATGCTCCTACGAGGAATCCAGCTCCTGCCACGAACGCCTCGCGGCGAGTCGGTCGGATCGTGCGGCAGAACAGGAAGAAGGAAACTCCAACTGCGACGATGAAGGCGAGGAAGTTGATCCTTTGCGTCAGCCCCAGTCCCAGAGCACAAGCTCCGAAAAAGAGGTGTTTCCACTGCCGGTCCCGTGCCCAGCGCGAAAGAAGCCACAGAGCGGCAGACTGAGCGAAGAGGCAGAAGGAAATGACCCCGAAGTCGTGACGCGTCAGCAGGAGGTAGTTGAGATCCGTCGCCAGCAACAGCGCAGCCGCGGCCGCCCCCAGCCGGCCGAAGTGCTGCCGGACGAATGCGTGGAAGCACAGAACGCCGGCCAGGCCGAGGAGACTCGTCGTGACGCGGAGGACGGTCGCGGAGAGGCCGAAGAGGACGAACGCAAGGAAAAGAACGTACCCTTGGACGGGACCGATGTAGTCGCCGGGCATGAAGGGCAGGCTGCGCCCGAAAAGGCGAACGTACCGAAGCGGCGAAGCGTCGTCGCCCGGGAGGCCGAGGTACAGCTTTGCCGGCTGGACCGCGGTCCACACCTCGTCGCCGTACAGGCCCGGCTGTCGCAGGTTGCGGAACGCCGTCAGGGCGAAGAGCCCGATCAGGAGAAGACGAACCAGATGATCAGAAATCGGCGGGTCGACGCGATCCCGCTCCATCAGTCGCGTTTCCGCCTCATCCAGAAGCTTCCGCCCCCCCACCAGGGGGAGTTCGGAAACGTCTTCTGCATCTCCGGGCCGTGCTTCTGCCCCATGTATGCATTCGCGAAAAGGACTTCGAACTCCGAGTTGTAGGTGAGGAAGGCCTGCAGCAGATATTGTTCCGTCCAGAAGAGGCGCAGATCGACGATCCAGCGCCTCGGAAACTCGTTCGGAAGGAAAATGTCGTGGACGTGGACGATGACGCCGGGAGCGAGCCGCGGCAGAACCTCCAGGAAGAGGTAATTGACGTCGCCACCCGTCTTGACGACGTGCGAGGAGTCGATGAAGAGGATGTCGTTCT
>Ga0079218_10000093_pt1 | contig 18793 bp, 16 predicted proteins | sample NCCompost_FD_77181 | JGI IMG/M metagenome (GOLD analysis project Ga0079218, IMG submission 77181) | Agricultural soil microbial communities from Utah to study Nitrogen management - NC Compost | ecosystem: Environmental > Terrestrial > Soil > Agricultural land | place: USA: Utah | collected... | reverse complement strand
GCCTGGTTGTCGCTGCCTCTCCTTTTGTTCATGGCCACGGCCCACGGCGATTGGGTAATCTTCGGGAAGAACTGACAGGCGAAGCCCAAAGTCCAAGGTCCAAGCTCCAAAGTCGAAGCGCCGCGAAGGCGTACTGATAGGATCACAGGTCGAGTACGAGGCAGCAGTAAATATTGCTGCCTTTTTTTTTGTTGTGGTTGGAGCTGCTAAGGAACGCGGGTTTTGAACCTTGGACATTAGACTTTGGACTTTGGACTGTCAGAGCCGCCACACTAAATCACCACACTCTCCACTCATTCGGCACACTTGCACGTAATAGTCGCGTTGCCAGCAAGGAGGAAATCGATGGAGACTTACAAAGCCAGACAGTTTGATCTCAGCGATCTCAAAGGAATTTCGGATGAAACCCTGGAGATGCATTTCAAGCTCTACGAAGGATATGTAAAAGAAACTAACAACCTCTCAACGCGCATCGCCGAGTTCATTAAGGACGCCAAGGTCGATCAGGAGGAAATGCCGGCATACTCCGAACTAACCCGTCGCTTAGGTTTCGAATACAACGGTATGGTGCTGCATGAGTACTACTTCGAGAACCTCAAAAAGGGTGGCGGCACAGGCGATCCTGAACCGCAGTCAAAATTCGTGAAAGCAGCCGAGGCAGCTTTCGGCAGCTACGATATCTGGAAAGCCGACTTTGTCGGGATTGGCAAGATGCGCGGCGTAGGCTGGGCCATCTGTTATGAGAACCCCGCCAACGGCCGGCTTTCAAATCATTGGATCACGTTGCATGAGACCGGGAATGTTGCCGGCTTTACCCCGATTCTGGTGATGGATGTTTGGGAGCACGCTTTCCTGCTCGATTACAAACCGGCCGAGCGACCGAAATACATCGAGGCCTTCTTTTCGAATATTGACTGGACCTCGGTAGGAAAACGTATTCAGGTGGGGACTGGGTTAAGTAGCAAGGCGACAGGCTGATGATTGCCGATTGGCATTTGACGATTGCCGATGGTCCCTTCGCAAAAGGATCAAATCGAAAATCGGCAATTGGCAGTGTCATTTAACCTAGCAAGTGCTTCAACAAACTTCCCGCGGAAGCGATACCCGCGCGCCGCTCATCATCTGTTTCAGCAATTCCCATGAGCGACCCTGAGTGTTCCCTCCGGCTTAAGGATTCGAGATGGCGGCGTTCTTCTTCGAGCGCCGCTTTTTCTTTGGATCGTGCTGCCTCGAGGCCACCACCCCGAATAAACTCCACAATGCTACTCAACTCCTCACGATCAAACCAGGTTCCGTGCCCTTTACAAACATCTACCACTACTCCCGAGCAACGGGCAAAATTGATCCGATTCATCAGTTGTTCACATTCGGGACACGGAAGATAACGAACCTTACCAACACCCCTAACCGGCTTCGTGGGCGCGGGTGATGCTGCTCCCAACACGGCGGCTTGTTGTTCCCGGTCCGCGCAAATTTTTTCGAACGCGGGCACGTCAACCCACAGCCCGAGGCAACGTTCGCATTCTCTAATCACTGTAGCGCCCAGCAGCAGTGAATGCATTTCGATCACACAACGGGGACATTGGAGTGACGGAAGATCGGCGTCAGCGCGCTGTCCTGCCGGGGCGCCGCAGCGCGGGCAGTGTTTGCTGCCGCGAAACATCATGCCGAAGCAAGAGGCGCAGGCCACGGTTGCCAACCGGGCGCCGCAGTAGTTGCAGGTGGGATCGTCAGTGGCGGCGGCGGCGCCGCACATTGGGCAGTTGAGAGTTTCTGCTTGCATCAGTTCATTCTACAGTTGTATCGACCCCAATCATCAAGTGACATTCAAGTCGTTCTCGAAGACTCCCCTCCACATTTCAGATACAAGTCGCCAAGTCGCCAAGATAGATCGGGGGCTCGCCGGTGGCTTTCAAGTAAGGTTCTTAATTTGTCCTACCACGTCTAACCACTCTTACGGCTAGCTTACCTCTTTGCGTCTTGGCGTCTTGGCGGTGAATGTGTAGGCTGGTCTTCGCAACTTTGCGGTAAAACCAATTACTTTTGACAACGCTGGACTATAACTTGTCCCCTGTGCGATTCTGCTTCCGAACTCGCAAATCAGTTTCTGCAAATTTTCTAAAAACATTTCAATCGCGTGAACTACTACGCGCCCGGGACTGCCGATGAGCAGCGCGCTGGATGAGGTCCTCGAAGGATTTGAGCCATCACCTCAAATTGTCTCCGTGATGGCACAGTCGCGTTCCGCTGTAGTGTTGGGTTTAGACATCGGCACATCAGGCATTCGTGCGGCGCTCTTCGATGAACGCGGTGAAGATATCGCCGGCGCGAGTGTGCGCCAGCAATGGCCCGCGCTGGACGACGCCATGTCTTTCAATGCTGAACAGAGATTGGGTTGGATCGAGGGTGCACTTGACGATCTCTTCGTTCTGGCAAAACCATTTGACCTCGAGCTGCAATTGCTTTCGATCTCTTGTTTCTGGCACAGCCTTGTGGGTACTGATGAAAGCGGAGACTCGACTACCCCTGTCTTTACCTGGGCCAGCACGGAGGCAACTGTTGCAGCCCAGGAATTAAGAGGATTGTTTGACGAACCTTCGATCCACGCTCGCACCGGGTGTCGGTTTCATCCCAGTTACTGGCCGGCAAAATTACGCTGGCTTCTTCAGAAACATCCTGAGGATGTCGCAGCCACGCGCTCATGGATGTCGTTCGGCGAATTCCTGGTCTTACAGTTATGCGGCGAAACTGCCGCGAGCATCTCAATGGCCTCGGGGACTGGATTGCTCCACCAACAACTCTGCGACTGGGATGCTGAGTTACTCGAAACACTTCACATTGGCGTTGAGACTTTGCCGCAACTCGCCGCGTCTCACACTACATTTCACGGATTGAAAGAAAAGTATGCGGCGCGCTGGCCGGAGTTGAGCGCAGCAAGATTGTTTCCCGCGATTGGTGACGGGGCTGTAGACGCTATCGGCAGTGGCTGTACTACTCGCAGCAATTTAGCCTTGATGGTGGGCAGCTCTGGAGCACTGCGATTGACGTATCGTGGCGAGCCGCCGGCACAAATACCGCCTGAGCTTTGGTGTTATCGCGCCGATGACAAGCGCGTAATTCTCGGCGGCGCACTCTCTGATGGAGGTAACCTTTATGCATGGTTGCGAGAATCCCTTCTGGGTGTTGAAGAGAAATGGATCGAAAACTCTCTGGCTGACCTTGAACCTGATGCGCACGGTCTAACAGTCCTGCCGTTTTGGTCAGGTGAGCGGAGCCCCGGCTGGTCGCTTAAAGCCAGAGGCGGCATCTTTGGTCTGACAAACAAGACTCAGCCAATCCACATTCTGCGCGCCGCCATGGAAGCTGTTGCTTATCGCTTCGCCCTAATTCATCGCGCCCTCGCGCCGGTTGCGCCTGATGCAACAATCATCGCTTCCGGGACGGCTTTGCGCGCTTCTCCAGTCTGGATTCAGATCCTCGCGGATGTACTTGGCGCACCTATTATGCTCTCGACTACTTCCGAAAGTTCTACACGCGGCGCCGCCTTGCTTGCATTGGAAGCGGCGGGCAAAATAGCAAACATCGAAACCAGGAAGGTCGCTGCCGGAACAACCTTCGAACCGGATCTGTCACGACATGCCCGCTATCAGATGGGGCTTGAGCGGCAACAAAGAATCTACGATCAGCTATTCAACGAGACCTAACTACTTCCAACCCAAGGACAAAAATTACAAATGAGCGCGCCGATGCCCCAGCATACCGACACCACTCCCGAGCTTGATCAACTCTGCATCAACACGATTCGGACCCTGTCCCTCGATGCCGTGCAAAAAGCGGAATCAGGTCATCCGGGGTTGCCATTAGGCGCAGCGCCGCTGGCCTATGTTTTGTGGACGCGCTTTCTCCGGCACAACCCAAAAAATCCCAAATGGGAAAATCGCGATCGCTTTTTGCTTTCCGCCGGTCATGGTTCGATGTTGATTTATTCGCTGCTGCATCTCACCGGTTACGATCTGCCACTCGATGAGATCAAGAACTTTCGCCAGTGGGGTTCACGAACGCCGGGACATCCGGAAAATATTTTGACTCCCGGAGTGGAAATAACGACCGGTCCATTAGGGCAAGGCTTTGCTAACGGTGTCGGCATGGCGATGGCTTCCGCTCATCTCGCTGCCAAATTTAATCAGAAGGACTTCCCGGTCATCGACCACCACATCTATGCAATCGTTTCGGATGGCGACTTGATGGAGGGTGTCGCTTCCGAAGCGGCCTCGCTCGCGGGCCATCTGAGACTTGGCAAACTGATTTATTTCTACGACGACAACAAAGTAACAATCGAAGGTTTTACTGAACTGGCGTTCACCGAAGATGTTCCCAAACGTTTTCAGGCTTATGGTTGGCACACGGTAACGGTTGACGACGGCAATGATTTAGAAGCAATCGACGCGGCAATCCGCGAGGCGCAATCGGTCGGCACGAAACCTTCGTTGATCTCGGTGAAGACTACGATTGGATTCGGCATGCCTACGGCGGGCACGCGCAAAGCCCATAGCGATGCACCCGGCGAGGATGCCGTGCGCGAAACGAAACGACATCTCGGTTGGCCCGAAGACCAACAGTTCTTCATACCCGATGAAGCACTCGCACATTTTCGCCAGAGCGCCACGCGTGGGGAGAAACAAGAGAGCGAGTGGAACGACTTAGTCTCACAGTATCAAGCAAAACACTCTGACCTGAGCAAGCTCTGGCGTACCACAATGTCAGGCGAGCTTCCCCCGGACTGGGAACAACACCTCCCGGCGTTCACTGATTCGAAAGCGATGGCCACACGCGCCGCTAGTGGTGAAGTTATTAATGCCCTCGCGCCGCATATGCCGATGTTAATTGGCGGCTCCGCCGACCTGGGTCCGTCAAACAATACGGACATCAAAGGTGGTGGAGATTTTGAGGCAAGCAGTCTCGAAGGAAGAACGATTCACTTCGGCGTCCGCGAACACGCGATGGGATCAACGCTGACAGGAATCTCGCTCAACGGCGGGTTGATTCCCTTTGGCGGTACTTTCATGACGTTTTCGGATTACATGCGGCCGGCAATCCGTCTCGCGGCGCTTTCCGAAGTCCAGGCGATCTATGTTTTTACTCATGACTCAGTGGGGCTAGGTGAAGACGGCCCGACGCATCAACCGATCGAGCATCTCGCTGCTCTCCGCGCCATTCCGCATCTATTTGTAATCCGGCCCGCGGATTCGCATGAGGTGCGTGAAGCCTGGCGCACGGCGATTATGCGACGCAACGCCCCCACGGCTTTGGCCTTAACGCGTCAAAAGGTACCGCTTATCGACCGGACCCGTTTCAGCTCCGCCGAAGGCGCACGCCAGGGTGCTTACGTTCTGGCCGAAGCTGAAGCCGCTAGTGGCGGCCCGAGTTTGATTTTGATCGCAACAGGCTCGGAAGTTTCCCTCGCTTTGGAGGCGCGTGAGACTCTGCAGCAGGAAGGAATTGCGACCCGCGTTGTCTCAATGCCATGTTGGGAAATGTTTGAAGAGCAAACCGAGTCCTATCGCAACGAGGTCTTGCCGCCAACTGTCACGTCGCGTCTCGCGATTGAGGCCGGAGTACGGCAAGGGTGGGATCGTTACGTGGGACCCGCCGGGGATGTGATCTGTCTGGATCGCTTTGGCGCCTCGGCCCCGGGCGACGTGGCCCTCAAAAACCTGGGCTTCAATAGGGACAACGTTGTGAAGCGGGCTCGGGCTCTTTTATCAAACTAAACCAGCGCGAGGATAAGTTCGGTTGTTAAAAGCAAAGCGGCGACTAGTCGCCGCACTCCAAAAAGCGGCCTGACTCGGACCGAGCGAATTTTTGGAGTGCGCTGACTCGTCAGCGCTTTTGGCGACTTCGTGCTGCACTAATTACTTCTCCTAATGCCCGGCGAAGTGCAAATCAAACAGTTCGAGCTGGCTGAGCAGGAAGCGCTCCTGGCTTTTCTGCGCGAAGCTTATCGCGATGATCCGCGTAAAAGCGATCCGGAAGTCTGGAAGTGGCACTACCTCGAAAATCCTTACACTTCGCTCGACGACATTCCGCTCTGGATCGTGAAAGATGGCGAGCGCGTTGTCGGGCAAGCCGCGACAATTCTGGTCGAACTAAAAGTTGACGATGAAATTCGGAGAGCAGTTTGGATCCTGGATTTCATCTTGTTGCCGGAGTACCGCGGGCAGAAGCTGGGAAAGCGTCTGCTTCAGTTGGCGCGCCAGACCTATCCCACAATGCTGGCCCTCGGTTACAACGAGATGTCGGGGAATGTTCTGACCAGTTTGGAGTGGGTGCGCATGGGAATGATTGACCGCTACCAGCGGCTTTTGTTTCCCGGTTATGGGTTGAAAGAGGTGGCGACCATCCCGCCGCTGAGAGGTCTAATAAACTTGGGATTTGCGCCTTTCCGTCCTTCCCGCAACGCAACAATTCCGAACACCAGATTTGAGGTCAGGGAAGTTGCCGACTTTGACTCCGCTTTTGATGAACTCTGGAAGCGCGCGTCCAAAAACTTTCCTTGTGCTGTAGAACGACGTTCAGCTTTTCTCAACTGGCAGTTTCGACGCCAACCGGGGAAAAAATTTGCAGTGCTCGGTGTTTATAAAGCCGAACGATTGGTTGGTTACGCCGTCCTTTTCTTTCGCAAGCCCAAACAGGCGAACGCTCCGCCCAAGGCCGCGATCACGGACATCTGTTACGATCCGGAAAACGGTGCTGCGATCATCGACGAACTTTTCAAGACCGCGCTGCGACGATGTGTTGAAAGGCGGGCCGGAAGTCTTGTCACAGACGTACGTGATCCACTCCTGGCAGAGCGACTCCGTTCGTTTGGTTTCTTCCGCATCAAGCAGGCGCCGCCGTTTATGGTTTACTCGCCGGACAAGCGCGAGTTGATGTATGAACCTGATAACTGGTTTCTGACTCGTGCGGATTCTGATGTGAGTATTTTTGAAGGACCAAACTTGTAGGCCAATGCTGACGCCCGCCCTCCTTTATCACAAGATCAGCAAACCGCGCCGCGACTCTAAGGTTCGCGGTGCCTTCACACCGCCACAACGCTTTCGCCGGCAGCTGACTTACCTTAAGAACCAAGGGCTTCAGTTTTACACTGCTTCAGAACTCATCAAGCATTTTCAACATTATGGACAGTTTCCCGCACGATCCGTCGCGCTGACGTTTGACGACGGCTGGCGGGACAACTATACAAATGCCTTTCCGGTGCTGAAGGAGTTGGGGATCAAAGCGACCATCTTCATAATTCCTTCCAGCATTGGACAGATGTCCACGGCTGCAACAACGCCACCCGGTGATCGCGGTTATCCGCATTTGTCACGCGAAGAGATTTTGGAAATGGCAAACGCTGGGATCGAATTCGGATCCCACACCATGAGTCATGCCTGGCTGAATCAAATACCCGAGTTGCAAGTGAAGACAGAAATACAAATGGCCAAACGGGAAATTGAAAATCTGGTACAGAAACCCTGCTGGACGATTGCTTATCCTGCCGGATATTTTTCCGACGCCGCCCGGCGCGCCGCGCGGGAAGCGGGACACATTGCCGGCTTCTCTACGATCTATGGCCCGACAAACACGGTGGATCTCTTCGCGTTAAATCGCGTCGAAGTTTTGCGCCGTGATCGCTTTACTTTTCAGTTTGCGCGCAAGGTGGCGCCGCTGCTTTAGTTTCTGACTGTAATGGGAACACGAATCGCCATCGGTGCTGATCACGCAGGCTTTCCGCTTAACGAACTGGTGATTGCAGAACTGCGGGCGGCGGGCCACGAGATTGTTGACTTTGGAACTCATGATGGATCGCAGCCGGATGACTATCCTGATTACGCCAAACAGGTGGGCGAAGCAATCCGACAGGGTGATGCTGAGATCGGTATTTTGGTTTGTGGCAGTGGGGTTGGCGCCGCGGTCGCGGCTAACAAGCTCCGCGGAATTCGCGCCGTGTTATGCAGTGACACTTATTCCGCGCACCAGTCGCGGGAGCACGATGACTGCAACGTGCTCTGCCTGGGAGCAAGGGTCGTCGGTGTCGAGTTAGCTCTGGAGCTGGTGCGGACTTTTGTTGCAGCTCGTTTTAGTGGTGAGGAGCGACACCGTCGCCGTTTGCGCAAGATTGCGGAAATGGAGAAGTAGGGTTTCGAATGCAACCCAATCAACTGAAACCGCCAAGCCACAAAGAAACGCCAAGTACGCCAAGGAAAGAACCCGAGCTTTGAATTTGGTTCTTCGAACTTCGTTCGCTGATGAAACTTAAGAGGCAGAATAAGGCTGGCTGAGCTAGTTGAAACAGTACTAAGAACTAAGTACCTAAGCTGGTTCTATCTGTCTTGGCGTACTTGGCGGTACTTGGCGTTTCTTTGCGGCTTGGCGGTTTCAGTTGGCGTTACAGCTCAAACCCGCTGACAACCTTGAGCGCTTGGGGCATGATGCGAAACTCGACAGGAGTAGTTCCGCGCACATTTCCGTCAGCTTCGATTAGCAGCGCATCGTTTAGAACAAACGTTTCAATTCTTACATGTCGCCCCTGGAAAATTTGCACCTTGGGATTCGCAACGTGGCCCCCGCTATGAATGCGCGGAAGCTCTCGCATCACCGCAACACGATTCAAGCCGCTGGCCGTCACGACATCGAGGAGACCATCATTGTTCTGCGCTTGCGGTGAAAGCATCATGCCGCCACCGGCATAGAGACCGTTCGCTACCGCGACCAGATTCATCGGGGCGTCTATTGCCTGTTGCCCATCAACCGTTATGCGCACGCGCCGCTCTCGCCACGCACTCAAAGCGCCGAGCGCCGCTGCCAGGAAACGCACTTCCCCAGAGAACTGTCGCATAAACTTTCCCTGGGCCGCGACCCGAGCGCCAGTCTCACCGCCGATGCCCATCGTCGAAGCGTTCAAACAAATAAACTGTCGCTGCTCAGCGTCGCACGCGGCGAACAGGACATCGACCGTACGCGTCGTTGAATCGTCAGGCTTCTGACAATAAGAAACGAGCAGTTCCAGCCACTGCGCAAGCGGCACACGCCGCTTCATTAGTCCTCGAGCGAAATCGTCACCGGTGCCCGCCGGAAGTATTGCCAGCGCGGCGGCTGGATTAATGGCAGTCGGAAGCGATGTTAGATCATTGGTCTCCGCGAGGTGGAAAAAGCCCTCGGCAGTTTCGCTGAGCGTGCCATCGCCCCCGATTACCGCGATCGTCTCATAACCTGCGCGCAGGGCGCCTCCCGTTCTCAAGGTCGCATCTCCAGCCCACGCTGTTTCACAAACTTCGAAGTCAATGCCGGCGGTTTGCAAACGCTCGCGCACGGCGGGCCACGCCGCCCGTGCTTTCGCAGCGACGTTGTTAATGATGATGAAAAGCTGTGAGTGGTTAAGCACCGTGTGATGGTAGAGGACTAATGACAGATCGTAAACAGCGAGGTTAAGAAACTCTAATTCTCACCGCGCTTCAGCGCGGTGGAGCGGGCGACACCACACTTCATGCTGGGACCAATCACCGCGCTGAAGCGCGGTGAGAATAAAAGCCATGGTTCAGCAAAAAAGACCTGATTGTCCAGGTCTCTTTTATTCGTTCGTATTGTGGTGATCAGTTAGGAGCGCGCGCGGGCTCGGCGAGCCGATTGTGCCAGTTCGCGGGCGCGTGGCATTGCTTCAATCGCTCGCGCAATCTGCTTGTCGTCGTTATTAAACACTTGCACCGCCACCATGGTTCCATACGCAGCAGAAGTCAGATTGTAACGAAGCTGGCGCTCCGCGTGCGCTCGGAATCGATCGAGTTGCTCCGGAGTGGTTTTGAATTCCGGCTTGGCTGCCGCGAAGCGCTTGAGTTCGGCGAACAGCGCATCGGTAACCGGATAGTCGGTTGACTGCAAATCGTGATTAAACTCAATCGGCCGCCCAACTTTGTAGCTCTCAAATCCTTTAACTCGCCCACTCGTCAGTTCCAGGGCAAAGCCAAAGAGCAAGTCGGAAAGCTTTGCTTCCCCTGCGGTGATTGTGCCGGGCTTGGCTATTTCATCTGGCGCAATGCCGCCGCCGCCATAAACCGTCCGTCCAGTATCAGTGCGGCTTTCCGGTCCCGCTGGCGCTGTCTGACTGTTGATCTTGTCAGGTCCGAGGCCGCCGCGGGTGCTGTAGTCATATAAAGCGCCATTCGAATAATCGCGCTGAATCAAGCGACCCGAGGGAGTGAAATATTTAGCGATGGTCAGCAACAACGCCGAATCGTACTCAAGTTGAATCGGCAATTGTACGAGACCTTTGCCAAACGTATTCTCGCCCACGATCAGTGCGCGATCATGATCCTGCAAAGCGCCGGCAACGATTTCGGCTGCGGATGCCGACTCGCCATTCACCAGCACCACGAGTGGCACCTGATCCGGCGTTTCATTGTCAGCAATAAATTCTTCTGAACTACCGCGAATCCTGCCTTCCTGCTTCACAATTAACTGGCCATCGTGCAGGAACGTGTTGGCAACTTTTACTGCTTGAATCAAAAGACCTCCGCGATTGCCGCGCAGATCCAGCACCAGCATCTTCATGCCTTTCGCATGCAAATCGGCAAGTGCTTCCTGAAACTCATTGTTGGTAGTCAGGTTGAAGCCACCTGTCATCGCCACGTAGCCGACTCCCGGAGCGACCATGTAAGCCTGGGGAATCGACGGCAGTGGTACCGCATCACGCGTAATGGTGACGGTCTCTTTCTGTCCCGTGACGTTGTGCAGCACGGTAACTTTCACGACCGTGCCGCGTGGTCCCAACAGGAACTTGCGCACTTCGGGATAACTCTTGTTCTCCATGGACTGGCCGTCGACTTCGAGGATGCGATCACCGAAGCGCAATCCCGCGCGTGCCGCCGGCGAGTCGTCGAACGTGGCGCGAATAAATGTATTGATTTGATTGCCCTGTTGCATGTGATCGATCGTGGCGCCGATTCCGAAATATTCGGAACGCTGCTCGGTCTTGAAAGCCGCGAAGTCAATCGGATCGAAATAGGTGGAGTGCGGATCAAGGACCTTGAGCATGCCCGTGATCGACGATTTGAATACGGAATTGTAATCAAGCTTGCGGCCGTCAACGTAGTTAGCCTGAATCACCGAGAGGGCTTCATTCAAGTCAGTCTTGACGACAGCCGAAGTCACGGCGGTCTTGTTCCGCGTGGCATTGCTGGCCGAACGATCGCTCGCGCCGGGTTGACGGCGAGCTGACCGGTTCTGTTGAGCAAACATTATGGCGGGCACTAAAACTGTAAGCGCCAAAAACAAAATACCCGGAATCCACGGTCTACTTCTCACGCCACCCTCCTAACCAGTTCTGAGCGATTGAAATCTAGTCGAATGCCCTTCCGTGACGGGTTGCGGAAAGGGTTGCCAGAATAGCACGAACCACTAAAAGCTCTTAAATAAACGGATCGAGTTGGGACAAAGTTCGCCGGCGGACTGGCGAACATTAGCGGCCTGGCTCAAAATGCATGACCGCCTCCTTAGTGACAAATCTGCAGGGAAAAGTTGCCCTGCCAAGCCGGCGCCGTAGGCGCACAATGTTTCTAGAATCAGATTCGATCAAAGCCAGGCGTCGCCATTCTGGGCACAATAGCCATCATTTCGCTCCTAAAAGGAGCTGGCGCTTGTTAGTTGTCCTTGGTTCTATAAAGATTTCGTCCCTAGCGGGACGGTAAAGATTCGTTTCCCGAGTCTTTGTGCAACGCGCCAACTCTACCGTGATTATCTCCACCCGTTCGCTAACGCTTTCCAGTTCCGGGTCGGTACAGTACGGGAGCGGGAGCGACCGCACTAACGAGAGACGCCTTAAGGCCCGGACCTGGAATGGCGGATCACTTGAATGCGGTCGCTACCACTCCCGTACTGTACCGAGTGCCCTTGGACGCTTTGTGAATTCACCTCGAACTAATTTCGAACTCGGAATGGCGCCCGCGACTGAGGCCGAGGGAGAAGCTCCCGGAGTCGGCGACTTGGACCCAAGTTACCGAGCACCGCGATTAGGCCCGGCACTCGAGGTCGGGAGAATCTGAACCTCCCAGTACTATATTTAACCGTGACAACACGGTGAAGGTTGTGCACTATAAGCAGCGAAATTAATCAAATGAATCCGTATTATTAACCGAGACATAATCTCAATCGGAGGATCGAGAATGCCCAAGGACCTAGACCGCGACCAGCTGTTCAATTTCGCTGAGACCCATCGACGGGAGTACGAGGATCTACTGCAACAGTTTGTCGAAACCCCGACCGTATCCTGCGATCCGGCTTACGCGGACGACATCCGGAAAGGTGTCGACCTGACTGTCGAAACACTGCGTCGCTTTGGCGGAAAGGTGGAGGTCTACCAGGCAAGCAAGGGCAATCCGACGGTGCACGGTGTGTTCGGCAACGATAAGAGCCTGCCAACTGTCACTGTCTACAACCACATGGACGTGCAGCCGGCTTCCAAAGAAACCGAACCCTGGGACACCGAACCTTTCGTGATGACCAAAAAGGGTGACAGCTATTTCGGGCGCGGCACGACTGACGACAAAGGCCCTGCTCTCGCGGCGCTTTACGGTGCACGCGCCGCACTCGAAGCCGGCATCCCCATAAACATTCGGTTCCTCTGGGAGTTTGAAGAAGAGATCGGCTCGCCCAACTTTGAAAAGATCATTAGCCGGGCCGCTCGCGACTTAAAGACCGAATCAGTCGTGGTCTCGGATACTGTCTGGGTTTCGCGACAGCGACCGGCAAGCTCCGCAGGTTTGCGTGGACTCACGGGTTTTCTCTTGACCTTGGAAACCGGAACCACAGATGCGCACTCGGGTGAAGTGGGTGGCGCCGCACGCAACCCGATCGCCGAATTGATGCGCCTAATTTGCGACCTTTACGATCCGACAACCGGAAAGATCAAAATCAAAGGTTTTTACGACGACGTGATTCCGCCAAGCAAAGCTGAACTTAATGATTGGGAAAACTCAGGCTTTAGCGCGAAAGGGTTCAAGAAGGCGCATCATTTAAAACTGATGCGCTCGGAGGACAACCTCGAGGTAATGAAGCGGATCTGGGGAATGCCGACGATGGAGATTCACGGCGTGGTGGGCGGCTACCAGGGGCCAGGAGTGAAATCGATTGTGCCACCTCGTGCGGAAGTGAAAGCTTCGTTCCGACTGGTTCCCGCCCAGGACCCAAAGAAAATTCAGCAACTACTTAAGAATGCAGTGAAGCAACTCAATCCCGATGTGCAAATACATTTTGAGTCAGGCGCCCCTGCGTTTCGCGCTGTACTTACAGGTGAGTTGCCCCAAGCCCTGAAGCGAGCAATGAAGTTTGCGTTCAAACGCGATCCGGTATTCGTGCGTGACGGCGGCACAATCGGAGCGATGACCAGCATCGAGCAGGTGCTGAAGTGCCCGGTGCTATTTCTCGGTCTCTCGCTCCCGGAACACGGCTATCACGCGCCCAATGAGAACTTCGATTGGCAACAGGCTTCCGGCGGCATGGTGGCCTTTGCCAAGTATTTTGAAGAGATTGCAAAGCTGGGTAGGCAGAAATAGCAGTTGCGTTAGCGGCTTCGCCTTTGCCGGTAAGGCGAACCTAACCAACGGTACTGGTACCTAACAAAGCCTAGATTACACAGGCGAGGCGCTCTTCATTCAGCGCCACGAATCCCAACTTCTCATAAAACTTGCGCGCCTCGGGATTCTCGAGATGCACGCCCACATCAATGCGCGACACGGCTTCCTTACGCAACTGTTCTTTCAATCGAATCAAGAGCTCGGTGCCTACACCCTGCCCTCGCCTCTCAGCTTTGACTGAAACATCGTCGAGCTTCGCCACAAGGGATCCCATCGATGTCGAGACTGCATAGCAGATCACACAAACGCCGGCGACTTCATCTTCGTCGTAAGCCATCCAAACGAACCCGAGGTTAGGATGCTCCAGAAACAGATAGAGCGCGTCATTAAGTCCCTGGATTCCGCGATCGCCGTAAGCAGCACTGCTCGCCAGATAGTGTTCATCGGCACCGAGAAAGTCACTTAACATACTAAAAGCATCAGTGACATCGGGCGCCGTCATTTTTCGGCAAGTGATCAATTAGTTCCTCCCCGGCTGGAGTGCGCTTTAACGCCTTTCCGGCAGCTTGAAATCGGTCGGAACAAATTCCACCGACCGTAACTCGCCATCATACTTTGCCTTCGAATCTGTAGTCGGCAGGTAACAAATCACGACCGGGTTCACGGGCTTGCGCACACCGCAACTGATTTCCGAGCCGGCTTCGGCTGTAAACGCAGTGATTTGGATATTCTCAAACTGTGTAGTTCGCAGCTTGATCAGGCGGTCAGCAAGTTGTACGACAAAAAGAATTCCCTTCGCATCGCACTCCAAGCGCAACAAAATTCCCTGGACCTGCTTTTCGCCGGAGGCCGGTTGGCGCAAAGCTTCGAACAGGTCTCCAAACGCGTCCGCCGGGATTTCCGCAGCAGCGTCGTCGTCTTTCGCGCCCTCAGCGGCCCGCCGCCTCAGGCGAGGCGGACCATCGCTCCCAGCCGTGGAATTCCCGCGAGCTTCTCGCGCCGCACGATACCGCGCCAGCCTTTCCTCGTAGTCGACGACTCCAGCAAGCATGCTCTTAGCTTGCTCTCGCATGCGCGGATTCTGGCTCAGGCGCTCGAGCATTTCCCGCGCAGATTTGAAATCCTCGGTCCGCAAATAAAGCTGGGCCAGCGTCAAAGCCAAGTCGTTCCGGCCCGGAGAAGTAGCAAGGATCTTCTCAACCATTGTGATCGTTTCTTTTAGTTCGCTTCCGGCCACGAGATTGATGAAAGCCAGTAAGCTGTACGACTCCGGATAATCCGGACGCAAGGCTATTGCCCGGCGCAACTCTTCGCGCATCTTTGTCAGATTCTCAGGCGAATATCCCGACACTACCTGTGCGGCGCCCATTCCTTCCTGGCTCAACGCGTAAGCGTAGTAGTAATGAATCAGATAGTTTTGCGAGTTGGCGGTAACCGCGCGTTCGAGATTTACCCGTGCTTCATCAATCTTTCCCTCGCGCACGCGGAGCATTGCGAGAGACGCATTGGCCATCGGGTGGTTAGCTTCAAGTGCCAATGCTTTTTTCAAATATTGTTCGCTGTCCGCTCGATTGCTATGCAGGAGTAAGTCGCCGAGGTAAGCCTGGGCATCCGCTTCGCTGAGAGGCCCGACCTTGAGTTCGTTGTCGAAATCTAGCTTCTGCTCAAACCGGCCGGCGGTAACTGGATAACTGTCGTGCTTGATGTAAGCACGAACGTCTTTCTCCATCTTTTCGAAAGTTGTCGCAAACGATTGTTGAAATGCGTCGTCGAGCGCAGTGTTGCTGTTCATCAAAGTCATGAACTTATCGATCGCGGCCGAACCTCCTGGCTTGTGAATCAGGTAATGCATCAGGGCCCACGACTGCGCATAGAAAATGCTTTGCTTCTCGCGCTCGTTGTAGTGCGGCGAATTGTGATCTACCTGGAAAAGAGTCGGGAGGGGCAGCATCTTGCTCTCGCGCAAAAGGTAAACGTGACTGCTGATCGGCTTGCCCAGCATTACTTTGCGATCGTCACTGATACTAAAACTGCTGTAATACTCTGCCAGTCCCTCATTGAACCAGGTCGGAGCGTTGCCCAGGGTGCTGTTGACGAGCAGGTGGGTGTACTCGTGAAAAATTACAGTGAACGGATCTTGCTCGCCGCGCACTTCTGTCGTCAGCGTGATGTAGTTGACGTCGGGGCCCGGCTGAAAGTAACCGGCAATATTCGGATTCGATCTAAATGGGCTATAAGACTTGTCGTTCTTGAACACGACCACCGTGGTGGGCACGGGCGAAGTGAACTTCGCTTTCGGAAACAAGCGGGTGAACACTTCGCGGAACTGCTCCAGCCGAGTTGCTACCTGGCGGATATCTTGTTCGCCGGCGTTACCAATGAGTTGGAAGTTGCGCGAGCGCACACTAATCCAGTTGTCTTTCGCGGACACTTCGCGAGCAGGAGCAAGCGTCAACACCATGAGAAGCGTCAGGAGGGCGGGGGTGAAGCGTTTCATGATTGTAATACCGGCTGGTAATTGCTGATTGAAATTGGAGATGCCGATCCCTGAATGCTGATGGCAACTGGCGTTGCTGATTGAAAATCCCTGGGAGTCAGTTCGTCTTTGCTCACTAGCCAATCGGCAATCGGCAATCGCAAATCGGCAATCTACTAGGGCCGGAACAGTCTCGAATCAGGTAAGCGGAAAACGTATTCCGCTGTTACCCACTGGGAAACGCTCTGGCCGTCTTTGATTGCCGGCTTAAATTCAAGCTTACACGCGGCCTTGATCGCACTTTCCGTTAAGCCAAAAGGCAACCCGCGCAGGACACGTACGCGACTGATCGTTCCCATTGACGAAAGCGCGACCTTCAGAATTACAAAGCCCTGCTTTCGTTTGCGCCGCGCCTCGAGGGTATAGCCCGGTCTTGGCTTCGATCTAAAAACAACTCGCGTGTCTACCAGCTTTGCCGAAAACACGTCCTCTGTTTCACTGCCATCAAGGATTCGCGTGTGACTCCCGTGCTTACCGCAGCGATATTCATGCGGCTTCTCATTCGCTTGACGCAGTGGTTGATTGGAACTGCTGATCAGGAGGGGAACCGGTGCATCACCTTCCGGATTTGTCTTTACCTCCACCACTCTTCGACCCGACTGAGCCAGAGTCAGCGAAGAGCTTAACAATAGGATGGCGAGCGCAGCGTGTACTTTCATGGGCGGTTACTGAGACCCATTCTGGTCTGGAAACTTGTCTACGTCTACTGCCAATCTTGCGAATACCCCAGATGAGGTGAGAACGTTTCTTACTTAATCGATTGGGAGACTTAATGCGGGTGACTCAAATATCTCTATCGCAGAAGAGGCGGGACAGTGCCCGCCTCTGAAGAACTTTACAGCATATTATTCTTCCGGTCCGGTGCACGTTGGTCCGTGCAATGCGGGTATCTTCTGACTAATAACTGGATAGTTGGGTGCCTCATCAATATTGATTTGAGTCCAATGCGCGTAGTTTTCCGGGACGAGGTTGTCTGCAAAGATTGCTTCTACAGGACACTCAGGAACGCATGCGTCACAATCGATACAAGTTTCGGCATTGATGTACAGGCGGTCGGGCAGTTCGTGAAACGCCTCGACGGGACACACCGCGGCGCAATCGGTGTACTTGCAGTCAACACATAATTCCACTACCACATAGGTCATCGGAGATGAGCTCCTTTTTTAGAATGACGAATGTTTATATGTTACGCGTGGAATGTCAACAGAAATGATCTGGTCAGTCTTCAGTAGTCAGTTGTCCGTTGTCCGTTGTCAGTTGTTAGTTGTTAGTGGTCGTGGTCCGTTGTTCAATACTTAATTACACCTATCGTCAGTTCTACAACAACTGACGACTAACTACTACAACTGACCACTGCCTCCTGACAGCCTCACGCTCCCTCCGAAGCGCGCCGCTCTACAGACCCTGGGCCGTTGACCGTCTTATTTAATTTCGGATCACCGCTGTAAATCACTGACGCTGGTCCAGAGATAGTAACGTTCAGCTCTTCGCTAGCATTGACTTCGATCTTTGAAACACCATTTGCTTCAACCGTGCCTTTGGCGGCACGTAACTTATGAGCGTCAATCTTGCTGGCGCCATTGGATTCGATATCTAGAGATCCGGTCTCGCCGGACACCTTAATTACCCCAGCACCATTGCTGTCGATTTCAAACTTGTCGTTCTTTAAACCCGAAATATCGATTGTGCCTGCTCCGGAAGTGGAAATACCCTCGATATTCGGGGTGCCAATCTTTACAACGATATGGTTGTTAATTGAGAACCCGCGCGTGGCTTTGATATGCAGGACGCCATTGCTAACGTCAGTTTTTATCAATGGCAGGATGTTGTCGTCAGCTTCAATCTCCAGGCTGAGGCCCTGCTGACTCACGACTGCGATCTCGTAGGCACCTTCAGTCGCGATTGAACTGAAGGCTGCAACCTCACGCTTTTCGCGCTGTCGCTTTCCAGAACCAACGACTTCGTTATGATGCAGCGCACATCCCGCCATGAATGACGCAATGAGCGCAAAAACTACTAGTAGGCGTTTCATCTCGGTTTCCTTCTCTTTGTTACGAATAATCTTTCCGGCCCGGCTGCTTTCGCTGATATTCAAGAGTTCGCGTCGTGTTTTCAGTGACACTTGGCAAAGGCTCCGCGAGCGAACGCGGTTGCGGCGCGTAGTACTCAGCCGGTGCCGGATTCGGAAGTGCAACCGGCGCCGCCAGCGACATTGCGGCCGGCTGCTTTGGTTGCGCGGTAAGCCGGCTTAATTGGCGATACAGGAAAATCTCAGTAAAGGCAGTGATTAAGAACGTCAGAAACATGAAGAGCACAATCAATTCTTCGCCAAACTGCCCTTCGCGTTTCAGAGCAATTGGTCCGCCCAGCAACAAGCCCATCGCTGACACCGCCACGAGAACCATCGCCAACACCAACGCCACCACCGGCACTGGCGACTTGGAGTCATTACTCCGTTCCTTCAGGCTCATTCCGCAGCGATTGCAAAAACTGAGTCCGGGTGTGATTGGGCCGCCGCATGCTGAGCAGTACATAACTTTTCCCCTTCAACTCCCTTGGAGTGCCCCGCTTTGGAGTGGGCCGGGCAAGATGAAGCAGCGAATGCGTTTCAGTCCATCAATTTACCGCCACGCTGCCCAAGGCGCAG
>Ga0079218_10000091_pt1 | contig 18820 bp, 10 predicted proteins | sample NCCompost_FD_77181 | JGI IMG/M metagenome (GOLD analysis project Ga0079218, IMG submission 77181) | Agricultural soil microbial communities from Utah to study Nitrogen management - NC Compost | ecosystem: Environmental > Terrestrial > Soil > Agricultural land | place: USA: Utah | collected... | reverse complement strand
TGTATGACCCGCTGGTTGTCGACACCTTCATTTCCGCTTACGAGGAGTTGGCGCCTCTCGCCACTGAAGCCGGCCTTCAGGCGAGAAGCCTCATAGGCGAGAGCACATTTGCGTCAGAGCCAGATGCCGCGGCGTTGAATGAGATAAGGGCCAATGCCTCAGAAGTCGCCCTTCTGGAACAATTTGCTCAGCAGCTTTCCCGGGCCGCGACGGCAGTCGACGCTACGGAGGCGGCATTGCAAACGCTGAGACAATTGACACCGATCAGCACGTGCGCAGTTTATCGATACGATGCGAATCTCGATCAGGTGATATGCCAATGCTCGGCGGGCGACTCGCACAATTTGCTTCCGGGGCTCGTTATCCGACTTGGTGAGCGAGTTAGTGGGTGGTGTGCCGCAAATCAGAAGACCGTTATGAATTCTGATGCGTATCTAGATTTGGTGCAGATGGCGTCGCGATTTACACCTCCATTGCGGAGTACGATTTGTGCTCCGATGCTGCAAGATGGACGGCTGACCGGTGTTTTCACCGGGTACTCGAGCCAGGACACTCCATTTGACGAACGTCATCGATACGCTGTTGAACGCGTGGCTGAACTTCTTGATGCACGCCTAACTTCAATCGGCCAAAGCAGCAGCAACATTCGCACATTTCCTAAGACGGCACATCACTAGATCGATCCTGCATTCGAGTGGATGCGGTTCCTTGAATCAGGCGAAGTGCATCCCGTTGGCGAAACGCAGCCTGTTCGCGCGGATGTACGGGTCATCGCCGCAACGAACGCGAATCTGGACACGCTGGTCACCGAGGGCCGCTTCCGCGAGGACCTGTTCTACCGCTTGAACATCGTCCACCTGCACATCCCGCCGTTGCGCGAGCGCCGCATCGAGATTCCCGCGCTCGCTCACCATTACCTGGAGAAATACGGCACCGAGTACGCCAAAGGGAATCTGCGTCTGGCCGAAGAGACGATGGAGTACCTGGTGCTCTTCAAGTGGCCCGGCAACGTCCGTCAGCTGGCGAACGAGATGAGGCGCATGGCGGCGTTGTGCGAACCGGGCGCCGTGGTGATGCCCGAGCACCTCTCCCCGGCTATCGCCGCGTCCAGGCGGACGGTTCCCGCCTCACAACGGGCGCTGGATCCGATTGAAGTGGTGGTGCGCATGGATCAGCCGATGGCAGCCGCGACGGAGCACCTCGAGCGCGCGATGCTGCAGCACGCACTGAAGGAGTGCGGCGGCCGAATGGAAGAAACCGCCGCGCGCCTCGGACTGTCCCGCAAAGGACTGTATCTGAAACGCCAGCGCCTAGGCATCGAACCCCCCGGCCCAAGCCGAATCGAGGGGTCAGTCCCGAGCGGAGTCGAGGGAACCGAAAGCACCACCGTCAGCGTCTGATCTCGCCGGCGGTGCTCCGCGGCACGCACCGGTTGAGGGTGGCGTCGCCCCGGAACTGCTCGGGTGCTACCCCAGGATCTTCACGACAACACGGCGGTTTTGCGATCGTCCGCCGCGGGTGTTGTTGGGCGCAACGGGTTTGTCCTCACCGTAGCTGATGACGTTGATCCGGTGCAACGGAACGTGATGCTGGTCGTACAGATACCGTTTCACCGCTTCGGCACGTTCGAGACCAAGCCGCTCGTTGAACGTCGGTTAACCGGCGTTGTCCGTGTGCCCCTCGATCTCGATGAACACATCACGCGTGCCGGTCTTCAGTTGAGCGACGAGCTCGTCGAGCCGCGCTTTCGCGGACTCGGGCAGATCGGTCCCACTGAACCTGAAGTTGCCTTGATCCTCCGCCAGGGTTACTTCGTATATGAGGCGGCGGCTCGCGTTGATAACTTGGTCGCGGCGCTGCGCAATCGCGTCCCACGCCTGCAGATATCCAACGCGATTTCCACAGCGACGCGTAGTCGGGAAGGACAAGGTCATAGCAGCGCGCGTCCGCTGGACATCGAAAAGTTCAAAGCGAACGTCCCGATTTCCGCCCTGTTCGTAGAAAGGTGTGTTTGCCGCCTGCTCGAGTGGGGCCAACTGCGCGCGCGTTCGAAGAAACTTAGCCCGACTCTCAGCTGTCAATCTCTGAGTCGTAATGAAGCCGCGCGGTCGCGTCTCCGGTTGCATTGCGAAGGTTGGCAACGACACTTTTTCCGTCCCGTCTGTCAACGACGGCACTCGTGCACCTTAAAGTCCTAAAGAGTCAGTTACGACGTTGACCGTGCGCAAGATCCGTTGTTGACTCCCTAGCTCATCTGTGTAGCATGCGTTTTTCACGATGAGAACAACCCGCGCGGGGACGCAGGGTTCGCTGAATGGAGCACAGATGAAGGCGGTGGCTATTCTCGCGGCCTGTATCAGCCTCGCCGGCTGCAACGGCTCTGACGATCCCCCCGGTGTCGGTCCTGGCGGCTCAACGCAGCCATTCGTCGTATTCGACGGCACCGGCGCACTTGGCGATGGCCTCGATATCTTTGTGAATACCGACACAGGCGTCACGAACTGGCTCAGCGTGGCCGCCGACGGACGTCTGGCTGCCTACCCTTCCGGCCAGCAATTCGGCTTCGCCGCCGCCGTCGTCGCCGGCGACCCGAGGCCGGGATTCCGGCCGCGCAAGAACATGGCGGCGTACAGAACCCTTGAGTTTGAGCTGCGTGGCGCCGCGGGAGGCGAAGTTGTCGAAATCGGCATCAAGGACGATCTCGACCCCGACAACGGCGCCGAAGCCAAAGTGCAGCTGTCGCTCACGCAGGCCTGGACGCCGTACTCGTTCCCGCTGACGGCGTTCACCACCGCGGACCTCACGCGCATCTACCTGCTGTTCGAGCTGGTGTTCAGCGGCCCCTCGAGCCGATCGGTGTACTTCCGCAACGTGCGCTACACAGCGCAATGAATGGGGTTTGACGCCATGAGACGCGGACGACACCGCGGTCGCGGAATTCTTCTCGTGTGGGCGGTGTGGTGGTGTGCGCTGGTGCCGGAAGCCCAGGCCCAGCAGAAACCGTGCGATCCGACGTTGGACGCCGCTCAGGCGGGAACGCTTCGCGGGACGGTCAGGGATCCCTCCTTGCGGCCGATCGCCGGCGTGGAAGTGAGTGTCGAAGGAAGCGTCACATGTCGCGCCATTACCGATAACCAAGGGGTGTATCGAATTGAACGTATTCCGCCAGGACGTTACGACGTGGTCGTGGACCGGCGCGGCTTCAAGACGCCGTCAACGCCGTCCGTCGATGTAAAGGCGAACAGCGACCAGGTCAGGAACTTCGATCTCGAGGATCGCCCGCCGGCAAAGGAGGCGCGATTCTGGGGCGGCCTGAACACACATGCGATGGACGAGTTCAATCAATTGCTGGCCGTCGACCGCAATGAACCGATCGAGTGGGGATTTTCGGCAGGGGCGGAAGTGAGCGTGGCCGCCACCAACGTGAGGTTCGCGGGGGCGCTCCACCTGCCGATTGGCATCGAATATCTTGCCGCCAGCTCCACGACGACACACAGCAGTGCGGCAGGCTCTGCAACGGTCATCTGGGACCTGCCGGTGGTGGGCCTGTTCGTCGCCCCGACGCTGTCGGTCGGCAGCGCCGAGCGGTTCTATATTCACCCTGCCGTCGGCTACTACTTCCTGGGGCTGTTTCAGGAAGCAGGGTTGTCGGTCACCGACCGGTCGGGACGCCTCGCCGCGAAGGATGCCGCACCCGGCGTGTTCGCGGCCATCGGCCTGAACCAGCGGATGGGCGATCGCGCCGGCCTCTTCGTCGAGAGCGGTTACCGGTATCTGAAGTTCACCAGCGTCGAGCTGACACCGCGGGGCGATTTCCCCCCGGTGCTGGGCGGTACCCTCGCCGCTCCGCTCGACTACAGCGGCTTCGTTTTCCGGCTTGGTTTTTCGCTCCGGCTGAGCGGCGATAAGTGAGTGCCGCACACACACACGCCGCGGCTGCTTGCCTGTGCGCTCGTATCCGTGCTTCTGGCCGGATGCGGGGGAAGCCCCACGACGCCGGCGTCTCCAGCGGGCACGATTCTGTTGCGCGACACCTTCGACGGTTCAGCGCTCGACGCTCAAAACTGGTTCATGCCGCACGGCGCCGGGACCTTTCTCGGCAGAACACAGCTGCGGCCGCCGGCAGCGCCGCTCAACGTCGTCAACGGCGTACTTCGCCTGCAGCTCGACACCTACAATCCCACGGCGTTGTCGCCGGGCGATTCGTTCTGGGGCTCGGAGATCGTTTCCCGCCATGAGTACACACCCTCGAACCGTCTGACGTTCCGGGCGCGCGCGCGAGTGCCGCAGCTGGCGCCGGGAATGGTGGCGGCGTTCTTCCTCTATCGCCTGAATCAGGCCACGCGCGACGAAATCGATTTCGAGATTCTCACGAACGCTCCGGGCGGAATTCTGACGAATGTCTTTCGCAATGAGGGATTCGCCTCGCCCGGCTCGCCCCGTCCTGAGTCCGTACCCGGATTCATGGCGTCGGAATTCAACGATTTCGAGCTCGAATGGTCGCGCGATCGCGTGCGCTGGAGCGTCAACGGTCGATTGATCCGGGAAGAAACCGTGGGTGTTCCCGAGGGGCCGATGAGCCTGCGATTCAACCTCTGGGCTCCGAGCGCCGATTTCCCGTCCGCGTACAACCCCGGCCTTCAACCGGCCGCAACGGCAGCGGAGAACAGGCAGTTCTTCTACGAGCTCGATTTCGTCGAGGTGCGCGCGGAGTGATTCACAATCGCGCCCCGAATTCTGCCGCGGCGTCCGTCTCTTGGGGCATACTGCCGCGCTCCGCAGAACATGCGTTTGCCGAGGGCCGATGCCAGGAAAACTGCTGATCCTCACCTACCACGGCGCCGGTGCCCTCACCGGCGAAGACCTCCGCTTCAAAGAGGCGGCAATCCGGCTGAAGTTGATCAGCGGGGACGCCATGGATGAGACCGGGCAGAACAACGACGGTCCCAAGCCGTACTTCGACGCCCACCGGCAGGAACTGCTGCACGATCCGAAAAAGAGGGGGCCCTCGGGCGTGGATGTGGCGTCGCTGAACGCCTCCACCAAGCTCGTCACCTTGAATCGGCTGGGCCCCCACACCTGGGGTCGAAGCGCCTACGCGCGGACCTCTCTGGGCCCGCCGCGGAACGTCTTCGAAACATGGCTGGACAAGGTCTTCGCCATCCCGATCGAGGTGCTCGTGCTGGCGGGGCACCACAGCGGCAGTCTTGTCTGGGGTGCGCAGCAGAGCGAGACCGCGCCGTACTACCAGCACTCCGCCCTCCGGCCGTTTCTGAACGGCCGTCCGCAGGCGGACATCCATGCGTACGACGCCAAGCTCCCGAACGGCGACGCGCAGCGGGCCGGCCCGTTCGATCTGAGCACCGCGCTGCGCACCTGCCGCCTGCTCGTCGTCCTCGGCTGCAACGGCGCCACCGGCCACATCACGGCCTGGCGCAACGTGATCAAAAAGGCGCGCGGCCGCGCGCCGTGGATCTTCAGCTTCTACGGCGTGCACGCGATGCCGCGGGACGCGGACGCCGAGTTCGTGAGCCCGGGGCTCTGGACAAGGCTGGAGGCGCTCGCCCCCGGCAGCGCGGGAAGCAAGAACCTCGATTTTCTCGACGACGCGGGTTTCGAGGAGCGGATCCGCGCCTGCTGGTTCGAGGCGCTGAACGCGGCGTTTGGTCCGAAGTCGATTCGCAGACATCTCTTCTACAGCGACAAATCATCCAAAAGCCGCGGGCCTCGCGGCGCCGGCGTCGTCGATCCCAGTGGGCGGATCTTCAAGGTCGTCAACAGCGCCGGCACGGTCAAGGAAGACGGTCAGCTGCCATGAGCACATTCAGAATCGGCGATTTCCTGACCATCGAAGGCCCGCTTCGCGTCGATCTGCAGTCGCGGACGGTCACCGGCTTCCATCACGCCTCCTTCACGCAGGCCGGCACCGCGTTGCAGTTCGACGCATCGGTCGAAGCGCACAAGGCGCCGTTGAACGTCCCGACGGCGAGCACGCTCACCTGGGAGAAGGGCGCGGCCGCCTCGACCGGCAACGACGGCATCGAGCTCAAGGTCGACGGAATCGCGACCCTCAGCTTCCACTGGCCGAACCCGCTGACCCCGCGATCGGACGGCTTGTTCTTCCGCCTCGCCGCCGTCCGGACGAAGAACGGCTACCGGCTGAAGTTCAAGCCCGGCGAAGGACAGCCCGAAGCGGTACGGGCGTTTGGATACGGCTACTTCTTCGACGCGGCCACGACGTTCTTCTTCCTGGCCGAGCGGCAGAGCGAGCTCACGCTCGACGAGTGGCGATCGCAGTGGCTGAATAGCGTCGTCGGGAAGGTCACCGCTCGAGACATCCAGTCGTCGGCGCTGTTCCAGGGCGACGACTCCTCGCTCATCGACGACCGGCCGAACAAGTCAGCCTGGGCGTTCGGCTGGCGCTTCGTACCCGCGACCGGCGCCTCGCGCGCGATCGCCGCGGTGGACATCGACGACGAGACATTCGCGGTCAGCGCCCGCGCGCTGCGATTGGAAGAGCGTGGCGACCTGCGGCCACGTCCGCTGCGCTGGTCGGGAAAGCTGGCCATCCGGTGCGCGGCGCTGCGGCCGCCCGGAACCCCCGCATCGTGGGCGGTGGACTGGCTCGACGTGCCGACGTTCGACAAAGCGGCGCCCAAGGACCGGTTCTCGCTTCGCACGTTCTGGCAGGAGCTGACGCGGCACTGGCCGCTCGGGCTGCGCTCGCTGCGCTCACGCAACGCGTTGACGTTCTTCCCGTCGGACATCACCGCCGACACCGGGCGCTGGACCTTCCGCTACCGCTGCGATCGGACGGGTAGCGGCTTCCGTACGCACCTGACGCAGATCGGATGTTCCGGCAGCGTCGTGTGCCACGTCGAGCTGGGAGCGGTCCTCCAGACGATCGGCAAAGCCGGCGCGTTCGACGCCCCGCTCTCGGCGCCGCTCGCCGATCTGCACGCCGCGGACGTTTCTCCGGTGCCACTGCTCCACGCACAGCTCAGTTCATCAACCGGCGGCCTGGGCCAGTTGATGGTTGGCGGCCTGGTCCTCGAGGCCGGCGCGCTCGGCAACGGCTCGATCAGGCTGGAATGGGTGCCCGCGCGTACGGAGCTGGGTCAGCCGTCGCTCGCCGCGGACATCCGGCTGAACCTCCAGGGCGGCGCGCCTCGTCCCGGCACGACCGACGCGGAGCGCGGGTTCGAGAGCGAGAACGATCTGCTCGACCGCGAGCGTCCCATCGTGATCGACCTGCAGCCGGGCGGCCGCGACCGGACGGCGATCGAGGTCCGCGAAGAGGCCACGGGCCACCGTTCGCGCGTGCTCGAGATTGCGGTGCGCAGCGCCCAGCAGGACTTCCTCGCCGGCGCCGCCGACGTCGTGGTGATCGATCCGGCGCCGCTGCTCGTCGCGCGCACGATAACCACGGGTACCCTCGTGGCGGAGAAGACGATCCTGGCGGCGTATCGCGACGACGGCGATCAGCCCGCGGGATGGGAGCTGCACACCAACACCGGGACGATGGCGCTCGTCCTCGCGCCGCAGGCGATTGGCGAGGAGATGATCAAGGGGAACCTGACGGTTCTCCTCACAGAAAAGGCGACGCCGGTACCGTTCAGGGATCGGCCGTTCGATTTCCGGCTGAGCCCGCCCGCTCTGCTGACGCTGGATCGCACCGACGTGGCGACGGCGCGCGCCCCGGCCCCCTGGTCGCTGCGCCGCCTGCTCGACCGCCGCCTGGGCGTCGTCGGATTGAAGCTCGATGCGGCACGGTTCGAGCTGCTCTACGGACTGACTTCGACGATTCAGGATGCCGAAGGGTTGCGCGTCGCGGAGCAGGATGCCTTCATCGGCCGCATCCCGATCGCGCCGGCGCTGCGCGACCGCGCGTCTGGACGGCTGCTCAGCATCTTCACGAAGGCGGAGATCGACTACGCGATCGATGCGGTCTCCTGGATCCGCGGCATCTTTCGCCGTCCGGCGCAGCTGCCGGTGTTTCGCGACGCGGCGAACCGCGAGCGCCTGGTCGTCAGCGACGGCGCGGCGTTCGCGTTCCGGCCGTCGCGCCAGACGGCGCATCCGTTGCGGCTGAACGAGCCGGCGCACGCGTCGGTGTCGATGCCGGAGCAGGACACCGGGCGCCTTCGGCTGCGCGGCGGCGCGGACTTCGCCTTCGAATCGCAGAACATCTACGAGAGCGTCATCGACAACCCCACGAAGGCAGCGATCCGGCAGCCGCAGGGATTGATCGCCGGGCTCGTCTTCGGCGCGCTCGGCGGCAGCGGCAGCCAGCAGGCGGGGTTCGACGAGGGGCGCTCGATGCTCATCACCGAGACCACGCACGGGCGGCTCAACTCGCTGACGCTCATTCGCATCGGCCGGATTGCGATGCTCTGGCATCAGGCGCGTCACGTCATCGTCTACGAGCGGACAACCCGTACGGCGCCGCGCTACGTGCACGAGCAGCCGGGCGACTTCGAGGGGCTCGCGGCGCTGCGCAAGGTCAAGGAGTACGTCGAGATCACGCAGCCGCGGCGCAGCTACCCGGATTTCCCGGTGGACGACGACCGTCCCTCGGCCGGGCCGATCACCGGCGTGACCTTCGAGACGCACATCATTCCCGTGCGATCGAGCTGGGGCTACGACATCAAGGACGGCTGGGTCATGGCGCTGCGCGGGCCGATGCGGCCGGACGAAGCCCCGTTCTATCCGATGCCGAAGATCTTCTTCGAGCTGGCACGCGCGGAAGCCAAAGGCGGCGGGGCGATCAACCACCTGGCGGCGGATCCGAGCCAGTTGCTGTTCTTCACGACGACCGGGCGCGGGCTGGGCGCCGACACCGACACATGGCCGGCCTGGCCGGACGTCGATTTTCCGCTGACGCGCCGTGCCGAGCCGCCGAAGGTGCCGTATCTTCCCGGATTCACCGGCTCAAGCCACCAGCCGAACGCCGCGGAACACGACTACGGCCAGCGGCGTTTCACGATCGACGTCGTCCCGCCCGAAGAAGCCGCCAACCTCCTCCACGGCCGCCCGGGCAAGGGCCTCGAGGCGCGCGTACGCAATGTCTCGCTGCTGCGCGCCGGCGCCGCGGCCGCGAGCTCGCCGATCGATGCGACCGTCGGAAAGGTGTTTGCCGCCGCCGAAGCACAGATCACGGACAGCCTTGCGGAACTGGCGCAGCATCTCGAGCGGGTCGCCGTCCGTAACTCCGCGGCAACGGTGGCGGAGGTGGACGGCCTGCGGGCGCAGGCGCGCACGCTGCTCGTCGAGGTGCAGGAAAAGGCGGTCCGCCTCAAGACCGCCGTGAAAGGCAGTGATGACGCACTGAAGAGCGCCGTCGACAACTGGACGACGCTTCAAGCCCGCCGTCTGAAAAGCGCGACAGAGGAAGGCGAAGCCGCCAGGGCGGCGATTGCCACGACGTTGTCTGACCAGTTGAAGGCAGTCGTCGCGCACCTCAAGGGCGGCAAGCCGGTCGATGCCGCGAAGGTGAGCGCGCTGTCGGCGATCGAGTCGGCCTGCCGTCAGGCGCGGGAGCGCCTCGAACGCGTGCCGTTCCTCGGCGCGGAAGTACGCGAGCGCTTCGACGCAGTGCTGCAGCAGACGGCGAACGAGGTCGCGTCGGAAGTCGCGCGCATCCGCGGTGGCTGGATCGTGCGGCTCGACGAAGTGCTCGCGCGCCTTCCGGCCGAAGGGGCGGCCGCGCTCTATTCCGAGCTGCTCGCCGGAATCATGGAGGGGCGGGCGCAACTCGTGGCGTTCGGCAGCGGGTTCGGGCGGCTGATCAAGACGCGCCTCGGGCCGCTCTTCGGCGACGTCGCGGGCGACGCCGGGGCCGTCGGCCGCCTCACCGCCGCCGTCGAGGCGCTCGTCGCGGCAGCGGTCGAAGGTATCGACGAAGCGATCGAGGAGATTCCGCCTTTCGCCGTGGTGCCGCCGGATCGCAAGGCAATCCTGGAGTTGTTCGACGGCATCTTCCCGGATCCGACGGCTGCGTTTGTCGATATCGCCAAGGAACTGCTGGATCCGCTGAAGGCCGAGACGGACAAATGGGACAAGGCGCTCGCGGCGGAGCTCGACAAACTCGACGGCTTCTGTCGGAAAGGCACAAAAGACCTTCTCGACGCCATCGATAAGGGTGCCGCCGCGCTCGAGGCGCTGATCGCGACGACTGCGGAGGCGTGGAAGACGACGTTCCGCGACGGGATCGATGCGCTCGCGAAGGACGCCAAAACCCGGCTCGACGAGCTCGTCAAGAACGTTCCCGCGGCGAGGCAGCTCGAAGGCGGCATCGACCGCATCCGGCTCCTTGAAAAGGAGGTCGAAAAGGCCGCCGCGGACCTTCAGTCAGCCATCGATGGGGCTGCGAAGGACGTCCGCCAGCTGGCGGACCAGGCGAACGAAGCCGCCCGCCGCGCCGGTGCCGGCCTGCGCCGCATCGGCGAGCAGATCGAGCAGGCGGTGGCCAACGAGCTCCGTGACGTCGTCACCGGGAAGACCGCGGCCGCGCTCGAGCTCACGCGTGCATTCGCGGAAGGTCCGATTACCGACAGCATGAGGTGCACGCGCGATTGGCTCGGCTACTACTACGACGCCGGGCGCGACGCGCTCGACGTCACACGCGCGGCCAGCGTCTTCAACGACCGCGGCGGCAGCGTCCTCAATGCGCTCTCGGCGCAGGTGCCGTTCGATCGCATTCGCGATCGGATCCTCGCTCAGCTCGGCGGCTTCGACGTCAATCGGCTGTTCCCCGACTTCGCGGGGCTGAAGCTCGAGCACCTGCTCTCGGGGATGCGCATCCCCACGGACGGCAGCGAGTACGACTGGATCAAGATGCGCCACGGCTTCGACCGCGACCGTCTGAAGGCGTGGTCGGAGATCGTGATCGACAAGCGCTTCGACGATTCACCGGAGCTCTTCACGCTGCCGCCGGTGGCGCTCAGTGTGGTGCGGCCGCGGTTCGCCGCGACCAGCCGCATCGAAGCCGATGCCACCGGCGTGAGGACGCAGCGAACGCAGGCAAAGCTCACCGCGCACTGGATGGTGACGCTGAACGGCCAGCTGATCATGTCGATCGAGGATGGAGGCCTCTATTTCGACAGCGACGGCGGCTTCCACTTCGACTTCGAGCCGGACGCGATCCGGCTCGCGCCGGCGCTCGAGTTCGTCACCGACGCGCTGAAGGAGCTTTTCTCGCCCGACGACGGCGTGACGGTGACGCCGCTCGTTCCCGGCGGCATCAGCGTCGAGCTCAGCCTCCCGCTGCCGGATATCGGTTCCGGCGTGTTCACGCTGACCGGGATCACGCTCTACACCCACTTCGATCTGCTGGTCGCCACCGGCTTCGAAGTTCGCATCGGTGCGTGGCTCAGCCGCCCCGAGCGTCCGTTCGGCATGGCGATTCTCTTCCTCGGGGGCGGCGGGTGGTTCGGCGTGGACGTGCGCTACAGGCCGCCGGACGAATTCGAGACGCGCGTGTCGGTTGGCCTCGCCGCCGGCGCGTTCGTCGCCCTGAACTTTGGTGTCGCGCGCGGGTCGGCCGGGATCCTGTTCACCGTCGGCCTCGACTTCTACCGCAACTGGCTGCAGAGCGGCTCTCAGGACGTCGCCATCTCCATCGGGATCCTCGTCTGGGGCGAATTCAGCATCCTCAGCATCGTCTCCGCCTACATCCGGGTCATCCTGCGCGTCGAGTATCGCAATGGATCGATGACCGGCTACGGCATGGTGAGCGTGTCGATCAAGATCTGCTGGTGCTTTACGCTGCGGGTCGACGCGCCGATCCGGCTGCCATTCGCCGGCGGCAGCCGGAGGGCGGCGGCCGCCAGGCCGGCGGCGCGCGCGGTGGCGGCCGCGAAGCCGCCGATGTCACAGGTTCTCGACGCCCATTTCAAGAACCTCGACGTGTAGGAGCTGCGGATGGAGCTGCGAATCGCATTGACGGTTTTGCCGGTCGGGCCGCGCGGACGCGCGGTGCTCGACGGCCGTACTTCTCTCTGGTTTGCGCTGCAGATCTCGGCGGGATTCGACATAGAAGTCGAGGCCAGTGAACTGGACAAGCTCTGGCCCTGGGTGTTGCACGTCATCCGCGACGGCAAGGTCGAGCTCCGGACATGGGTGATCGACGGCAACCAGATGGTCGCTGCCGATCGCAGCGTGCCGGCACCGGCCGTGGACACGTTTACGGACAGCCTCAGAAAACGGATCGAGGACGGCTACGAGAACGAGCGGCTTCGGCAGGGACTCGATCTGCGGCTGCTCTATCCAGAGGAGGCGGCCAAGCTGAAGGATCCGGAAGCCTACCAGCGCGCGTGTTTCGCGGCTCGCAGCCAGTACCTCGCGACGCTGCCGGGCGAGATGTCACGGCGCCTGCTGGCCACGCTCTACGTGCAGATTCCGGTCGGCGATCTTTTCGTCAAGGATGGCAACGGCGTGTGGCAGGCGAAAGGGCAGACACTCTGGATTGCGCCGACGGCCGTCAACGGTTCAACGGTCGTCACGCTGGCCGGCGATCCTGTCCCCACCACCGGCGAGCGGCGTGCGCTGAAGGCCGTGGACGGCGGGACGACGATCGTTGCCGAGGGTCCGGGATTCAAGCTGAAGGATTATCTCGACGCGGCGTCCACGGTCTTCAATCTTCAGAGCTACGACGTCGAGGTGAACCCCGGCGATGCGCGCTACATCGAGCTCGAGTCGCTGCTCCTCAAGGTGCTCGATCCGTTCGCCGAGCTGCACGACGTGCGGAACAGCGACGCGCGTCAGTTCACCGAGCTGGTGGCGCAGACCGGCGCACGACGTCTCGTCAGCGTCGAGGCGTTTGCCGCACTCACCGACGCGTGGCGGGTGGCCGCGTTCGCCGCCGCGCTCCGTGCGCAGTTTCCCGACGCCATCCACGCGCTGGTCGACTTCCTGCTGCCGAAGGGGCTGCCGAAACCGCCGCTGACAATTCCCGAGCGATGGGGCGCCGCGCTCGACGAGGACCTTGCCGTACCCGACATCCTGAATCTGTCGGCGCGGCTGTCCACCCGGCTCGGTCTCGAGTCCACAACAACGCGCGCGACGCTGTCGCGCGTGGCGGAGCGCTGCGGCTTTGCGGAGATCGCGCGTCTGCTCGTGCTGGCGTTCGACGATATCCTCGCGGCGACGCCCGGGGTTCCCGATAAGCTCGGTGAGGCATGGGCATTCCACGACAAGCTTCCCCCCGATCACCCAGCGCTCACGCCGCTGCAGCTCAACGAACGCCGCGCGACGCTCGCGCTCGCCGCTCTGATACAGATCCGCGAACGGAAGGACGTGGCGCCGCGCTTCGACGATCTGAAAACCGGCATCGCGCTGCGCGCCGCCGTGAGCGCCGAGCTGACGAAACGCTGGACGCCGCGGAAGGATGCCGCATTCGGCGCCGCACTCGTTGCCTTGGGGTTCGCGGATGCCTCGGAGCTCATCGAATTCAAGGGCACGTTCCCGGAGGACTTCGCGGCCAGCTATCTCGACGCCGTCTGGCCCACGGGCGCACCGGAGGGGCCGGAACTCCCGGCGCGCGGGCTTCCGCTCCGCCTGGGGGCGGAGACGCGCCGTCTGACCCATGAGGACGACGGTCAAACCGACACCGCCTACCGAGAGGTGGCCGGCGTTCTGCTGCTCGCGCGCCGGGGTAAGAACGCGAACGATATCGCCAGCCGGCAATGGCGCGCTCTCACCGCCGGTGCCGCAATGGTTGGCGAGCTCGGCGACCGGTTGTTCACGCCGGAACAGGTCGGCGCCGACGAGTTCCTGCCCGAGCTGCTCCCAATCCCGATCCGCCCGGTTTTTCACGAGAAACTCGCGCGGGCGGATGTCGCGTATCACGGACAGCCGATGCTTGCGCACTCGGCGCTCGAACGGGCGTACAACGCCGAGGACTATCTCGAGGAGGACGACGCCGACTTCGACGCCGCCTATACGTTCCATCCGCTCGGCAACTTCGAGACACTGCTCCCCGCAGCGGCCCGTGCCAGCCGCGCGCCGGCCCTCCGCTACGGAGATACCTACGAGTTTCGAGCGGGTGTGCTGGATCAGGCGGGCGGACTGGCGCCCTCGATAGCGGACGAGAACGAACCGTGGCGGCTCGATCCGGCGAAGCTCGTGGCGCCGACGGCCCCGGGCAACGTGATGTTGTACCCCCGGAAGGTGCCACCCGGCGAGATCAACGTGCTTCCGAACGGCAGGTGGGCACGGATCCCGGACGATGTGACGCTGCGTGCGCGCGAGTTCTGGGCTGCCGATCATCGTGACGCCGACAGCCTTCCGGCCGTGCTGCTCACCGGCGCGCAGACGTCGGCCCGCTTCACCCTCCTCCCGCCGGCAATCGACGAGCACACGCTCGTCCACTGGGCGATTCCGCAGCTCGACGATAAGGGCGCAGCAGTCCGCATCGAAGAACTGAAGACTGCGCTTACGGCGCTGTTCGAACAGCGCGCGGTCGAACGGGTCGAGGCGCTCCACGATCCCGCGGTCACGGCAATCGGCATTCGCATCCGCGGAGCCCTCGGCGACAACACGCGGGTGGATGTTTTCAAAGAGACCGTCGAACCGCCTTCGACTTCACTGCCGTTCAAGCGCGGCCCGGTTGACGTGCAGGTCACGCGGACCGGGTTCGACGGCCGTCTCACGGCGGTGCGCACCGGCACAACGCTCGCGATCACGCTGCCGGAAGGCACCTTTGCCGTGCTGGAAGTGTTTCCGCTCGTGCCGCACGACACCTACGAATCGCGCTTCGCGCGTTTCGACGGCCTGACCGAGGATTCCGCGCCCTTCGCGGGCTTTGTCGCCTTCAAGCCGTCCGTCGTCCTCCTGGAATCGGCAACCGACAGGCTGCCGTCGGCACAGGCGTTGTTCGGCAACCTGAAGCTGGTGGATACGCTGGCCTCCGGCAACAACGGCGATATTCACGTGCGGTTCGACGGCGGCGCCATCCAGCATCTCGCGTTCGTCGATCGGTTCGTGATCGCGCGCGACCGCTGGGTGTGGCGGAACCTGCCGGTGGTGCCGGCCGGTACGCTCACCAACCGGTCGCTGACGGACAACGAACGGCGACGCCGCGCCGCCAGCGGTCCTCCCGAGGCGGTCTTCACGGACAAGCGCGACGAAGACCCCACGGTGATCGAGTGGGAGGAAATCGCCGCGATCGACCGCGGGTTCGCCGAACGGCCGCCGCTCGAGGGCGTGTGGCCGCGCGTTGCTGCGGACGATCGCACGGCCGGCGGCCCCGCGAACAACGTCCTGCTGGCGATCGACAACCGCGACGGCACGAGTGCGGCCGACTATCTGCGCTTCTCTCTCCACAGCAAATCCCGATATGCGGGTGTGCTGCCCGCTCCTGCGCCATCGCCTGTGTCGCTGCGGCGCATCGTCACCGGCTTCCGCGGCGCGGCGATCAAGCCGCCCAAGGTGCTGGGCATCGTCCCGTTGACGCGCTCCCTCGACGACGACCCGTTTGGCACCGCCCCGGGAGTCACGCCGCTGCTGGTGCTGCTCGACGAGTCGTTCTTCCGCGAGTACGGCGTCGGTGAGCGGATCGAGCTGCGCCTGACGCTCGAGAACCTCGATTTCAGCGAGGACGCCTCTTCCAAGGTCCCCTATCGCACCGGGCCGCTGCCCGATCACTGGCTGTCCACCGGCAAATACTTCCTCGACCGAACGCGGACGCAGGCCGAGGACGAGGCCGATCCGATCGCGCTCGACCTGTTCGGACCGTTCGGCTACTCGCTGGATCTTTCGCCGTCGGAAGCGCTCGCCAACGCGAGCGCCTTCATCGCGTATCCGCACGCGGACGTCCGTGCACATTGGGCGATGTTCGTGCGGATGCGCCGGCGGCTCGATCGCCCGTCGGCCCAGCAGATCAGCGACTGGTCCGACGTGCACGCGCTCTATACGCTGCCTGACGCGCGGCTGCTCGCCTCGTCGCAGGGCCTGGAGGCGGCGGCGCGCATCGAGATCAACGGCGGGACGGCGACCTTGCACAACCTGCGGCTGATCCTGGATCCTGCGGCGACACCGGCGGCCAACGAGCAGAAGGTGCTGATGAACACCGCGGCTGGAAGCCTGTACCGCTATTACCTGCTCGTCAGCCGCGTCCTGGCCGGCGCCGGGCAGGGTTTCGACGCCGAGATACCGGTGGGGTTGTGGAACGTTCCGCTGTTCAAGCCGGAATCCGGCTACCAGGACGCCGGGGAATTCGTGGTCGAGTTCAACCAATCCTCCAAGCCGTTCGGAGTGCACGCAATTGGATCGATCGAGATGGCGCGCCTTGCCGGCGGGGAGTATCGCGGACGCATTCTGGAGGTCATCGTCAACGGCCATTACGAGAAGGAGTCACGGCTCGACGGGATCACCGGCTGGACGGAATTCTGGAAGGCATTGCTGGACGATGAGCACGATATCGACGCTGCGGGGATGATCCGACGTGTCTCGGATGCGATCGTTACGGTGATCCGATAGGGTGTGACCGTCCGCCTCTAATCCGATCCGCCGCGCGATCGGACCGGCCATCGAACCGGATCAGGCTCCCCGCCTAGTTCGGCAGTGGCCGCTGGATGCTGTCGATCACCAGGAAATCGACGGACACCTTCGTCGCCTTCAGCTCGAGGCCGAGCTGTTCTTTCAGCGCGGTGAACAACGAGGCGCCGTTCGGCACGGCATCGGACGCAGTCGATGGCGGATTCGGTGACGACTCGATTCGAATGTCGAACTGTCCCACCAGACCGGTTTGGTCGACAACCGGACGGCCGACCCTGTTCTGAAGAATGAACGCCACGTGCGACATCGGCCGCGCGGAGAATTCGTCGATCTGTAATCCATCCGTGATCCGCGACGTGTACACACACGGAAGACTGTCACGCTCGTCCACGCTGATCTCGACGGTCGTCCCGTTGACCGTCGCGGCGGCGGCTACGCCGGTCCGGCACGTCCTCGCCACCTTGCGCATCCCGGCTCCAGGGCCGCGAGCGGGATCTTGGACCGCAAACGTGGTGACGGATGCCCACGCCACAGTCATAGCCGCGAGCATGACGACGGCACGAACGAGCGCGAGCGAGTGAGCCGGGCTTGGTTGCCCTTCGACTCACTTCGTTCGCTCAGGGCATTCGACTCGGCCGCTGGCTTGCCATGAGCGAGGCCGCGCAGCGGCCGAGTCGAATGGCGGAGAGGGTGGGATTCGAACCCACGTGCCGGTTACCCGACAAGACGCTTTCGAGGCGCCCCCGTTACGACCACTTCGGTACCTCTCCGGTCGTGTGCGGCAGGTCCGCCTGAAGGCGGACACTACGTCGTCGGCGCGCGCCCTTGCGGGCGCGCGAACACGTAATTATATCAGCCGCTCCGTCACTGCCGGGACCCGTGGTGCCTACGAGCGCGGCGGCGGCGGGACGCTCGCGCGCTGCGGCGCCGCTGTCGGGACAGACCCGAACACTTTCATCGCCGCCGCGATCATGCCGGCCACGTCGGACACCGACGCGGGAACGATCACGGAGGTCGTGCTCTTCGCCAGATGGCCGAACTGCTCGACATACTGCTCGGCCACCCGCAACTGAACCGCTTCCATGCCGCCGTCGGTGCGAATCGCCTCGGCCACGCGGCGGATGCCTTCGGAGGTCGCCGACGCAATGGCCAGAATCGCCTGCGCCTGACCCTCGGCTTCGTTGATCTGCTGCTGCCGCGACGCCTCCGACGCCTTGATCACCTGCTGCTTGGCGCCTTCGGCGTTGTTGATCGCGGCGTCGCGCTGGCCTTCCGACGTCAGAATCACCGCGCGCTTCTCGCGCTCGGCGCGCATCTGCTTTTCCATCGCCGCCAGCACGTCCTGCGGCGGGGTGATGTTCTTGATCTCGTAGCGCAGCACCTTCACGCCCCACGCCTCCGACGCCTTGTCGAGTTCGCTCACGACCTGGGTATTGATCGTGCCGCGCTCCTCGAACGTGCGATCGAGATCGATTTTGCCAACCTCGCTTCTCAGCGTCGTCTGGGCGAGCTGGGTGATGGCGAAGAGATAGTCGGAGATGCCGTACGACGCACGCTCGGGATTCAACACCTTGAGATAGAGGATCCCGTCCACGCCGACCTGGACGTTGTCGCGCGTGATGCAGACCTGCGCGGCAATGTCCCACGCTGTTTCCTTGAGGCTGTGGCGGTAGCGGATGACGTCGATGAACGGCACGAGCAGGTGAAAGCCGGCGTTCATCGTGGCGTGATAACGGCCGAGCCGCTCGACGACGTAGGCGCTCTGCTGGGGCACGACAACGGCGGTCTTGAAGACGACGAAGAGGACGAAGACCGCGATGACGAGAAGGACAATCAGCGCACCATCTACCAACTCAGCGACTCCTTTCGGACCGGATGTCCAGTTCCAGACCGCGGACCGCAACCACGCGCGCCCGCTCACCAGGTTCCACCGGAACGGCGTCGACGTTCCGCACCGTCCACGTCGCGCCGCGCACTTCGGCGCGACCGTGCTGGCCGCCGCCAATGGCGACCAGCGGGATCGCCAGCTCGCCGACGATCGAATCGACCGCTTCAGCGCGCTCGGCGATGTTCATCCGCTCGAGCAGCGGCTTGCGGAAGAACGCCAGGCAGACGATGGAGAGCACTGAGAACAGACCCCACTGCAGCGCGTCGGACTCGACGAGTCCCATCACGTCCAGCAGGCCGACGAGCAGCGCCGAGACGGCGAAGAAGATGAAGAAGAAGCCGCCGGGCGTCGCCAGCTCGATCGCGGCCAGCAACAAGCCGAGCAGAATCCAGTACCACCAGATCATGAGTGAGTCGGCCATATTAGACACGAAGT
>Ga0079218_10000090_pt1 | contig 18899 bp, 20 predicted proteins | sample NCCompost_FD_77181 | JGI IMG/M metagenome (GOLD analysis project Ga0079218, IMG submission 77181) | Agricultural soil microbial communities from Utah to study Nitrogen management - NC Compost | ecosystem: Environmental > Terrestrial > Soil > Agricultural land | place: USA: Utah | collected... | reverse complement strand
CCAGCGGAGTCTATCGGACAGCGGAACAGGCAAGACTGCCCTATGCATTGATGCTAGCGGGGGTGACACCATGACCAGACAGGAAGAGCTTAGTGGACAGGCGGCGTTTTGTCTGAGATCCGCACAGACGGCCAAGGACCCCATTTACAAGCTCGCGTTGCTCGAGCTGGCCGAGTGGTGGGCCACGCAAGCGGACCACGCCAGGAGGCTCCAAACTCAATCGGATCCTTCATCCGCTCCCGCGATTGGCGGCCCAGCGCGCATTTAATCCGCTGGCATTGGCTAACGAGCAGATCGATGACAGCCCCAGTCTCTGTCGCGGGGGTCGTATACGTCAAAGGCAGTTTGCCTATCATGCGTCGAAACTACGAGTTTGACGGTGCTGACAACGCCAATTTCGCGGACGCTGTCGACGCTCCTCACCGATAATGAAGCGCTGGTCGCCGCCCGTCGTCTCTTGGTCGGGACAAGGTTTCCGAGCATGGAGATCTGGGATGTTACCCAGTGCGTCGCCATCGTGGATCGCGAGTAAGTCGTGATGACATCTCCGCTGTAGATGACTGTCAGAGAACACGACAAATTCATTCGCGATGGAGCGAACCGACAGCCCATAGGCTTGGCGGGCGGCGCATCCAAAGCACTGCCACAGCAAGCTGCCGCTTAGCATCGAATGGCTTGCCCGCAAAGTGCCGTTCTGCTGGGTCACTTGCCACTTCACAATGCGCCTCGGAAGTCGACTTCTAGAACAAAGTCGATTTCGCACTTGGCCATCTCGAGCAGATATTCCCGATTGGGATCTCGCAAAGCAATATCAACTACGTCGCACGTTTCAACAATGGTGTACAGTCGAGTAATGGCGCGTTCCGCGAAGGCAGCTACAGTCTCAGGTGAATCAGCGAATATTTCGTAAGATCCAAGCACCTTGCCATCCATCGTCACGCCGTTATGAACGACGATCAAGCATCCATGATACTTGACGATGTCCGCCATAGCGTCCATCAGGGCCACACCATTTATCACGCGGGGTCACTGCTCTCGGCCAACCATCGAAAGAAAGGGTACGTTGCGTAGCCCTATCCGGAAGAGCACGGAAGGCAGCGATGCACAGGCGCGTCCTGTCTGCTATGTCTTTTTACAGGCGGGAAATATCATCGGCCGCTATCGCAAAACCCCTCAGCGCCCTCCCGGAACCCGCCTCATCATTTTAGTGTTTGTTGGTGATGGACACGCCGTCTCCAGGCCGGCTCCTCGCTGATCGACTTCTCCAAATGGACGAGGCTCGAAACGCTTGTCCGCATGCTCCGCAGCAACCGAGTAAGATGATAAAAGAGCGCAACGCCCGGCTGGCGAACCAAGCTGAAAAAATTGCTGTGTTGAAGCGCGCACGAGAGGCTGCTGGAATCAAACCCCAATTGTTCGAAGGCGACGTAATGGCCCGAAAGAGAGAGCTGATCGATACCGGCACTGACAAACGGTATGTCCGGCGCAACAAGCTGGGCACGTCCTTCGTCGAGTCCGATGATGTCGCTCGCTCACTGGCTGCGGATCGGACGAGGCGTGCCAAGACTAAGGTCAAATCCGGCGAAGGCGACAAGGGCGACCGGCCGCGCCCAAAGCGCAAAGCCGCCAGCAAAGGCCGTAAGAAAGCAGCCAGTCGGAAAGGCGCCGCTCGGAAGTCTGCCCGCAGGAAAGCCGCGCGAAAGAAGTAACTCCGCGCTTCCCGACTTCATTCCCTTCGCCACCTGCCTCCTGGTCGATCGTCCGCCGAACGGCCCGGCTTGGGTCCACGAGATCAAGCTAGACGGCTGGCGTATCCAGATTCGTGTGGAGGATGGAACAGCCACGCTCCGCACCCGGAACGGTCACGACTACAGCCATACCTTCCCCGAACTCGCCCGGATAGCCCGCGGCTTCGACTGTCCCATTTATATCAAAAATGACAATTCCGCCATCGATGGGCGCTCGGGGACGTGGCGCTAAGCGGAGCCTCATAGGTATGGACAAGTTGCAAAACACGATCGATGGGTTACTTGGCGATGTCGAGAGCCGGCCTGTCCCGCAGCAGCCAATGAATTCACAATACAGCGCGAGCGTGTATTCGAAGAGAATGCCCGCAAAATCGAACAGCTGAAGCAGGCCCGACTGCGGGCGCGGGAGCCGCAGTAGTTGGAACCTTATCGCCGATTTCGAAGTTCACCGAGGGTCCTCCGATGCGCAGGTCAACCGGTGCCAAGCCCTCGGCCTCGGTCGCAGGTGGGAAAGAGCATATTTGGCCCGTGCTGAGCTGGCAGGCTTAGATTCGTTGGAAAGAGAGGCCCCAATGGTGAAGCGGGCCGCCACTACCGAGCCGACATTCGACGCCTTGGTGGACGAATTCCGAGCGCTGGTCGGATCGATGGACGATGTCCTTGCCGCCGCCGCCGGGAGTTCCGGCGAAAAGCTAACGGAGCTGAAAGGCCAAGCGGAGGCGAATCTCATGAAAGCCAAGGCGAGGCTCGGCGAGATGGAGAGGCGTGCAGCCAGAAAGGCTCGTACGCTCGCGGCCGATTCTGACGATTACGTGCATGAGAGTCCTTGGACGGCGATCGGTATCGCCGCTACCATCGGATTGCTGCTCGGCGTGCTGATAGGACGCAAGTGAGGTGGCCCCGGCTATCGGGCACCCGTCACTGAGCATGCTTCGTCAGGATCAGCTGACTGACCAAGAATCGCTTTCCGCCTCGATGCTATCCCAGGACACAATCTTGTCCGTCGAGTGCAGCAAGTAGACCATCGCGCCTTTCGCGCAGCTCCGGGCCTAAGATCGCGCGATTGAGAGAACACCAGGATCGTGTCGACGTTCTCTCCGTCCTCAGAGAGTGGCAGGAAAATTGTTTCTTCGGTCACATAGCGGCCGGTAGTTCTACGAAATGTTGTGGGTCAATGTGCGGTGCGCGATCAGAGACCACACGAGCATAATTGGCAAGAACGTCGTCGACCGATGGTCCGAAGAATCCTTCAATGACCGATTTGCCAGTTGGATCGTAACCGCGCACTTCCGCATCCGCGGTGCCGACCAGGCGATAGACGTAACGACGCTCATCCGCAACGACATCGACCAAGCACAGTCCCGGCAGCAAGCCCTTTGGCATATCAACCGGATCAATATCCGCCCGGGCCGGCATTCGTCGGCCGCCGCACTTCTCGAGCCAATACTGATAGATCGCCCCGTGTACCGGGCGAAGCCGTGCGCCAGGCATCAGCTCGTGCGCAGGAAGCACAGCGTGGGATCTGGATTGGGCCGTTCGTGTTGCCATGGGAGTGGCGCGAAACAAACAACTGAGGAAAGAATGCGCGGAGGATACGCCCGCACCATTTCGCCTGTCGCCATCAAACGCCGCAGTCTGTTGCGCTGGCTCGGAGCTGTTTTGTTGATCCTTCCAACTGCGCTTGCCGCGTGCGCAAACTCCATTCCACCCAGGCAATATAAGCGGCCGCGGAGCCACATTACCGGAAAGTATCACCGCAACGGAGGGGTCTGAACCCGACAGGTGGGGCTTGGCTGCGGTGAGACGCAAAGCCGCTGTCTTAACCCATTCAGTCCCAGTTCATCTGAGGTGGCCATGACTGCAGCACATGAACCAGTTTGTGTTGCTCCTAGTCGGGTCGATCCTCGCTAGCTTTGGTGCCGCTCTACTGCCCAAGGGATACATGGCGACAAAGCAATGGCCATACCCTTCTACGAACCTTCGATTGGCAATCGGCGCTCTGCTGCTTGGCGCGGGATTGGCGTGCCTCTTCTTCGCAGTTCTGGTGGCTATGATGAGCTGACGATTGTCGGCGAAACAACAAGACCGGGCTATGACCAATCAAGTCGGTGATGTCGTGTTCTGGGCGACAGCCAGCACCGCTGGAGAATACACCTTCATTGGGCATCCGAACGGCGACAGAACCGGTAAGGTTCTTGTACTGGCAATGGCCGCAGAAGTTGGCTTTGAAGTTGACGCCGACGAGTGCAGCCCAACTGGTCGCAGCAAAGGTCATGGTCTGGCAGAGCCTTGATCCTCGACATCCTCGGTCCCTTGACGATGATGGATCGCAGTGAACCACGCGGCCGGAATCTGCCGAGGTAGACCCACCACGTTCTCGGCTTGCATCCACGCTCAGGCCGTCGTGCTTCACCGGCAAATGCCGGCCGTCTCAGCCTTTCGCACCGCTCTGATCTTGCGGTAGGCATCATTCAACAGCCCCGCCTTGCGCGTGGCCATTTCGAGGAAGTCCCGCGGTAATCCAAGTGAGTGCACACGATCAGGATGCACCGCTGCGATCGAGCGGCGATAAGCTTCGTGCACTTCCTCATCCGTCGCGGTCAGAGTGATGCCGAGCAGATCGTATGGATCCTTCTCGTTGATCTGGCGCCCCATTTCCATCGGCGTAATGCAACGGATGGTTCTCTTCGCAACAACGAAGACGGATCCATCAGGTCGCTCGAACGGCAGGAAATCGCGCTCGTCATTTAGAAGGTCAGTGACGCGCTGAGCAGGCGCGAGAAACACATAGGCGAGCTCTTCGTCATTGTTGCCGTCTCGGTCGATGCTGACAGCGACCTTGTAACGCGTGACTTTGTTACGCCTAGTGTCCAACAAGGTCCACCCCATGAGTTGTGCTCGCGAACCGAATGCGAGCCTTGCGTCTTAAGCGCTCGCGAAATATCTCAGGCAATTCATTGCGGTTCAGCTAGCTAAAAGGATAGTGGCGATACACTAGGCTATGAGGTGTGAACGAGATTCCTCCGCATTTGCTATCGGCGCTTGCCCTCTCGCGCAAGTCCTATGCGCATTCAGCGGGCGTTCATGACACGCACAGGGGAGTATTTTGCGCCATAGGAGGACCTAACCAACATCGAATGAATTGGCGCAATCGAATCATTCAGGATACGAGATCCATAAGAGATGCAGCGGAATGGGTATAGAGCAGATGCTAAAGCCGATGAACTGCGAGAGAGTCGAAGGCAGAAGGTTTTCGCTGAACGTCATGGCCGCGCGGCTGAATGACCAAGGCGTGCTGACCAGCAGAGGGAAGGCGGGCGGCTAGATTGCCACAGCGGTGCGCCGTGTATTGGCGCGGCTTCCTTAGCCCGCTGCGTCACGATGCCTTAAGCGTGGGTATCGGAGGCAGTAATACTCGCACGGTGGTTCTTTAGATATTGGAGCGAAGTTGCCAGCTCCCGTAGAGCTTCGTCTTCAGCATTAGTTTGGCGACCGACAGCTCGCATAACAGCGACTTTGGCCCGTCGCGCGGCCACTCGCGCCTCCAATTTTCTGATGTGGAGTCTCGTCAGCTCCAGGTCTGCTTCTATAGGGCTCATAAGGTCACCTCATGCAACCTCGTTGAGGTCGGCTCTCTTCATGCCAACACACAGAAACCGATTTGGTTTCATCCGTTACCCGGCAGCCCCCTTTTTTCTGCGCTTGCTGGGTCCCATGCCGGTAATACTATTCGGCTCTGGCAGAGCCTTGGTCCTCGACATACTCGGTCCCTTGGCGATGATGGATCGCAGTGAACCATGCGGGAGGAATCTGTCCGAGGTAGACCCACCACGTTCCCGGTCGCTCGCCTTCTTCCATCGCACGCAAGCGTTTGGGTTCCACGCGTTCGTGGTAGTCGCGCCAATGCACCAAGCGCGCGTCAAATTCGGGAATGCTGACTGTTATCCGCATCGTTGCATTGGCTCCGAACTTCGCTCCGGCAGGAGGCAGAAATCCCGTGAGTCGGTAGATGTTCACTCGGTCTGCCTCGGTAAGCGGCTCATCCTCCAGGTTTAGTCCCAGGCCCTCGAGAGTTGGAGACGAGGTCAAGCTGATTGCCGCAACCTGGCGGTTCTCGTCCAGCACTATCCGGCCGACGGTCAGCCCCTCGCGGCGGATCACGGGTAGCACCCTATGGTTCGTGTGGTGATAGAGGATCATGGCGGCGACATCAGGCTTCGGTCGGCATCATGGTAGCGCGCCTGAAGGGCCGTTCCATGGGACAGCAAAAAGCGACGCCGCTTCCCCGGACGCTAAGAAGGCCCGCTGCTGAGCCGGCGGACCTTCTCCCTATACCGATCTATTCGATGCGCCAGGCACCAATGCCGTCAATTCCATCCTTCTTCAGTTGGCGAGCTGTGAACTTGATGTCCTCTTTCTTGTAGCGCTTGTTCGCGCTCGACACGACGCTGGCCTTACCACCTGGGATGAAGAAACAGTCGCCGCTTACCGGCTCGCCGTTCCGGTCCTTCTTGCAGACCGCCAGATCATCCCAGGGGTATTTCGCCTTGCGACCTTGAGGAAGCGGCGGGATAATAACGTTACGCTCGATCTTGAATGCCATAGAATATGATCCTCGGAATATGACCCACTTTTGTGAGGGCAATTTTCACTTGTGGTGGGTTGAGGCATATTGCAACGCCCTCGCACTTTCGTGATTGGCTGGTGTGCTAATTCGTCTCACCTATCCCTCTTCTTTGGGTCGCTAGCGCAAGCCCGCGCGATCTGTTCGAAATCCAGCCGAAGCTTTGGCTGCACTTCTTTGACCTTGGGCGGGGGCGCGTTCGGCGCTTCGTAGACGATGGCGCAACTGAACTGGCGCGCGTTAAGCGTGTCGTCATCGCACAGGGCCACTGCCGGCCTGCGCGCCTTCAGAGCGAGTTCTGTCTTGCGCTCGGGCCAACAGATCATTTCGATGAAACTGCCCCGCCGACCGTCGCGTCTCCAGAAGGCATTAAGGAGTTTTTCGTAGCTATCGTCATCGGAACAGCGCGTTGCCGCGAGCTTGGGCTTGTCGCACCACTCGACGGCGATGTCGATATCCCCCACGTCCGGCTTGCGCTCAAGATAGCTCCCGAACAGGTAGACCCGGGCCACATCCTTCAGCTGCCCCGGATCCCGATGTAAGGCGCGAACGCGATCCATGAACGCGACAAACTCCTGGTCGGCCTTGGCCAGCGAGAGGCGCGGGATGGCACGTGCCGTCGTCAGCTTGATCCCTTCGTCCGTAACGTCCCACTGCCCAGGATGCTCGGGGTTCGGTGCTACCAGACCAGCCTTCTGAAGCTCCGCCATCGTTTGGGCATATTGCTCGGGCGTGCCGTGATACAGCCGACGCTCGAGTGCGTATTCATAGCGGTATCCCGTGCGCATGATGCGCAGGGCATCGCGAACTTTAATGGCCGGGTGACCGGCGATCGGGCTCTTCCAATCGATTTCCATGAGCGTCCCCAACTTAACAAGCTCAGTCCCAACACCACAAAAACATAGCGACAACGACTGGTAGTATCGCCGCTAGGATTTCTGTTCAGCTCATCCTTAGGCCCCTTGGCGTTGCGAGCGGCAGGTAACCGACAAAAAGTTCAGGGAAGATACTAGCCCGAACCGTCGCCTTCCAGCCTCCCGGCACCGCCCATTTCGCGATTCGCCAGGGTCCCATGCAGGCATCCTAATCCGTTCTCGGAGCGGGCAAACTTGAAGAGTTGTGCTTGCCCAGATATGCTATCGCCATCATCCAGAGAGGATCGACGCGATCCCGCCAACCAGCCTGACCGGTTTGTGGGGGAAACGCTTTTGATGACAGAAATTGTCAGTTCCGACGCTGGTAAGAATAAGACAGCAGCCATCGTTGGGCCAAGAGATCTGCTTGGAAAATTAGATTGGGAAATCCGCGCGCTGAGCAATGCCTGGGGCGAGAGCCCGCTGGTTCAAAGCTATCACGTGTTCAATTGCGCCGTCACAGCTTGGCATATTTGCGGTTGGACGTGGACGGCCATGGATCAAAATCAGAAGGCATCCATCGAAGCAACTCTCCCACCAAAAACGAAATATCCGCTCGAGACATTCGTGCAAAAGAATCGCGACGAGCTACGTATCTGTCGGCAGATTGCAATCGGAATGAAGCATGTCGAGGTTCAAAGCTATCCAGACGCAGGTGTAAAAGCCACCGCGGACGAGTCGATTCACATCTTTCGCAGCAAGGCGGATCCGGAACAGCTTCAATTGCGGCAGGGTCACGAGATCTTTGTGTGGGTTGATGGCAAGCCCTGGCTGGCGGAGAACGTTTTTCGCGGGGCTTACAACTACTGGCTGGCGTTTCTAAACGCACGTAGCATCGATATCCGATAGAAAGGCGCAGCGCTACCAAAGATCATTGCTTGAACTCCCAATATCGACCGCCCTCAATATCTACCCCGCGAAGCCCAAATCGCTGATCTGCCCTTTGATTGCTACGAACTAGATAGAAGATATCCGACAGAACGGAGCGAGCTTCCGCGAAATAAGAGTGCCCCCGAAGATTTGTGTCTACGCTTGTTGCATCAATCGTTTCGATGCCTGGCATCAAAATTAACCCTGGAGCAGAATCGCCGGCTCTTGGGTAGCCATGCACCTTCTTTGAGGCGGCCAACGCCAAATCTTCAGCCGAAGAGTACAGCGTTATTGGACGCCCAGGGGGTGGGCTACCCCGGGGAGGCCCCTTTTCAGGACTCGCCTGGGTCCCATCCGCCAATACTATTTGCCCCTGGCAGGAAGCTGTTGACGGCTTGGCTCCGGGCGCCATTCGCCGCTTCAAATCCCTGGGCTGAGGAAGATTGCCCCAAAGGGCAATTTTCAAACGGGCGAGGCAAATGCACATGCTTGTGGAATTGTGTCCGAAACTGAAGAGCTGGCGCCTTAACCTTCCCCCGAAGTGGACGCCACGTCTCTTACTGGGCGGCGAAGAACCCTAAGCTTCGCCGCCCGCTTTGTCCGACATCCGGCAAAAGAAAAGCCCGCCAGATTGCACCAGAACTGCACGGCTCGTTCGCGTGCTCATCGGAGCCGCGGGTCTTTGGTCCAATTTCATTTGCGCCGCAATCCTGCGAACTTGTCTGCATGACTTTCGTGCTCATGGTCGCCTGTTTGCTCGCCGGCGCACTTGCGCTGGTTCTCGTTGCGTGCCGCGATCCGAGCGGACGCGCTTCGAAGAAAGTGATAGCCGACTTCCCGCCGGGGCAGTCCCTACTGAGAAGACAGGGCTAGGGCCAGAAAAACCCCGGCGAATTAGGCCGGGGCGCTGCTGGCGGCTGGACTGCAACGGCAGTGCGCCGGTTCTGGCGCGGCGCGCAACATGAAATAGGCATCGTGTCGATTCCGATTCCGGAAAACCTGGAACGCTGCACCTCGATTCTGACACCCCCGGCCCCCCCTTTTGCGAGATGGCGATGGGACTCCCACGGCATACTATTCGGCTCTGACAGAGACCAGAACGGGTGAATCCAATCGCAAAACCATGAGCTAGCGGATAAAGGCGGTCTCAAGCGATCAATGGCATCGCGGTGGAAGGACCGGAGCGTGCCAGCTACGATGCCGTCGTGGGAGGTTTTGGATGGAACGCTCCTAGGAACTGGCGAGGCATCAAACGCAATGATTCTTCGCCAACCATTCGCGTGCCTTCCTCTCGCCAACAAGGTAGTCATGTTGAAGGCCGACGATTTGCTATCGAATAGCACGCTCCCACGCATTGAGGTATGGCAGGAGGAGCGCTTTGTCGGTCGCCCCTCTATCGCACCCGATCTCAAGGTTATCGTCGGCGGGAAAGACAAAACCGGGCCATGATGCCTTGGGAGTGGCGGAAGGCGATCTAAAACACCTGCGCCGGATCGTCGGGCCGCAAGTCCCGTCCTGATGGCGCGCGCAGCAATCGGCGCAAGATAGTCCCCATGCCCCACACGATCAGCTATGCGAGATCGCTACTCGCTGCGACGCCGCAGGCTCAGCTTATCGATACACAAAAGCCGAAAGTCTTGAAAGAACTCAACCGACGCGCAGATGGCACTAGTGGAGCGCGAATCCGCAAATCTGGACCGTGAATTCAAGATGGTCGAGCAGTCTTACGGAACGGACCATCTCGAATTGGTGCTAGCGAAGGGATATCTGGCCAAGTTGCTCGGCAATGCCAGGGAAAGAGGGTCCTTCCTTTGAATGGAATCCAAACGGAAAGTCACGAAAGTATTGCAGCCAAGAGAGAGACGATGATCAGGATGACGACGAACACGACCAAGTTGAACGACGGTTTCGCGGGTTTCTTAGGAGCGCACGCCGGTGCGCTCTTTGACGGACCCTGGTGCGCTCTTTGGCGCTGGCCCTGGCCCCATTCGACCAGGCGCTTACCGGATTCCGTTGCGACGATCAGCTCGCCGGCGATCGCCGGGAGATAGACGTTAGCGACCCCCTTGCCCCCATAATAGCGCTTGCCAGGCACGCCATCGACCACCTTCAGCTCCCGGCGCCGGATCAAAATAAACCCGCGCGCCTCCAGCGCCGCGATGGCGTTTTGCGCTGCCCGGCGGCTGATGCCCATTAGCCGAGCAATCGTTACCTAACTCAAGAAGGTATCGCCGGTGCGTCGGTTAAAATGCTGGCCGATGACACCAGCCGCGATCTTCGCCAACGGCGGCAGGCTCCGGTCCAGCATGATGGAGTCGGTCCAGGCCATGCGAAGCTGCAGCGGAATCAAAAGGCGTTCGGCCGAGCTGAGGCTCGGCCGATTAGATTCCTCATGGCGTTCGGTGCTCATCCTTCCCCCATGCCCTTGAATTCACCGGGCCTGCCGCGCCGCTGGCGGGACAGGCCGCAGCTAATCGCTGGTGCTGTCGTCGCCGCCGCCGCCTTGGGACTTCCGCCATCCCATTTCCGATCGCGCCGTGGCCCTGATCGTTCCCCCAGCAGAATGAGGCTATCGAAAGCAGTCTCAATGAAGGGCTGGCTTGGCGGGCGTGGGAGGAGTGGCTGACCGATCTTCTCCAAGCGTGAAACGCGTTATGCGCGCCTTGGTCATCTATCCGCATCTTGGCCTGAGCAGTTTGACCTTCCACTTCAGCAGGTCACGAGGCGGAGAAGCCGGGATTGCAAACATTGGATTTACGGAGCGTCGTAATACAACTGCGGGCGTTTCTTGAGTGCTATTCCTGGTCGAATAAGATACTATTTCTGCCGCCTCACGGACTTCATTGGGGGAAGATTGAGGGCGCAAAGCGAGTTGCGGGCCGGATTCCAATCGCTTTTGGGGTCGCGTGGACTATCGCAACCCGATGGCCGACCTCTGTACGCCTACAGATTCGCGCGCACTGACTATGAAATTATAGGCGACATCCTGCGTCGTAGCGAGCCTTCCGCAATTCAAGACCGGCATGGCGCAGCCCTTGTCGTTGCGCATATAGCAGAATGGTTCAGGCGCGAGCGCGGCGGGGGTCATTGGGATTGGATCAGACCGCTTCACAGCCTCGGGTTCAACTATGGCACACATGCGCCCATCCGATACCCAGACGTTGAAGAGATGGTTCATCTCGGTTTGCGCATGTGGCGTCGGCCAGAACCAACTGGTGGTGAGCGACTTCTCGCGATTGTTCGGGAAGCAGGATTTCCTGTAGCTTCGGTGCGGGAAGATCCGCGCATTTCGTCCTGGCTCAGGCATGCCGTATTGTGTGCGGAGAGGGGCTTCGCGACGAGCGACGCGGTAGGTGCCGAGGCGTGGCGTGTTTCTGACCGCTTGGCGCAAGCCCTATACGAACCTGCGACGGAACTCTGCAAAAGCATCGTTGATCTCCGTGCATCGCTTCCTCCGCTTGAGGCGAGGGGAGACCCGGTCGACTATCTCGACGTGAACAGGCCACACTGGCGCAACGAGCTGCCATTCGACATCGAGTGCGAAGACGTTCGTTCGATGGTCGAGCAAATGGTTCGGATGCGCGAAGATGGAGCGGCAGCGCTCGACGTCAGTCGCTATCTCGTGCGATCCGGCAAGGACTGGGTAGGGAGAGCGTCGCTTGGGCTGTCCGGCCGGGTCGACCTGCGACGGCTGCCACCGAACGTCGCCGAAGCGATTCACGATGGTCGACGCGTTCGGCTCTTTCCGCGTCCGCCATTCTCCGAAGAGCTTGTTGCTGTGGCGGCAATCGAATCTTATGAAGAGGACGGCAAACCAGCTCACGATTTACGCACCTTTGTCGCTAAGTTTGACGCGCCTTTGGGCCTCGAGGAGGAAGCCCGCATGTTGGTTCAATCGGGCAACGTGGCTGTAGCCGAGTTCGTCGCGACTGGCGGAGAGGCGCTGCACGACCCCGTTATCGCTTTGCAAATCGAGCAGATTGACGAGAATGATGCTCCGACAAGCCTCCGTGTGCTGGGGTCCTCACCCGCTCAGACGAATAGATCCAGGCTCGCACTAGCGATCCGCGAGCAACATTTTGCGGCTGTACAATTCTCCTCCGGCTTCTCCGAGCTCGGGCGTTGTGTCGGTTCGGGCCGCCGGATCGTCGCCTTCAGTGGGAGCGCTCGCTTCGTGCTCGACGGTGCATGTTGGACGTGGCGAACTTCGGCAGACCGCAGCGTCGACGCACGACTTGTGCTCGTCGGAAATCTTCTGAGAGGCGTGCGGGAGTCGATCTTTAGGGGACTTCCTCACTTATGGATCGAACGCGACGGTCACCTTAGCGCGCCTAAGCGACAATCGCTCCATTGGCGTCCGCGCGGTCGAGGCGCATGGCGGCCGGTCGACGGTGCCAAACCTTTTGGATCCATCGATCTCGCAGTGATCGAAAGCAACGACCTTCGGTACGCGATCGGCGCTTCGGTCGTTCCAGAAAACTTCAATATATCGGTTGATCGAACTACGAGAGAATTGAGGGTCGGTGGACTGGGCACCCGTCTGCTCGCAGTTAGTGGAGCGAAAAACCTTGGAATCCAGTTCGAAGGGGAGGTGGCGATTGTTCATCTGGGGCCGCCGACGGGACAACCGACGATCGTGTTGAGACTTCGATGGGATGCTGAACTTACTCTAACCTTCGCCGACCCAAGCTGCGATTTGCGCCTGATCGACGCCAGCGACAAGCTACTGCCGCTACGATCGGCCCTATCCGTCGAAGACCTGAAGGGCGTGCGCATTCTGGCGACGAGCCAAGTCTCTTTGTTCTTGGAACTGCGGGCGAACGATGCTCCACGTCTTTGTGTCAAGCGCTCCATCTCCGGCGAGGTCCCGCTCGCCGCCTTCGCCGACGTGATCTCGCAATTATTGGGTAGCTCGGAACGTCTGGACGCGCATGTCAGCCTTTCCGCCCTCGGCGCCACCCAACCCATCGCAGACGTAAAGAGGTATGCCGAAGAGGTGGATCCGTTCGCAGTCAGTCGGACGAATGCCTTCTCCGCCCTTGCCGCGACGCACGGGTTGGACTTGAAAGGATTCGCGCTCGCCCATCCCGCTGCGGGCACCATTCCCTTGGTAGCGCCGGCCGCCATCGCTGACATGCGGCAAAATCTGAGTCGCAAATTGCCGCCTGGTCCGTGGCTGATATATGGTAAGCGTCGCCAGGGCGGTAAGATTAGGCCGAGAATCGTGCCCGCTACACGGAGAGCGTCGAGTGTCGACGAAAGCGTGCTGGAGAGGGCTATCGGGATCGACAACACCGCCTCGCGCGAATTGGCCTTCATTCAGGTGTTTGCCCGACCGGACCAGGTGTCCTCGGTCGATCAGCGAACAGTCATCGATCTTCTCACACTCGCCCGGCATGAAGGTCTACCGATTTCGTCGATTGATGCACTGAAGGCGCTGGACCGATCACCCGGTCTTGCGGCACGACTGCTCGCATTCTGCGACTCTCTCGACGAGCGTGCCGCGTTACTTGATCTCCAGCGGGACCTTCCGTTCCTCTGGTCTTCGACGCCAGTAGGGGATTGGCTTGCGGCATTTTCCAGCCGCATCGAGCACGCGCGCGGTCGGCTCGCTACTATCGGTGTAGATGCCAGTATCGCCTATCGTAACATCACATCCGCGCTTGGTGACATTGTCGCACTCAGACCGGAACTTGCCGGTCACGCGAAGGCCGTCTTCCTTATGAACGTCGTCTCAGGCATGGCTAGTGAGGGAAAATCCATAGATGGCGCGGCCTATCATTTTCTCCAGGTCAGCACCGGCGAAAGCATCCGAAGCGAAATCAATGCGTTAATAAGCCGCCACGACGATGCTGCTGTTCCGCCGCAGAACCTGCTGACCGTGAGAACGCGCTCCGTGCATCAGGCTCGATGGTCGCCCTATGACGAAAGCTTCGCAGACGTGATCGCGGCACCGTTCGCAGTGGCTGATCACGCGACTAACCGTTACGCACTGGGCGCGCCCGAATTGCAGCGCTGTCGTGGCGCGTGGCTTTATGATCCGGAATTTTTCGAAGCGATCGTGCCAGTCGCGATCGATGTCGTTCTTCGCGGCGAGGGCGGAAGTAGAAAGGGGTGACATGATCGATTTCGATCGCATGATCGCAAGGTTGCCCGAGCAGGCGGCCGATGCCATCTTGGGTATGATGCGTCCGAAATCTCGGACACTCGCGCGGCACTTACGAACGGTCTGGGGTGCCCCTGCCGGTACAGCGCACTCTCTGATCGCCGAGCCTTTTGTGGAAGGCGCGTTTCCCTGGCTGCTTCTGCCCGGCGGCTGGGAGGCGCTTAAGACCGGGACACTCGATGCGCGAACCACTAGTGTACTGCGCACTGTATCCTATCCGCCTTACATGCATCAGGCACAAGCATGGGGACATTTGACCTCCGATCAACCTTCGTCGGTCATTATCTCAAGTGGCACGGGTTCGGGAAAGACAGAGTGCTTCCTCGCACCAATCCTCGATCGCCTAGTGAGGCTGTCCGATGGTGGCAAGCGCCCACTGCAGGGGGTCCGCGCCCTCATGCTCTATCCTCTCAACGCGCTGATAAGCAGCCAGGAAGAGCGGCTTGAGCGATGGTTCGAGCCGTTCGATGGGGCATTGCGATACTGCTTGTATAATGGTGAGACACCGGAAACAGCACGTGCCGACGTTCGCGCGAAAAAGCCGTGGCGCGTCGGTGACCGAGCAGCTCTGCGGGCTTCTCCCCCACCAGTGCTTGTTACCAACGCGACCATGCTCGAATACATGCTCATTCGACAGAACGACGCACCGATCCTGGCGGCATCGGAGGGTAAGCTCGACTTCATCGTTCTCGACGAGGCCCACTCCTATATGGGCGCCCAAGCTGCCGAGATTTCACTGCTCTTGCGACGGGTCGCGCTCGCCTTCGGCCGTACACCCGATCAAATCCGCTACGTAGCTACTTCCGCCACGATCGGTGGTGCAAGCGGCAAAGAGGATCTTCACCGTTTTCTGCGCGACCTGTCCGGCACTCCAGACGATAACATCCACGTCCTCGAAGGCCATCGCGCGCCACTGCCCTCCGAGCCGATTCAATTTGACGATCGACCTCTGCAGCCAACCGCGCTCAAGGATCTCGATCCTTTGGAGAGCGGACGTATACTCGCACGGTCCTCGCTGTTGCGAGCGACGCGCGAGGAACTCCGGACCGGGAAAGTTTACTCGTGGCGGGCTTGGGCCGATCGTGCATCGATCCTCGGCGGAGATAAAGCCGACGCGACCCGGTTACTCGTCGAGGCAGCGCGGGCGAGGGATCCGCAAGCCGACCTGGTTATGGCCGCGAACGGTGCCGACGCAATACTTCCCAACCGCATCCACTTGTTCCATCGAACCCTATCTGGATTGTGGGCCTGCATAAACCCTGAATGTCCTGCCAGCCCGTCGCGAGAAGAGGGGTCCGACTGGTCGTACGGACCTATCTTCTCGGAAGCGCGCGAACATTGCCCGCATTGCAAATCGATAGTTCTTGAGTGGGTCTACTGTAAGCTTTGTGGCGATGGCGCCCTTAGAGCGGAAGAATTCGACCGCGGCTCCCGGATTGCGGGCTGGAGCGAAGGCAACGATGAGGACGAATTCGAACAGGTTTTAGAGCGCGAGGATCCCAGTATATCGTCAGACGACGAAGAGGGCTCGGAGTCGACTAACATCATCGCTCCGACGGTCGTTTCACGCCGATACCTAAGCTTACCGTTAAAGTCCAGCTCTCGTACGCTGCGTTTGGAACTCATGACTGGCGTCTGTGATGGCGATGCCGAGAGGCAAATCACATTTACGGCCAGCGATGACATTTCCAAGTGCCCCGGCTGCGCCAAGGCCCCCAGTCAATTCGATCCTCGGCGCGGTGTCATGCGGCCAGCCGTTGCCGGCGCGCCTTTCCTCATGGCGCAGATCACGCCGGGCTTCCTCGCCGACCTATCACCCGAGCCTGCCTCCGACGTCCCACTTCCATTCGGAGGCCGTCGTCTCATCACCTTTACAGATGCGCGCCAAGGCACTGCCCGGCATGCGGCAAACGTCCAGATCGCGTCTGAGCGCACATTCGTACGAGGCTTCATTTATCATTTCGTGCAGGAAAACCCTGCCGTTGACGCGATTGAGCTGGCGAAAATCGACGCCAATATTCGTCGGTTACGAGCATATCCCGCCGATGCCGAATTCGCGAGTATGGCCGACGACCTTGAGCGGGAGCGCGCGCGCATGGTCGGCGGCGGCGCGAAGCCCTGGCGCGACCTCGTCAAGCGCTTAGCCGGACATCCCACTTTGGATCATTTCCTGAAGGCCTTATGGACGACCACCAATCGGGATCATCGGTTCGAAGAGTCTGACGTGCTTGCAGAGTTCCTCTTGTACCGCGAAGCTATGCGACGGCCGGTCCACGCTAATTCAGCCGAAACCCTCGGCATGTTTCGCTTCGAACTTCCGGGTATGGATGGCGCTCCATCACGAGTTCCCTCGTCCGCACGAACGGCCGGGATGAACGATGATGACTGGCGCGACTTGCTTCGGCTCCTAGTAACGCATTTCTTACGCACCAACACCGCGCTAGCTTTCCCGCGGTGGTGGCTTAACTGGATAGACCGCCGTCAGAGCCATATCGAGGTCAAGCCTTGGGCGCCAGGTGAAAAGTCGAGCCGGTATGTGCGCCTCTGGCCGAATCCCTACGGCCTACGTTTGACGCGCGTCGTTAGGCTACTCTTTCAGGCATTACAGCTTGATCCCGAAACCAAAATTGACAAAGACATGGTCGGGCAGATTATGACCGATGCCTGGCACGCTCTCCAACGTTTCATGGCGCCGTCCGACAACGGCTTCCGCCTTAAGCTCGGTGATCTCGCAGTGGCGAAGGTAGAGAAGGCGTTCTGGTGCCCGACGACCCGGCGCGTTCTCGACACAACGCTGAAGGGCAGGAGCCCATACGACGATAATGGCATCCATCCCATCGCTGCACCATGACACTGCCACACTTACCCTTTCCATGGCGTCGCCGGCCCGATGGCTATTCCGTCACAGAAGACGAGGTGGATGCCTGGCTGACGAGTGACTCCGCTGTGGTCGAGCTCCGCAACGCGGGCAAGTGGGGTGATCAACACGACCGAGCTGCGAAATTCTCGCCTTGGCTTCGCGCGGCCGAACATTCAGCCCAGCAGTCGAGCACTACCCTCAGACGTTACGAGAGAGAGTTCAAGGAGGGGAAAATCAACGTTCTCGGCTGCTCGACGACGATGGAGATGGGGGTCGACATCGGCAGCATCGAAGCGGTGCTCAATACGAATACGCCGCCCGAGATAGCGAACTATCGGCAACGCGTGGGACGCGCCGGCCGGCAACGCCAACCGATCGCAGTCGGCTTGACGCTATGCAAGGATCGCCCGCTTGATCGGATGACTTTCGCGAACCCACTCGACTATCTCGAACGGGCTGTGCGGACACCGAGGGTCAGCCTGGAAAGTCCGACCATCGCAACGCGTCACGCTGCCGCTTTTCTTCTCGCGCGGTTTCTAAGTGATCTCGGTTCCGAGTTGCACAAACTGACCAACGGGACATTCTTCGCTCTGAGTTCAGAAGTGGCCGAGCCAATGGGCCAAGCCCCGGCCGTTGCCTTCCTTGCTTGGCTAGACACAGTTCCGTTCGATCGGTCACTTGAGCTCAAGCTCGTCACTCTGCTCACGGGAACGCCTGTGATGCCCGGTTGGGATCTCGTCGAAGTTCTTCGTGATCGCATGGATCGAATCACAGCAGAGATCCGCGGGGAATGGGACGCGCTCGCGTCCGCCACCAGTGACAGCCTAGCCGGTGACGTCGAGCTCGCGGCGATAAACAAGGCCCGCGAACTCCAGCGGCGGCGGCTCGAGCGGGGCTACCTGCTCGGTGAACTGGCCGGTAGAGGGTTCCTTCCGTCCTACGGATTCCCGACCGATGTCGTGCAGTTCATCACCGAGACGGCAGGTGAAAGCGCCGCGAAGGACAGAGTGGGCAATGAAGGTGAGCAACCGAGTGAGCGCAGTTTCGGCCGCGGTTATCCGTCTCGCTCCCGAGAGATCGGAATTTACGAGTATGCACCGGCTAGAGGCATCGTCGTGGACGGTGTCGTACGCGAGTCCGCCGGTGTCACGCTGAACTGGCAACGGCCGGTATCCGAAGAAGGACTGCGCGAGATTCAGAGCCTTAGGACCATGTGGTCGTGCCAAACGTGCGGCGCCTTGTCATCAAAACCTTCGGCAGTGGAGCAAACGCCTTGCACCGAGTGCGGATCTAACAACCAAGCACCGCATCGCTACCTGAGCCCAGCGGGATTCTCGGTGGACGTCCGCTTCAAGATCCACGACGATCCTTCCAACGTTGGTGGTAGCCAAGCCGTCAATCCTTGGGTCTCGACGCGCCAGGCGCCATGGCGAGCCTTGCCGGATCCAGCGGTCGGACGCGTTCGGGCTAGCCCAGACGGCACGGTCTTCTGGTTCAATCCTGGAGAACACGGACACGGATATGCCCTTTGCCTCCATTGTGGTCGCGCGGAGGCTGAGGTTGACGCGATTGGTGGATCGGGCTTGTCCGGGCACAAACCTCTCAGAGGCGCACCGGTGGCCGTTGACGGCGAGACCTGCACAGGCGCACCCGAATTTGCGCCATTCGCCGTCGCTCGTAAACTGAAGCTAGGACACGAAATCCGTACCGATATGTG
>Ga0079218_10000087_pt1 | contig 18947 bp, 12 predicted proteins | sample NCCompost_FD_77181 | JGI IMG/M metagenome (GOLD analysis project Ga0079218, IMG submission 77181) | Agricultural soil microbial communities from Utah to study Nitrogen management - NC Compost | ecosystem: Environmental > Terrestrial > Soil > Agricultural land | place: USA: Utah | collected... | reverse complement strand
GGAGGACAAGGAGATTCTTCTCTCCACCTATGTCTGTCATCCATCGCTGGCGAACAACGAGCTGTCCGGTCCCGTTGTGACGACGGCGCTCGCTCGCTGGCTCATCGGGAAGGCCGACCGCCGTTTCACTTATCGCATTCTCTTCATCCCCGAGACCATTGGGTCGATCGTCTATCTCAGCCGGCACCTGGACGAAATGAAGCGCAACACCATCGCCGGTTTCGTCGTCACATGCGTTGGTGACGACCGTGCCTGGTCGCTTCTCCATTCACGCGCCGGTGATACTCTTGCCGACCGCGCCGCTCGCGTCGTGATGAAGCACCACGCGCCGGACTACGTCGAGTACTCCTATCTCGATCGCGGCAGCGACGAGCGCCAGTACTGCAGCCCGGGAGTGGACCTGCCTGTGGTGTCGATCATGCGGACACGCTACAACAGTTATCCGGAGTACCACACATCGCTTGACGACCTGACGGTCATCACTCCGGCCGGCCTCGAAGGAGCTTACGATGCGATCTGCAAATGCATCGACCTTCTCGAGCACAATTATGTCTACAGGGCGACGACACCCTGCGAGCCGCAGCTGGGAAAACGCGGTTTGTACCCGACGCTCAGCACGCCTGGCGGCGGCTTCTCGGTAAGAGGAATGATGAATGTGCTCGCGTACTCCGACGGAGTGCACGACGTCGTCGATATCGCTCAGAGGATCGGCTTGAGTCCCGCTGAAACGGTCTCGATATCGGAGCAGCTCGCCGCGAAGGGGCTGCTCACGCGTCTGCAAGCGTCGTGATCAACGGCAAACGAGTGATGGTCGTGCTCCCCGCCTACAACGCCGGGAGGACGCTGGAGCGCACGATCGACGAGATACCGCCGGGGATCGTGGACGATCTCCTTCTCGTCGACGATGCCTCGGGCGACGATACGGTAGAAGTTGCGAAGCGACTCGGAATTCCGTTCGTCGTGCATCCGGAAAATCGGGGTTACGGCGGGAATCAGAAGACCTGCTACGCAGAAGCACTGGTGCGCGGCGCAGACATCGTCATCATGCTGCACCCCGACTATCAGTATTCCCCGAAGCTCATCGGCGCGATGGCATGGCTGGCCGCATCCGACGAGTTCGACGTGATACTCGGCTCCCGCATCCTTGGCCGCGGCGCGCTGAAGGGCGGAATGCCCCGCTACAAGTATTACTTCAACCGCATTCTCACGGCGGTCGAGAACGTCATGCTCGGGCTCAAGCTGTCCGAGTACCACACGGGCTATCGGACATTCACACGCAAGGTCATCGAAACGCTGCCGCTTGGTGAATGCTCCGATGACTTCGTGTTCGACAACCAGATGCTGGCGCAGACGGCCTCGTTCGGGTTCCGCATCGGCGAGATCTCGTGTCCGACGCGATACTTTCCGGAGGCGTCGTCGATAAACTTCCAGCGCTCAGTCGTGTATGGCCTCGGTGTGCTGGCGACGTCAGCGCGTTTTCGCCTGCACCGGATGGGTCTCCGCCGAGATCGCCTGTTCGACCCCAACGGCGCAAAGCTGCGGAACGCCATCTCCTGATGGCAATGAGGCACCAGGGGCCGGTCAGAGGCTACCGGTCACCGTCTGCCGATAACCGGTTCGTCTGGGTGTCGTTGCTGGCCTTCGTTGCGCTGACGACGTTGCTGGCGCTCAACCACGTAATGTGGCGGGACGAGGTTCGGGCTCTCTCCGTGGCAATCAACTCCGCCTCGTGGGGTGATCTCGTCAGGAATCTCCACACCGAAGGCCACCCCATCGTGTGGTACGCAGTTCTGCGTGCCGGGTATGCGCTGACGCACTCGGTTCTCGTGATGCCGGTCCTTTCGCTCGCCTTCGCAGCCGGCTCTGCATATCTGATTCTGCGTTTCGCGCCGTTTCCGACATGGGCGCGTCTGCTCATCGTCTTCGGTGCGTTCCTCGGCTATCAGTTCAGCGTCGTCACCCGGAACTACGGCATCGCCATTCTGCTGATGATTGTGGCGTGCATTCTTTTTCCCAAGCGGCGCGAGCGGCCGTTGGCATTGGGGCTGACTCTCGCCGTCATGGCGAATACCAGTATCCATGCAGCCATCGGGTCGCTCGTGATCGCGTTTGTCTGGTCGATGGATGTATTCAACTCGATCAACCGGCCGGCGCTGCTCCGCGCCCCGGCAATCCTCGCGCTGGTAATCGTCGTTGGAGGTGTGATTGTCGCAGTTGTCAGCGCGAGACCATCCCCAGAAATGGCATTCGCGCCCGACTTGAGCACGCTGGACCTCGACGCTCTCGTGCGAAAAGTCCTCATGGATCCGGGCTCCAGCCTTTCAGGGCCGGGCTACGCCAATGTTGCCGCGGCCGGCGATCTCCCATGGACCCAGCTGGGCATCGACCGCGGCGCAGCGTCCCGTATTATCGTGAATGTCGCGCTGCTGAGCATCGCCTGGTCTCTCAGGAAGAATCGCGCGTGTCTCATTGGAATGCTCCTCGCCGTGCTCGGCTTTTCGATTCTCTTTCGCGCTGCGTACAGTCCGTCGCTCAGGCACGAAGGAGTGTTGTTCTTTCTCCTCGTGTCTCTCTGCTGGATCGCGTGTGTTGAACCCGCAGAGGAAGCAGATGCAGGCCGCCAGAGGCGAATCGCCCTTGGCATGCTGCCACTACTGCTAACCCAATCGCTGACGCTCCCCGTTCTCGTGCGTCGCCAGATCATTTACCCTGAATCGTCGAGTAAATTGTTCGCCCAGCTGATTCAAGGGACGCCGCGTTACCGAGATGCGGTCATCATGGCCGAGCCTGACTACGTCGCCGAGACAATGCCTTATTACGTACCGAACCGGGTGTTCATGCCGAGGCAGCGGGAATTCCACTATCGCGTTTATTTCGACGAGGTGCGGCGACAGAAGCGCCTCACTCTCGGAGGGTTGGTGGGCATCGCTGACAGCCTGACGTGCGCCACGGGACGCATTGCCCTCCTGGCAATCGCTTACCCGAAAGTCTTTACCGATACGGCTGGCCGAGTCACGCTCGCCTACCGGGGCGCGGACTTCACCTGGCAGCCGGCTGACAAGGCCCGGCTCTTCGCCCGCGGGAAGCAGGTGGCAGCATTTGAGAAGGCGGCGGAGGAGAACTACCGGGTGTTCGAAATCGCTCCGCGTTCCGGCTCGGGATGCGCCGTCGCCACCGGTCCGCGATGAGCGACTCCGCCAGATACCTGCCGCTCGAGAAGAACTCTACGATGGTCGACGGAAGTCTCGAGATTGCTGTTCTCATTCCATGCCTGAACGAGGAGCAGGGAATCGGGGGTGTCGTTGAAGACTTCCGGCGGGCGCTGCCCGGCGCGACAATCTACGTATACGACAACGGGTCCACCGATCGCACCATCGACGTGGCGCGCGAAGCAGGAGCAATCGTCCGCCAGGAGCCACGACGTGGAAAGGGAAACGTCGTTCGAAGGATGTTCGCGGACGTCGATGCGGACGTCTACCTGATGGTCGACGGCGACGGCACCTACGATGGCGGCGCTGCCCCAGGGATGATCGAGCGACTTCTCGGTGACCATCTCGACATGGTGATAGCCACGCGGCTGGATACCGAAGGGAGCACGTTTAGGGCAGGACACAAAGCCGGCAACCAGGGATTTGCCAGGCTGATCGCCGCTCTTTTCGGGCGGCAGCTGACAGACGTCTTCTCCGGGTACCGCGCGATGACCCGCCGCTTCGTCAAATCTTTTCCCGGTTATTCGAGCGGCTTCGAGATCGAGACGGAGCTTTCGGTTCATGCGCTGAGCTTGAAAATACCAATGGTGGAAATGCCCGCGGCGTTCGGCCATCGCGCACCGGGATCGGAGAGCAAGCTCAGCACATTCCGCGATGGAACGCGCATCCTCCGAATCGTTTTCTATTTCCTCAAGGAAGTGCGGCCACTCCTCTTTTTCACGAGCCTCGCCGTAATCCTCGCCATTATCTCCCTGGCTTTGGCTTATCCGGTGATCACGACTTACCTCGACACAGGTCTCGTACCTCGATTCCCTACGGCGATACTGGCAACAGGCGTGATGCTGATTGCATTCCTGTTCGGCGCATGCGGCCTCATTCTCGACAGCGTAGCTGCGATGCGCTGGGAAGCGAAACGCAGCGCGTATCTGAGTGAGTCTGCCCCCGGAGCGCCAGCATCTCGCCGCGAGATTTCTTGAAGGCTGAAGCGGCGCAAGACTCGGAGCCGGGGGGTTCCGCCTGGGCCGGCGCCGAGACGTTGTGGGTCGCATCGCTCGCGCTTGTCATCATCGTTCCAGGTTATCAGTTCGGCCCCGCCATCATTCGCCTCTTCGGCAGGGGAGGGCTGACCGAAACGGTCGAGTGGCTGATCTACATGCTGGTTCTAGTGGGTTTGCCGATCGGCGCTTTCATCGTGATGCGTCTCAGGTCCGCCCGCCTGCAGACGGCGGTCAAGGCAGCGCTGCTGATGGTTGTTGCCGCCGAAGCGGTCGTTTACCTCGCGAGATCGCAATGGAGCGCGGTCGGCGCGGCACTCGTGCTCGCAATCGTCACCGTTGCGTTCGTTGCCCGCGTTCATGATGCGGATGCGTCCGGACCGTCGACGCTTCGAAACCTCCAGAGCTGGGCCGTGCCGGTGCTGGTCGGGACGGCCGCATGGATGAGCGCGGGCACGCTTGTCTCGTGGTCCGACGCTACGAGCTGGTATCTCGCAAGCGCAGGACGTATCGCTGTTTTCGCCGCGTCGTTTGCCGTCTCGATTTTAGCTGTGCGCGCCACATTTCACGCGACACCGGCGCCGGGTGCGGCCAGTGCGACAGCGAAGGTTCTCACCTTCCTGGGGGCGGGGCTACTCCTCGCTCTGAGCTTTCGCACCAACCCGGTTCTCGAGCTTTACCACTGGCAAGCGTACGTCGGTCCGATGCAGGAGGTGCGGCAGGGCGGCTGGCTCCTGTGGGACGCGCCGGCGCAATACGGCGTGCTCGCCATTCTCATTCCGACATTGTTTCCCGGAAATGCGTGGCAGTCGTTCTACTTGTTTCAGGCGGTGTGCAATGCTATCGCAGCGCTGCTCATGTTCTGGGCGCTGGGCGGGACGCGAGCATCGATTTCCCGGATAATCCTTGCAACAGCCGTCACTGCGACGACGCTTTTCTTTCGGCCAAGGAGCGAAACTCTCCTGATCGCGGGCCAGATGACGCCGTCCGGGGGTCCCGTTCGGTTCATCTGGCCTTTCGTCATGCTTGCGTTCCTCTTCAGTCATTACAGCAAAGCGACTGACCGCAGCGTGCGGGATGATCGATCGAGCCGGCAGTTCGAGCTCCGGGGTCACCTGATCTGGCTTGCGTCGCTCTCCTGGTCAGTCGAGGCCGGCATCTATTGCTCCGCGGTCTGGTTTCCGGCGTACGTGCTTCATCTGCTGACCCGAGCCGCCGCCGCACGGCGCAGCGGCGGGAATCGGAGCGACGTGGCGCGTCTTGTAATGCGATCAGTCGCTTTGCCAGTCGGCGCGCTTGTGGCACTTGTCGGTATGGTTTCGCTGTTTTATCGAATGGTCCTCGGTCATTTCCCCGACTGGGGATCCTACTTCGAGTACGCCCTTCTTTACAGCGGCGGCTTTCGCGCACTCCCCATCGACCCGTCGGGCTCGATCTGGTTTCTCCTGATCATTTTTCTCTCGGTCTCCACGGCGGCTGTGATCTATGTGTTCAGAGATTCAGGACATCCCCGAGCGATGGTCCTGGCGGGCGCCTGGGGCGGAGTGTGGGCGATCAGCAGCTACTTCGTTTCGCGGAGTCACGCCGCAAATCTGCTGAGCATCGCCACCTTCCTCGTCTTTGCGGCAGCAATAACGCTTCGTGTAATCGCGGACCAGCCGCCGGAGACGTGGCACGGTCTGCTTCGCGCCGCGTTTGTTCCAATGTTCGTCGCCCCTGTCGCGCTCACTGTTGCTCATCCCGCATTTGTGAGTGAGATCACGAAGCCACAGCTTTCGTATGGTTCCTTCACCGAGCAGATTCCTTTGATGGAGTCGTCGCTGAATCAACTTTTAATCGAGGCTGGCGCGAAGCCGTCCGACCCGGTCGTTCGCATTGGCGACGCCCGGCTCATGCTGCCGGCGTGGCGGCCGCGGGACTCGCGAGGCAGGAAAGTCGTCAGCCCCTATTCCTGGCTGCCGAAACAGTACGAGATTATCGGCACTTTGCCTGCCGATCGGCGACAGAAATACATCGACCGTATGGCCCGACATCTCCACTTGAGTGGCTGGCTCGTTCACAGCAAGGCCGGCGGCATCCCCGACTTCGACAAGCAGCTCTCCGACATTCAGAGAACGCACGTCGAAACCAAGCGATTCGAGAACGAGGATTGGATTGTCTCATGGTACCAGATCAAGCGCTGATGGCTGACTCCGACCGACCTCTCCTTTCGCTGGTGGTGCCGTTCTACAACGAGGAGCAAGTCATCGAGGCGTTTCACGCGCGCATCGTCCCGGTTCTCGAGGGCATCGGGGACTCCTTCGAGGTGATCTGCGTAAATGACGGCAGCCGCGACAAGACTGCGGACATGCTCGACGCGCTGTCGGCGAGGGATCCGAGGTTCAAGGCTGCGCACTTTTCACGGAATTTCGGGCACCAGGCTGCGGTCACCGCAGGAGTTCACCTGGCCAAGGGCAAATGCGCGATCATCATCGACGCAGATTTGCAGGACCCTCCGGAGCTTATCGATTCGCTCCTCGCAAAATGGCGCGAGGGTTTTGACATCGTCTACGCGCAGAGGCGAGCGCGCGCGGGCGAAGGGCGGATGAAGCGGGGGACCGCTTTTTTGTTCTATCGAACTCTGGCAAAGATTACCGAAACGGAGATTCCGCTCGACACCGGCGATTTTTGCCTGCTGGACCGAAAGGTCATCGACGTTATGAACGCCATGCCCGAGCATAATCGGTATCTGCGCGGACTGCGCGCCTGGGTCGGGTTTCGTCAGGCGGCCGTGGAGTTCGATCGTCGCGAGCGCTACGCCGGCGAATCGAAGTACCCGCTTCGGCGAATGGTGCGACTTGCGCTGGACGGCGTTTTCTCCCTCTCCTGGGCTCCGCTGCGCATGTCGATCTGGCTGGGCTTGATTTCCGCGGCGATAAGTCTGCTGCTGGCCGCAGTGCTCCTGGTCCAGAAGATTGCGGGAACCTACGAAAGCGCCGGTCTCGGCCCGATGGCCGTCATAGTCCTCTTCCTCGGCGGAGTGCAGCTCATTTGCATCGGAGCTGTGGGCGAATACATCGGCCGGATCTATGACGAGGTCAAGCAGCGGCCGCTGTACATCATCGCGCGCACGAGTGGGTTGTAGGTTGCGGCCTACGACGTATTCTTCCGACTCACCCCGCCTGCACCGTATGCGGCCCGGATTCTCCGGAGGTCGACCGGAACGCGAAGGTAGTCACGCAGCTTGAGCTTTGATCCACTTTTCTCCATCCATGAATGGAGCGGCGCTTCGAGAATGCGCTCGGCCGCAGCGGAGTTGCCAACGAGTCCTTCCACGCGATAAAACAGCTCAACATCGAAGAACCACCTGCTGACGAAGGGCTGTTCGAAGATCGAAGCGGCATAGCGTGACCGGAACAGCTTGGCGCCGCACTGCGTGTCATATGTCGGAAGCTTTAACATCAGACTGACGACGGTAGCGAACACGCGACCGAGATAATGCCGGTACCAGTGCCGGTGAATCTGGGCTCCGAGACGCCGGACGCGGCAACCGGAAAGCATCACGTACTGCTCGTTGCTCGAGATGACATCGAGAAGCCGTGGCAGCTCGCTGAGCGGCGTAGAGATGTCAGCGTCCCAGTATCCGACGACGGCATAGTCGTGTTGACCAAGCATGTGAAGCACTCCGCGTCGAACGGCCTCCGCCTTCCCTTGATTGATCGCCAGCTGGAGCACGAAGACGCGCTCCTCTCGTTTCTGCCGAAGCGCGTTCACTACCTCGATCGTCTTGTCGGTGCTTCCGTCGTCAACAAAGCAAAAGTCGACGTGCGGGTCGGCATCCAACGCGCTGGCGAACTCGTTGACCGAGAGGCGCTCAGCTTCGTTATAGCAGGGAACTACGATTGCCGAGCTGTGCATATCGCATAGCAAGAGAGTCCCGGAAGCACGATGCCGGTCCTGCTGAGCAGTCTTCCCAGCCGGAAGTCAAGCAACAGCATTTTTCGGAACAGCCGTCCCAGTGCCTGCCCTCCGCCCCACCCACCGATGCCTTTCTCCTCTTTCGGGTGGACTCCGGCGCGTCCCAGCATTGCCTGGGCTGCGCGAATTGGGAGCAGGCTGACGAAGAAGTATCCCTCGGCAACGGTCGTCAGGGCGGCAGCTCGCACGCGCTGCCTCAGCAGCTCTCGCGTATAACGGCGGTGATGCCCGAGAAAAACATCGTGTCTTGTCCAGAGTGACTGAAAAGCGGGTACCGTGATCAGCACCTGTGTGCCTGACGTGAACAAGCCGGACGACACGATCGTGCGCAGAAACGCAACGTCATCAGGGACGTGCTCTATGACGTCGTTCAGCAGAATCATCGTGGCCGGGCGAGACAGAAACTGAAGAGCATCGTCCATCGACGAGTATACGTGAAGATTGGGCAGAGCGATGCCGGTCCGGAGTGACTCGAGTGTTTTCTCGTCGAACGCGGTGTCGACGCCAATGAAGTCGCTCGCCGGCCATCGGCGCGCCATTTGTCCGGCGACAAACAGGTCACCGCAGCCGATGTCGAGAACCACCTCGTTCTGCACTCGGCCGTCAGCCGTTGCGCTCTGCACCAGCTCCTCGAGAATCCGAAGACGGGCGGTCTCCCACGGATGGCGCCGCTCTGCGGGGGTGAGAAGTGTTGTCGCCTCCGTGATATCCATTTATTCAGAATGAAAGCGCGGGGTGGACCGGTTCAACGGCGAGGGAGCTCTACCACATAGAGCAACGGCGTGTCCATTCGCTTGACCACATGAAGCACCTTTCCGGGATTGTTGAGGTGCACGTTGAAGCGAGTGATGGAGAGTATGATGTCCGGCTGATTCCTTTTGTCTACAGGCGTGAACCGCTCTGTCTCTGTCCGGCCGGGACGCAGATAGTACGAGGTCTGAAAATCTGCGGCTGTATTCGCCACCCGGATCGATGCCTTCGGTGCACCCGGTCGGTAGTTCCGCGCCAGCCAGTCGATTCCCTCCTTGTGCGACACTCCCCAATAGTCGGTCTCGTACCGGCCCAGCGCTGCCCTCAATCCGCCGAACGACCGATTGAAAAAGGCGTATTCGTACGGATGCAGTCGCGCCATGTCCACTACGGTCATCGCGCCGAGCGCCAGGAGCACCGCTACGGTCGCTACCTTGAGCGGCCGCGAAAGCCCGACAGAAAGCAGCCACGACAGAGTGATTCCTGTAAGGACAGCAAAGGGCGGAACTATAAATAGGAAATGCCTTGTGCCATCGTAAAGAATGGGCTGCATGGCCATGGCGGTGGCTGCCGGAAAGCAGGTTGCAAAGCCAAGAAAGAGAATCTTGGCGCGACGGTCGCCGTCACCGCCGCCGCTCGCGGGCCGGCTCGAGAACTTCCGTGCAACGAACGCGACAAGGCCGATCGACAGTATCACGGCGTAGAACTCCGGCATCGTGATCGAGAACCAGGTCGGCAAGTAATCCCAGGGAAGGGAATCGGAGCCGACATACGCGCCCCGGTAAAGCGCGTCAGCATCGTAGTCGATGAAGTTCGCACTGCGCTTGAAGGCTCGCAGCGGGTTGAGAATGGGGGATATCTGCCCATAGGGCCACCACACCAGCATCACCAGCCAGGCGACTATACCAACGCTGACGGTTGAAAGCGCCGCGACTCGCAGGTCGCTCCAGATTGCCTGTCCACGGTACGATGGATTCGCTCGGTACTTTCTCCCGAGCCACACGATGATGAGCACGGCGAGATAACCGAAGAGCATGACCGCACCGACGCGAATGCCCAGCGTCAACCCGATTGCCGTTCCGAGGACGATGATCCGCCTGGTTCCAAGCCGCGGAAGATCATCGTAGGCAACGGTGAGGTAATACAGGCAAACGAGAAACATCGCCGCGAACGGGATGTCTTTCGGATTCATGAACGAATGCCCGTAATACACGGGTGTGAGCAGCAGCAGGACGACAGAAAAAAAACCTGCGCTCGGGCCCGCTAGATGCTTCCCCAGCCGATAGGCAAAGACAACGCCGACGACCGAGAAAATCGCGACAACCAGATGTCCCGTCTCGTAGGAGCCGAACGGCGAGAAAATGTCGCCCAGTGCCAGGATCGCGTTGACGAAGCTGCCGTAGAGACGATGGTTGCCTTCGTTGATGATCGTACGATCCGTGAAGCCCGATGTGTACCAGTCGATGAAATACTGACCGTTGGTGTGAGCGTGCTTTTCGTCGACGGTGACACCGTAGTCGCGAAACGTCACAACGATCAGAACCGCAAACAGGGCGAGAGCGACGGCCGTCGCGGTCTCCCACAAATCGCGTTTACGAGGCGAGCTCACTGCGAAGCGTTGCGAACCAGGAAGTATGCCTTCTCCCGTTCCCACGATACGCTGTCGATCGGTCGTAGTCCCCTCAAGGGAACGCTCGAAACGTAAAGGATCTTCGCGTTGCGCGACGCGAGACTGTCGGCCGTCGCCTGCATCATCGGACGCGACACGAAATAGTATTTCCCAAGGCGACGGAAGCTATCCATGCCATCGCTGTAAATAACCTTCGGCGCCCGATGAAATTCCTGAGGTGTCATGCCGGTGAAAGACGCGACGTACATGTATCGCTGAGTCCCATACCTCTCGATGATGACCGCGTCGAAGTCCTTTTGCTTTTGCCCAAGAGCCGTGTCGAGGTGGATCAGGAAATGCTGGTAGTAAGCCTCTCGGAAAAGAATGCTCTGACTGTATCGATAGATGATCGCTCCTGCAGTGAGCACGATTGCACCGACGACCGCCGGATAATAAATGCGACGCAATGCGGGACGCTTCGCGAGCAGTCGAGCGATCCAGATAATGCCCGCGGCCGAGATGAGCGGGGTCAGAACCGCCATTCCCGAGGACCGCAGCGTATTCGGATTCCCCGTGGTCAGCGCAGCCGGGAGCATGGAGATAACGAGCGCCGCGTAGATGTACCATTTCGCTCCCGACTCTCGGCGGAACGCAATGAACGCAAGTCCGGCGAGACCAGCATAGAAAAAGAGAATCTCAGGCGGCAAGAGGCGCGCAACCGTCAGATCCGAGTAGTCGCGCGGCACAAAAAGGTATTTTGGCTCGAGATTGAGCCAGTAGTTCCAGATTACCGCGGCAGCGTAGCTGAACGGATTGTCCGCCTGCACGGTGAGAAGCTTGGCGCGTCCGAAGAATTGCCCTGGCATCGAGGCCAGCACGATGACTTGCGGCAGTGCTCCGACAAACGCTCCAACGGCGAAAACGAACATCGCCGTCCCAAGCTGTTTTTTCCGGCGAAGAATGTCTATGGCGATCACTACCGCAAAAAGAAATGCTGTGAGCTTCGTTGCCTGATAGGCGTTGGCTGACAAGCCGACTGCCAGCCCGAGCAGTGCAGTGCCCACGAGCGGAAAGCCGCGCAACGCCGCTCGCTGCCACAGCCAGAGTATGAGGATGACGAAAAAAGCGGGCAGCATCGCTCCCTCATGCGCGACCCGCGAATACTGGAGATGCAGTGGCGACAGGGCACCGAGCAGAACTGCAAGAAGGGCGAACGTCGAGCCGGCGGCCGTCTTCGCGAACAGGTACAGGAGCACCAGCGAAACAATCCCGAGAACAGCAGCGGGCAGCCGGCCGGCTTTGACCGAGAAGCCGAACAGCTTTATCGCGCCCGCATCGAGCCACGAAAACATTGCCGGCCGATAGTCGTTTTCGCCGTAATTGCGCTCGACAATTGGGAGATATGCGCCGAACCTGTCCGCGCCCGTTTCGGCGATGGACCAGCCGTCGTACATGCTCGAGAGCTCGTCATGGTGGACTCCGAGCGGGTACTGGTCGAGCTGATACAACCGAAGGCACGCGCCAATCGCCAGGATGAGCGCAAGAGCTACGAGACGCCATTGCCGGCCGCCCGAAGCGGGCTCGACTTGCTCAGACAACGCGCGCTCGCTCAAGTGAGGCTGGAGACCGACGGATTCGACTTCTCACAAGTCCCTCAGTTCCGCTGAGAAGGGGTGACAGAAGAAAGCGTGTAGACCCAATAGCCATTTGGCGCCGGCTTCCAACCGGTCGTGTCAGCCCAGCTGGGGACATTGTCAGCGACAACTGCAACTGCCCCCGGCCGCCGGAACAAATCGATGATTCTACTTCGCTCGGCCGCCGGCAATGACCAGTACAAAGCCACTTCGGCGGGCATTATCTCCGCCACTACTCTGTTGCGTGCGAGCTGCGCCCAGTAGGAGTGAGGCCCGTTTCCGATGACACCGATACGCGATCCGTCCACCACGCCAAGGTCTCGGATTGCATTGGCGGTCGCGAGGTGCCTGTGTCCGCGAGGAGCCAGCCTGTCGAAAAACCACAGCTCGTGGAGAGTCATGATCGCGAAAACGACTGCCACGCCCGACAACAGGGCCACAGGGATGCGCCGGCTTCCGTCGCGCTTGCCCGCCAGATCCGCCAGCGGCCTTGCCAATAGAACGAGGAAAATCGTTACCACGAAGGGCGCGATGTAACGGTCAAAAACGAGCACCACCGTATAGCCGAGGAGGCCGACAGCACTGGGCAGGAGGATGAACCACGTTCGTCTGATCGCGCCGGCTGCACTGGCCCTGCCCGCAATCAGCGCAGCCACAATCGTGGCGAGCAGCATTGGCGCGAGCCACCCCCGGCTGATGAAATAATCCACGCTACTCATGATGCGCGCGGCCTGCATCCTCGGGACGAACCGGGGATGAATGCCGTCGAACCAGTAAGACGGATCGTGCCAGACCGGATACGTTGCGCGAACCGGTTCAGCGAACTCATAGATTGTCGGCTGTTGAGAAAGCGTCCGTGTCGGGTGAAGGGGCTGACCGGTGAGTGGGTCGCCCTGCCAGTGGGATATGGGCACGTTGTTCACTTTCCACGCGTAATTGAGCCGGCCGGCGTCGCCGAAAGTCAGACGTCCTTTCTGGGCAGAGAGCGCTGCCACCCACGGCAGCGATACGCCAAGAAACACTGCCGCGCAAACCGCAACGCTCAGCCATCCGCGTGCTCGTCGCCTCAGCAGAACAGCAAGCACCACAATTACAACAAGAGAAACCGGGAATAGTGCAGCCTTTCCGAGATACCCGACGCCAAGCACCGCTCCGAGCGCGGCACTGATGCCGAGCGAAGCCTCGCGCCGCCGGCTCGCTTTCAAGAGCAGAGCCGATGAGGCAAACACTGACGCAGCCACGACGATATCCGGGCCCACGCGGCCGAGGTTCACCATTACTACCATCGAGTAAGCGAAACAGGAATAACCGGCAATCCACCAGGAAAGGCGAAATGACGTCGCGTCGAACGCATCAGATTCATCGATGGCCGCAAACAGCTGCCGCAGGAAAAACTCGAATGCCGCAAGCGCGACGAGGAACAGGACGAAATTCAGTAAGTGAGCGGCCTGGAATTCATGGGCCGGGCCCACGTTGAATACCGTGTAAATCGGGACGAAGAGCCAAGAGTACAGCGGACTCCAGAACGCGTTGACAGCGCCAGCAAAATCTCCCTGTGCGTATTTCCGCGCGATGTCGAGATAATGCATTCCGTCATTGTTCTGGTCGTACCGATAGAACCAGAGCTGGAGAATGCCAAGCAACACGACCGCCGCGCGTGTGAGGGCCAACGGTCCCCAGCGAAATCCGGCACTTCTGGTTGGATAGTCCTCTATCTCAGCGGTGTGCGACGGCTGGGAGGCCGGCCGTGCGGGCGTGACCATAGTTCTCGGCAGATGAGCCTCCAGCCAGGAGGCACGAATGGAGCACTCGCGAGTGCGCGGCGGGGAGGGCACTGCCCACCCGGATTTCAGCGGCGATAGATAGCCGCTGCGCCCTATTAGTGTCAATCGCCGCACCTCATACATATTTGTCACCTCGTTGTGATGGACTCAACCGGAATGAGTGCGCATGACCAAACCTGAGTGACAGACGCCTTGCAGCCGGCCACATCGCGGGAGCCGCGGAGCGACTACGACACGATTGTCGTGTTCTGCGGACTGCAGTCGATTGGCCTCGCCGCCGTGTACTGGGCGATGCGCATCGGGTTCGACAATCCGCTCGCGCCACTGGGGAAGGCAGTTGCCCTCGCACTTTTCATGTTCACCTTTCCCGCGATCTCGCGCTGGCTGCTTTTGCGACTTGCTGCGGGAGATCGAGGGATCGACTGGTGGCGGTCATATGCATTTCTCTGGCTCTTTGGCATCGCGCTGACGGCGGCGCTCGGTCGCATCGTCCCGGCGAGCGGTCTCAATGCGTTTCCAGTCCTCGGGATCATTGGCGTCGCAGCCTTCGCCGGAATTTTTCTCCGCTGGCTCCGCAACGGTTCAGGCTGGAGATCGGCCGCAATCGTCGTTGGCTCGGGTGCGTTTTCCATTTGGGCGGCGGGGGTCGTCTGGGGACTGAATTACAAGAACCCGCTGTTTTACGAAAACTTCGTTCTCACCGGAAACGTTCACCACGACAGTCTGCACATCACCTCCTTCGCCAACATGCTGCGGACGTATTACGTCGGCACCATTGGGATCGACGGTCTCGTCCCGGTCCCGTATCACTGGGGCACCATGTGGCTTTTCGCGCAGTGGTCGCAGCTGACGGACGCTCATCTCCTCGATTTCTACCAGCTGGGCTACCCGGTTACGATGATCCCCTTCTTTTTCGGGGGAACGCTGGCCTTCGCGGTCACGTTGCGTCAGCGCAGGAGAGCGGCAGGGATCGTTGCCGATGTGACTGATGACTTCCGCTTCTGGCTCGTTTTTCTTGCCGTTTGCATCGGTGTCATCCCGATATCCGGACTCGATGCGATGGGAGTGTGGACCTCGAACTTTCTGATATCAGAGTCGTACACAGTTGCGGTGCCAATCTCGCTGCTGATCCTGGCAACCGTGGTCGTGTTCTTCGATCGGCGTGCGCCAGCCGCTTCCGGAGACACGGCACGACCGAGGTCGGTCACCGAGTCGCTATTCGTCCTCATTGGAATTCCCGTTGCCATTGGGCTGCTTGGGTACCTCAAGATCTCCTTCATGGCGCTTGGGTTCGGCTTGGCCGTCTACGCCCTCTTTCGTCTCCGGCTCTATCGCCGCCCGCTATACCTGGCGGCAGGTGTTATCTCTGCCGTCGCCTTCGCATGGACATACACCCGTGTCTCGCTGCCCGCTCACCGCGAAGGTTTTGCTGCCTTCGACTTCCTGTGGGGTTACGTGAGACCCGCGTGGTGGCCTTTCTTCATCCTCGTTCACCTCTTCTGGTCCTGGCTCTACATCGTCGTGCGTCTGAGATCGGAAGGTGTTGGAACTCTCGCCGATCTTCGGGAAGCCGCGTCGGAGAAGCGCATCCTCGATGTCGAAGTGGTGGCAGTAATCGCACTTCTTGGAATAGGACCCGGGTTCGTCATGCACATCGACGGTGGGTCTGCGTTCTACTTCTCCGACGTGCAGCGCTGGCTTGCCCTCGGGTTCATCCTGTCGCGAGCTCCCGAGTTGTTCGCGGCTTTCTCGCACGAGCCTCGGCGAACCCTCGCCAATCCTCCGCGCAAGCTCATCTCAAGGCTCGACGCGATCAGCCTGCGCGCGGTGGTCATTGCATTTCTTCTTCTGCCGGTAGTCGGCTCGCTGATTTCAAACAGCTTGGTATGGCCGATCAGGATGGCGCGCGCCAACGCGGAAACGAGACACAAGCTTTATCCCGCCTCCGTCGCAGCCGTAACGCCGCCGGGCCTTCGCGGTTTGCCGCGACTCACCGATCACGCGTTTCTCGCCGCAGGATTGAGCGGCTCACGTAATTTTGCTGTCGCCGACGCCCTGAAGAGACAATCCGCGATGGCCGATTCAATGCGGCGACGGACTGCGCTCTTCATTCCGCAGGACCAGTCTGCCTATTGGACGAGCCTGACTCGGCCGGGCGCCTGCGCATTCCAGCCGTTCGTCGCAACGGCGCTGGCGTCGCTCGCGATGATCGACGGCATGCCGCCACTTGGGTGCGCGCTGGTTCCGTACTATGGAATTGGCTCCTTCGCCCCGCGCACTCGGGCGCAGGTCGCCGAAGACTCGTCTCCTGCGACGCTTTGCCGTCGCGCGGCCACATGGGCGATCGATCGTGTGATCGTGCTGCGGTTCGAGGATTCCCGGGCTGTCGGCACTCCGATCGAATGTCCCTCGGCGTCGCGCCGATGACTGAGAGCGCAGCGAGCGCTGGTGACTACGATCGGGACGATCGAGCGACGATCGCAGTGTTCGCGACGATCATGTCGACGACCATTGCCGCGCTCTACTACCTCGGGAGGGTCGGGTTCGAGAATCCGCTACAGCCGATTCTCACCACGCTCGGCGTGTCGCTATTTGTCTCGGTTACTCCGTTTGTCGTGTGGAGGCTCGTCACGCGACGGCGTTACGCCGAGCAGGAGCCATGGTGGAGAACGCAGCCGGCGCTGACAATCGCGGCGATCGCGCTTGCAGCGCTCGCTGGAATGCTGGTGTCGCCAAGCGGATGGAACGTCGCGCCTTTGCTGAGCGTTGCAGGGTTTGTCTCCGCGCTGGTTGCGACGATAATCTGGATGAGACGCGGCAGGATCTGGACAAACCTGTTTTTTCTGACGGGCGCCGGCGTTTTCGCGGTTTGGGCGTGTGGAGTCGCGTGGAGCACGCGGTACAAGTCGCCGGTATTCTGGGAAACGCTCGCGTACAAGGCCGACGTCCACCACGATCCGCTCTACTACGTGAGCATGGCGAACACCATGCGGACGTATTCAGTGCCGAGCACTGGTCTGGACGGAGTTCCGTACACGCCATACCACTACGGATCCGCGTGGCTCAATTCGCAATGGGCGTATCTCGCCGACATCGATGTGCTGGCGTTCTACACGCTCGGCCCCTCGGTGATTGCGATACCGCTTTTTTTCGCGGCGATTCTCCTGCTCGTTGTCGAGGTCCGGAAAGGCATCCCATCCGTCGTCGGTGGTGAGGCTCGACCGCTAAGGTCGAGCTATGCCGCCTGGCTTTTCCTCGTCGCCGGGACAATTGGCGTGATTCCGAGCCCCGGCCTCGACGCGATGGGAATCTGGAATCTCCACGCGATGATCTCTGAGTCATATGTAATCGGCATGCCGGTGTTTGTTCTCGCCCTCGCGACGACCGTAGCGTACTGGCGCCACAAGATCGCTTCTCCCCGCGTTGGGGACCTCGTGTTCCTCCTGGCGTTCGCGCCCGCAATGATCGTGATCACTGGTTTCCTCAAGATCTCGCTCATGCTGCTTCTCATCGCTACCGGCTTTGTCCTCCTCATCCTCGGCCGCCTATACCGCGACCGCTGGCTCGCATTCTCTGCGGCGCTGTGTGTCGCCGCGGGTGGTGTGACCTTCAAGCTCGTGTCCGTCCCCGCGCAGAATCAGGGGCTCGTTCCATTCGCGTATCTACGCTTCTCCGGCGTGGCCACAGACTGGTGGCCGTACTTCCTTCTGGTCCACCTCTTCTGGAGCTGGTTGTACATCTATCTCCGGCTACGGGAAGAGGGCCTGACCGATGTCGGGGCTATCAGACGTGCCGCGCTCGAGGGCCGCATTACTGATGTAGTGGTGATGGCAACTGTGGCCATCGCGGGTGTCATTCCGGGCGAGCTGGTGCACATACATGGCGGCTCCGCCATCTATTTCTCGGATGTTCAGCGGTGGCTGGCGATTGCGCTTCTCATGGCTGCAGCGCCCCGATGGGTGGCGAAGTTGCGCGCGAATCGCGAAGCGTCTTCCGAGGGAAGGAGGCCGTTCGGCAGCATCCGGCTCTCGCGCGTCTGGCTCACCGCTCTGATTATACCAGTTAGTATCACCTTAATACTAAATGTGATTCGTGCGCCTGCAACAGCGTTGCGCGCAAACATTGCCCTGCGCCGGGCCCTCTACGCTGCGGCGGGTGCACCTGCCTCCGGTGGCGCGCGCCCGCTTGGTGATTCCGCCGTTCTCGCCGCTGGATTGCATCGGTCGCCCGACTATGCGCTGATCTCAGCTCTTAGAGATCTCGATCGAATGCCACACGAGCTCAAGCATCGGACGCTTCTATTCATCCCCCAGTCGTACGATGCCTTCTGGCGAATCTGGGACGACGAGGCTGGCCGATGTTCGTTCACACCGATGATCGCGCCTGCAACATCGGGATTGGCGCTGCTCGATGGCATGCCACCGGTTGACTGCGACCTGACGGATCAGTACGGCATGCTCCGCTATCGTCGCCGAACAAAGCCACAGAGCCCGACGGAAACCACGGCTGCCGCCCTCTGCGCAAAAGCCCGCGCGAAGGGCTTCTCCAGAGTGGTTGTGGTCGATGGGACGCCGTCTGGTGGCGTCGCGGTAAGGCCCGTAGAGTGCCGCTCACCGCAAGCGTAATGCGTTGTTGATCGTCATACCGATCACTGCGCTCGTCGCACTGATCCTCGGACAACGAGCGGCAGGTCGCAGCCGGCGTATCGCGTTTTTGCGCGGATCAGTTCTATGGGGATCCGCCCTGGTCTTATTGACCGAGCTCCTGAGCGCGATGACTCTCGTCACGAAATGGCCGTTGGCCGCTGGTTGGGCCGTCGTGCTGCTCGTCGCGCTCATCTGGATGCTGCGCCGACAAAGCGCGTCAACGTCCGATGCAGCTGCAGTCCGCATCGCGCTGCGGGATTTCGACGCGGCTTCCCTCGCGCAGATAATCACAATCTTCGGTGTTGCCGCGGTATCGCTGATACTTGCGTTGCTCGCCGCTCCGGCCACCGAAGATACGATGGT
>Ga0079218_10000084_pt1 | contig 19127 bp, 19 predicted proteins | sample NCCompost_FD_77181 | JGI IMG/M metagenome (GOLD analysis project Ga0079218, IMG submission 77181) | Agricultural soil microbial communities from Utah to study Nitrogen management - NC Compost | ecosystem: Environmental > Terrestrial > Soil > Agricultural land | place: USA: Utah | collected... | reverse complement strand
GCCTACCCGAACTACCACAACGGAACCATCCGGCCGGATACAAGCGGTCAACTGCGTCGCAACCGCACGCCATAGTCCGCTTTACTGAAGCAAGCGAGAGCGCAAGCGCTCTCGCTTGCACTTGGAAAACTGGCACGGAAAATAGAATCAGGCTTGCGATTTCGCGCTTCTAAAATGTTCCGGTATCGCTAATCGCAAGCCTGCCCGTGTAGCCAATTTGTGCACAGAATATCGAATCCCCTTCTACGGCAACCTTTGCCGAACCCGGCCATCTTAATACTGGCGTTGTCCCGACCTCTCGCACAAGTAAAACGAAAAGGTAGGTTCGAAATGAAGATCGCACGCGCATCCAAAGCTCACTTAGCCCGTTTGTACTTTCTGCTAGTCGGTATTCTCTTCGTTCTTAGTTTGGCGACGTATGGACAGTCGTTTGACACAGCTGAAGTAGGAATTGAGAATTTCGGAAAGATAAATGATAACTACTACCGCGGTTCCCAGCCGCTCGCCGATCAGTTTACTCAATTAAAAGCACTCGGTATCAAAACGGTAATCGACCTGCGGCAAGACAGTGTGAAGCAAGCATATGAATGGGCGCGCGCTGCTGGTTTGCACTACGTAAATATCCCTTTGACGACTAAACGAGCCGCGAGTGAGGAGCAAACTAAATACTTTCTCGAGTTAGTGAACGATCAAGCCAATTGGCCCGTGTATGTTCACTGTAAGGGCGGTCGCCATCGGACAGGAGAGATGACAGCTATCTATCGCATCAGTCGCGATGGGTGGTCGGCCGATCAGGCTTATGAAGAGATGAAAAGATATGATTTTGAGGATAGCTTCTTTTATCCTCGAACCCTGAAGAAGTATGTCTATTCATATTACAAACAGTTCACGTCAGAGAAGTCTTTAACGCCATAACGGTACTCCTAGATCGTTTACGCAAGACGCTGCACTCAGTCCAGTCTTAACTTTGACCCGACCTTGCTGAATGCATGGCCGACATTCGTCCGAACCTGTTTGACAGCTCGAGAGTTGAATCGAGTAACCCTTTCCGCCACGCCTACGGATCGTGGTCGTCGCGCCGGCGCTACAGAGCGTAAGTTACTAAGCTGGTTTATGCGTTCGCGAAGGGCAGCGACATAACTTTCTTGAACACCTTCCGAATATCCCGCCGCGCGGAACGCATCTCGAAGCTGCTGATCCGATAATTGATTAAGCAGTGATCCTATCCACCGGGCATGGGCCACCGGAATACCTCGCATGGCCTTTTCCTTGTTGACTTCATGTCGATAATAAAGCGGATGAAGTACAGATAAGTGACCGAACCCGCGTGGTCTCGTGTCATAGTCAAACTCAACTACGCCATCCCGCTCGTCGACGCCACGAACAAACTTCGTCGAAAGAAAATCCGCGAGATTGTTTTTCGTTCGAGTGCCACCCAATCCCCCCGCACGCCCGAGTGTCGCGCCGAGATCGGTTACGTAATAACGTGCCTCCTTACCGCGAGGACCATTGACGTAAATGATGCGATTGTTGGCGGAACGCGCGTCGAAATTGTTAAGCAGGATCATGAGCACCTTTAATCCGCTCAACTCGCGCGTGTCCTTAAAAGGATTTTTGCTCCAGTCCCAATTTGATCCTGAGATCATAGTTGGTCGCTCCGGTTCAAAGCGTGCGCCATGCACAATTTCGCCGGTAACGTAGTCGCGCCCACGTGACAGCGTTGGGAGATCACTTATTCGGACCTCATCGAAGTAATATGCTTCTTCCGCGAAGTAGCCGACGGCCCAAACTAATCTTGTTGATACAGTTTCTGCCTGTGCTTCTGGTCCAAGTTTGACGGTCCACTCATCGCCTCGCGCATCCCGAACGACAAACTTTGGAGACTCCCCGCCTTTATCTTCTTTAACAAAAGTGAAAGGCGCTACAGGTGCCAGGTCCGGCGAGCCTGGACCATAAAATAAATTGCGGCTGGAGATGTTTTCTGGATTCCGCCACAGAATCGGCGCACTTGCCACATTGTTTGAATTGCTCGCTCGTTTGGATTGTGGTGATGCAGGCTGAGAAACAAATAGGCTAAAGATAATCAGGAGGAGGCTTTGAAAGCAGAGTGTTGGTTTACGCATGGTTCACCCCCAGATTTAATCGAGAAAGAGCTCTGGCGGACATGATCCATGCGGAAGTCGTGCCACTGTATGAAAAGTGATGAAAATTGACCAACACGGCGTGTTTCAATGTCGCCCTTGGAATGTTTACCCAGTTCTGGGCGCATACTTTATCGTACGGCGATAGTACAGTTTATGATCGGGAATGTTTCAGGATGAGATGGGTAAACTCTTTTCACAATTGACTTGATCCAGATGGGTGTTTTACAAGAGTGGATGCTGGCATTCGTTTCCCTAATGCAGATTTGGCAGGTTCGCAATAGCGTGATCGCGATGCCTGCACAGCACGGCCGCAGAACACCGGCACGATCATTTATTGCATCCTTTAGCCCCATACCTGTGAACAACATGCACATCACGACTCTTGCTGATTTAAGCGAATTGATCGATGAACACCGAGATGAATTAATATTGGCGTGGCAGAGCGAAGTCGCTTTACTTCCTGGAGCAAACCAGCTCGATGCTCCAACTATTATCGATCACATCCCTCAACTGCTCACGGAACTAAGCGAGAATTTGAAATCTGATCGAGGCCATGACAGTCTCATCCTGAGCCCTTCAGAGCATGGCGTTCAACGGTGGAGAGCAGGATTTGATATAACTGAAGTGGTAGCCGAGTACGGCATTTTACGCAATTGTCTCTATCGTCTGGCCGAGAAACATAATCTTCCTCTCACAAATCATGCCGCTCGAATCGTCAACACTGTTTTTGATGAGGCAGTCGCGCAAGCCATAAAAGCGTATGCGACTCACATGACGCTGGAGCTGCAAAAACGACGAGAAGAGCATTGGAGCTTTGTCGTTCATGATTTGCGTACACCATTACAGGCGGTGTCGCTCGCAACTACAACACTTGAGCGCTCGCTACCAGACGATTCAAAGAATGAACTTTTCACAGATTCCGTAGCCGCATTACGGCGGAATATCGGAAGACTGGATGCTTTGATTAAACGCGTGCTGCAGGATGAGGCGAATCTTCAGCTCGCGGACACTCCGAGAGTTGAAAGGCGCGAGTTTGACTTATGGGCCCTGGTAGAGAGCATAATTCAGGACCTCTCTCCGATTGCAACTGAGTCAAGCACAGTTCTTATCAATGATGTTCCTTCTGACATGACGATTTTCGCCGACGCGCGACTCTTGGGCCAGGTCTTTCAGAACTTGTTCTCTAATGCAATCAAGTTCACACCCAATGGAAAGATCGTAGCCGGAGGACGAGTCACCGATGCCAACGTGCAATGTTGGATCGAGGACACTGGCGCGGGGATTGACCCACAACGGTTAGATAAGATTTTCGACAAATTGGAAACAGATCAACAGCCAGAAAAACGTGGAGTGGGGTTAGGGTTAGCAATAGTCAAACAGATTGTCGAACTGCATAACGGCACGATCGCGGTCGAAAGTCGCGTCGGCGACGGTTCAAAATTTACTTTTGAAATTCCGCGACCAACTACTTAAATCGTCAAACGAGCTTCGCGCATCATCGCGTTGGGCGTCGCCATCTTGCCGCTGATCAGTGCGCGTTTCGCCGATGAGCGGGTAGATTTCGGTTTACGAGCCGTGCCATCCGCTAGAATCTGTTCCAGAACCACTGCCAATTCATCAAAATCAATCGGCTTAGTGATGAAGACCTCTATACCCGCGCGACGTGCTGTTTCACAAACTGATGGTCCACTGTATGCACTTAAGATTACGATGGGAGTGTTCTGAAAGCCATCGATGTTGCGAATGCGGCGAATCGTTTCGAATCCATCGAATCCGGGCAACGCCAGATCCATCAAGATGTCGGCAGGACGTTCGCGTTTTAGAATTTTCAGGGCCTCGGCGCCGCTGGAGGCCGCTAACACACGGAACTTTTCGGATTCCAGAAGGATCCTTAACATTTGTCGAACATCCTCATAGTCTTCAACCACTAGAATCGTTCTGTTTTCGTCGCTGACTTCGCCCATCGAGCACCACCTCTGCACTAAGCAGGATTAATGAGCAAATAGTGTACCCATTAGGAGTTACACCTTCTGGACGTCTTAAACGAACCTCACTATTTGGTTCTAAATGATTGTAAGCACGTTCACAAATCACAACCGTCTTCCCCTTTTTCTCTTGTTTTCGGTTGTTACCACTAGGCGCGGCAAACTATCGCGACACATAAAAACGGTCAGATACTATTTCTCCTTCCGCTTCGGGCTTCGGTGCAGTTGCGCTGATCCCAGCGCTTCCCACAAATCTCCAGCGCGAATGTAAGGTGGCAACTCCGTCATAGTGCTCATGACAAAACCATAGCTTTGCTCTGGTCCAATGTTGCCATGCGTAGCCTGAAGGATGGTGAACGTGTCCAGTAGAGAGCTGCCGGTGTAGTAGCCATCCTCTAAATTGACGATTACGTTGGCCCGGTTCAAGACTCCTTGTGTCGCTCCTTCGAAAATACGCCTGACGACGTCCGGCCTCTTGCTGTTCCGGGTCAAGGCAAACCAGTCCTCATCTTTGATGAATCCGTCGGTGCCCTTTTGGTGACTCGCCGTCTGCTGCGTGAACGCCATGAGATCAAGAGGATCGCCTTTCTTCGCTGAGTAGCGATATTCGTCGCCGCGGTTCTCGATCGTCGCATTTCCGCGGCGGTTACTGACGTGCACTATTCCGTCTGCTTCATACGCAACAAAATCAACTCCCTGGAGCGTTGCCAAAACTTCGGTGAGGCGCTCTTCATTTTTTTCTCTGGTGAATAACACCGCACTGCCAACAAGGCCGAACTGCGGTAGGACCACACTTCGATCGTCCTTGATCTTGTTCACTAACTTGAAACCTGCCTGACGCAATGGCTCTTTCAGTGCTAAGCGACGGTATTTTCGAAAATCGTTGCCATGGTCCGAAAAGAGAGTCACCACGACCGGAGTCTTACTGTCACGGACAATGTCTTCGACAGTGTCGTCCAACCCTTCTAGAAAATTGCGTAGCAGTGCTTCGCCGCCAACGTGGGCTAGCGAATCCGTTGCTCCCGTGTAAGCGAAAAAAACATCTTGACGACTATTCCTCGCTTTTTGACGCAGGCGAATAAGATCGCTTTGGGATTCGAGATAGGTGGACAGCGGAGGCGCTGCATACCCAAGACCACTCTTCAACGCCGAGGGATGGTAGTCAAAGAGCTCGCGAAAGGTGCCGCGAATGAAACGCCCACTGCGAAAGCGGTCCAGAATCCCACCACGCATCCGGTTTGCCTCCGTGTCAAAGAAGTTGTCTTCGTAGCCGCCCGTCATCATCGCCCCGGCTGGCTCAAGAATCCTGGTCAGCGCTGCATTCGTCAACGAAGGAAACGTAGAGATCATGTGTGAAGGGTGGTGGAAGCTCTTGAAGCGCCCGTTTGCTCGCATCTTGCTAATGGTCGAGATGCCGACACCGTCAACGCAGATAATGACATGCCGCGCAGCCGGCTTGTGGACAACCTGCGATAGCGTGTCTACAGGCATGAGACTTGCGGTGAGCAAAATCGCAAGCGCACTAAAAACCAAAGATCTAAAGGATGAAAAGATCGATCTCATTCTTGAACGGACCTCGTTTGTAAACTAACGATTTCATTTAGCCGTCCTGCATCAAGAATGATGCCAGTCGAGTGCTGCGCAGAAACACAGATAGTGCACAGAAAATCCGGCGCACGAGCCTGACGATAGAAAGCATTTTCTGGCACCGGTCGCCGCTCATAATTCAGCCTATGGAATCACTCGGACAGATTCTCCAAGACATCACTGCTTTTGAAACCCACTTAAGCCGGCGCAGGTTTGTCGGAGCCGCATTACTAATCGCGGTTACAGCAAAGAGTTCATTAGCAAAAGAGGATCGACGGTTTATTGATGCCGTTGCGGCCACTCTCATTCCCGCCAGGGCTCTCGAGAGCACGGGCATCAATGTGGGCCAAAACGTCGATCATCTCCTTCGTAATGGCAGTCCCGATCATCGACGGAAGGTCACTCGGTTTCTTGCCTGGTCGCAACGGGCCTCCATTCTTTACGGAGGAGAAAGAGTTGCGCTCAATGCGCGCGGTTCGCGATTCATGCTGGTGCGAAAAATGGGCCGCGCGCTTTCGTCGCTCTGCCTGATAGCGTTCTGGGCTGACGAACGAGCTCTAAAGCTGATCGAAGACGCGGAGGTAAAAGCATGATCAGGAAACTGACCAGCGAACTTCGGCGCAACATAATCTCAGCTCGGGACCTGGCCTCAGCGGAGAACCAGCAGGTGTTAACTAAAGTCTATGACGCTTGTGTGATTGGCTCTGGACCAGGCGGCGCGGTTGCCGCCGCGACGCTGGCCCAGGCGGGTTTCAAGGTTGTGCTGATCGAAAAAGGACCGTTCATTCCACAGGAACAAATAAACTTTCGTGTACTCGACATGTCGAACAAGTTCGGTCATGTGGAAACGACCAGCGGTTATCGCACGGTGCTTTATCAGGGAAGTGCGCTCGGTGGCAGCAGCATGGTTTTCGGCGCGGTGGCGATGAAGCCCAAACAATTTGTGTTTGACGAGTGGCGTGAGAAAAGCGGGATAGCTGAAATCAATGTTGAGACTCTGGAACCGCACTACCAACACATCGGTGACGTGATGTCTGTCACACGACAGACGAGAAATCTGGAGAATCGACCGAACACGGTGGTGCGTGAAATGGCCCGGGCGCTCGGCAAGCCGGACGATCTCGTGCTTGTTAATCGGTACACGAGAGGCTGCGTTGGAGTCGGTCTCTGCAATTTCGGCTGTGGCGTTGACTTGAAAGGAAATATGAACAACAGCTTTCTGCCGCTTGCTCTCGCGACCGGAAATCTCACGGTGTTGACTGATTGCGAGGCCAGGTCCGTCATTGGTAAGGAAACAGATGGAAGTTGGACCGCTTCCGGAGTGGCAGTCTCGGCGCGATCCGTCGCCAGTCGAAGTGCAACTAAGGCCGCAGTGATCATCGCCCGCCGGATCATTGTTGCGGCGGGGGCGTTCTTCTCTTCCGCCATTCTGCTGCGTAGCCCAGGGTTTCCTAACCGGCAGTCGATCGGGCAAAAGGTTTACCTGCAACCTCACGCACAAATCTTTGCGCAGTTTGACGAGCCCATGACAAAACGCGGTGTAATCAATGATGGTCAGTACGTCCCTTTTAATGGCGTCCCGGCTATCTACAACTTCCTGGGTTTTCTAGAGGAGCACCACTTTTGGTGGCTGGCGAGTATTCTCTATCCGGCGAGTTTGGCTTCGTTCGTCTCCCACCTGCCGCCGCAAGAGCACTTTGAGATCATGAGGCAGTTTCATCGCACGATGAGTTTGACGGTGACCGTGAAAGACGATCCCGCAAAGTCGCGAATCGTGCTGAAGGACGGGCGCGCACAACTCGATTTTGAAGAGAGCAAACACGACATTGAATCGTTTCGGCGGTGCTTCTCGGTGGCCGCAAAAGGGTTGCTGGCAGTGGGCGCGCGACGCGTTTTTTTGCCCTTGCTGCGACCTCCGGTAATCGAAAAACTATCCGACATCGAAAGAATCGAGAAACTTAAATTCACCTACAACGATCTGATTTCTTATTCGGATCACACCAGCGGCGGCAACCAATTCGGAATTGACGCACGGCGCGGAGTGACTGACTCTTCAGGCCGTGTGTTTGGAACGACAAATGTTTACGTGGCTGATTCGAGCTTGTTTCCCGCGGCGCCTGGAGTAAATCCATCCTGGACGATCATGGCCCTTGCGCGCCATGTAGCGACAAGAATCCTGGCTCGTGGCTGAAGCGACGTTTAGACCGAAGCACGCGTCGGCAATCTAAAATCAAGATTTCTACACCACTTCTCAACCGCTTTCGCTTACAAACACTTCTGTTCCTCCCGAGATGTTGATCTGAGCTTTTTTCACCCCGGCACTTTTCTGTCTCTCAACGGTGAATCTGTCGAATGCGATTCAGGCCCAGCGCGGTAGTTTTCATTTTCATTTTTCTCTTTCTCCTTTCAATTCCCTCTTGCGGACGCAAACCTGCATCGCTTGAGGCTCTTGATCACATCGACCGGCGCACCAATGTGCCAATGGTCGAGCCCGTGAGTCGCGATCTTGCTGAGATTCGCGAACGCGGATCAATCACCGTAGTCGCTCCTTACAATTCCACCACCTACTTCATCTACCAGGGGGAACCGCTCGGTTACGAATACGAGTTGCTGGCAGCTTTTGCCAAGGATTTGGGAGTCGCACTTAAGATCGTCGTAGTAACGGATCCGAAGAGTCTCATACCGGCGCTCAATGAGGGTGAAGGCGACATTGCGGCGGCGCGGTTGATCCCAAATCCAGACAATCAAGGATCGGCAGCGTTCACGGACGCGCTTTACCATACTGATCCAGTTTTGGTCCAACAGGATGAGCCACCATCCGAAGCAGGTAAAGGAACCGAGAAGGCCATCAAGGCTGGGCCGGCCGATCCCTTACCGGAAGTTGATCTCCAAGCGAGGCTAGTAACTCAGCCGGCTCAGCTGGCGGGAAAGCGAGTTGATCTCCCCGAGCAATCGCCCTATCGGCGAACGCTGATCGAGCTCTCCGACGAGATTTCAGGAGACATTTACGTCGTTGAAGTGGGCGGCAAGATCCCGGATGAGGCGTTGGCCCAGAAGGTGGCTCGCGGCGAAGTTCAATTTACTGTAATGCAGAAGAACCTCGCCGACTTAAAAGAAGCTGAATTCAAGAATTTGAAAGTGCGGCCAATTCTGGGACACACGCAGAAAGTCGCATGGGCTGTTAGAAAGAACTCGCCAGAGCTGTTGGCCACACTCAATAGCTGGATTGCATACAAGAAGAAGACGCCGCTACTTTACAGTCTCTATCAAAAATATTTTATCGATCGCCGTCGACATCTTGAACGAGTGACGAGTGAGTATCTTACCTCCACCACAGGAAAGCTGAGCGAGTACGACGCCCTGCTCAAACAGTATGCAGTCGAGCTGAATTGGGACTGGCGACTTCTCGCGTCGCAGGCATTTCAAGAATCTCGCTTCAAGCCTTCGGCGAAGTCCTGGGCCGGCGCGACCGGACTGTTGCAACTGATGCCTAAAACCGCAAAGGAGCATGGAGTCACCAATCCGCTTGATCCGGTGGACAACGTGCAGGGTGCGATTAGGTTCTTGAAATGGCTACAGCAATATTGGGCGAAGCGAATCGAGGATGAGAACGAGCGGCTAAAATTCATTCTGGCTTCATACAACGCGGGGGCGGGACACGTTGAGGACGCACAGCGGTTGACCGAGAAGTATGGTGGCAATCCCGAGGTATGGGAGGACGTAGCATACTGGTTATTGCAAAAATCGACGCAGCAGTACTCAAGCGACTCAGTTGTGAAGTTTGGCTTTTGCCGCGGTCTGGAACCAGTGAACTATGTCAGCCATATACTCGAACGGTTTGAACATTACCGGCAGTTCGTCGTGGCGTAGATGGTGCATTTGCTGAGACAATCGCGCCCGGAACTAAACTCGGTTGCTACGTTGTTCCGAGAAACATCACAAGTAACGAGGTTAATTTGAACGCTCCGCTCCCCTTCGTCGAAGGAGTTGGACCAAGCTGCCAATGGCTTCCGGCAGGTCCTTGGAAAACTGTCATCGACTTTTTCAAAGAACAATATCCGCACGTGCAAGCTACGACCTGGAAGGCACGGATGGAGAAGGGGCAAGTAAGGGATGAAACCGGACGCCGCGTCGACACGGAGACTGCTTTTCGAGTTGGCGCTTGCATTTTCTATTACCGCGAGCTGGAAAATGAAAAAACCCTGCCCTTTAGAGAGCGGGTGCTCTATCAGGATGAACACATCCTGGTTGCAGATAAACCGCATTTCCTGCCAGTGATTCCCTCGGGGAAATTTCTCCACGAAACACTTCTGGTCAGACTGCGAAAGCAAGGAGCAACGGAAGACCTGGTGCCCATCCATCGTCTCGATCGGGAAACCGCCGGAGTGGTATTGTTTTCCCTTAATCGAAAAACAAGAGGCCACTACACCTCACTGTTTCGGAATCGAAGGGTTCGAAAAGTATATGAGGCCCTGGCGCCAAGTCTGGAAGAGGCGAACTTCGGCACGACTCGGCGCAGTCGGGTTGTTCCGGGAAACCCATTCTTTCGCATGAAGGAAGTTCCGGGTGAGGCAAACTCCGAGACTCACATCAGTGTCATCAGCAATCTTGGAAGCCTTAGTCGATATCAATTGTTGCCCATTACCGGAAGGAAACACCAACTTCGTCTCCACCTTGCGGCTTTAGGAATTCCTATCATCAATGACAAACTCTATCCAGTGTGGACTCCTTCAGATGACGATTTTTCAAGGCCGCTGAAGCTCGTCGCGAAATCGATTTCGTTTCGGGATCCATTCAGCGGACGGGAACACTATTTTGAAAGTGGCACAAGACTATGAGCACTCCTCTTAACATGCATGCGGCGCGGACGGCACTCAACCGCGACCCGGAACTTCGTCTGTGGGTAGAACAATGGTTAAAGAGTAGAGAGCGAACTGTAACCACAACCATGACCGATGAGGAGTTTGAAAAGCACTGGCTCTACGTCAGGCCTGAGAGAATGCACGAGGGCGCTCTGGAAGCAGTGAGCGCGTACCAACGCGACCACGAAGGTTAGTTCGGCCGCGCCGCTGTGAGCTTCTGATGGCCCACCGCCGATAGCTTGGAAATAAGATTTTTTCGCATCGCGTTTATGACTCGACTCGCGAGCCGCTCCAACTGCACCACAGCAGTACCGCACCCAAAACGCCACAGCCGACACTGTCTCCGATCGTCCACCAAAGCGGCATTCCCGTGGTGTAATCAATAGCCCAAAACACCGGCGCGGCTAGGAGGTACGCAATGCCATTTAGAATGATAAGCGGACGGAAGCGTTTCACGTCCAGGGCCAGAACCCACAAAGAAATGCCGTGCATACCGTAGGTATAGGAAGCCTGTCGGATAAGAAACATTAGCACTGGACCATGAGGCATCTCGCCAAGCCCAAGCCATTCGTGTGATATCTCCATCCAACTGCGTGGCAGGACGACCGCGATGAAAGCCAGAATCTCGAATGCCCCTGCCAGACGCAGCACCACTTTCTGTATTCCGTCTTTATTCATGGTGTTGATTGAAGCAAACGTGCTTTCCTTTGTTGATGTTGATCGCATCCTTGCTCATACACGTACTGACTTGCCCAGGTGTTATACCCACATCTCAAGTGCCGCGTAACGACCGCAGATCCTCAGTTAAGTGAGACCGGTCAGCCAACGCCTTCAGCATTGGACCAGTGGCAGTGAACTCTACCAGGCTAACGGCTCCTACCGGACAAGCCAGTCTATAACGAAAGAGGCCAACATCGATTCCCAAAAGGCTGCAAAGAGTAATCCTTATAGTTGCTTTATGTGAGACTATCAAAACGTTCCCACTGGTAAACCGTTCTTGGATTTGCTCTATCACCTGTAAACCACGCTGTGCAATTACCACGGCCGTTTCTCCGTCAGTTGGCGCATGCCGAGCCGGGTCCGCCAACCAGCTGATGTATTCATCGTGAAATTCTTTACTGACCTGTTCTTTCGTCAGGCCCTCCCACCTGCCATAAGCAATCTCATTTAACTCAGCGCGTACTTGTAAGTTGATTTCCAAGGCATCGCAGATAGGCTGCGCGGTAGTAATGCTTCGACGCAAGCTACTGGAGTAAACTGCCTGCCATTCGGCTTCGCGGTAAGCCTTTGCGAAAGCATGGGCCATTTCCATACCTTCAGGAGTGAGTTCCGGATCCAATCCTGATCCGCAAAAGACATCCTCTCGGCTGAGCGCCGTTTGTCCGTGCCGAAGAAAATAGAGAATCAGGCCCATCTTTCTTTTCACTTAATGGAAAGGACCGCCAGTTTTTATTTTAATAGGATGCCAGCACAAACCGGACTGCACAATCTTTTCGAAGACTGCGGAACACAAAACGCGCCAGTACAGTCATTGACTTAGAAGGAGGGTTTTTGATTAATGTAGTGACGAACTGGGCTGCACACTTTAATTGATGACAATCGCGGCGGGAACTAGACTCGGTCGCTACGAAATTCGCTCCAAGCTCGGTGCGGGCGGCATGGGTGAAGTTTATCTCGCGTTGGACACGGAGCTGAATCGAACCGTTGCGATCAAGACCCTCCCCGACGATCTGGCTTCGAATGAAGTTCGATTACGCCGCTTCATTCAGGAAGCACAAGCTGCCTCCGCGTTGAATCACCCGCACATCCTCACGATTCATGAAATAGGCAACACGAACAGTACTCGGTTTATGGCGACCGAGTTCATCGACGGAGACACGTTAAAACAGTGGATTCGCAGCGGCTCTCGGAAACTCAATGAGATTCTGGAGATCGCGATTCAAACAACGAGTGCTTTGGCTGCCGCTCACGCAGCGGGGATTATTCATCGCGATATCAAGCCTGACAATATCATGGTGCGGCGGGATGGATACGTAAAGGTGGTTGATTTTGGTCTCGCTAAACTGAGTGCGCCTTCGTCCACTACCTCGAACTCTGACGCCCCAACAAGGGCACTGGTAAACACTCGCGAAGGCGTGGTCATGGGCACGGCGAGCTACATGTCGCCGGAACAAGCAAAAGGAATCGATTTGGATGCGCGAACCGACTTATGGAGTCTTGGGGTCGTGCTTTACGAGATGATTACTGGACGGGGACCTTTCGAAGGCGACACCGCTGCTGACTTAATCTCTGTGATTCTTCAGAAAGATCCTGTTCCGCTCACACATTACGCGCCGGACGTGCCGTCCGAATTAGAGCGCATTGTGACTAAGGCTTTAACGAAAGACCGTGAAGAGCGATACCAGACAGCAAAGGACCTCCTAATCGATCTGCGCACATTGAAGCGCAAGCTTGAAATAAATGCCGAGATGGATCGCACAGTTTCCCCTGAATTGCGTAGCTCGGTTGCGACAGTTCCAGGTTCGATTGTCCCAACCGCTTCCGCGTCTTCCGTTGGCGAGCGTGCCCCATCAAGCGCGGAGTTTATTGTCTCCACAATGAAGCAACATAGAGTTGGCACAGCCATGGCCGCGCTGGTTCTAGTAGCGGCCGTCGCGGGTATTGTTCTTTTCGTTCGCGCAGGAACCACCACCGAACTCGCGATTGAGTCGATCGCCGTATTGCCGTTCCAGAATAGAAGCACCGAAACGGATACGGAATACCTGTCCGACGGACTTGCAGAATCGCTGATCTATCGTCTTTCACAGTTACCAAATCTGAGAGTCAGTCCTACAAGCTCGGTTTTTAACTACAAGAACAAGGAAGTAGATCCAATCAAGATCGGAACCGAACTCGGGGTACATGCGGTTTTATCAGGCCGTATCGTGCAACGGGGGGAGAATCTAACAATCAGCGCCGAACTGGTAGACGTGCGTTACAACAAGCTGCTCTGGGGTGAGCAGTATGAACGCAAAATGTCGGAAGTTTTGCAGACGCAGCGTGAGATTGCGCGAGAAATTGTGGACAAGCTGAAGTTGAAAGTCTCAGGCGACGAGAAAGGACTCGCTAAACACTACACTGAGAGCAATGAAGCTTATCAGCTCTACATGAAGGGGCGATTCTATTGGAATAAGCGAAATCCGGAGGCACTTCATAAAGCCGTTGACTGCTTCAACGAAGCCATTCAGCGAGATCCAACATTTGCACTCGCATACAGTGGCCTGGCCGATACCTACTCGCTGCTCGGTGGGCCAGAAGCGGGCGGAGATATGGCGCCAAATGAGACGCTGCCTAAAGCCAAAGCCGCTGCTCTGAAGGCTGTCGAAACCGATGATTCGTTAGCTGAGGGACATGTTGGATTGGCCCACGTCAAGTATTTTTATGATCGGGATTTTGCCGGCGCTGAGCGTGAATTCAAACGGGCCATTGAGCTCAATCCAAACTATGCACAAGCTCACCACTGGTACGCGATCTATCTGTCTATTATGCCGGAAAGAATGGAGGAGTCCCTGGCGGAGATTAGAAGAGCACGGGAACTTGACCCGACATCGTTGGTTATTAACGCGTGGTATGGCCGCATTCTGCTTCTGGCCGGCCAAGTTGATCAGTCGATCGAGCAGCTGAAGAAAACGTTGGAGCTTGATTCGGGGTTTATTCTTGCTCGCTATCGCCTGGGCCAGTCTTACGCCGAAAAGCAGATGTACAACGAAGCCATCCAGGAATTCAATCAGCTATTAAAACTCCCGCGAGCCAGAGCACTTGGTTTGATGGGCCTTGCTCATGCGTACGCTCTGGCGGGCAGACGAGAGGAAGCAGATAAAGATCTTGGTGAACTGCTCGAGTTGAGAAAGGATCAATATATATCACCGGGCCAACTCGCAATTATCTATATCGGGCTTGGTGAAAAGGACAAGGCGTTCGAATATCTCGAGGAAGCCAACAAGATTCACGACCTAAATATAATGCGGCTAAAGGTTGAGCGAAGATTTGATCCGCTGCGTTCCGATCCGCGCTTTGCTGATCTCGTGCGCCGCATCGGAATTCCATAAGGAGATGACGTATGGAAATTCTGACGACACAAGGTGATGACCCAGAGTTCGTTGAATTGGTAAAGCATGTGATCGCTGGCTGCGTTAGGGACGGGTTTCCCCGTACGATAATAGTTATCGAGATTGATAACTGGTTTGATCATAAGTGGCTGGGCTTTTCTGGAATGGGTCGGGTAGGCTTCGGCTTCTATGGCGACTATCTAGTTGATATGGATACAGCCCTTGACGAGTTTCGTCAGGATCAGATTACGTTGCCGCCATTTTCTCCCCGGAGGGTGATTGCAGAGTATTGTTTCCAGCGAGATGCGAGTGGGAACTACTCCTCTCATAACCCACGGCCTTATCTTCATGAGAGGAAGCCCGCGCCCAGCTCGCGGAACCTTCACAAGAGAATAGTAGATCAAATTGATTCCGCACTCCTCGTGTGGTTTAGCTCGAATACGAAGCAGAATCTTCGCGGCAGTTTAATGATCTATGAGGTGAAAGGTTCCGAGGTGCATCCGTGGTATGCAGGGTTTGCGAAGGAACAAGAGTGGAGAGTGCTACAAACCAAAGGAATTACGCCGGAGCAAGTTCAATCGTTGATCGCGAGTGATGCTGAAGTTCGCACATAACAAAGTCTTAAAGTTATTACACAGCGACGACAGGTTTCGTAATGTAGCAATGGCAGTGAAGCCAGATCGCTGTGACGAAAACTACATGGATTGTGTCGGCTTTTTTCTTGATCCGCCTCTTCTTGTACGGCGGGCTCTTTCGCACTAACTCTCTTGACCGGCAACCTGGTGCTCAGTGGCGCCGTAGGCGACGTTGACGTCAACATTACCGCGCTAACTACGCTGCTGCGGGAGGTAAAGACCGACGAGTTTGGTTTACACGCAGAGTCCGAGACACTCTTCGACATATTGCTGAATGGCACTCCAATATTTTCTGTCCAAGTCGACGCGATGAATCCCATCGGGCCAAATGGATTCGCACGCGTGGAAGGGCAGGGCACCAACATACTTGATCGCTTCAGTAACGGCGAGCGCAAAGAGGATCGCCAATAGGACGAGGCCGAAGCAACCGGGCCCCACTAAAGATCCTTTCCATGAGTGCTTTCCCCGGCAAAACTCTCTCCTATCTGATCATTTGACCCTCGCTTAAGCGCGATAAGATAAGTTACGCTTAGTTTTCACACATAAGCCACATAATTTTTTGACGGATGGAAGAACTGACGCCCAACACAACTCTCTCGCACTACCGCATCATATCCAAACTCGGTGCCGGTGGAATGGGAGAAGTCTACCTGGCCCAGGACACATCAGAACTGGGACGCACAGTTGCTCTCAAAATCCTCCCGTCCGAAGTTGCGAAAGATAAAGATCGACTGCAACGTTTTACACAAGAGGCGCGAACTGTTTCGAACCTCAACCATCCGAACATTCTCACTATTCACGAATTTGGTCAGACGGAATCAGCGTCGTTTATAGCGATGGAATACGTTGATGGCGTGACGCTTCGCCAGCACCAATCAAATCGGCGATTAAAGTTAGTTGATGTGCTGGATGTGGCGATTCAGTTTGTTGCCGGTTTGAATGCGGCGCATGAAGCGGGCGTTACCCATCGTGATCTCAAGCCTGAAAACATAATGATCCGGCGCGACCACATCGTGAAAATTCTCGACTTTGGTCTCGCAAAGCTCACAACGTCCGCCACTCAGGATCCGATCGATTCAGAAGCTGGGACGAAGATGATGGTCCATACCGAACCCGGACTGGTCATGGGAACGGTTAGTTACATGTCGCCCGAGCAATCTGAAGGAAAAAGAATTGACCATCGTACTGACATTTGGAGCGCAGGTGTCGTGCTCTACGAAATGATTGCTGGAATCGTACCGTTTCCCGCTAAGGATGTTCACCGGCAAATCATAGCGATCCAGGAACAGGAACCGGCGCCGCTCTCGCAGCAAGTTAGCGGAATGCCGGAGCGTCTGGAAGAAATCGTGGCGAAGTGTCTGGCCAAAGAGAGAGATGAACGCTATCAAACTGCGAAAGACTTATTGATCGACTTGCGCAACCTTCGTCGGAAGCTGGATGTGGATGCGGAAATTGAACGTACCGTCACCCCTGACTCTCCCGGCAGCACCTCGCCTTCGGGACCCAAGGCCACAGACGCCGCGCACACACATACCACTTCAAGCGCTGAGTACGTAGTCTCAAGAATCAAGCAACACAAACTTGCAGCGGGTGTGGTGCTCGCGATCATGATTATCGGCAGCGGTATCGCACTTGGATTCTATCTCCGAAAACCTGAACCAAGTGCCGGCTTTGAATCGATTGCGATCCTTCCTTTTGAGAATCGAAGCAACGCCGCTGATTCAGAATATCTTTCAGATGGCCTCGCTGAATCTCTAATCTATCGACTTTCGCAATTACCCAATCTAAAGGTCAGTCCGCGTAGCTCTGTGTTTCGTTATAAAGGCAAGGACGTTGACGTTGAAAAGGTCGGCGCGGAACTTGGCGTCGACGCGGTCATGTCTGGTCGCTTGATCCAACGAGACGATAATTTGACTATTAGTGTCGATCTCGTTGACGTGAGGAACAAAAAGTCACTCTGGGGTGAACAGTACCAACGAAAGATGTCGGATCTACTCGCCACGCAACGCGAAATTGCTTCTGCTATCGCGGAAAAACTTCAGCTAAAACTTTCTGTTGATGAGAAAGGACTGAATAAACGTTACACGGACAATAACGAAGCCTACCAGCTTTACCTGAAAGGCCGTTACCACTACGCGAAACGCACGAAAAGCGACGTTGAACAAAGCATTGCGGCATTCAAGCAGGCGATTGCACTCGATCCTGGCTTCGCTCTAGCGTACGTTGGGATCTCAGATTCCTACGCGGTAATGCCGTCTTACGCTTATATGTCGGGACGAGACGCGACACCTCTCGCGAAGGCAGCCGCAAAGCAGGCACTACAGATCGATCCGAATCTTGCAGAGGCACACGCGAGTTACGCCGCGGCTCCTTATTACGATCAAAGCTGGTCGGAGTCTGAAAGCGAATACAAACGCGCGATTGAACTGAATCCCAATGTCGCTATGAATCATTACGGCTATGCGTTGAATTTCTTGCTTCCTCAAAAGCGGTTGGACGAAGCGATAGCTGAAGTCAGACGTGCGTTGGAACTGGAACCATTGTCGATTCCGATGGGTGCGAATCTAGCGGGGCTCTATATATACGCCAGGAAAAATGATCTTGCATTGGAACAGGCGAAGAAAGTTCTTGCTCTCGAGCCTAATCATGTTACTGCTCAAATATGGATGATTCGTGCTTTATGTGCGAACGGTCGATACGGCGAGGCCATCGCTCTTTTCGAAACTACATTGGCGACGGACCCGTCGACACGATACTTAACTCCAATTCTGGGTTATGCCTATGCCCAATCGGGCCGCAAGCGTGAGGCCTTGGAAGTAATCAGACAGCATCGTGAACTTGGCACCAGGCAATTCGTGGGTACATATGAAATCGCCGCGATTTACATCGCGCTGGGTGAAAAGGACAAGGCTTTCGAAGAGTTGGAAAAAGCGTATATCTCTCGCGACTGGGGTATTGCCCGGTTGAGTGTTGACCCTTTCGTGGATCCGCTCAGGGACGACCCTCGCTTTAAAGACCTGGTAAGACGAATGAAGTTGCCGGAGTAACAAAAGATGAAGTGTACAGCATGTGGAAGTTCAGCCCTCGTTGAAGGCACAGTCAAGGATACGAACGGGGCAAGCGTTTCGTTTTCCCTGAACGACGTGCCAACTCTTAAAGCTATTTTTGGTGTTGGCAACAGAAAAGTTCAAGCGTATGGATGCATCCGCTGTCATAACTTACAATTCTCTGTTGCGTTCAGCGAAAAAGATTTCGAGCGTTATCAGCAGTTTGAAGGCGAGCAGCCAGATGTGTTGGAAAGAATAAACTCCGATCCGAAGAAGTTGAAAAGCTAACGCCGAAGCCCTCACGACGAAGTGAAGGTGTGGCGGGCACTACCTATCAATACCGAGGACACATGGAACAATCGACGATGCATTTGCACTCCTTTGATTCGGCTACAAATTTCTTCCGCCGTCCTCGTGGTTAACGGACGTTTTTACACTGCCTGATAACCCTCAAGAAGCGCGTGACTGTAGCGCAGGGCTTCCTTAGTTGCCGGGTCTGCCTGTCCGTGCAATTCCCGACACTGAAACAAATTGTCGGTGCTCGTAATGAATCGGCTTGGTTTCGAGGTCAACTCCGAGTGGCAGCAGGGGGATATCGTTAAATAGCTTATCTCGCCATGATCCTTTAGATCGCTTGTTTGGCGAGGATTGCGAGCGTTTTCGTGAGGCTGCCATGGCGGGAGGGTATGTTAGCTCTCTTAACACGCCAAAGAGATATGTTAAAAAACGAGGGATTTTTTAACACGTTCCGGGAACATGTCGCCGTCTTTAACATCTCG
>Ga0079218_10000081_pt1 | contig 19307 bp, 14 predicted proteins | sample NCCompost_FD_77181 | JGI IMG/M metagenome (GOLD analysis project Ga0079218, IMG submission 77181) | Agricultural soil microbial communities from Utah to study Nitrogen management - NC Compost | ecosystem: Environmental > Terrestrial > Soil > Agricultural land | place: USA: Utah | collected... | reverse complement strand
CGTGCATTTCCACCAGCGCGCGCGCCAGCGTCAGGCCGACGCCGAGTCCGCCGTTCGAATGGTCGCGCGTGTGGTCCGCCTGCACGAACAGGTCGAACACGGATTCGAGCAGCTGCGGCGGGATGCCGGCGCCGTTGTCCGATACACGGATGACTGCGCCGTTTGCTTCGTGGCAGACCCGCAGCGTGACACGGCCGCCACGTGCCGTGTACTTGGCCGCGTTGCTGAGCAGGTTGATCTGGACTTGCTGCAGGCGCGCCGCGTCGCCATACACCCAGACCGGCTCGGGGTCGAGATCGACCGCGAAGTCCAGCTCCTTGTCGTCCATCTGCGGGCGGACCGCGTCGGCGGCCTCCGCGGCAACCAGCCGCAGGTCGACTGTGCGGCGCCGCAGCTCGATCTTGTTCTGCGTCACGCGGCTGACCTCGAGCAGATCATCGAGCAGCCGCGCCATCTGCCGCGATTGCCGTTCGAGCACGTTCACCGCCCGCTCTCCGATGCCGTTTGGTGCCTCGACGCCCTTCAGCATCGCTGTCGCCGTCACGACCGCTCCCAACGGGTTCCGCAGCTCGTGCGAGAGCATGGCGAGGAATTGATCCCGGCGCCGTACTTCGTCGTCGATCTTTGCCTTCGCCCGGATCTGCTCGGTGACGTCGCGGAAGATGGCGATCACGCCGACGATGGCGTTGCCGCGATCGACGAGCGGCAGGCGCGTCACCAGGTCCCACCCGCCGGTTCCGTCGGCGGTGGTGCGCGGCTCGAGCCGGTAGTGCTGCGGCTGACCGGTGCGCAGCACGGCTTCGTCTTCGCGGTGTAAGGCCATCGCGGCATTCTGATCGGGCAGATCGAACGCCGTCTTACCGATGAGATCGGCCGGTTCGGCGACGCCGAGCCTGGCCGCCATCGGGGGGTTGACGCGAATGAACCGGCCGCGGGTGTCCTTGAAGTAGATGGCGTCGGGCACGGTGAGCAACAGGCTGTTCAGCAGATATCGCTCATGGAACAGCGCGTCTTCGGCGGCTTTGAGACCGCTGACGTCGATCAGCGTCAGCACGACGCCGTCGGCCACGCCTTTCGCTCGATAGGGCAGCAGCCGCAGGAAGAACGACCGTCCGTTCAACTCGGCAAGATCGCGCTCGACCGCCTTCCCCGAGGCGAGCACGCGCTTGAGATCGTCGACCAGCTCGGGGTGGTGCATCGTGTGCGCGAACGTCTCGATCGGACGGCCGGCGTCGTGCGGCACCAGGCCGAAGATGGCCGCCGCCTGCGGCGTGAACTTGCGAATGCGTAGCTGACCGTCGAGGAAGATTGTCCCGACTTCAGTGCTGGCCAGGAGGTTGTCCATGTCGTTGGTGAGTTCGGTCAGCTCCGCGATCTTCCGCTGGTACTCGGCATTGACGGTGTAGAGCTCCTCGTTCACGCTCTGGAGCTCCTCATTCGTGCTCTGCAGTTCCTCGTTCGACGCCTGCAGTTCCTCGTTCGACGCCTGCAGCTCCTCGTTGCTGGCCTCGAGCTGCTCGATGGCCGCCTGCAGGCTCTCCTTGGTGGTCCCCAATTCGGCCTCGAGCGAGGCGAGTTGCTGCTGCGACACGCGATCGACGTCAATCTGAATCGTTGCGTCGGCTGGGGGGCGCTGCTCGGACGCACCCGACTCGAACGACACCACCACGTAGCGGCCGGCGCCGCGGCCGGCAATCGTCCGCATCGTTACGCGGTAGACACGATCGTCCGCCGGAACACGGACGCCATTGAACACGACGGACGATCGCTCGGCCAGCGCGCGTTTGATCCCGCCGGCGAGGATCATCTTCAGTTCCGCGTCGACGAGATCGAGCACCTCCAGACTCTGCCGTCCGTCGCGGACGCGAAGGACGCGCGAGGCGCCGCCGAGGACGTGAACGAGCTCGCCGCGCTCGTTGACGATCAGGCTTGGCGGCATCGTCTCCTCGAGCAGCGCGTCGTAGACCGACAGCAGCTGACCGAGCGAGTGTCGCGGCGGGGTCATCGCCGGCATCGCGACGCGGTTCTCCATCGACGCGGGCCGGCGCGTGCCGACCGGCATGCGCACCTCGCTGCCCTTTCTATAGAGCTGCCATTCCTTTTCGAGGATCTCGAAACCGTCCGCCAGCGGTCCCAGCGTCTCGGACGGCCCCAGCATCAGCACGCCCCTCTGGTTCAGGGCGAAGTGGAAATGCGACAGCACGCGCTGCTGGGCAGCCGGCTGCAGATAGATGAGCAGGTTTCTGCAGGTGATCAAATCGAGCCGTGTGAACGGGGCGTCGGTGATCACGTTGTGCTGCGCGAAGACGATCATCTGCCGCAGCTCCGGGACGACCTGGTAGCTGCTGCCGACCTGTGCGAAGTATCGCGACAGCCGCTCCGGCGATACGTTTGAAACCGCATCCTCGCCGTAGGCCGCGAGTGCCGCCTGCTCGAGCGACCCGCGGTGGACGTCGGTGGCGAATATCTTGACTGCGCGGTCGCCGTGGGTCGCCATGAGGTCGTGCAGCACGATGGCGATGGAGTAGGCTTCCTCCCCTGTCGCGCAGCCCGCGACCCACAGACGCAGCGGCGTGGTGCGCGGCTCGCGCGCCAGCAGCTCGGGCAGAATCCGTTTCTCGAGCAGATCGAACGCATCCGGATCGCGGAAGAACCGCGTCACGCCGATGAGCAGGTCGCGATACAGCGCATCGAGCTCGTCGCGCTCGGAGCGCAGGCGCGCCAGGTATTCGTCGATGTTCGGCGACTGGGCGAGGGCGAGGCGACGTTCGATCCGCCGCGTCACGGTACTCGGCTTGTAATGATTGAAGTCGATGCCGTATTCGGTTTCGAGCAGGCGGTATACCGCCTCGAGTCCGCGTGGTTCGCGCCCGGCTTCCGGTTTCGGCGCGGGTGCTGCCGAACCGCGTCTGGCGCGCTCGAACAGCACGTTCGGCATGTCCTCGGGCGGCATCGTCTCGTCGACCACGCCGGTCTCGATCGCGGCTTTCGGCATGCCGTCAAACTGCGCGCTCTCGAGATCCTGGGCGAGCACGAGGCCGCCCGCGTCATGAACGTGGCAGATGCCTCGTGAGCCGTCGCTGCCGCCGCCCGACAGGACGATCGCCACCGCTCGATCGCCGCAGTCCTGCGCCAGCGATCGGAAGAACATGTCGATCGGCAGGGTGAGCTCCTGCTGGCGATTGCGCTCGCTCAACAGCAGGCGGCCGCCGGAAATGATCATCTCCTTCTTCGCAGGGATCAGATAGACGTGATCGGGTTCGACCGGCATGCCGTCTTCCACCAGGTGGATGGGCAGCGTCGTGTGGCGCGACAACAGTTCATCCATCAGACTGCGGAAGTCCGGCGACAGATGCTGGACGATCACGAACGCCATGCCGGTGCGTTCGGGCAGGTTGTCGAAGAAGCGCACCAGTGGATCGAGACCGCCGGCCGACGCGCCGATGCCGACGACGAACGGCGGCGGCGTCGCCGGATCGGCGCTGCCCTTTATCCCTTGCAGGCGGGAGTCGTGGTCATCTGACATCGCAAAGGTTCCATCAAAAAAGTCCACCACCGCACGTTCGAAGCGACGAATGGCAAATGATGTGCCGTCTCACCGAGCGGCCGGCCGCGACGGCACAAGTTATTGAAAGACGGACGCATAGGTTTCGTTCTGCCGTTCTGCGGTCGGTCGACCGCCGCCACGAGTGGGTAGGCGGCGTCGTCTCTCGTTACAGAGAACGGAACAGGAGGTCGCAATCGCCGACACCTGGTGTTACCGCCCGTTTTCCTTTAATCTCGCGCGCCTGTGCAGGCCGTTGGAGGGGGGTCTCGGGTCACCGGCGGAAAACCGGTCACCGCCGTTGCGCGTGTCGTGGGGCCGTGCCTCCTCGGCGGCGCGATTGCGCTGGCCCCGGTACCTGACGGCCTGGCGGCGGCGGCCTGGTACTACTTCGCGCTGTTCGTCACCGTCATCACGCTGATCATCACGGAGCCGATCCCGGCAGCGGCAATCGGTCTCGGCGGCGTCACAGCCGCCGCACTGCTCGGGCTCGTCCGCGACACGCCGGCGGCCTCAGCGCAATGGGCGCTCAGCGGCTTCGGCAACACCATCGTCTGGCTGATCTTCGCCGCGTTCATGTTCACCGTCGGCTACGCGCAGACGGGACTCGGACGCCGCGTGGCACTCCATTTGGTTCGGCTGCTCGGACACCGGACGCTTGGACTTGGCTACGCCGTCGCGCTGGCCGATCTGGTGTTCGCGCCGTTCACGCCGTCCGCAACGGCGCGCAGCGCGGGAACGATCTATCCCGTCGTCAGTCATATCCCGCAGCTGTACGGATCGCGGCCGCATGACGGTACGGCGCGGCTGATGGGCGCGTACCTCCTCTACACCGCGCTGGCGGTGAGCTTCGTCACCAGCAGCATGTTCATCACCGCGCTGGCGCCGAACGCGCTCGCGATCACCATCATCGAGAAGACCGCCGGTGTTCGCATCTCGTGGCTGCAGTGGTTCCTCGGCTTCGCGCCCGTCGGCTTCGCGCTGCTGGCGCTGACGCCGCTGGTGCTCTACGTGATATATCCGCCGTCGATCCGTTCGGCGCCGGAGGTCCCCCGTTGGGCCGCCGGCGAGCTGCGCGCCATGGGGCCGATGTCGCGGCGCGAACTGATTCTGTTCGTGTTGATCGGGTCAGCGCTGGCGCTGTGGATTGGCGCAACGGATTACATCGATCCTGCGTTGACCGCCGTGCTGATCGTCCTGCTGATGGTCTTTTCCGGCGTGGTGTCCTGGGACGACGTGATCGGTCAGAAGCAGGCGTGGAACGTGCTGATCTGGTTCGGCACGCTGGTCACGCTCGCCGGCGGCCTCGCGGAGACCGGATTCGTCGGCTGGCTTGCCAAGGCAACCGCGCCGACGTTCACCGGCATGGCCATCGGTCTTGCCATCGTCGCCATCGTTGGAACGTTCTACGTGCTCCACTACTTCTTTGCCAGCATCACCGCACACACGGCCACGCTGCTGCCCGTATTTCTCGGCGTCGCGATTACGATCACCGCCATCTCGCCGACGCGCTGGTCGCTGCTGCTCGGCTACTCGCTGGGACTGACCGGTGTCCTGACGTTCTACGCGTCCGGCCAGAGCGTCATCTACTACGCCAGCGGATACATCAGCCGCCGCGACTTCTGGGTGCTTGGTCTCGTCATGGGCGTCATGTTCATCGGGGTGTACCTGCTTTTGATCACGCCATGGCTCGAGCTTCTGAACTACTGACGCCTCCGCCCGCCGACGCCGGGCGCCTGCAGGCCCTCGACATCATTCGCGGCGCCGCGGTGCTCGGCATCCTCCTCGTGAACATGCAGCTGTTCGCGATGCCGAACGCGGCCACTGCCAACCCGTACGCGCTTGGCCAGCCGTCGTTCAGCGACCTCGCTGTGTGGTCCGCCATCGAGGTGCTCGCGGAGAGCAAGTTCATCACGATCTTTTCCATGCTGTTCGGCGCCGGCGTTGTGCTGATGACGAGCCGTGTCGAGCAACGCGGGTTGCGTCCCGCGCGCCTGCACTACCGTCGAATGTTCTGGCTGCTCGTCTTCGGCCTCGTTCACGCGTACCTGCTGTGGCACGGCGACATCCTGGTCGCCTATGCCATCTGCGGAATGCTCGTGTACCCCGCTCGTCGTCTGTCGGCGCGGACGCTCGCGGTTGTCGGCGTTCTGCTGATGAGCGTGGCGATGGCAAGCGCGCTGACAGCCGGATTCAGCTGGCCGTACTTTCCCGACGAGTTGAAGGCGGAGTGGCAAAGCTACTGGCAGCCGTCGCCTGGCGATGTTGCCGACGAGACGGCTGCGTTCAAGGGCGGCTGGCTGGCGCAGCAATCCTGGCGCGCGAGCTACTCCGCGGAGTTCCACCTGCAGGACTTCATCGCTTGGGATCTCTGGCGCCTGTCCGGGTTGATGCTGCTCGGCATGGCGCTTCTCAAGTGGGCAGTCCTGACTGGCGGGAAGACGCGGCGCCAATACGCCGTCCTGACCGCGATGGGGCTCGCCACCGGGCTGCCGCTCGCGGCACTGGGACTCTCACGGTTACATGCGGCAGGCTGGCGGCTGCCCGAGGCTGTCTTCTTTGCGCCGCAGTGGAATTACTGGGGCAGCCTTCTGGCAGCGCTCGGTTACATCGGGTTGCTGATGACGATCTGGCAGGCCGGCGTTGCGCGCGGACTGACATCGCGGCTCGCCGCAGTCGGCCGAACCGCGTTCAGCTGCTACATCCTCGAGACGCTCATCGGCACGGCCATCTTCTACGGCCATGGCCTGGGACTGTTCGGAAGCGTCGATCGGCTGCAGCAGCTGATCCTCACCGTTGCGGTGTGGTTCGTGCTGCTGCTGCTGGCGCCGCTCTGGCTGCGGCGGTTCAATTACGGTCCGCTCGAGTGGCTCTGGCGAACGCTCACCTATGGACGCGTCGCGTCGATCAGGCGTGATGATCGGCGCGAGGCCACGACCTGAGCAGATTGCGCAGGGCGCCGCTTAGCGGTGCCACGTCCGCTATCGCCCTTTGTACTCCGCGTCGGTGACCGGCTTCTGCCATTCGAGCTTGCCCGCGTAGACGCTGAATTGCAGTGCGGCCTGGTCCGGCGCGGCGCCGTGCCAGTGCGGCACGTTCGCCTTCGTCAGCACGGGCTGTCCCATCGGCAGCTCCTTGACCGCGTCGCCCTGTTCCTGCCAGCGCCCGCGTCCTTCCTCGATCAGCAGAATCTGCGGCGCGGTGTGGACGTGCCAGTTCGTGCGGGCGCCCGCCTCGAAGCGGATCCGCGACATGTTCGTCCCCTCAGTAGGCTGAATGGCCACGGTGCCGGTGAAATTCGCCGCGAAGTTCCCGCGCCCGCCGGCGGCGGCGCCCCCGCCCTGGCCGCGCTGTGCGTCCTGCTGCGCCGCCCCCGCGGCGGCGGCGACGAAGAGAAGAGCCGCGGCGAGTGACAGCCTGCCACGGACCGACCATGGACGTGTTGCCACGACGACCTCCTTTACGCGGTTAGTCTACGGCTAAACGTGTTTCGGCCGCGCGCGATGAATACAAGGTCACCAAACTCGTGCGCCAGATATCCGCGCGCCTCCGCCTGAGCGGTCATCTCCTGCAGCGTCGGGTCATCCTGAAACGCCCGCAGTAGCTCGTAATGGCTGCTTCCGGCTTCGTGTAGCCCCGAGACGATGGCGTGCACGACGCGCAGGTGTGACAGGGAAGTGATTCGCTGCGTGGCGACTCCGTGTCCCGGCAGCACCCACCCCGGCAGGCGGGCGGCGTGCTCGAGCGCCCGCACGACCGTCGTTCCCACAGCCACGATCCGGCCTCCTCGCCTCAACGTCCGACGGACGAGCACCGCGGTCGAGCGCGGGATGTAATACGGCTCGTCGAACGGGAGCAGCCGGTCGAGTTCCGCATCACCCGTCGAAGAGATCCCGGCGGCGTGCGTAAGGGTGGCGAACCGGACGCCGCGCGATCGCAGCGCCCGTAACATGGCCCAGTCGAGTACGAATCCCGCCGATGGCGGCTCGAACGCGACCGGCCGGCCCGCGATGCTCGTCCACGTGTCCCAGATTGCCAGCGTCGCAGGCACGTAGGCGTACTGGATGGGGCGGCCGTGCCGTGCGATGCCTTCCCAGACGACAGCCGGCGGATGGTTGAACGCCAGTTCGATAAGCCGGCCGTGACTCAGCATCCGGACCACCGCCGCGCGCAGCGGACCTAACGCCAGCTCGTCCCCCGGTTGAAGCCGCGGCGGATCGGGGCGCTTTTCCGTCGGGGTTCGAAAGTCGCCGGCGCCAAACAGCACTGCGGTGAATCGCGTGACGTCGTGCGCGGCGAGCGAATGCCCGCCGGCCAGACGAACTTCCACCGGCCGGTCCGTGCGCAGGTGAGTGCCCTGCAGGCTGGCGGGCAGCGTGGCCGCGTCGTTGGCGACGAGCAGATCGCCGCCCTCCAGCAGCGAGGGGAGATCCGCGGCACGGTGATGGGAAACGTGGCCGTTTTCGTCGATGGCCAGCAGCCGCGCCCTCCTCGCGCCCTGCCGCGGAGCGGAAGCAGCATTCATTGGGCAACCTCGTGGAGTCCGGCATCAGCCGGATTCGCCGGCGCCGCAATCTGATCGGCGATTTCCCGCGCAGCGGTCTCCGGCTGCTTCAGCGTCAAGCGATCGGCGTCCGGCACGGCCAGCGCGTGCAGCGGCGTGTCCATGTCGCCCGGATCGATCGCGACCACGCGAATACCCTCATTGGTCAGCTCCGCGTCCCAGATACGGCTGAGATGGTGGAGTGCCGCCTTGCTCGCGCCGTACGCGCCCCAGTTCTCGTACGGAGTCACCGCGGCGTCGCTCGAGATGTTGACGACGACCGGGCGGCCGCCGCTGCGCGCGGACGCCGCGAGCGAGCCGAGCAGCGCCTTCGTCAGGCGAAACGGCCCGACGAGATTGGTGGCGAGCGCGAGTTCGAGATCTTCGCAGTCGGTATCGGCCAGCGGCCGCAGCGGCACCGGCCCGAGAGACGAGGCGTTGTTGATGAGGACGTCGAGGCCGTCGAGCGCGCCGAGAATCTGAATCGCGATCGGATGAACGTCCTCCTTGCGCGAGACGTCGCCCGTGATGCCGTGGGCCGTGGGGAAGTCGAGCATGGTGCGTTCGACGTCGGGGCGGTGGCGCGCGACGAACGCCACGCGGGCGCCGCGGTCGAGCAGTTCGCGGACCAGGCTCCGCCCGAGTCCGGACGTGCCTCCGGTGACGGCAACTCGCAGGCGGATGAAGCTGGGGTCGGTCATGACAGTTCCTTCGTAGTGTCCGCCTTCAGGCGGGCTTGGTTGACGGTCCCCAGCCTACAAGTTAAAGTGAACTTTAAGTCAAGCGGTATTTTGGACGACACATGAGCGACATCCTGACCATCGCCGAAGTGGCCCGCCGCAGCGGCGTTGCCGCGTCCGCGCTGCGGTTTTACGAACAGCAGGGCCTGATCACGGCGGAACGTACCGGCGCCGGCCATCGCCGGTTTCCTCGCGCCGTGCTGCGCCGGATCGCCTTCATCGTGTTCGCTCAGCGAATCGGTCTGTCGCTCGAGGAAATCAGCACCGAGTTGGCACGGCTGCCGCCGAACCGCGTCCCCGAGCGGGCCGACTGGGCGCGACTGTCGTCCCGATGGAACGCGCGGGTGGACGAGCGGATTGCCGAGCTGCAGCGCCTGAAGGAAGGCCTTACAGGCTGCATCGGGTGCGGCTGTCTCTCGCTGCAGACGTGCCGGCTGGCGAATCCGCAGGATCGCGCGGCGCGCGGCGGTCCCGGCCCGCGCTACTGGATCGGCGACGCCCGGCGCGCCCGGTAGACCGACGAGCTGAAGACCTCGACGACGCATGCGCGTAGAATGCCCCGGCAGATATCCAACGGAGGCGCGGCATGCGTTACGTGATTCTTGCCGTTGCCACTCTGGCAGGCGCCAGCCTTTTCGCCCAGGCGCCGCCCAGGTTCGAGGTGGCATCCGTCACGCCCAGCGCGCCCGACGCTCAGGGCATGCTGATTTCGGGTCCGACTCCGTCGCAGTTCACAATTCGTAACGCGCCCCTCATCAGCATCGTCACCTACGCGTACGGCAGGCCCGATTACCAGATCGCGGGCGGTCCTGACTGGATCCGTTCGGAACGGTTCGACATTGCGGCGAAGTACCCGAGCGGTTACTCGCCGGCGCAGGTGGCTCCGATGCTGCGCGCGCTCCTGGAAGATCGATTCAGACTCAAGACCCACATTGAAACGCGGGAGGCGCCGATCTACGCGCTCGTGACCGCGCGGAGCGATAAACGGTTTGGTCCGCAGTTGCGGCGCACCGAAGTCGATTGCGTCGCGTACCGAAAGGAGCTTGCCAAAAAGGATGCGGTACCTACCAATCGTCCGGGGGACACATGTGTGGCGGCGACATACGGAGAAGGTCGCGACCGCGCCGTCTGGGCGAGCGGCAGGACGATGGCGCAGTTCGCGGGCATGCTCGAGTCGTCCGCCGGCCGTGATGTTGTGGACCGTACGGGTCTGGCCGGGGAGTTCGAAATCCGGCTGCGGTGGCGACCAGACGCAGGCATGACTCAGGGACAAAATCCTGGCACGGCGGACGACTCTGCCGTGTCCCTGTTCACCGCCGTACAGGAGCAGCTCGGGCTGCGGCTGGAATCGGCGCGGGGGCCCGTGGAGTTCCTCGTCATCGATTCAGTGGAGCGGCTGACGCCGGACTAGTGCACGGTTGTAGACTGTGACCTCGAAAATGGCAGGACAACCCTCCCGCGAGCTGGCGACGGTTCTCGCCGCGACGCGATTTGCCGACCTGGACGCCGTGGCCGTCGAGCACACGGAACGCGCGGTGCTCGATTGGCTGGGATCGGCATTGGCAGGCTCGACAGAAGTTCCCGCGGCGATCGCACACACCGTGGCGCGCGGGTTCGGCGACTCGTCGGAGGCGACGATGTTCGCCGGCGGCCGCGCGTCGGCGGCGGCCGCGGCCTTCGCGAACGGCGTCGCGGCGCACATCCTAGAACTGGATGACATTCACAAGACCTCCACCGTGCACGGCGGGGCGCCGATCATCTCGGCTGCGCTGGCGGTGGCGGAACGCGAGCGTGCGACCGGCGAGCGGTTTCTCACAGGCGTCGCTGTCGGCTACGAGGCGGCGTTCCGGATCGGCGAGGCTGTCAATCCGAGCCACTATCGCTTCTGGCATCCCACCGGCACGGTCGCGACCTTCGGCGCCGCGGCAGCCGCAGGTTCGATCATTGGACTGACCAGCGAGCAGATGCTTCACGCGCTCGGCAGCGCCGGCACGCAGGCCGCCGGCCTGTGGGAGTTCAACGCCGACGGCGCGATGAGCAAGCATCTGCATCCCGGCAAGGCGGCGATGAACGGGGTGATCGCGGCGGACCTCGCGCGCGCCGGCTTCACCGGCGCCAGCCGCATTCTTGGCGGCGAGCGCGGCTTCTTCCGCGCCATGTGCGACGTCGCAGACTCGTCTCGGATCACCGCGGGACTCCCGGTGATCGGCAAGATCCGGGAGAACGGCTACAAGCTGCACGCCTGCTGCGGCCATACGCACAGCGCCATCGATCTGGCGATTGCGCTGCGCGCGCGCGCAGGGGTCTCGGACCACGATGCCGCCGCCGTCGAGTCGATCGAGGTCGAGACCTACCGGCCTGGCTACGAGATCGTCAGGGAGTCACGGCCGCGCACGCCGTATCAGGCGAAGTTCAGCCTCGCGTATTGCGTCGCCGTTGCGCTGCTGGAAGGGAGAGCCGGACTCGAGCAGTTCTCCGGCGATCGCTTCGGTGCGTCAGGCGTTGAACCGCCCGGGCTGGCGTCGCTCGTGGCGCGCACCCGCGTGCGCGTCGCCGCCGACCTCACCAGGAAATATCCGGCGGCGTGGCCCGCGCGCGTGACCCTCACGCTTCGCGACGGTGCACGGCTCCAGGATGCCAGCGATTACCCGCGCGGGACGCCGGAGAACCCGATCGATCGGCGAGCGCTCGAAGCGAAGTTCAGCGCGCTCGTCGGCGACCGCTTCGGTGCCGAGTTCGCCGCCAGATCGCTGGCGGCAACGTCGCGCCTCGCCTCCCGGTCCAACCTCTCCGAGACGTTCGGTGCTCTCGTCAGCGTGTCCCGCCCGGAAGTTGCCGTCTGAGCCGCTCGCTCGAGGAGCGCAGATGACGCGTTACGGAAATGGCTCGCTGTTCGGTTCGGCCTGGACGCCGAAGGTGTTGAGCACCATCGAGACCATCCGGTAGCCGCCGGTCGTAATCAGCACGTCGAGCAGCTGACGCTCGTCGAACTGAGCGTCGAGCGCCGTCCACGTCGCATCCGAAATCACGTCCTCGTCAAACAATTCGTCGGCTGCCCGGACGATGGCGGTGTCAGCGGGACTCCAGCCCTCGTACCCGGAGCGCGCCAGCATCCGGATCTCATCGTTGGTCAGGCCGGCGCGGCGGCCGGCCGGCGCGTGGGCTGCCCATTCGTACGCCGACTGACACCGCCAGCCGATGCGCAGGATCAGCATCTCCCGCACGCGCGGCGACAGCGTCGACTTCGTGCGGATGTACTCGGACAGGATCTGCCGCGGCACATACAGCTTCGGATGCCGTGCGAACGTTCGATACACGCCGGCGATATCACGCCCGGAGCCCGACGGATCGAGCATCGCGCGAATCTCCGGCGTGGCCTGTGCGAGCACCACCGGTTCGATGCGCGGCCTTGCAAGCCATACGTCCGGATTGCGATTCGAAGCGCGCAGCGGGGTCGCTCGCCCAGCCACCTTCCATCCCGGCTCGAGATCGACACGGGAGCTGTTGACCACTTCCGCGATCATCGTCATCTCGGCAACGGTGAACGCAGCGTCCACCAGTTCGTGTACGCCATATCTCGAACCCAGCGCGGACCACACGGGGTCGGGAATGAATGAGAACTGATGCAGTTCATCAGCGGCGCGAAGGAGAGTTGTCTCGAAGGGATCGAGCGACCCTCCGGGCCGGCCGCCGATGAATGCGATTTGCGCTTCAGACAGTCCGGCGGCAAGGGCGCGGCGCTGATGCTTCGCCCACAGGTAATCCGATCGCGTCCGCCACGCCGTTCGCAGGATCAACAGCTCACGGTGACGCGGCGTCAACGTCGATTCGGCCAGGATGTAGTTGGCAAACGGCAGGACGCCCTTGATCAACTCCGGATGCGTCAGCAGCGTGCGGAAGTCAGCGCCGGCTCCGAAGGCACCGGCGTGCGCCTTCTCAAGCGCGTGCTGCTCCTCGGTCAGCGTGGAAGCCGCAGCCGGGCGGATGCGAGGTTCAGCCGCGACGACCGCAGCGAGGGCTGCCGCAACTGCGCACGCGAGAGCAGGGCCGCGCATAGAATCTGACCTGCGGATATTACTCCTATGGTCCGGGCGCATCTGCGGCGATTCCGCGTCCTTGCGGCGATGGGCGCCTGGGTCCTCGGAACCGGGATCTGGCTCTCGGCTCAGCAGCCGGCCGCGGCGCGCCCGCACGCCATCGTCGCTGAGCTCGACGGCATCATTCATCCGGTCGCGGCAGAGTTTTTCAGCGACGTGATCCTCGAGGCGGACACGTCCGGCGCCGACGTCGTCGTCCTGGTGCTCCGAACGCCTGGAGGCCTGCTCGAGTCCACCAGGACGATCGTGTCGCGCATGATTACGTCGCGGGCGCCGGTCGTCGTCTTCGTTGCCCCCGCCGGTGCCCGCGCCGCGTCGGCCGGTTTTATCCTCGCGATTGCCGCGGACGTCGCCGCAATGGCGCCGGGTACACATATCGGTGCGGCGCATCCCGTCTCGGGCGGCGGGGAGCCAATGGACGAAACCACCGCGTCGAAGGCGGCGTCCGATACGGCCGCGTACGCGCGCTCCCTGGCGGAGGCGCGCCACCGCAACGTGCCGCTCAGTGAGGAGGCCGTTCTCAAGAGCCGCGCGTTCACCGATCGCGAGGCGCTGGCCGCGATGCCGCCGCTCGTCGACGTTGTCGCCGCCGACGTCGACGAACTGCTGCGCGTGCTGGACGGACGGACGATCCGGCGTTTCGACGGCCGGGAGGCGCGTCTGCGGACGGCGAATGCGGTCGTTGAACGGCGCGAAATGACCTGGCGTCAGAGATTCCTGAGCGCGATCGCGCATCCGCAGGTGGCCTATCTGCTGATGACGCTGGGGATCCTTGGTTTGACCGTGGAGATCTGGAATCCAGGATTGATCTTCCCCGGCGTCGCCGGCGGCCTGTCGCTGCTGCTGGCGTTCTTCGCTTTCCAGATCGTGCCGATCGATGTGACCGGTCTGCTGCTGATTGTGTTCGGGCTGGCGTTGCTGGTCATCGAGCTGAAGGTGCCGAGCTTCGGCGTGCTGGGGATCGGCGGCATCGTCGCGCTCGTGATCGGATCGATCATGGCCACCAGCACGGTGCCAGGCGTGCGAATACACCTTGGCGCGATCATCCCGGCGGCACTGCTGCTCGCGGCGGCAGTACTGGGTCTGGGTCGTCTCGCGCTGCAGGCGCAGCGTCGTCCAGCGCAGACGGGTGTCGAAGCGATGATCGGCGAGATGGGGCGGACGCGTACGCCGCTCGCTCCCGACACCCCCGGCCAGATCGACGCACGCGGCGAGATCTGGCGGGCGGTGAGCCGCCAGCCGCTGCCGGCAGGGGCGCCCGTGCGCATCGCGGGCATCGAGGGCCTGACGCTCCTGGTCGAACCGGCCAACGGGCTCGATCGCGACTGAGCCGTCGGCCGGTGAACGTTTCTTCTACCGCGCTGCGCGCGGTGGACCGTTCCGCGTGAGAAGGAGACCATAGATGGAAGATGTGACAATCTCCCCGACGTTTGTCATCGGTGTCTTCCTCGTTCTGTACCTGATCAGCTCCATTCAGATCCTGGCCGAGTACGAGCGCGGCGTCATTTTCCGGCTCGGCAAGCTCCTGCCCCAGCCGAAGGGGCCGGGAGTCGTCCTGGTCTTCCGTCCGATCGACCGTATGGTGCGCATCAGCCTGCGCACGGTCGTGCTCGACGTCCCGCCGCAGGACATCATCAGTCGCGACAACGTCTCGGTGAAGGTGAACGCGGTGGTGTATTTCCGCGTCGTCGATCCACGCCGGGCGGTCGTCGAGGTCGAGAACTACAACTACGCGACCTCGCAGCTTGCGCAGACGACGCTCCGGAGCGTGCTGGGGCAGGCGGAGCTGGACGACCTGCTCGCCGAGCGCGATCGTCTGAACAGCCAGCTGCAGCAGATCCTCGATCACCAGACCGATCCCTGGGGGATCAAAGTCTCGGCGGTGGAGGTGAAGCACGTCGATCTGCCGCAGGACATGCAACGCGCCATGGCGCGTCAGGCCGAAGCCGAGCGTGAGAAGCGCGCGAAAATCATTCACGCGGAAGGTGAGCTCATTGCGTCCGAAAAGCTCGCGCAGGCGGCGGCGGTGCTCGATCGGCAGCCGTCGGCGATCACCCTGCGCTACCTGCAGACGCTCACCGAGATCGGATCCGAACAGAATTCGACGATCGTTTTTCCGCTGCCGATCGAGCTGCTGCGTGTCCTCGGGAAGGCGGGGTGAGACACGCGGCCGGTTCGCTGCGGCCCCCGGTGCCGCGTCCCGATAGAATCTGACGCCGTGGCCGACATCAACCCGAGGTTCGAGCAGTTCGCCGACTACCGGCGCGCCGTGCGTGAGCTGTGCGCGCAGTTCGGCAGCGAGTACTGGCAGTCCGTGGATGAACGCGCCGAGTATCCCGAAGCGTTCGTCAAAGCGCTGACCGACGCCGGGTGGCTCGCCGCGCTGATTCCCGAGGATTATGGCGGCGGCGGTCTGACCGTCACCGAGGCGTCGGTCATCCTCGAGGAAATCAATCGCTCCGGCGCGAACTCCGGCGCCTGCCACGCGCAGATGTACATCATGGCCACGCTGCTGCGTCACGGATCGGACGACCAGAAGCGCCGCTACCTGCCCGAGATTGCCGCCGGACGGCTGCGGCTCCAGTCGTTCGCCGTCACCGAGCCGACGACCGGCACCGACACCACGAAAACGCGCACGACGGCGGTCCGCCGCGGCGACCGCTACGTGGTCAACGGTCAGAAGGTGTGGACGTCGCGGATGCAGCACTCCGATCTGATGCTGCTGCTCGCGCGGACGACGGCGTTGACGGAGGTGAAGAAGAAGACCGAGGGGCTGTCGATCTTTCTCGTCGATCTCCGTGGCGCGACGGAGAAGGGCATGACCGTCCGCCCGATCCGCAACATGGTCAACCACGAGACCAACGAGGTGTTCTTCGAGGACTTCGAGGTGCCGGCGGAGAACCTGATCGGCGATGACGGCAAAGGGTTCCGTTACATTCTCGACGGCATGAACGCCGAGCGCATCCTGATTGCCGCGGAGTGCATCGGCGACGGGTACTGGTTCATCGAGCGCGCGCGCGCCTACGCGAACGAACGCGTGGTGTTCGATCGGCCGATCGGGCAGAACCAGGGGATTCAGTTTCCAATCGCCCGCGCCTACGCCAACGTGCGCGCCGCCGATCTGATGCGCTACGAAGCGGCGCGGCTGTTCGACGAGGGCCGCCCGGCCGGCGCGGAAGCGAACCTGGCCAAGCTGCTGGCCGCAGACGCGTCGTGGGAAGCGGCGAACGTCTGTCTGCAGACGTTCGGTGGTTTCGGATTTGCCGCCGATTACGACGTGGAACGGAAGTTCCGCGAGACGCGCCTGTACCAGGTCGCACCAATCTCGACGAATCTGATCCTGTCGTACATTGGCGAGCACGTGCTGGGGATGCCACGGTCGTTCTGACTCGTGAAATGCAAAATGCAAAATTCAAAATGCAAAATGCACACTGAAACACGGGCCCACGCTGTAGTGTGCATCTTGCATTTTGCATCTTGAATTACTGAGATCCAGCAATGGCAGCCCCTGGACGGCTCATGCGCTCGATGCTGTTCGTACCCGCGTCGCGGCCGGCGATGATCGCCAAGGCCGCGGCAAGCGCGGCCGACGCCGTCTGCCTCGATCTCGAGGACTCGGTGCTGCCGGACGAGAAAGTCCCCAGCCGTGCGAACGTGGTGCGCGCGCTGCGCGAGCTCGACTTCGGCCCGCGCGTGCGCATGGTGCGGATCAACAGCCTCGACAGCGAGTACGCCGACCGCGACCTGATGGACGTCCTGGAAAACGCTGCCGATCTCGTCGACGTCGTCATGATTCCCAAGGTCGGGTCGGCCGCGGACGTCGCGTTCGTGGACGACGTGCTCGCCCGGATCGAGGACGCGCGCGGTCTGACGCAGCGCATTGGCGTCGAAGCGCAGATCGAGAGCGCCGCCGGATTTCTCTACGTTCGTGAAATCGCCAGCGCCTCGTCGCGGCTCGAGGGACTGGTTTTCGGGCCCGGCGATTTCGCGGCGTCGATGCAGATGCCGGCGACGGCCATCGGCGAGCTCGACGCGCACGACGCGGCGTATCCGGGCCACCGCTACCACGCCGTTATGCTGACCATCGTCGCTGCGGCGCGCGCGAACGGCCTGCGCTGCATGGACGGGCCATATGCGGGGTACACCGATACTGCCGGTCTGGTTCGCGCGTGTCAGATTGCCGTGGCGCTGGGCTTCGACGGCAAGCAGTGCATCCATCCAGGGCAGCTGGCGACCGTCAACGCGGCGTTCTCGCCAACGGAGGAGGAGGTTGCCCGCGCGTCGGCCCTGGTGACGGCGTACGAGTCGGCGATTGCTGAAGGCCGTGGCGCCGCCTCGTACCAGGGGCGGATGATCGACGCCGCAAGCCTGCGAATGGCGCAGGTCATCCTGCGCCGGCATGATCTGAGTCTTCAACGAGGTCAGTAACGAGGGGAGGATCCGTATGGCGAAGCGCCTACCGCAGCCACGACGTCTGATGGCGATCGCTCTGCTTCTTGTCTCGGTCGCCGCCGCCGCTGATCTTCTTGCCCAGTCGCAGGCGAATCCTGGACCGCTCACATTCGAGGTCACGTCGGTCAAGCCGACGCTTTCGCCAGCCGAGGCAGGACGTGAAGCGGGGCGGGCAGCGGCATCCGGCGCTCCGATGCCCTTGCCGCCAGCCATTCCTTTCGGGATTCGCACGTTTCCAGGCGGCAGGTTCACTGCCAATACGACCGTGCTGGCGCTGATTGCGAGGAGCTACGACGTCAAGGAATACCAGGTCGACGGTGGACCGAAATGGATTCGCGAAGACTACTTCGTCATCGACGCGCGAGCGGGCCGCGACGCGACGGCCGCCGAGTTCAACGAGATGGTCAAGGCGTTGCTGGCCGACCGGTTTGGATTCCGCGCGCATCCTTCGACGCGGCCCGGGAAGGTGTACAGTCTCCTGCTCGCGCGTCCCGATCGAAAGCTCGGATCGGCGCTGAAGCCGACGACGCCGGAATGTGTCGCTCAGATCGAGGAGCGGAAAAGGACGGCCGCCGCGTCGCCGCCACCCACCTCTCCTGCTCCTCCGCCGCCTCCTCCTGCTTCTCGCAATCAAGCCTCCGGACCGCCGGACATGACGCCGCGGTGCGGCACCACGAGGTCGATGATGAGTCTCGCGGGTGGCGGCGTGATGACGTTGAGCGTCAGTGGCCAGCCGATTTCGTTGCTGGTCGAGCGTCTCGCGTCCGACCTGAGTGCGACGGTCGTCGATCGGACCGGGCTTGAAGGATTGTTCGATTTCCTAATCGAGTTCGAGGCGCCGCGGTTCCCGGGGATTCCCGAATTGAATCGAGGCGGGCTCGACCCGAATGGCACCGACTCACCCAAGCCACCACTCCGTAATGCCATCGAGGGTCAGCTCGGTCTGAAGCTCGAGGCGACCGAGGGTCAGGTGCCGATCCTCGTAATCGACGCTGCGGAACGGCCTACGGTTGACTAGCAGAACGCCCATTCAGGCCGACCTAAAGGTCGGCCTCTACCGCAGGGGTCCGCCTGAAGGCGGACACTACGACCCGACGACCAACCACGAACTACCAACTAGTTTAGGATCTCTCCGTGGCGCAGAAGTGGCGGGCGGGCGTGTGTCTGCTTGGCGTGGTCTGGCTGGGTAGCCTGTGGCTGAACCGTGCACCCGTCCAGGCACAGTCCGCAGCGGCGCCCGGGGTCCGCCTGAAGGCGGACACTCCGACGGCGGACACGACGACGGCGACGCCCGCGGCTGTTGCCAGCCAGCGCGCCGTGTTCACGCAGTATTGCGTGAGCTGTCACAACGAGAAGCTGAAGAAAGCCGGCACGGTACCGATCGCCTTCGACGCCGACACGCTGTGGAACGTCGGCGGCAACGCGGCAACCTGGGAGAAGGTCGTTCTGAAGATGCGCGCAGGCGTGATGCCGCCCGCCGGCTCGCCTCGCCCCGATGCCAAAGCCCGCGCCTCGTTTCTCGGCTGGCTCGAAGGCGAGCTCGATCGCGTGGCGGCCGCCCGTCCGAATCCGGGCCGCACCGAACCGTTCCATCGTCTGAACCGCGCCGAATACCGCAACGCGATCCGCGATCTGCTGGCGCTCGACCTCGACGTCTCGTCGATGCTGCCGGCAGACGATGCCAGCTATGGGTTCGACAACATCGCGGGCGTGCTGAAGATGTCGCCGACGCTGATGGAGCAATACCTTGGCGCCGCCCAGCGCGTAAGCCGCCTGGCCGTCGGCACCCCGGCGCCGCCGGCCTCAATCGAGTATTTCCGCATCACCGTCGATCTGTCGCAGGACGTGCATCTGCCCGGCCTGCCGTTTGGCACGCGCGGTGGAACACAGGTGAACTACGTGTTCCCGGCGGACGCCGAGTACGAGATTCG
>Ga0079218_10000080_pt1 | contig 19370 bp, 19 predicted proteins | sample NCCompost_FD_77181 | JGI IMG/M metagenome (GOLD analysis project Ga0079218, IMG submission 77181) | Agricultural soil microbial communities from Utah to study Nitrogen management - NC Compost | ecosystem: Environmental > Terrestrial > Soil > Agricultural land | place: USA: Utah | collected... | reverse complement strand
TGGACGTCGCCACCGGGACGGCCGACGTGGCGCTCGAAGCCTGCGCACCGCGACGCGGCAGCGCCCGGGCGGCACGCGTGGTGGGCGTGGACTTCGCACGGGCGATGCTGGCGCTCGGCGTCGGCAAGGTGAAGGCGGCGGGGGAGTCGAGCCGGATCGTGCTGGTCCACGGCGACGCGATGCGGCTGCCGGTGGCCGGCGGGGCGGCCGACGCGGTGACGATCGCCTTCGGGATCCGCAACGTCCATACGGCCAGCGTTGCCTGCGCCGAGATGGCGCGCGTGCTCAGGACCGGCGGCCGCCTCGCCATCCTGGAGTTCGGCATTCCGCGTGTGCCGGGGCTCAGCGGTGTCTACCAGTGGTACTTCAGGGCCGTGCTGCCGCGCATCGGCCGGATGATCTCCGGCCATACCGGCGCCTATTCGTATCTGCCGGCCTCGGTCGGCACGTTCACGCCGCCGGCGGAGTTCGCGCGCATGCTCGAAGACGCGGGCTTCGACTCGGTGCGTGCCGACCCTTTGACGATCGGCATCGTCTATCTCTACACCGCGAGGCGCCGATAGAAGAGGGCGGCACCGCGGCCTGGGCGGCGGTGCTTCCGTAAGTCCTTGCAGGGACGAGTGTTATAATCCACGCGGCGGCGCCGTTTGATACATTTCGATTTCGAGGATCGCTACCAGGACGAGCTTCTGGTCGGGAGCGCCATCTCCCGGCGCGAGGGCACCTTGCTCTCGATCGGCCTGCATGCGGCCGTGGTCCTGTTCATCCTCTTCGGAGGCCGGCTGGCCTTCCTGCAGCCGAGTCCGGAGGAGCTGGAGCGGCGCCGGCAGGAAGTGCTGCAACAGCAGCTCGAGCAGGAGCGCAACCGGCAGCGCTTCGTCTTCGTCCAACCCCGGCTCGACACCCCGGCGCCCACGCCGCCACCGCGACCCGAGCTCAGCGACCTCGACCGCAGAGCCGCGGCTCCTGAAGTCTCGCCGCAACCGAACAACCCGCTGCCGCTCGCGCGCGGCAACTCCGCCGAGCGGACCGAAGCGTCCGTCGCCGAGCGGGCTCGCGGCGAGGAGACGCCGCCAACGCCGGAACCTCCAGCGCCAGAACAGCCGAAGCAGGAGGTGCGGCTGCCCGAAGCCGATCGCGGGCTGCGCCGTCCGATCGAGATGCCGAAGGCCGCGACGGGCTCGCTGGGCAAGGCGCTCCGCAACCTGCAGGAGTACGTGCAGAACCAGACCTTCAACAACCCGCAGGGTGGGACGAAGGATCCGGGACAGGCCATCCAGTTCGACACCAAGGGTGTGGACTTCGGCCCCTGGGTCCGGCGCTTCGTGCAGAAGGTGAAGAGGAACTGGTTCGTACCGGAGGCGGCGTTCAGTTTTCACGGCCGCGTCGTGCTGCAGTTCAACATCCACCGGGATGGGCACATCACGGACCTGATCGTGGCGCAGCCGTCGAACGTCGACGCCTTCAACCGCGCGGCGTTCAACGCCATCCTGGGGTCCAATCCGGTGGAGCCGCTGCCGCCGGAGTACCCGGACGACAAGGCCTTCTTCACCGTCACGTTCTATTACAACGAGTCGCCGGTCAATTAGTGTCACCGGCGGCCGGCCGCACGACCATGCCGACCCGCACGCAACAGCTCGGTCTCCTCCTTCTGCTGGCCGCGCTCGCCGCCTTCGTGGCGTGGCGCCTGGCGTGAGGCGGGGATGACGCCGCGTCCACGTGTCCTCGCGGTCCTCGGTCCCACCGCGTGCGGCAAGAGCGCGCTCGGCCTGGCGCTCGCGCAGCGGTTCGACGGCGAGATTCTCAACTGCGATTCGACGGCGGTCTACCGCGGCTTCGACATCGGCACCGACAAGGTGGCGCCGGCGGAGCAGCAGGGCATCCCGCACCATCTCATCGACATCGCCGACCCCACCGAGGTCTATACCGCCGCGCAGTATGCGCGCGACGCGGCGGCGACCATCCGCGCCGTGCACGCGCGCGGGCGTCTGCCGATCCTCGTCGGCGGCACCGGGTTCCACTATCGCGCCCTGGTTCGGGGCCTGTTTCCGGGCCCCGGCGCCGACCCGGCGCTGCGCGCCCGCCTCGATCGGCTCGCGGCGCGGCGGGGGCCCGAGCGGCTCCATCGGCTGCTGGCGCACGTCGACGCGGCATCGGGTGCGCGCATCATGGCCCGCGATCAGAAGCGCATCGTCCGGGCGCTCGAGGTGTTTTTTCTCACCGGGACGCCGCTGACGGCGCACTTCGCCGGCACGCGATCGCTCATCGACGACTGCGACGTGACCGCGATCGCGCTACGGCTGCCGCCGGAGCTCACCGCCGCGCGCGTCGCCAGGCGCGTGGACCAGCAGTTCGCGCGCGGCGTCGTGGACGAGGTGCGAGGGCTGCTGGCGCGCGGCGTGCCGCCGCACGCGCGCCCCTTCGGCGGTCTGGTCTACCGGCAGATCATGGAGATGCTGCACGGCACGCGCGACGAAGCGGCGACGCGCGCGCTCATCACGCAGGAGAACCGTCGCTACGCGCGTCGCCAGTTGATCTGGTTCCGCAAAGAGCCTACTCTTATCTGGTTCGACGGGCCGGGCGAATCGATCGACGTGCGGCGACGCGTCGAGGACGCGCTCATCGCGCGCTGGCAAGAGACGCGGCCGGTCGAGGAGAGCTCACTGGATGACGCACGTGCCTGACTCGCTTTCGTCGCGGCGACCGGTCGAACTCGACCGGCAGGCCAACAGGGTCTCGGAGAGGGCGCTCGCCGATGCGTTCGGAGAACGCGGCGCACCCCCGAGTGTTCAGGATGTGTTCCTCAACACGGCCCGGCGGGATCGGGCGTCCGTCACGGTGCACCTGATGACCGGCGTGTCGTTCGACGCGCGCATCAAGGGGTTCGACAAGTACGCGGTCGTCGTGGACGTCAGCGGCGCCGAGCATCTCGTCTTCAAACACGCGATCGCTTTCATCGAAACGGCCCGGGCCGGCGTCAACGCGTTCAGCACGCCGCATTCTTGAGGCGCCCCGCCTTCAACCGCGTCATCCTGATCGTCATCGACAGCGCCGGCATCGGCGAGCTGCCCGATGCGGGGGTGTACGGCGACGAAGGCAGCAACACTCTCGGCAACATCGCGGCGCAGGTCGGCCTCGCCGTCCCCTACCTTCGCTCCCTCGGCCTCGGCCGCCTCGTACGGCTCGACGCACGGAGCGCGGGCGGCGAGCCGCCGCCGCGCGCCGCCTATGGCCGCATGGCGGAGGCATCGCCGGGCAAGGATTCGGTGACCGGCCACTGGGAAATGGCGGGAGTGGTCCTGGACCGTGCGTTTCCCACGTTTCCGCAGGGGTTTTCGCCTGATGTCATCGGCGAGTTCGAGCGCCGGATCGGCCGCGGCACCCTGGGCAACGTCGTCGCGTCCGGCACCGAGATCATCGAACGCCTCGGCGACGAGCACGTGCGGACGGGCAAGCCGATCGTGTACACCTCGGCCGACAGCGTTTTCCAGGTGGCGGCACACGAGGACGTCATCCCGATTGCCGAGCAGTACCGCATGTGCGAGGCCGCCTTCGACCTGGTGGGCCGCGGCCTGGGCGTCGGGCGGGTGATCGCGCGTCCGTTCATCGGCGCGACCGGAGCGTACCGGCGGACCGCCAACCGGCACGACTACGCGCTGGAGCCTGCGGGCGTGACGCTCCTCGACGCGCTCAGCACCGCGGGGCAGACGGTCGTGACCATCGGTAAGGTCCGCGACCTCTTCGCCGGCCGCGGCATCACGCGGGCACTGCCGGCCGTGAGCGACACCGACGGCATGGCCACGTTGAAGCGGGCGCTCGAGGACGTCGCCGGCGGTCTCGTGTTCGTGAACCTCGTGGACAGCGATACGCAGTTCGGACACCGCAACGACGTGGCCGGCTACGCGGCCAATCTCGAACGCATCGACGCCGGCCTCGCGGATGTCGCCGGCGGGTTGCGGCCGGGCGATCTCTTCGTCGTAACGGCCGATCACGGCAACGATCCGACGACGCCGAGCACGGACCACTCGCGCGAGCACGTGCCGCTCCTCGTCACCGGCCCCCGCGTTCCGGCCGGCCGGGACCTCGGCACGCGCTCCACCTTCGCGGATCTGGGGCAGACGATCGCCGAGAACTTCGGCGTCGGGCCGCTGGCGCACGGCACCAGCTTTCTCGCCGACCTGGCGGATGAGAACGGAGGCGCCTAGTGCCTGACGCGTCCAGCATCCGGGCCACGCTCGAGCAGCTCGAGCTCGACACGCTGGCCCCCGCAGCCGCCAAGAGCACGCGCTCGCGCGGCCGCCTGCGTCCCGAGGCCGAAGACGACGTGCGGCCTGCATTCCAGCGCGATCGCGATCGAGTCATCCACAGCAAGGCCTTCCGCCGCCTGAAGCACAAGACGCAAGTGTTCTTCGCGCCGGCGGGCGACCACTACCGCACGCGCCTGACGCATTCGCTCGAGGTGTCGCAGATCGCCCGCACCATCGCCAAGGTGCTGCGGCTGCACGAGGAGCTCACCGAAGCCATCGCGCTCGGCCACGATCTCGGGCACACGCCGTTCGGGCACGCCGGCGAGCAGGTGCTCGACACGCTGGTGCCCGGCGGGTTCCGGCATTACGAGCAGAGCCTCCGCATCGTGGACGTGCTGGAGAACGACGGACGCGGGCTCAATCTCAGCTGGGAAGTGCGGGACGGCATCGGCCGTCATTCCAAGGGCAAGAACGGATCGCCGGTCGGGCTCGACCCCTCGAAACGTGCCGCCACGCTCGAAGGCCAGGTGATGCGGGTGGCCGACCTCATCGCCTACGTCAACCACGACATCGACGATGCCGTGCGCGCCGGCGTGCTCCGGGACGAGGATTTGCCGCGCGGCCCGGTGGGCGTGCTGGGCGGCTCCTCGTCGGCCCGGATCGCCCGTATGGTCAAGGACGTGGTGACGGAAACCAGCCGCGGCGAGCTCGCCGAGATCCGCATGAGCGACGAGGTGCTCGAGGCCACGCTGGCGATGCGATCGTTCCTGTTCAAGGCGGTTTACGAGAACGAGACGGCAACGGCGGAGTTCAAGAAGGCGGCCGGCATCCTGGGCGGCCTGTGGGAAAAGGTCCGGGAACGGCCGCAGGAGTTCCTCGACGCCGGGATCCTCGAGCGCGAGGGGCTCGAGACGGCCGCCAAGGATTTCGTGGCCGGCATGACCGACCGCTTTGCGGTGTCCCTGTACGAACGCCTGTTCATCCCACGACCCTGGGTCGGGCCGATGGCCGGCCCCGACGCCCGCCCGTAGGGGCGGACCCGGGCAATTGGGCACGGGCCTGGGCTATAATCGAAAGTCTGCCTTTCGCGGGATCTTCGTGAAGGGGAGCCGGTTCAGCAATGTCTCTGAAAGCGGTGCTGCTCGACCTCACCCGATACCGGCAGCCGCTGACGCACGTCACCAAGACGTTCCAGCCGGCGGATCTCGGGGGTGAGGGCGACGCGTATCAGGTGGTAGAGCCGGTCGAGCTCGAGTTCGACCTGCACAAGGACAAGGATCGATTCCGGATCGAAGGCAGGGCGCGTACGGTGCTGGAACTGGCGTGCAGCCGCTGCCTGGAGCCCTATCGTCTGCCGGTGGATGCCGCCTTCGATCTGCGGTGTCTGCCGGTATCGGAGCGGTCCTCGGGCGACGACACGGAAGTCGCGGAAGAGGACGTGGACGTCAGCTTCTACCAGGATGACCAGATCGATCTGAGCGACCTCCTGCGCGAGCAGTTCTACCTGGCGCTGCCCATGAAGCCGCTGTGTCAGGAGGAGTGCCGCGGGCTGTGCCCGCAGTGCGGAGTGAACAGGAACACGGGCACGTGCGACTGCGGGCCGGGCTGGGAAGACCCCCGGCTGGCGCCGCTCAAAGGTTTGATAAAAGGAACATCGTAGACATGCCGAATCCCAAACGCCGCCATTCGAAGACGCGCACGGCCAAGCGCCGCACCCACGACGCGCTGACCGCCACGACGACCGGCCAGTGCCCGAAGTGCAAGGAGCTCACGACGCCGCATCGCGTCTGCTGGAACTGCGGCTACTATCGCGAGCGGCAGGTCCGGGCCGGCGCGGCCGACGAGTAACAGTCGCGACGCGCGTCACCCGCATCGGTCTGACAGCTCCAGGGCCGGGACCGCGGCCGGGCACGCCGAATAATGCTTCGCATTGCCGTTGATGCCATGGGCGGTGACCATGCCCCGGCCGTCGTGGTCGAGGGGGCACTGGCTGCCGCACGCCATCTCGACGTCCGGGTGCTGCTCGTGGGCCCCGAGGCGCAGGTGACGTCCGTACTCCGTCCGCTCGCCGGCGGCTACGCGGGCGCGCTCGAGGTCGTGGACGCCGAGGAGACAGTCTCGAACGACGAGCCCGCCGCGCTCGCGCTGCGCCGCCGGCCGCGCGCCGCCATCCGCGTTGCCGCCGAACTCGTCGCCGCCGGCGACGCCGATGCGCTCGTCAGCGCCGGCCACACTGGCGCCACCGTGGTGTCGGCGCGCGCCGCCTTCGGCATGATTCCGGGCGTCGATCGCCCGGCGCTCGCGGCCATCATCCCGACGGAGACGGGCTCGGCCGTGCTCGTCGACGCCGGCGCGAACGTCGAGTGCCGCCCGTCGCATCTCGTCCAGTTCGCCATCATGGGCGAGGCCTACGCGCGGCTCGTGCTCGGCGTCGAGCGCCCGCGCGTCGGACTGCTGTCGATCGGCGAGGAACCCAACAAGGGCAACGAGCTCACGCGCGAGGCCCACCGGCTGCTCAAGAGCGCACCGGTCGGATTCATCGGCAACATCGAAGGGCGCGAGATCTACAGCGGCGCCGCCGACGTGGTGGTCTGCGACGGGTTCACGGGCAACGTGGTGCTGAAGACCACGGAGGGGCTCATCGAAACGGTCGAACGGCTGCTCCGCGCCGAGCTGCGCGGCACCTTCACGAGCGACACGGGCGCCGTGCTGTCGCGTCGCGCCTTCCGGCGCCTCCGCCGCCGCGTGGACTACTCCGAATACGGCGGGGCGCCGCTGCTCGGGGTCGCCGGCACGGCCATCGTCGCGCACGGCCGCTCGTCGGCCAGGGCCATCCGCAACGCCATCGCCATGGCCGCGCGGCTCGCGTCGAGCGAGGTCGTGGCACAGGTCACGCGCGGCGTCGCCGTGGCGGGGGTGTCGTGAGCGGCCGCGTCGCCTTCGTGTTTCCGGGACAGGGATCGCAGGAGGTCGGGATGGGCGTGGCGCTGGCCGCCGCCTTCCCGGAGGCCGCCGCCGCGCTGGCGGAGGCCGAATCGGCGTTCACCGCCGCGGCCAACGGGTCGGCCGCCGGCGTCTCGCTGCGGGCGATGCTCGCCGAGGGTCCAGAGGATCGGCTCACCCTGACCGAACACGCGCAGCCGGCGATTCTCGCTGTCAGCGTCGCGGCCGCGCGCGTGCTGGCCGCGCACGGCATCGAGCCGTCGTTCGTGGCCGGGCACAGCCTTGGCGAGTACTCGGCGCACGTCGCCGCCGGCACCTTCTCGCTGGCCGACGGCGTGGCCATCGTCCGGCGGCGCGGCCGCTACATGCAGGAGTCGGTGCCGGTCGGCACCGGTGCCATGGCCGCTGTCCTCGGCCTCGATGCCGCGCTGGTCGAACAGGCCTGCCGCGAGGCTGCCGACGGCGAGGTGGTGAGCCCGGCCAACCTCAACGCGCCCGGACAGGTGGCCATTGCCGGCCATGCCGCCGCCGTCGCCCGCGCGTCCGTGCGCGCCAAGGCGCTCGGCGCGCGCCGGGTGGTACCGCTCACCGTCAGCGCGCCCTTTCACTGCGCCCTCATGAAACCGGCGCAGGATCGGCTCGAGCCGGAGCTGCGGGGGCTCTCCACCAGCGCGCCCCGCGTGCCGGTCGTGGCCAACGTGGACGCCGAGCCGAAGTGTGACGCCGGGGCCGGAGTGGACGCGCTGGTCCGCCAGGTCTCTGCCACCGTGCGGTGGCAGGACGTCGTGGAGCGGCTGATGGCCGACGGCGTCACGACCTTTGTCGAGGTCGGGCCCGGCACCGTGCTCGCCGGCCTCATCAAACGAATACGGAAGGACGCTCACGTGGTGAGCTTCAGCGGGCCAGACCAGCTGGACGCGGTGCGGGCGGCATGTTCGAACTGACCGGCAAGGTGGCGCTCGTGACCGGCGCGTCACGCGGCATCGGGCGGGGAATCGCGCTCGCGCTGGCGTCGAGCGGCGCCCACGTCGTGGCCGTGGCGCGCGGCAGCAACGCGGACGGCACCGCCGACGCGGTTCGGGCCGCGGGCGGATCCGCGACCGCGGTGGGGGCGGACGTGACCGATTCGGCGTCGGTCGCGGCGATGATGACCGCCGCGCTCCAGCACAACGGCCGGCTCGATATCCTGGTGAACAACGCCGGCATCGCGCGCGATCAGCTGATGCTGCGGATGAAGCGCGCGGACTGGGACGAGGTGCTGGCCACCAACCTGACGGCGGCCTTCACCGTCGTGCAGGCCGCGCTCAAGCCGATGATCCGGCAGCGAGGCGGGCGCATCATCAGCATCGGCTCGGTGGTAGGGCAGATGGGCAATGCCGGCCAGGCCAACTACGCGGCCTCGAAGGCGGGGCTCATCGGGTTCAGCAAGGCGATCGCGCGCGAGGTAGCATCCCGGCAGATTACGGTCAACGTCGTGGCCCCGGGGCTCGTCGCGACCGACATGACGCAGGCGCTCACCGACAAGGCACAGGGCGACTGGTCGGCCCAGATCCCGCTCGGCCGCATCGGGACGGCGGAAGACGTGGCCGCAGCAGTGTGCTTTCTCGCCTCGGATGAGGCGTCGTATATTACAGGGCAGGTTCTCGCCGTCAACGGCGGCATGTATACCTAGGGTGTGACGTTAAACGAGGAGATGTGATGGCTGTAGCAGACAAGGTGAAGAGCATCATCGTTGAGCAGCTCGGGGTCGACGAGGAAGAAGTGACGCCGGACGCGTCGTTCGTCGACGATCTGGGCGCCGACTCGCTCGACACCGTGGAGCTGGTCATGGCGTTCGAAGAGGAATTCGGCATCGAGATCCCCGACGAGTCCGCCGAGAAGATCACCCGCGTCAAGGAAGCCATCGACTACATCGAGGCGCACGCGAAGTCCAAGAAGTAACCCCATCCATCGGAACGCGCGTGGAGAGGCGGGTCGTCATCACCGGCATCGGTCTGGTGTCCGCGGTGGGCATCGGTACCGGCGCCACATGGAACGCGCTGCTCGCGGGAACGAGCGGCGTCGGCCGGGTCACGAAGTTCGACGTCACGAACTTCGCGGCGCAGATTGCCGCGGAGGTCCGCGGCTTCGACCCGTTGCAGTTCGTGGACAAGAAAGACGTCAAGAAGATGGACGTCTTCATCCAGTACGCCATCGCGGCCTCGCAGTTCGCGATGGACGACTCCGGGCTCCAGATCACGCCGGCCAACGCCACGAACGTCGGCGTCTTCATCGGCTCTGGCATCGGCGGGTTCGCCACGATCGAGCGCGAGCACCAGACGCTGCTCGAGAGCGGGCCCCGGCGCATCTCGCCGTTCTTCATTCCCGCGATGATCATCAACCTGGCATCGGGCCAGGTGTCGATCCGCTTTGGCGCCAAGGGGCCGAACCTGGCCACCTGCACCGCCTGCTCGGCGTCGGCGCACGCCGTGGGCGAATCCTACGAGATCATCAGGCGCGGTGACGCCGACGCGATGATTGCCGGCGGGTCGGAAGCCGCCATCACGCCGATGAGCGTCGGCGGCTTCGCGGCGCTGCGCGCGCTGTCGACCCGCAACGACGAACCGCACCGCGCCAGCCGCCCCTTCGACAAGGACCGCGACGGGTTCGTCATCGGCGAGGGCGCCGGCGTGGTGGTGATGGAGGAGCTCGAGTCGGCCCGGCGGCGTGGGGCGAAGATCTACGCCGAGGTCGCCGGCTACGGCTCGTCCGCCGACGCCTTTCACATCACCGCGCCGTCCGAGGACGGCGACGGCGGGGCCCGGGCGATGCAGATGGCGGTCCGGAAGGCCGGAATCGCCCCCGCGGAGGTGGACTACATCAACGCCCACGGCACCTCGACGCCCTTCAACGACCGGCTCGAGACGATGGCGATCAAGACGACCTTCGGCGAGCACGCGCGGCGGCTGGCGATCTCGTCCACCAAGTCGATGACCGGGCACCTGCTCGGCGCCGCGGGCGGGCTCGAAGCGGGCATCACCGCGCTGGCGCTCCATCACCAGATCGCGCCGCCCACGATCAACCTCGAGTGCCCGGACCCGGACTGCGACCTCGACTACGTGCCGAACACCACACGCTCGCTGCCGATGCGGTACGCGCTCTCGAACTCATTCGGGTTCGGCGGCACCAACGTCTCGCTGCTCCTGAAGCGGGCGGACGACGCGTAAGCTCCGGACACCCATGAAGATCGCCGTCTGTATCAAGCAGGTGCCGACGCGGGAGTGGCAGCCGCGTCTGAACGACGACCGCACCTGGATCCGCGAAGCCGACGCCAGCTTCGAGATGAACGAGCCCGACGCCTACGCGCTCGAAGAGGCGCTGCGGCTGCGAGAAAAGCACGGCGGGGAAGTGGTGGTGTGCTCCGCGGGTCCCGCGCGCGTGCAGCAGGTGATCCGCGAGGGGCTCGCACGGGGTGCCGACCGCGGCATCCACGTGGACGACGCCGGTCTGGGTGCCGCCGACGGGTTCCTGGTGGCGCAGGCGCTGGCGCACGCGATGCGCGACGAAGCCTTCGACCTCGTGCTCACCGGCCTCCAGTCGGACGACCAGGGCCACGCGCAGACCGGCGTGGCGCTCGCCGAACTGCTGGGCATTCCGCACTCGACCATCATCATGGACGTCGAGGTGTCCGACGGCCGCGTGCGGGTGAAGCGCGAGCTCGAAGGCGGCTGGTTCCAGTGGGTGTCGATGCCCACGCCGGCGCTGCTGGCGATTCAGAGCGGCATCAACCAGCTGCGCTACGCCACCCTGAAGGGCATCATGGCGGCGAAGAAGAAAGAGATTCGCGCCGTCGCGCCGCCGGCCGGCCTGTCGGCGGGGCTCCGGATCGTCGGCCTCGCGCTGCCGTCGAAGTCGAAGCAGACGGCGCTCATCGCGGGGCCGCCGGCCGAAGCCGCGGCGGAACTGGTCCGCCGGCTGCGCGAGGAGGCGCGGGTCCTGTGACCGCGAGCCCGCGATGATTCTGGTGGTAGCCGAGCTGCGCGCCGGCACCCTCAACCGCGCGAGCTGGGAAGCCGTCGGGTGCGCACAACAGCTGGCCGGTGGAGAACCGCTCGCGGTCCTCGTGCCTGGCGGCGGCGAGGCGGCGAAGCAGCTCGCCGAAGCGGGCGTGGGCGAGGTACTCGCAGTCGAGGACGCCGCGCTGACGTCCTACATGCCCGACACGCAGGTGGCCGCCGTCGCCGCCGTCATCGCACAGACGACGCCGCGACTGGTCGTGATGGCGCACACCTATCAGGCGCGCGACTATGCGCCGCGGCTGGCCGCCCGCCTGGGCGCGCCGCTCGTCGCCGACGTGATTGGGGTGAAGGGGAGCGGGGCCGCGGCCACCTTCCTCCGGCCGATGTTCCAGGGCAAGCTCGTGGCCGAAGTGGCGCCGCATGGAGAGGGCCCGGCCATCGTGACCTGCCAGATCGGCGCGTTTCGAGCCGACGCCGTCGTGAAAGGCCCTGCCGCCGCCGTCAGGACGCTGAGCGTGCCCCTCGACGCGTCGCGCCAGACCGTCGAGCCGCCGTTTCAGGAAGCGAAGCAGGCCGTGGATCTGGGGCAGGCCGAGCGGATCGTGGCCGTGGGCCGGGGCATCAAGGCGCAGGATCAGATCGTGGTGGCCGAGCGCCTGGCCGCCGCCATGGGCGCCGAGATTGCCGCATCGCGGCCGATCTGCGACAACGGCTGGCTGCCGATGGATCGTCAGGTCGGGAGCTCCGGACAGACCGTGGCGCCGAAGCTGTACGTCGCGCTCGGCATCTCCGGGGCGATTCAGCACCTCGTCGGCATGAAGGGGTCTCGCACGATCGTCGCCATCAACAAGGACGCCGACGCGCCGATCTTCGAGGTGGCCGACTACGGCATCGTAGGCGACCTGTTCGACATCGTGCCCGCCATGACCGCGGAGATCGAAAAGCAGTCACACTAGGACGTGGTGGCGAGAGAGACTCTCGACGTTGACGTCCTGATTGTCGGCGGCGGCCCGGCCGGGCTGTCGGCCGCCATTCGCCTCTCGCAGCTCGCCAAGGCCGTCGGAGGCGACGTCCCGTCGATTGCCGTCCTCGAGAAGGCCCGCGAGGCGGGCGCGCACCTGCTGTCGGGAGCCGTGCTGGATCTGTCGGCCCTCGCCGAGCTGCTGCCGGACTACCGCGCGCTCGGCGCCCCGCTGCTTGCCGACGTCGGGCGCGAGCGCGTCTACTTCCTGACCGAGAATCGGGCGCTGCGCGCGCCCATCATTCCGCCGCCGCTCGCCAACCACGGCAACGCGATCGTGTCGCTCAACCAGCTTGGACGCTGGCTGGCCGGGCAGGCCGAGGCGGCCGGCGTCGATCTCTTCACCGGATTCGCCGGCCAGGAAGTGTTGCTCGACGGCACCCGCGTGATCGGCGTCCGTACCGGCGACCGCGGCCGCGGCAAGCACGGCGAGACCAGGGCGAACTTCGAGCCCGGCGTGGACATCCACGCCAAGGTGACGATTTTCTGCGACGGCGTGCGCGGCAACCTCACCAAACAGCTGCGCCGGCATCTGGCGCTCGGGAAGGGGCGCGAGCCGGAGCAGTACGCCATCGGGCTCAAGGAGCTGTGGGAAGTGCCGGAGGGGCGCATCGAGCCCGGCACCGTCATGCACACGCTCGGGTACCCGCTGCGGCACGAGGAGTTCGGCGGCGGCTTCATCTACGCCCTGCCGGACCGCATGGTGTCGCTCGGGCTCGTCGCGGGGCTCGACTACCACGACCCGCTCTTCGACCCGCACGTGGCGTTCAACCGCTTCAAGCGCCACCCGCTGGTGTCGCGTCTGCTCGACGGCGGCCGCCTCGTACGCTACGGCGCCAAGGCGCTGCCCGAAGGAGGCTGGAACACCGTACCGCGCGTCTACGCCGACGGCGCGCTCGTGGCGGGCGACGCCGGCAGCTTCGTGAACTCGGTGCGCCTCAAGGGCATCCATCTGGCGATGCGAACGGGCATGCTCGCGGCCGAAACCGCCTTCGAGGCGTTGCGGGCCGGTGACACGAGCGCCGCGCGGCTGTCGGCCTACCAGCATCGCATCGCGGCGAGCGCCGTGCGGCAGGAGCTGGAACCGGTGCGGAGCGTGCACCAGGCGTTCGGCCTCGGGCTGCTGCCGGGGCTGCTGTTCGCCGGCCTGTCGATGCTCACGCGCGGACGCTGGCTGGGCGATCTGCGCGCCGCGCCCGGGCACACGCGCATGCGCACGCTGCGCTGGTATTACGGCATCGACATGGCCAGCCCCACGGCGAGCCGCGCCGTGCCGCCGGATCGCGTGTTGACCTTCGACAAGCTCACCAACGTGCACTTCGCCGGGACGGCACACGACGAGGACCAGCCGGCGCACCTGCTGGTCCACACGGACGTGTGCACGTCGATCTGCGGCCCCGAATACGGGCACCCGTGCACGCGGTTCTGCCCGGCCAACGTCTACGAGATCGTCCGCGACCCGGGCGGGGCTGCGCGCCTGCAGATCAACGCCTCGAACTGCGTGCACTGCAAGACGTGCGACATCATGGATCCCTACGGCGTCATCACCTGGGTGCCGCCCGAGGGCGGCGGCGGGCCGCAGTACACCGGGATGTAATGGCCGCCTCGTGGCGCGATTCGCGCTGGAAACGTGTCCAGGCTGGCGCCATCGCGGCGCTCGGCTATCCCGTCATCGCCGCGCTCGGCCGTACGCTCCGCTGGCGCGTGTCGGGGTTGCAGCACTTCGACGCCGTCCGCGCCGCCGGTCATCAGCCCGTGATGGCGTTCTGGCACGGGCGAATCCTGTCCGCCACCGTGTACTTCCGTGGGCGCGGCATCGTGGTGATCACCAGCGAGAACTTCGACGGCGAGTGGATCGCGGGCATCATCGAACGCTTCGGCTACGGGACGGCACGCGGCTCGACGTCGAGCGGCGCGCGGCGCGCGCTGCTGCAGCTCGTGCGCGCGATGAAAGCGGGGCGCCCCGCCGGCTTCACGCTCGACGGGCCGCGCGGACCGGCGCGGGTGGCGCAACCCGGCGCCGTCTGGCTGGCCATGGCCACCGGAAACCCGCTGCTGCCGTTCCACCTCGAAGCCTCGACGTCATGGACGGCCCGCAGCTGGGACCGCACGCAGATTCCCAAGCCGTTCAGCACGGTGGCCCTGGCGGTCGGCGAGCCGCTGTACGTCGAGCCGCGCGCGCCGGACGCCGCGCTCGAAGCCGCGCGGTTGGAACTGGAGCGTCGCCTCGCGGCGCTCGAGGCGGAGGCGAAGGCGTTGTTGACGGCTTAGGGCTTAAGGCTTAGGGCCTGCCTAGTTCCCGGCGTAGCTGAACTCGAGGATGGCGCCTGGATTCGCCAGCGTTCGTGTGCGCGCACCGGAGCCGTCGATCGTGATGCCGTCGGGGTCGGTGGCGATGTAGAACGTCCGCTGATCGGGTCCCACGGCGAGGTCGCGATAACGGTTGGTCGTTTTGAAGTACTCGATGGGTGCGCCCGTGGCGGCACGTCCGTCAGCCGAGAGCGGGATGCGGTAGACGAGCCCGCGCAGCATCGTCGGCAGGAGCAGCGACGCGCGCCAGCCCGGAACGCCCGTGTCGCTCATCACCATGTCGAGACTGCCGGGAGCGATCGTGTTGCCCGGACGGCGCTGCGCTTCCGTGGCCGGCTCCACCGTGAAGAACGTCTGGAGCGGCGGCTTGAAGTCCGGCGCCTGAAAGGTGCTCTCGGCCTGCTGCGGGACGGACGGCGGAATGGCGCCGCGGCCCTGCGGCGGAAGCGACCCGCACGGCGTGGGCGCCGACGCCGACCAGTTCGCGTAGACGTAGCCCTTCTCGTCGCGATAGCCCGCGACGCGCGGCCAGCCGTAGTTGCCGCCGGCTTCGATCAGGTTGACCTCGTCGTCCACGTCGGGGCCGTGCTCCGATTCGTACAGCCGGCCGCCCGGGCCGAACACCAGTCCCTGCGGGTTGCGATGGCCGTACGAAAAGATGTGGCTGCGCACGCCGCCGATCGCCGGGTTGTCGGGCGGAATCGACCCGTCCGGCGCGAGGCGCAGGATCTTCCCCTGATAGGCGGACCAGTTCCGGGCCGCGATCTCCGCCGGCGTCGGCAGGTCCAGCGCCCGGTTCGGATTGCAGCGGTTGGCGAGGAAGTTCGCGCCCTCGTCGCCCAGGCTCAGATACAGCATGCCGTCCGGGCCGAACTTCAACCGTCCGGCCACGTGGTCGTCGTGCACCGGCAGCCCGGTCAGCACGTCGACCGGCGCGCCGAGCCGCCCTGCCGCGGCATCGAACGTGTAGCGGCGCACCGCCATGCGGCGGAGGAACGCGAGGCCCGCGGCGTCGTCGTAGGTGAACGCGAGATAAACGAAGTCGCGCTGGCGGCCGGCCAGCAGGTCGGGGTGTAACGCCAGGCCGAGCAGGCCGTCCTGGGTCACGCTCTGATGCACATCCGGCAGGACCAGGGCCACGGTCTGGGCGCCGTTCGCCGGGTTGACGCGCACCACGCGGCGCCCGCGCCGCTCGGTGACCCACAGCTGGCCGTCAGGTCCCCACGTGATCTCCCACGGCGCATCGAGCCCCTGCGTCACGACACGCATCACGAAGCGCTCGGGGGCAGGTGGACTCTGCGCCGACAGCGCCATCGCGGACGCGGCGGCGGCCGCGAGCCCGGCGGCGAGCAGTGTGCTGCCGCGCGGTCCGCGGCGGAGCGTCATCAGGGAACCTGCGTGCCGGTGGCGTCGTGATAGTGGCCGTGTGCCGGATCGAATACGCGCACCGACGAGCTGCGGTCCGTCGTGAACGCGGCAAGGCCTGCTGCGACCGCGGCCAGCACGCCGATGCCGACGGCAACCATCAGAAAGCGCCCGCTGCGCGTCGATTCGGATGTGAGCCCATGGCAGCGCTTGAACTTCTTGCCGCTGCCGCAGGGGCACAGCTCGTTGCGTCCGATTTTGCTCATGTCCTTCTCCTTACTCGCTACCGCCGTACGCGCCTCACTTGCCCGAGATTGTAGCGGCTTCAGCTCCGGGCGCGCACGCGGCTTGCGGCCCGGCGCAGGGCGCCCCACGGGCGCGGGCGGGGGCGTTCCGACCCGGGCACGAGGCGCAACGTGGCTGCGCTTGCCCCCAGAGGCGCGGCCTCATACCCGAGCTGCGTGGCGGCGGCCTGCACCGAGGCCGCCTGCCCGGCGTCCTTGAGCATGACCAGGACGGATCGGGGCCGATGGCTGACGAACAGCTCGGCCGCGCCCCGCAGCACCTCGTCCGCCCCCGACCGGAGCGCGATCCGCAGGGCGTGAGGCGGCGGCAGCCGGTGGCGGCGCACCACGTCGTCGAGCGTCTCGGCGCATACCGGCTGCGTGTAGTGTTCGCCAGGTGCTTCTCGCCCGGGCCGCCACTCCCGCGCGCGCAGCGCGTGGTGATCGCCGCCAGCGGCGTGCGGATAGGTGAGCGCCCGCAATCCGGCGCGTGCGGCAAGCGCCAGCGGCAACGGGACCACCGTGCCCGAGCAGCCGTTGAGGATCACGTTGTCGCACAGCTCGTGGAACGCGGCAAAGCCAGGCTCGAACGCCACGGCCACGGCTCCGCGCTGCAGCGCCGCGGCCAGGCTGCAGGTGCCCACGCCGGCGCCGATGTCGTACACCACATCGCCAGGCGCGACGTCCGCGGCCAGCCACGCCGCGAGCGCCGGCGGCAGCGTCACCACGCCGTGGCGCGTGAGGCGGCGCGTGGCGGCGGTGGCATAGAGGCGTACGGCCCCCTCGCGCGTGCCGAGCGGCAACGTCGGCCTGGCGCTCTCGCCGCTGACGTGCGGCCCGGTGTCCTCCAACGGTTCGTCCGGTGGAGTCACCGGCACTGCTCGAAGGCGCGCGGGCGCTTCGGCGGAGCGCACGCCGGACAACGCCCCGGCGCGATCGACCAGCATCTGCGCGAGCGCCGGCGCCACCGGGCGGTCGCCGAGCGGCCGAAGGAACCCGGCGATGAATGTCCGGATCGATGCCGTCTCGGGCGGGGCGCTCAGCGCCGCCGCCAGCTGCGCCACATGGCTGCCGAGATCCGGCGCGTAGTGCACGAAGCCGCCGTGCTCGCGCAGCAGGTAGTTGAAGTGGATCGTGTTGGCCTGCCCGTCGGCGGCGCCGTCGGTGGACAGCACCGTGTAGACCGGCCGGCCCACGATGCCCGCCTCGAGCTCGGCGCTGGTGTTGAGCGCCACGACGGCGTCGGCATGGTGCAGGCACTCGAAGAACGCCTGCGGCGTGCCATAGGTCGTGCGCAGGACCAGGGCGCGCGGATCGTCGAACGGGCGCTGCACCCAGCCCGTGGCCTGACGCATGGCCGGCCAGGTGACGGCCTCCGCGTCGGGGCCGCCGTCCACGAGCACGACGTCGGGGTGGGGCCTCACCACGATGTTGCAGCGATCGAGCGGCGAGCCCGACGCCCGCAGCGCCGCGAGCCAGCCGCGGATGAAGGCCAGCTCGCGCGCCGCAATGAACCGGGACGAGCAGAGATAGAGGAGCGTCTGCCGATCGGGGTCGAACCCGAGCGGCGCGAAGAACGCGTCGCGTGGCACCCGAGGCTCGAGCGCGAAGAATTCGTCGAACCGGGGCGCGCCGGCCACCACGACGCGATCGGCGGGGAAGTCGTGGAGCTCCGTGGCCTCCTGCCGCTGACGCTGGTTCCACACGAACATCAGGTCGGGCCACTCGTGCAGCGCCCCCTTCGTACTGAGATTGTCCCAGCTGAAGAGCAGCATCCACACCGGCAGCCCGCGCGCCCGCGCCGCCTTGATGTAGTCGGTCTGCCCGCTGCCGAAGTGGAGCCCTGGCGTCACCAGGACGACGTCGGGGCGATGCCGGTCGAGAAACTCCTCGTGCAGCGTATCGGAGGGGATGGCCTTCTCGATGTGCGCCAGCGCGTCGCGCACGCGGGCACCGGCGGCGGCCCCCAGCGGCGGGGCCTCGCCGCCCGCCGCCGCTCCGAGCTCGCGGAACAGCCGCTCGACCGCCCGGCGATGGAGCTTCGACGCCGTCCGGTAGGCGGGGCGGGTGTACTGCGCCCAGTCGCGCGCCGTCCTGACCAGGGGCGCCGCCGCGCGCCACGCGTCCGTCCGCTCGTCCGGGCACGGCACGAGCGCGAAATGCTCGTGGTGCAGCCGTTCCGCCAGGCGGCCGTCGCGCTCGGGGTCGCGCTGCTGGATGGCCAGCGTGACCTCCTGCCCCAGCGTGAGCAGCTCTCCGAGGACCGTTTCGAACGTATCGACGTTCTTCTTCTGCTTGGCGATGAGGAGAAACTTCATCGACGCGTCTCAGGACGATATCATCGCTCCGTGCGATTGAGCGTCTTCTCCTCGCCGCGTTTTGCCGATCACGTCACGCCGCCCGGACATCCCGAGCGTGTCAGCCGGGCCGAGGTGCTGCTCAGCGTGGCGGCCGACTTGAGGGCCGCGGGCGCCGAGGTCGTCGAGCCGCGGCAGGTCACCGACGACGCACTGCGGCGCGTACATGACGGCGACTATCTGACGCTCCTGCGCGAGACGGCCGGCCGCGCGGTGGCTCTGGATCCGGATACCTTCACCTCGCCCGAGAGCTACGAGGTGGCGCGGCTGGCGGCCGGCGCCGCGACGGGCGCCGTAGATGCGGTGCTCGCGGGCGGTCCGGGCGCGCGGGCCCTTGCGCTGGTGCGGCCGCCCGGCCACCACGCCGAACGCGCCCGGGCGATGGGGTTCTGCCTGCTCAACAACATCGCCGTGGCGGCCGCCCACGCGCGCGCGAGCGGCATCGCCCGCGTGGCCATCGTCGATTACGACGTGCACCACGGCAACGGAACACAGGCCAGCTTCTACGACGACCCGAGCGTCCTCTTCATCTCGTCACACCAGTATCCGTACTACCCGGGCACGGGCGCCGCGGCCGACACGGGAGCGGGACGCGGGCGTGGTTTCACCGTGAACCTGCCACTTGCCGCCGGCGCAACCGATGCCGACTACGAGCGTGTCTTCCGCGAGATCGCGTTCCCCGTGCTCCGGCAGTTCGCGCCCGGGCTGATCCTGGTGTCCGCGGGCTTCGACGCGCACGCCGACGATCCGCTCGGCGGCATGCGCCTCACCGCCGGGGAGTTCGTCAGGCTGACGTCCGCCATCGCCACCGTGGCCGACGAGTGCTGCAAGGGGCGGGTAGTAGC
>Ga0079218_10000079_pt1 | contig 19411 bp, 21 predicted proteins | sample NCCompost_FD_77181 | JGI IMG/M metagenome (GOLD analysis project Ga0079218, IMG submission 77181) | Agricultural soil microbial communities from Utah to study Nitrogen management - NC Compost | ecosystem: Environmental > Terrestrial > Soil > Agricultural land | place: USA: Utah | collected... | reverse complement strand
TTAATATGTGCACAACAGAAAAGGTCTGTAAACATTAATGAGGATTACACGGTTAAATAATAGATAAATGGTTGCGGATCTTCGTTTGCGTGGGACGATGGGGAGAAGGGGATTAATGTTTGTGTCATACTACGGAAAATCTAGAGCATTCATAGCAAATTATAGTTCTTGGAGGGAATATGTCTCGGTAGGAAAGACTGCGGAGGTCGCTTCATCTATTATAAGTCACGAATCTATCCACCTGGCATTGAATAAGTTTTCAGTTCATGCTTCTGACAAATTAGATAATCTATTTGGCAGATCTAATTCATGGGAAATTTATCCTCATGGGTTAGGTGATCTTAATAGGGCTAGAAAGGGAAAACGCAGAAATAGGAAAATACGAAGGATTTCAGAAAATTAAAAAAACTTAGAGTAATAAAAGGCCAATAAAAATAATAATGATTAAATTGGCTAGTGTAAATTTTGGAAGATATGCCGCCGATTTACTATACTCCACAAGATGCTAATAGAGTATTACCTGAAGTAAAAAAACTATTTTCTAGCATTACCATTCAGAAAAATAAGGTAATCAAACTTCAGGAAGAATTACAACGAATGGTTAATGATGGACCGAAATTCACTCCTTTCATAACTAAAAAACAGGAGCTAAATAGGGCCGTCTCCAAATTATATGAAACCATAGCAGAATTGGAAAATAAAGGAGTAATGATAAAGAGTGTTGATGAAGGTCTCTTGGATTTTCCATCATTGAGATTTGATGAAGAAGTATGGCTTTGTTGGAAAGAAGGTGAGAATGAGATAAAATTCTGGCATAGAAAGGACGAAGGTTTTATGGGAAGAAAACCATTGTCAACAACGAATATAATTGATCGTTAGTAAAACCAATTAATAAGTCACCAAGTTGATAAGTTACCAATCAAGTAGAACGGTTGGTATTTTTGGTCGTATCTTTTGAAATCAGTTTAGGTTTTAGACAGATGGGAAATTAGAATATTCATTAGAATTACAGGATTGTCTCATAAGATTTAAATCATATTTAGAGACAAACTTGTCATTCAACAATTCCAAAAATTAATACCTTGGCATTAAATTTTGTTGATACACGTTTTCCTTAGGAGTATCAAGGGAATTAACTGTGCAGTAAAGTGTTTTGTGAATGCTTCTGTTATCAGTGTACCCGCTATTGAACCCGCCTTTTGAATGGGACCAAGCAGATATGAATCCGCAACTAATTCCCTTATGCTAAGGTCTAATAGCCCGCTCTGGTCTAATGTACTCGATATATTCTTCCATCTTCCTTATCGTATGCAAGAACATACAGATAGCCATCTGGTCCGACCTCCAAATCTGTTATACCTCCAAATCCATGCCCAAATATGATGCTTGATAGTTCCTCCTTTTTGTCGGCAACTTTATCATCAAGTGGTTCATTCAAATCTAATGATTTTCTGTTTTCACTTAAATTGAATATATATATGTTACCAGATTTTATGTCTCCTACTAAAATATCATTTTCATATTCTAATCCAAGCTTATTGGTGTTAAGAAATTCTAGAGCTGTAGGGGCTACCGAGCGGTCCCAAGTAAATTCTGGCGAGCTGTACTTTCCCTTGCTATTAAAATCAACTAATTCGCTAGGATTCATAGGGGCAACCTCTGATTTACCCATCGCAGCATCCACATACCAAATGCCCTGTATCTTTTTCCAGCCACTATTAAAACCTGGCTCAACCAAATTTACCTCGTCACCAAAATCAGGACCATTCTCTGTATCCCAAAGCATTCCTGTAATTGGGTCAAAATCAATCCCAAAGCTGTTTTTTATTCCGTACGAATAATAAAGATCAAGAGGATGATTACTACCAAGCAGGCCATTTCCGACAGGTTGACCATTTTGAGTTATCCTGAGAATACCTGCTCTTCCATCTATTTCCTTACCGGCTTGAAAATTCTGAGCTAGTGTTTCATAAGGTTGGCTCTGATTGTCGCTTGAACTTGTCATGTCACCTACCGTAATGTAGAGATTGTTATCTGGACCAACCTTCAACACCCCGCCATTATGTCCTGGTCCTGGTTCCCATGGTAGATCTAACAGTAGTTTCGATCCTGTCAATCTTCTTCCATTTTCATCTAGTTCATAGCTATAAACCCTGTTTCCAAGTATCTGGTCATTTATTGGATCTTTTTCAGTGTAGTAAAGAAATAGATGAGTTTTTTTACTAATTGGATCCTTTGAAATTGCCGTACCGAGTAATCCTCTTTCATCTTTACTAGCAACAGGAACTGTAATAAGTGGTTCTGTATTTTTCACACCATTTACAATCCTTTCTACCGTACCTTCGTTTTTTTGTGCTACCAAAACATCATCTGGGCCGAGAAATATCATTGATGTCGGTTTTTTAAGTCCACTAAAAACTAAGTCAACAGTTAGATTTGGATCATTTAAAACAGGTGTGGAAGCATTTCCAATTGCTCTGCCTGCATATACTGATGAATCATAGCCAAGAATACCGAGTGCAATAACAAAACTTGTAATTGTTAGAAGAGATGTTGGTGTTAAGTAGATATCTTTGCCCAAATTTATTATTGTGACCTCCAGGAATTTTTTTGTTGTATCAGTAGAATGACTTGCATATCCGTAAACTATGATAATGATTTATAACAATATATAAAAGGTTAAATTCACGCAAGGACCGGATTCTGCAGAATATTGTGAATTTCGCTACCTGAAATATCGGATGGTCAAGTTATCAGAAATTTAATTAATGTTATATTAGCGTGCAATTGTCCTTAGTCGACGCTGTATGGTGAATACCATATAGACTTGTTTACGGACTATTGGTTAACTACTTTCCAAGTTGGATGTATTTCATGCCATCCTTTTGGTTTATCAGTTACCCATGCTCCCCAAACATGTACATGGTCGCCGTCCTTGGGAAGATACATGCCATCTTGATGTGGAGGTACGATTTCTACGACTAGAAATCCATCTGTTTTCTCATCGTTCTTTTCATTAACAAGGAACTTAAATTGTTCATCTACCTTCAAGAAAAATTTGTAATCCCCATCATCCATCTTTTTAGTATGCATTACCGTACCAGTTGCATCTTGACACTCAGCCAATACCCTCAGGTCTTCCGCATTTGAAGCACCGTCTAGAACGTTTCCTGGTCTACAATCTGGGCCTGTTATTCCTTTACGTTCAGTCACAACAACCTTATCTTGAGATTCTACCTTGTCTTGTTCTTCTTTAGGAATTGGAGCCTCACCTTCTTCTTCTGATATTATCAAATCCAGTCTTTGTTTTATTTCGATGTTATTGTTGATATTTACATCCAGATTATTGCTTTGGTCTTCAGTCTCCCCAGTTTCATTCGTACTTTCACTAGATTCACCATCACCAGATCCACCATCGCCAGTTTCGTTACTACTTTCAGAAGATTCACTACTCAACAAATCACCAGTTAAACCATTACCCGTTTCATTACTTCCTTCAGAGTTTCCCTGACCGCCAATAACGCCTGACAAATCACTCGCATTTTTATTATCAGATTCTATGTTAATATCGGGAGGAGAAATTCCTATTCCGTTCCCAGAGTTAGATCCCTCAGCGGAATATTTGAAGTAATTACTTGAAATTCCTTGTGTTGTTACTAAAACAAAAGATAAACTTAATACTAAAATAGATACGGTCTTACTGATACTCACTGATCGGAATAAGCCAACATACTATAAATAGAAATGAGCCTTGCCTTGATTCATACTTATGTTTACTTACCACAATTAGATAGTTGTACTAAAAGTTTTAAATAAAAATTGGTACGCAGCAATACGCCTATCTTGAATTCATTTGTTAGGATGGCATTCGTTGGTGCTTTTCTTTCACCGGATAAGGGACAATCAATTTAGTTCAATACATTAAATAATAAAAATAGGCAGGCGGGATTTACCAGGTCCACACCAATATTTATATGCAGTCAGTTAGCAATTTCTTCATGCAAAACGATAAAACACTACATTTAGCCATCATAATTGGCGCGCTGTTAACGATGCTACTCATCTCAGCTACATACTCTAATTTCGCCTATGCACAAAATAAATTTCGGGCAAAACTTGACGCAGATAACTTGGTTCCACCTGTTGATTCCCCAGCCGAGGGTGTTGCCAATTTCAAATTAAAAGATGATGCCATAAATTCCAAGATCAATATAACGGGGATAACAGATGTCTCAGGTGCTGAAATAATCATGGGAACAATAGGACAAAATGGAGAACCGGTGGTTGATTTGTTAAACACAGGTGATAAGTCTGAAAGGTCGGACGGAGTCGCAATTAAAGGGAACTTTACTGCTTCTGACTTTGTAGGTTCCATGGAAGGAAAAAGTCTGTCAGATCTTCAGTCCGCAATGACCGCCAATCAGACATATGTTAATATTATTACAAGTGAACATCCGGACGGAGAATTAGGTGGACTAATCTATGCCAAAAGCACGTCAACTGAAACTCAGGATATAACTGAAAGTCCTAATCCTATAGAAGAGAATGATGAGGGAGACTCTGAGGAAGAGGCAGAGGAATCAGAAGATGCTGATGCTGAAGGGAACGAGGAATAATAATTCCTTAACTTTTTTATTTTATTATCATTCTACACCTTAACACAAACTTGATAGAATATCCAATCCAAAATTCGCAGTTCGCTATCTAAAATATCAGATTCAAATATAGAATCTTTCTTATTTATTTCCTGTATAGTTTCGTTCATCCTGTGTGCAATAAGACTGGAAATTTCCACATTAGGATTTTTCATATTTCCCAAAACCCCATTGATTAATTCAATCCTTTTTTGGAGATCTCGTTTGAGTGTATATTCATCTTTTTCTCGAGAAAGCGATAATTCTGAATCCTTAATCTCTTGTTGTAATATATGGTCTAGTGGCATATGGTCTAGTGGCATACAATTAATTCAAAGTAAAAGGATTTAAAATATAGTACCCATTGGAGGGAGGGACTAATTAAAACCTGAACATATTTGTCATCCTATTCCCAAAAACGTACTATATCTAGAACCCACTTACATTCAAGGTTCAAATCCCCTTGGATCCGTTTTTTAATTTAGATTTGGAAGATTCAATAATAAATAATAGATAGAATATTGTATAAGCCCACGTGTTTAACAGGAGAGGTTTATTTTCGTATATACGCTTCCTTTAGTCTCTATATGAAGAAACAGGAGCCATCGTTTAAAACGGAATCTAAAGCCTTAAATCATGTTTTAAAGCATCTTTTTAAGGTAACTAGCATAAATGCTTAAGGATTTTATTTCAGGCTCCCAAGACTTTAGATTTAGTAAGAAAAAAATTAATACTGACAAGAACCCTTTTGAAATTTTTAAGCAGATTTACACGAATTATGAGAATGTATTCATTCTAGAGTCTTTGACTGGACCGAAGGAACTTTCAGAATTTTCAGTAATAGGATTTGATCCCGAATTTACTGTTAAATGCGATAAAGGAAAGTTTCAGATTTATAGGAAGGGGAAAATAATTTCCGAAAGGAAGGTAAAGGACCCACTTGCTGAATTAAGAAGAATCCTGCCAATAGTTAATGACAAAAAACTGAGATATATAGGAGGCGCAGTGGGATATGTAAGCTATGACGCGATCAGATTCTGGGAACAGTTACCATCGAAAAGAGCAAATAATATGTTCCCTCTTATGGAATTCGGAATCTATACTGATGGTTTAATTCATGATAGGAAAGATAAAGCGACTTATTATTTCCACATTGGTAAAAAATCGAGACTTGTTGAATTAGAAAAACTCTTGAATTCCAAATCAAAATATTTGGACAACTCCTTCTATTTCTCAAGGCCAATATCAGAAACATCCAAGAGTCATTTTGTTTCCAAAGTGAAAAAGGCAAAGGATTATGTATATGAAGGTGAAGTCTTTCAGGTAGTAATATCAAGAAAGTTCGTTTTTGAGGTCCATGGAGATCCTATTATTCTTTATGAGAATTTAAGGAAATTGAATCCATCACCCTACATGTATTTCTTTAAGCGCAAAAAGAGATTTATTATAGGCTCAAGCCCAGAAATGCTTCTTCGAGTAATAAATGACAAAATTGAAACATTTCCTATAGCAGGAACAAGACCAATTACAAACAAAGAGAGTGAAAATAGAAGGTTGGCGAAGGAGCTTTTAAGAGACAAGAAGGAGCTGGCTGAACACACCATGTTAGTGGATTTAGCAAGAAATGATTTGGGAAGAGTATGCAAATTTGGCTCAGTTCAACCAAAAGAGTTGATGATAGTTAAAAGATTCAGTCATGTCCAGCATATCGTATCTCATATCACGGGTGTTCTTTATAGTAAATACGATTGCTTTGACGCATTTAGATCTTTATTCCCTGCAGGCACGGTTTCTGGAGCGCCCAAAGTGAGAGCAATGGAAGTAATCTCCGAGTTAGAAGAATCGTCCAGAGGTCCATATGCCGGGGCATTAGGGTATTTTTCATTTAACAGATGTTGCGATTTTGCTATTATTATAAGATCGTTATTCATAAACGGAAACAATGCATTTATTCAGGCTGGTGCAGGAATAGTGATGGATTCTATTCCAAAAAATGAATATCTCGAAACTGAGCAAAAGGCTGGTGCATTGTTTTCTGCCATGAAAGCAACAAGAAAGCAGACGAAATAATTACTGCAGTGATGGTAAATTCATCTTATTTGCATTATTCATTTAGTGCATATTAAACTCAGTTATACTTCCCTAAGTTTAGTGTTATCGAAAGGCTTTGAATTTAACCAGTTGTATCTGAAATAGTCCAAACACCATTCATGAAACAAACCATTGTTCTCCTTGTGGAAACTATTAGAAAATGCTCCGTTCATATCAGTCTCTCCCTTAATGTTTGGAAACATCACTAGTGCCTTTTTTTCATTCAATACCACAGATACCTTTACTTCTTCGATCATTTTTCTCTCAACTAATCCATTCTTCAACAATTCTGGGAAATTAATTTCGTTTAGAAAATCTTTACCTTTTTTTGGTACAGCGGCATTTTTTGGCAATATGTAGTTAAACTTGATTTTCCGTTCCTTTACTATCTTTGCTGCTACTTCCATAAGGTCCAGCGGAACTTGCGGGATCATGCCATAAATATACTCCTCAGAATATCGATACATTTCCTTGATTTCCTCCATTACCGCAACAAAGCCTTGGATATATTCACTATTGTCCAATGATCCAATCCTTTGAACAAACTTCATAGGAAGATCTGCAAAATAATGATCTGAAAAATAGTTCTTATTTTTTGAAAGAAAATTAATGGATGGAATTTGAGTCATAATGGTATTGCCAAATGTAGTTAAAGAATAAAAACCACTGGAATCTTTGCTTACAATTCCTGCTTCCATGAGTCTATTAAAATTTCTATGAGCCTCTTGCATGGTTATCCCCAGATGCTTTGCAATTAAAGTCAAGTTCATACTCGAAGTTTTTAACGCATTTATTATCTGGAGTCGTTGAGAATTAGATAATTCTATGAATGTTTTTTCAGAGTCTTCAAAAACAGACGCAGCATCTTCCATGCCTATTACAATTGTATTCATGTTTATAAGTTAATTTTCGAATTTGAAAGAATCAATGGTGTTTTATTTATAATACGTGTTGTAGAATCTTAGTAATCTATATGTGGAGTTACTCTAGAGCTGGCGTAGATATCCGGAAAATACGTAGAATACAACAGGATATTGGTAAACTGATTACAACAACTCATTCTACTATTGAAAATAAGAACTGGAGCATATGGACTGGTTTTGGACATTACGCGGGATTGCTTGAATTTCAGTCTAAAGTTTTTGCCTTACACACCGATGGAGTTGGAACCAAAATCATTATTGCACAACTGATGAAAAAATTTGATACCCTGGGTATTGATTGTGTGGCGATGAACGTAAATGATGTGATATGCGTTGGAGCAGTACCGATTGGTTTCTTGGATTATATTGCGTTAAAAAAACCTGATAGTTACCTTGTAAGAGAGCTGATGAAAGGGTTAGTGAAAGGTGCAAAGGAATCTCATGTAGCAATAGTAGGAGGTGAAACTGCAGTACTTCCAGATCTACTTAATGAAAAAGAAGAAAATACGTTTGATCTAGTAGGTTCCGTCTTTGGAGTAACTGACAAAAAATCATTAGTGATGGGTAACAAAATATCTCTGGGCGACATAATAATAGGGCTAGAAAGTAACGGCCTGCATTCAAATGGCTATTCACTTGCTCGCAAGGTATTACTTCCAAAATACAAATTGAAAAATTCTCACAAGTTTCTTGAACGCTCTATAGGTGAAGAACTGTTGAAACCAACTAGAATTTATGTTAAACCGATACTTGAGATACTCAAAAAATTAGATTCAATCCATGGACTTGCTCATATAACAGGAGGTTCATTTGCCAAGTTATCAAGACTAAATAACAAAATTGACTATAACTTGGATAATCTTCCACAACATGAAAATATATTCAGTCTTATTCAGCAGGCAGGAAAGATATCACATAGGGAAATGTATTCCACTTTTAACATGGGTATTGGATTCTGTATTATTGTTTCAAAACCAGGCCTAGATTATGTAGAGAAAATATTAGAAAAAAACAAAGTAAAGTATCATCAAATAGGACATATCACCAAAGGGAACGGCGTAGTGTCTGTGACAAGAGAAGGAAGAAAATACGTTCTTACTGATTGATCACTATTTGATATCCCGATTCATTCAATTAACAAGTAAGTTTAATTTGTTTTTATTGTCACAAAGAATCCTAGGATGCAATACCCGAACCTATTAATCGCCATCTATCTGCAATTCTTCTGCTTATTGCCACTCTATTGTTGCTGACCATGCATACTGGTTTCTTTAGCTTAATTTCAACGGTCTGATTCTTTACATGAGTAACTGAACCAAGAGTAGCTGCAGTTCCAATATTGAGACGCAATGATTCTTTCACTTTAATCGGGTCGACTTTGACAAGTTCCTGCGTTCCTACCGCAGTTTCAAACAGGTTTAGTTCTATGGTAACATCATAAATGTCAGGTGGAAGAGAGCTTGGCAGTCCTACCAACGAACCTATCAATGAGTCGCTCTTAACCAGATATGGATCCAACATAGTTCCGAGAGCTACCAAACCTCCCGGTTTTACAACTTGAACAATTCCTGCTCCAGTACCAAGTGACGATATCTTTGACATTATGGGTTCATATTTTCCTTTCTTTTCATCATATAACCCTGGTCGAATTTCGATTTCGTCCCCTGTCTCAAAATCTCCCTGGATTAATGATCCTCCGATTACTCCTCCTTTGACCTCACTTATTGGTAAACCGGGTTTGTTAATGTCAAATGATCTCAGAACATGCATTAGTGGTTCAGAATTTTTTGATCTCTCCGGAGTCTTGATACTAGTTTGGATTGCCTCTATCAAGGCATCAATATTTAATTTGTGCTGTGCAGACACTGGGATGATCGGAGCCGAATCAGCTACACTTCCTTTTACAAAATTCTTTATTTGCTTATAATTCTCTATTGTTTCTTCATAAGATACCAAATCGACTTTATTTTGGACCAACACAATTTGTTTTATGCCAAGTGTTTGAAGCGCTAACAAATGTTCTCTTGTTTGTGGTTGTGGTACCTTTTCGTTTGCTGCTGTCACCAAAATTGCACCATCCATCAATGCAGCTCCAGAGAGCATATTTGCCATTAAACTTTCATGACCAGGAGAGTCTACAAAACTAACTACCCGCTCAAATTCTGATTTCTGTCCACAATTCTTGCACTCAGGTTGAGTAGAGTAGCAGATTGGTGGAGGGCAGTTCTTACATTTGTAAAAAGCGGCATCGGCATATCCAACTTTAATCGTAATTCCTCTTCTTAATTCTTCACTATGTCCACTGGTCCAAACGCCAGTTATTGATTCTACCAGGGTGGTTTTTCCATGGTCCACATGTCCAGCTGTTCCTATATTGACGCATGGTTGATAACCATATTGTTTAACATACCATTCAGGCAGAGTTTCTTTCCAATGCAATAGGTATAGTGGAATTTTACAGAGATATTAATTTAATTATAATGACAGAAGCTTGAAATAATATCGATTATCTTGCCGACGCTTATTCCTCAGTCTTATTATCGGTCTTACTCGGTTCCTCAGTCTTGGCCTCTGCAGTAAGAGGTAAGTTTCCCTCGGTGAGTAAACAATTTATCTGATATATTTCCTCAGTAATCATATTTCCCCTAACCAATTTTCTTTTTCTAATGCCTTCACGATCATCCCTCATTCCTGAGCCCTTTGATAATAACACATATTTTTTTACACCACCATGGACGTCACTTCTAATTGGTGTTCCAGATTTATCACTACCGCCTCTAAGTTGGATCTTACCAGAAGATATACCAACAACTGAAGAATCAATAATTTCTCCTACTCGTAGACCGACGAGGGGTTGAGCCTCTTTATCCTTTAGTTCTTTGCTAATGCTTTTACCTTTCTTATCAGAGATTACTACCTTAAACTGAGTCAATATGCAATGAACCTGCATTACGGCGTTAATTAATCTTTACGACCTGAATTGTCTTAAATACTTTAATAAATGATAACGTCAAAAATGTGTAGTGCAAAACGAAGAAAAGAAAGTCGAAAAAGAAAGAATGTGTATGAGGTGCGGATTCAAAATGTTTAGCATTCAAAGCTGCCATCTCAGATGTGAAAATTGTGGATCGGAGTTAACATGTTCTGATAAAGGACTGTTTTGGTAAATTAGTGAATTTATTTCAAACAATTCCATGAAATCCCCTTTCATTTAATTTCCGATTGAAATGGCAAAAAAACTGATAGCCGATTCAATATCTGCCTTCAAACGTTACCCTTAAACTGATAATTATCGGCCAGATTTTCTGCATATGTTTTCATTTTCTCTATGTAATTTTGATAACTATCAGAATATCCACATTTCTTGCACTTTATGGTTGTCATATCATCACTTACTTGTGCTCTATCATTGCATTCAGGACACTTTGCATCCAGCAATCTACCATAAAATAACCTTCGCTTGTTATTATGTTTTAAGTGATTAGGTATGTATATTTGATTGTGCCAATAATGGAGTTGCCTTGATAACTATGATCTCTGAATTGGGATTATTTTTGCTGAGTTTTTCAAAATCAGATTTGGAACACGAAACAACAATGAGCTTTTTTTCACTTGAGTAAAAATCAAACATGGAATCCTGTCTTTCCACATCCCCTACATAATCTCTTAATCTTGATTCTAATCTGGATAAGATTTCTAATCTATCACCTCTCATTTCATTTGGATCAAAGGTCCATGAAATTATCGCCTTTGTTTTGCTAGCTTTTAATTCATATTTCTTGAGAATGATCTTGATTTGTTCCGTCAAATGCTTTATGTAATTTTCAACAGTAGCTATATTGCCTTTGAGTAGAAGTGTGAGGGGCGAAATTCCAGTTAAAGATGATAAAATAGTATTCAAATCAAATAAACCGCTAACAAGGTCGTCAAGATACATATCATCAAATGATTGACTTTCTATCAATTGAGATTGAAATGTACTGTCGGCAAATTTACAAATTTCAAAAATTGGTGACATCAAACCATAATGTCTTAAAACTCTTATGCAGTAGATATATTCCGCTGATTCAATATCTACTACCTTCATAGTTTTTTCAGGATGAAGTTCACTTAACATACTTTCAAGGTTTGCATTCATTTCAGATCGTGTTCCAATAATTGATTCAAAGACAGTTGGGGAAATGGAGCTAATTGGTAGATAATGATAGAAAATATTTTTTCCAACACTAAGACCGGTTCTGTGCTCAATCAAAGTTATGTTTTCATTATTTACACCAAAACCTGTAGGAACTGTGTAAATTATAGAGCTATCTTTGTTCATATGCTTTATTACGTCTTGAAATTTAGATCCAATGTGATTCTTTGCATCAGGCCAAGATTTTCTAATTCTGGGTGTAAAGAAAATAAAAGACGCATTATTGATAGCAACGTCAAATGGCTCAAAATCTAAAAGTGTCTCGTCCTGAATAAATGAGGTTACACTAGAATATGTCCTGGCTATGTCTGGTTTAAGTGTAATTGCCATTCCTGATGAGTCATCGATAATTGAGACGGGTATACCTTTATTGGAAATATGGGATGCGATTTTGTATCCCTCTGTACTTAGACCATATACCGCTACCTTCAATGAACTAGCACTCATTGGTATTTCCAACCCCTATCAGCATATATTTTGTTCCTGCACCAAAATTAAGAATGGTTGAAGAAAAGTTTTTTCCATGAGTCTGCTTATACATGGTGCGTGAGAATCTGGTTTGATGTTTTAACCCCAAAGCAAGTCATGTTTTTCAAACATTCTGTAGGTCTTCTCAAAGAAAAGGATCATGAACTCCTCTGCACAGGAAGAAATTATCGGGAATGTGTAAAATTATCTAAACTAAAGAAATTAGATCTTAAAATAGTTGGAAAATTCGGCGGATCTTCAAAATATGACAAGCTAAGAGCGAGTTCTAGCAGAATTTTTGATCTAGCTAGAGTGATTAACGACTTTCAACCCGAATTATGTGTTAGTTTTTCGTCGCCGGAAGCAGCTCGAGTAGCATTTGGTTTGGGAATACCTCATGTTACGTTTAGTGATTCCCCTCATGCCCGTGCTGTTCAGAGGTTGACTATCCCATTTGTTAACTATCTTTTATGCCCATGGATTATCCCATATTATGCCTGGAAAAACCTGGGAATTTCAAAGAATCAAATAATTCGTTATCATGCTCTTGATCCAGTCGCTTGGATCAGAGATGAAACGAAGACGATGATAGATGAAAAAGAATTAAAGAGTAAATATCGTCTTTCGAAAAATAATACCATCGTCGTTAGACCAGAAGAAAGTAAAGCATCCTATTTGATTGATAAGGATATCAATGTCGATAGAATATTGGGGTCAATAGTCGAAAACTTTCACAATACTTCAAACATTTTGGTATTGGGTAGATATGAAGATCAAATAAGGCACCTTAGAGAAAAATATGGTGATAGGATAGAGGTCCTGGAAAATATAGTTGATGGATTGGAACTAATATCTCTGGCAGATGTGTTTGTTGGCGGGGGCGGTACAATGACTGCCGAATCTGCCCTTCTTGGAAAACCAACCATCTCTATCTCTCCAATCAAATTCTATGTTGACGATTATCTGGTCAAGATGGGTCTGATTCGCAAAATCGCAAATTCATTGCACATTGTAAAGATATTGGATAAGATGCAATCTGACAATAAATTTAGGTTAGAACAAAAAATTCGGGCAAAACGAATACTGAACCAAATGGAAGATCCGGCAGATAAATTGATGAAAATTATTGACAGATTCGTAGCTTTATAAATCAGATATTCGATAAAAAAATGTCCGGCAGCCCGGTAGAGAATTTCAAATTCGCTGAATGTAGTGGCCAAGCATAGAGGCCTTTGGAGCCTTTGACCCCAGTTCGAATCTGGGCCGGGCTAATTTGATTCTCTTCTTCTAATACTAAAATTATGAGGAATAATTTGACATATTGGATCCATTTTTTTGGATAGAAAAATTGAATGTTTCTAACATACCACCAAACAAATATGAATAAACTCTGTACTGCAAATTATTCCCTATGGGTAATGTTTGGAAATCAAATAGCTAATGTCACAAACTTTACCTTTTATGGAACAAAATTTCCAATCAGGAATTATATTCTTTTGTAGTATCAATAAGGTCGTTAATATTTGAAAATAGCTGTAAAAATCTTAAACCTTTTTCAGTAATTTTATAGAGATGCTCTTCCACTTCATGTTTTAACAAGCCATTTTCTAGCATTATAGATAGATATTTTTTGAGTTGATAATGAGAGAGAAAGGATTTGTACATTATTGTGGTTATGCCCACTCCCTTTGGATCATTTGCAGATTGTAAAATTGAGGCAAAAATATCCGTTCTACTTCTGTATTTCATTTTAAATGCTTTTATAAATACACAATCAATTTTAATATGTCTTGTGGATGTCAGCACTCATAAGCAAAAGCCCGCACAGATCGGCAAAAAGTAATAAGCAAACAAAGTTATTATTCTTCAGAATTGGAAGACACTCAAATCCGATACAAAATAACCCAACTCTCGGATAATGGTATTAACATTACTTTGTCTCTAATTGAAGATATAGAGCTCGAAGCAGTATCACAACAGCAATTAATGTTAGAGGCTATTGATAGGTCGATATCAGACGAAGAAGTAAAGAAGCAGATAAAGCCTATACTAGAGGCTATCCTCCGTTCTCAACCACAAACGGCTATCAAGACTTATCCAAAAACAGTTATTCAGATTAATATGTCAAGAAAAAAGTATGAAAATATAGGAAGCCCCGGTGTAGGAAACAAAATCTTGATCGATATCAAAAGAGATTCAAAACAAATCTAAAATGAATTAAGGCTCTTGTCAGGGGATCGCTTTTCCCTCGAATCTGTTATTGAGGTCCATACATTTGATGGTATGATAAAAAAGGAAATTATTGTAAATAAGCAAGACTACACAGAGTACATTATTCCCCCAGACACTATAGGAACCGAGTCCACATTTGCAATTTCTTTGACTCTAGCTATCAATGCGTTAAACCAGAGACTATCAATCCCTTGGCTCCAGATTGTTATCTTTTTGTAGTCTCTTTTAACGCCGTCATTAAAGAAGCCATTACAATCTTCTACAGTGATATTGTTATACTTTTGACTTATCTCATCAATCAATTGTTCAGCCTGATTTACCAGGTAAACTATGGTTAGCGTAGGAAAAGGAATAGTGTTCGAAGATGTTGAGGAAATATCTTCCGCCATTCTAGTTCAAGTAATTATTAAGATCAATATCTTGTTTTCGTAGATTTGCTGACTGTGATTGGCCGAAATGTAGCTATTAGCATAGCGGTATGGTATCAAGACATAAACACTGATATATTTCTGGGTTGCAAGATCTTGTTCCATGAACGACGTCGAGTTCTTGAATCAACTGCTGATGCTTAACCCTGCTTTGAGGTTTTCAGGACTTGTCGAAAAGTCAGGCCATCTAAACGCAAGTGTGATTCGAGAGGGAATTAGTGAACATCTTAAAGGCAGAAATCCAGAAATTAGCTATTCGCAATCGGCCTACATTGTTGACCTTAGAAAAATATTTGAAAGTGAGTTGGGGACTCTTAATTCAGTCATTTACATTTATGATAAGGTGATTATGTTCAGCATTCCAATAAGAAATCATATAGTTGTCATTTCAGCAGATCGTAATATCGAGATTGATACAGTCTTTAAACAAGTACAATCTTTTATAAAAAATAGTGAAGCTGAATTGGACTTTGAGTTGGGCGTCAAAAGTATTAGCCAGGAGAAAAGAGAGAGCGTCAGGAATTTATACGATTCCGGAATATCTGAAGAGATGATTGCAGAACAGGTTGATCTCAATTTAGCTACTATCAAGAGTTTGATAAAAACTATTACAACCAATTCAAAATAGTTTATTACTAACTATTAGAATCAAAAACCTAAATAACTTGCTGACATATATACGACTGGATCATAATCTCTAATCCAAACTACTGCATTTTATCCGTAAGCATTCATTTCACTTTCAGTGTCTTGAGTCTTTATTTTAGTTATTTCTTTTTCAATTTTTTCTGCTTCCTGTAGAAGTAATGGAACATTGCATGAGACACCCGGAACAAGTTGGCTTATCGTTGTCGATAACTCGGCTGCAGCTCTGAAATCTGGAATTCCCTCCATGATTTTTACCAATAAAATTATTGTATCTATTCCCAATTCAGAGCTTTGATTTAACAGAACTGCTGGAATTCCTCCTATGGTACCATTTTTCAGTAATGAAATTTTCGCATCTTTTAACCTGTTTCTTGCACCAACTGTATTTCCCACACCTGAAATTGAGTATTCTTTTGAGCCAGCGGCATTAGTCTGCTCTGGTGTGTTAACTATATTACTTGAACTTATTATAAGATCACATTCGTTTTCTTTAGCCCAATTTAACATGGTAGTTCCAATAAAGAAGTACACTGACGGGTCCATACTTATTTCAGAAATAAAGATTGAAGTTTTTAGCTCCTCATTTGCATATATCCTTACAGGAAAATATGGGATTGAATTTCTAACTACGGAGAGTTGAGAAAAATAAGATGATTCTATAGTTGCTATTAGCTGTGTATTAATGGAGTGCAAGATACATTCAGAAGCTATAGTATTAGTAATGCCTGTAGTAGCAAAGCCATCTATTACTGTTCCACCTTTGAGATTCATTTTCTTTAGTGTCTTTATCACAAAGGTTTGAGAATTAGACATTAAATTACATTTATAGATACTAACTTAAGAATATTAATGTACCAAGTGAAGGAATTATTCATAAATTTTAGATGATTTTGTTTTCAAGAGGCATTTAGTGATTTAACATGTTGAGAATATTAGCAAATCTTTCTTGATTCATTCCAGTTTTATAGTTTTTTATTTTTTTTATTATTTGTTTCCTATCGTAAAGGATCGAATCTTGGAGGCTGGAGTATATTGGACCATTTAGAAAAATTGATTGGGACGAGCTTGTTATGTTGCTTGCTCTCCTCCGAGTACTAGAAGTCTCAAAATCCATAATCGTAGGTTTGTCATCTTTTGAAATTATGATGTGGCGATCAAGCCTATTTAGCTGACCATGATCAAGTTTTAGGCAATCAAGAAGATAGCATTGCTGAAGGATAAGAGTAGTACATTTCACTTTTCTTTCTTTTGATATCCGAGCTGAACTATACCAGTCTATTATGTTTGAACCTCTTACAAATTCCATCAAAATAAAATTTTCAGTGAAATTTACAAGAAAAGGTCCCACTCCAGACGAGTTTGCAAGTGATTGGTAAATCACTTCATCATACATGTTCGGCCTGTTGGCATCAGTTCTTCTTATCTTTAGAGCAAAATATTTTCTCTTATATCTTACTAACGTTACCAGACCAACCGAGCCTTTGCCAAGAATAAAAATCTTTTTTAATTGTAAGTTGCCTGCCGAGAAAACACCATTGATATCCAGAGATAGCAACTCTTTTTTCCTGGTTTCAAATGTATCTTCATCAAATAAAGGATAAGTCAATAGAAATTTTAGGCTTTCCTTATTTTTATTATCTAATAAATTCTCCATCGTCAATCATGTGATTTATGGCAGTTACAACGAAACTGTTTAGTTTTTTCTCATTTCCCAAATATATCGAAAAACCATTTTTAAGATCAGATGCAATTCCTGTATGACTTCCTGAATCTACATCTTTCTTAATTATTAGACTAGCATTTTCCTTTATTGAGATCAGTTTTGTCTCTTCAATACTTACAATTCTCATACTATCAGTCCATATCATGATGGAGTTACCTCCTCTTTTCTTGATGTAAGAATCTGTTTCTGCTTTTAGATATACTTCAGGTCCTCTATTTATGCTAATTCTTGGGAGGTTTGCAAATTCAATCATGAAGATAAACACTGCATGTTTTTCTTCGTCTGTAAAGCAAAATTTCTTGATTATTTCAAACCTAGAATTTGACAGCATCTTTGAAATGCTGGTTAATTTTCTTTTAAGCTGGCCCCACAAAATATCTGGACTCCTTTTCTGGATATTAAATTCTACTATTAACAGGTTTGATTCAATCTGGTTTAGGATTTTGGCATTCGGTCTACGAGATTTTCTCATAAATTCTATGGATGGATTTCTCAAGAATAGTCTTGACGCTAATACAAATTTTGATACACAATTTCCCGATATTGCAGCTCCAAGGTTTCTGTTAGAATCAATAGGATCGATTATTATAATCGGACTAGTAAATTTCCCAATCACCTTCTCGTTGGGCGGATCGATTGAGATGATGTGGTTTGGTTCAAGCTCAGAAAATACTTGGAGAACTCCCTTAAATGAACCGTATTTTAAGATAAGTACCTCTGTTACATACCCACTAAAACCTGAAACTGCTATCTGGGAGCCATAAATTCCCACTGCCTTTAAGAATTTTTTTAGTACTCTAACCTGACTTTTCAGCTTCTCATTCAATTTGGCTTGCATGAATTCAGTATGAAATGGTGATCTGTCTGCAGCACTTTTCCACTTATTTTTTTCAACCCTATAACAGGGCACTATGTTTATTCGCGTTCCATCAACTTTTCCTTCTACATAAGGATGTTCAGAATATCGTAAATAGGGTTTGTATTTTTTCAAAGCCTGATAGCCAACGGATTTGCCTAATTCCTCAAATTCTGCACGTTCAACGTTGGGTTCTATCATTACAAAGAAATCAATGTCAGTATCATTCTCAAGCCAAGTACCTTTGGCAAATGAACCTCCAACTAGTACTCTGGATATTCGATTGTCCCTAAAGTTCGCAATTTCTTTTTGAATTTCCTTTGATATTTTTTCTAATTTACTTTGTTTTGGTTTTGATGGGACTGATGATTCTGTGGCCTCTTGTATGATAGAGTCTATCTTGTTCATTTACCATTCACAGAAATTATGTTCTCGTATATAGGACCTTGTGGTGTAGTAATGCTCTTTTTTACCGAGATTGTATCCATTTTGTCACTAATACTGGAAAAAGATTCGATTCCCTGGAATTTCAAGCTAAGTGTAACCTTTGTTCTAAATAATGTTATGTGTGGTATTATCTCTTTTTCTGTCTCCCTCTCTAATTCTAATCCCAAATCTGTCAATTTTGACATGACCAAATGAGATAATTGATTAAAGGTATCTGTTGTCTTTTCATCTAATCCGATCCACACGACTTTTGCTCGGTTGTTATTTGGAAATGCTCCTATCATTCCGTAGTTTATTTCAAATGATTGAAACTCAATTTCTGAAATTTTGGTAACTATTTTATCTAGCATTGATATGTCTATTTCACCAAAAAACACTAATGTAAAATGGAAATTTTCTGGACGAACAAGTTTGAGATATTTGTTCTCCAAGTTCAGATAGGTGATTAAATCCTTCTGGATCTTTTGAATTTTATCTTTTCTATGAATGTCTGCAGCAACAAATACTCTCGCCACGCCAATAAGCTATCGAGTTATCTTATATATTAGAATTTGAACTAATCCAATCAATACAGGCTTTGAAATTACGAAATGCACATTACGGAGTAGGTGATGGTATTATAGCAAATAATAAATAATTTATTAAAACTCATTTTGATATGTTATTTGGAAAGAATAAGTTAAGGGAGGGAGATTATGCTTTTGTAACTCAAGATTATTCCGAAAAAATTAGATTGATAATTGGCAGGATTGTTTCTCTTTCTAAT
>Ga0079218_10000078_pt1 | contig 19426 bp, 11 predicted proteins | sample NCCompost_FD_77181 | JGI IMG/M metagenome (GOLD analysis project Ga0079218, IMG submission 77181) | Agricultural soil microbial communities from Utah to study Nitrogen management - NC Compost | ecosystem: Environmental > Terrestrial > Soil > Agricultural land | place: USA: Utah | collected... | reverse complement strand
GGTCCGGCCTGCGAATACATCGTCAGACCGAAGTCGAGCAGCTTCACGCCGTGGGGTGTCAGAAAGAGATTCGCTGGTTTCACGTCACGATGCACCAGCTGTTTCTCGTGCAGCGCGCCGAGCGCCGCCAGAAGGCCGAACGCGATGTTGACGGTGTCCGCCACGGGGAGCGGGCCGGCCACCAGCCGCTGCGCCAGAGACTGCCCTTCGAGCAGCTCCATCGCGAGGAACGTCACCCCCTCGGCGTCGCCCACGTCGAACACCTGGCAGACGTTCGGGTGGCTGATCGCGGCAGCCGTGCGCGCCTCGCGCCAAAAGCGCGTGCGCATCGTGGGATCCATGACGCCCGGCTTGAGGAGCTTCAGCGCCACCTTTCGTTCGAGCCGCTCGTCGAACGCCTCGTACACGACACCCATGCCGCCCTCGCCGCGTTGGCGGAGGACTCTGTACTGCGCGAGCCGGTCGGGCATGGCGGTGTCAGTCACGCGCCATCACAATCGCTCACGCCTCGACGGAAGGCAATAGCCGATCGGGACGCTCCTGTGCCGCGGAACAGGAACATATGTCCGGTTGTTTCGTCGTCTCTGCCTTCGCTACGCTTACGAGGACGGGCCAATGGAGTCGTTCGCTTGAAGCATGACGAGTTCGGCATCCATCCGCTGCGCGCCACCATTCGGGACGCAGGGACGGAGCGCGCCTTTCTAGACGCGCGGCGCGTGGATGACGCGCGCGGCACCGTACTGGCTCTGCTCCTCGGTGGTCTGGCGTATGCCATGGCTGGCCTGACGGACGCCGCCATCTTCTCGTCCGAGCCCGACACGTTGCCGTGGGTGCGAATGCTCCGGGCGCTGGGCGTGGCCTTGTGTCTGGGCAGTGCCTTGCTGGTGTGGCGGCTGAGGACGACGCGCGCCGTGCACGCACTGTCCGTGCTCGCGACGCTGGGCACGCTGGCCACGTACAGCGTGATTGCGTTCTGGGAGGAAACGCTGGTCGGCGCATCCGATTTCAGGCTCGTCTTCTCCGTCTTCTCGATGGTCGCGTTCATCTTCTTTCCCATCCGGATCGTGTACTCCGCCGCGATGGCCCTGTGGATGATGGCCCACGTCTCCTTGCTGTTCGCGGCCATCGGGCGCGACGACGCCGTGGAACGTCAGCGAACGCTCGCCCTGATGGCGACGTTCGCGGTGGCGGGAGCATCGTTTTCAATTGCCAACAATCGGAGTCGTCGCAAGGAGTTCGTCCTGCGACGGCGGAGCGACCAGGCGTCGGCGGAGGTGTCTCGCGAAGTCGAGCAGCGGCGCGCCGTCGAGCGCGAGCTCGCCGCGCACCAGCAGAACCTCGAGCGGACGGTGGCCGAGCGCACCGAGGAGCTGCACAAGAGCCAGCGCGATCTCGTGGCTTCTCAGCGAATGGAAGCCATTGGACAGCTGGCCGGAGGGCTCGCGCACGACTTCAACAATCTGCTGGTGGTGGTGAGCGGCAATGCGGAACTCGCGCTCCGCGTGGAGGGGCTGCCCGAGGAGGCCCGGGTGTTCCAGCAGGAGATCCTCGACGCCTCGAGGCGCGCGTCGTCGCTGTCGCGAGACCTGCTCACGTTCAGCCGACGGCAGGTGATGGAGTTTCAATCGCTCGACCTGGGTGACGTCGTCGGCCATCTGACAGGGTTGCTGCGGACGGCGGTCGGGACCGGCACCCGCCTCGAAGTGAGAGTCGGTGCCGACACGCCGTTGGTACGCGGCGCGCGCGGCCCCCTTGAACAGATCATCCTGAACCTCGTGCTCAATGCGCGCGACGCGACGAGTTCCGGCGGCGAGATCGTGGTCGAGACCGGCCGGGCCCGGATCACAGCAGCCGAGGCCGGCCCGGAGGAGAAGGCGGGCGAGTGGTCTCTGCTCTCCGTCTCCGACACGGGCACGGGCATCGCACCCGACGCGCTCGAGCGCATCTTCGAGCCGTTCTTCAGCACCAAACCGGAAAGCAAGGGCACCGGACTGGGCTTGAGCGTGGTCCATGGCGTGGTGCGCCAGCACGACGGCTTCATCCGGGTGACGAGCCGGGTGGGACGGGGAACGCGTTTCGCCGTCTACTTACCGATGTCCTCGGCGACTGTGGCGACGGTGCCGCCGCCGTCCCCGGACGCGGCGGGTGGGGGACACGAGGGGATCCTCGTGGTCGACGACGAGGAGTCCGTGCTGCGGCTCGCGACACGAACGCTCCAGCGTGCGGGCTACCGGATGTTCGCGGCCGCCGACGCGCAGCAGGCGCTCGAGCTGTTCCGCGAGCATCGTGCCGATATCGACCTGGTCCTGACGGATCTCGTCATGCCCAAGGTGAGCGGGCGCGAGCTGATGCAGGAGATCAGGAACCTCGGGTCCGACGTCCCGTTCCTGTTTTCGAGCGGCTATTCCGACGGCGGCGTTCACCGCGGGTTCGTGCTCGACGAAGGCATCCGGCTCTTGGCCAAGCCGTACCAACTGGACGAGCTCAAACGCAAGGTGCGAGAAGCCCTGGACCTGCCGTGAGGACTGATCACGGGCACTCGTCAACGCTCTTCCGTATCGTTCGGCACACGGACTATCCGCAGTGGGGGCGCGGCTACGTGATCCGCGCACGGAAGACGTCGTTCGATGTGTTCTTTCAGTGGGGTGGGACACGTCGAATCGACGCGGGCGAGCCGATCGAACCCAGCCGGGTAAGCGGAGTCGAGGCGGAATTCTTCTCACTGTGCGCGGACGTCTCGCCGAGGTCGTGGTCGCGGGGGCACCACAGCGTCTACGCGATCGAACTCGATCGGGCCGTCTGGAAGAACCGCGCGTTCCGCGAGCGCAACCCTGGCGGTGCGGCGGGCGGGTGCTTGTACATCGGCATGACCGGGCTCTCGCCCGAGGCGCGTTTCCAGCGACACCGTGCGGGAACCCAGTCCGGACGCTTCGTCCGCACCCACGGCCTCAGACTGCGGCTCGATCTCGTGGAGGGGTTCTCGCGTCTGCCATACCGAATTGCCGCCTGCATGGAGCCGAAACTCGCCGCCTGGTTGCGGGCACAGGGGTTCGCGGTGTGGCAGAACTAGCCAAGGGCGCTGCCCTTCTTCGCGCGGCGCGCGCTGAGCATCGATTCGACGAACTTGTTCGCTAATCACTCCGCCAACGTTAGTATCTGTGGACCTTCAGCAAACGAGGCGGCACATGCGCGTCATTTCAGCCCTGGCCATGCTGCTCCTCAGCGTGGCCGCATCCGCACAGGCCCCGGCCACCGACGATCGCTTCTACCGCGTCATTCGTGAGAACGACCTCGCCACGCTTCGCACGTTGGTGCGCGATCGGGGGGTGGACACGAAGGACGCGCAGGGGCAGACGCCCCTGATGCTGGCGGCCGCGTTCGGCAGCCGCGAGAGCCTCCGCATCCTGCTCGACAGCAAGGCCGACGTGCGCGCCGTGGGCACCGGCGGCGTCACCCCCCTGCATCTGGCGACCCTGGATTCCCTCAAGACACGCTGGCTCCTTGATGCCGGGGCCGACGTCAACGCCGTCACCCAGCTGGGCCGAACGCCGCTCATCGTGGCGGCCTCGGGGCAGGGGACCGTGGACGTCGTCCGCCAGCTGCTCGCGAAAGGCGCCAGCGTCAACGCCGCCGACGCTGTCGGCATCACTCCCCTCATTGCCTCGGCCTCGGTGAACGACGCGGATGTCGTCAACCTGCTGCTCGCGCACGGCGCCGACGCGACCGCCGTCTCCAGGGGTCCCGTCGGGACGGCGCTCCAGGGTGCCGCGGCGAACGGAAATCCCGCGCTCGTCAAGACGCTGCTGGCCCGGAGCTCGAACGTGAACGCCGTGTCAGTCGACTCCGCGGGGACGGTCAAGAACGGACCGGTGCAGTTCGGACACGTGACCGCACTGCACCTGGCGGTGCTCGGCGGCAACATCGACGCCGTGCGACAGATCCTCGCCGCGGGCGCTTCCGTAGATGCCCTCGACGTCCGCGGCATGACGCCGGTGATGTTCGCGATCGGCACCGATCGGCCGGACCCGCGCATCGTCCGCATGCTGCTGCAGGTGGGCGCGAGCACGACGCTCCGATCGAAAGCCGGCGAGAGCGCGATCGACTGGGCGAGCAAGTTCCAGAACCCGGAGATCCTGGCGGAACTGAAGCTGCCTCGCGCGCTGGCGCACGACGCAGGGACGCCGCGCAGCCCACGGCTCGCACAGACCGTGGCGGCTCGCGAGCCGGCCGCCCGCGCCGCGGTGGAGCGGAGCCTGCCGACACTCGGCGCGGCGAGCGGTCGCATGCTCACGGACGGCGGTTGCGTCGCGTGTCACGCACAGCCGCTCACCGGTGTCGCCGTGCACCTCGCCCGCTCCATCGGCTGGACGACGGTATCGGCCGCAGGCGACTCGGCCCAGGCGCTCACCACGCTGACGGCCAACGCCCCGGGGCTGCTGCAATTTCGCGATGGCGGCGGGCTGCCCGACACGCTGGTCTACGCATCGTTCTTGCTCGCCGGCGCCGGCACGCCGCCGGGTCGTGCCACCGACGTTCTCGTGAACTACCTGGCGGCGAAGCAGCGGCCGGAAGGCAACTGGAAGGGCACGGGCGCCACGCGCGCGCCCATGCAGGACGGTAACTTCTCGCGCACGGCCTTGAGCATCCGCGCGCTGACGGCCTTCGCGACACCGGCAAGGGCCGGCGAGTACAAGGCGCGCGTCGAACGCGCGGCCACGTGGCTGGCCGCGCAGCCGCCGGTCAGCACCGAGGATCGGGTGATGCAGCTCCTCGGGTTGCACTGGGCGAACGCCGACGGCGGCGCGCGGCAGAAGCGGATGCCGCAGCTGCGGGCACTCCAGCGCGGGGACGGCGGATGGGCACAGACGCCGCATCTGGAAAGCGATGCGTACGCGACCGGCCAGGTGCTGTACACGCTTCGCCAGCTTGGCGTGCCGGCCGCGGATCCGGCGCTCCAACGCGGCGCCGCCTTCCTCCTGCGGACGCAGCGGGAGGACGGGTCGTGGCATGTGACGAGCCGCGCGATGAAGATCCAGCCGTACTTCGAGAGCGGTTTCCCCTACGAGCACGACCAGTGGATCTCGCATGCAGCGACCGCCTGGGCCACCATGGCGTTGACAGTTACCGCGCGCGACGAAGCCCCGGCAAGGGCCGCGGTGCGCTGACGTTATCGAACTGCGCTGACGGAGTTTGCCGGGAGGCGGAGAGGCGCCACCGCGTCGATCGTCGTGCCGCGCCCGGGCTGCGAGTGGATGGACAGCCGCCCGCCAACGACCTTCAACCGCTCGTTCATGCTGGTCAAGCCGAGCCCTGGCCCTCTCATCGCCTCGGAAGGGTCGAAGCCGGCGCCGGAGTCCTTGACGGTCAGGCCGATGGTGTCGCTGTCGCCCTTCAGCGAGACGTCGGCGTGTCGCGACACGCCGTGCTTGACGACATTCTGCAGGGCTTCCTGCAGGACGCGATAGAGACACAGGGAGACGTCCCGAGGCAGCGCTGTCGGGATGTTCTCGCAGTGAACGTCAATCGTCACACCATGCCGATTGGACAGCTCGTCGCAGAATCCAGCGGCCGCGGCTTCCAGCCCCAGGAGTTCCAGCCTCGCGGGATGCAGGTCGTGCGACAGCGCTTGAATGTCGGCCACGAGATGCGCAATCTCCTGGCTGACGTCCCCGATCTGCTGCTCGAGATCCGCTGAAACCGGAACACTCTTCTTCAGCCGATCGAGGCGCACGCTCACCATCGCCAGCCGTTGGTTGATGTCGTCGTGAAGCTCGCGGGCGATCCGGCTGCTTTCTTCCTCGTGCGCTTCAATCAGTCTCTGACTCACTGTGGACAGCGCTTGTTCGGCCAGCTTCCGCTCGGTGATGTCGACGCCCGTGCCGATGTAACCAACAAACGACCCGTCCACCTCGTAGCGCGGCAGCCCCGCCGTCACCACCCAGCGATATTCGCCGTCGTATCGCCGGAGCCGATGCTCCATCTCGAAAGGCTCGCGCTGCTCGAAGGCTTTCCTGAACACCTCGCGGCATCGCTCCGCTTCGTCCGGGTGCAGGACGTCCGCCTGGACCTGTCCCACCATCGCATCCAATGGCCGCCCCGTGTAATCGAGCCAGGTCTGATTGAGGTACGTGATCTGTCCCTCGGTGCCAGACATCCAGATCATGACCGGAGCCGTGTCGGCGATCAGGCGGAAGCGTGCTTCGCTGTCGCGCAGGGCCGCTTCGGTGTGGGTGCGCTCGATCAGATCCGCGGCCTGCCGGGCGAGCACGTCGAAAAACGTCAGATCGTCGTCGGTCGGAGTATGCGGCGTCCGCCAGTGCGTCGAGATCATGCCGAGGGGCCGGCCCGATCGCGATCGCAGCGGGGTGGATTGCACGGCGCGAATACCGGAACGGCGACATTCCTGCAGATCCTGGGTGCCGGCCATGAAGTCGCACGCCTCGACGTCGGCCACGAGCACCCGCTCGTTGTCGCGGAGCGCCCGGCCGCAGGTGCTCCCCGATCCAATCTCCACCCGTTGCCAGAACGCCGCGGAGTCAGGGTGGAGGTTTGTCCACGAGAGAAGCGTCAGCGACATGTGGTCTGCTGCGAGGATCTGGACGCTGGCCGCATCGGACGCCATCAGCTCAATCGCCGCGCCGAGAATCTGCTCATACAAGGATTCCGGCGTCGACTCTGAAATCAGGCGCGTGCTGATCGACTGGAGCGTTTTTGCGCCCGCCACCTCGCGCGCAAGCCGTTGCTGGCTTTGCCGAAGCGCGGCCTCGTCAGGTGAGGACGCCGCGAACGCCGCCTGCGTCGCTTGCCGCAATCGAATCTCCTCCGCTCGCGTGAGGCCGGTGATCCCCCCGGCCACGGCGAGCTCGCCTGAGTCGTCCTCGGTCACACCAACCCCACGTTCCGAAGGTAGCAGCTGGAAGAAACAGCGGTGTGTCCAGCGCAGACGCGCGTGAGTTCCTGATCGTCTTCCGTGAACGGCACCGGATACGCGCACAGAATGTCGACGTCATCGGCGAGTTGGCTGCAGAGCTGTTCGAGCTTCACCGCCTCCGCCGCTCGGCCCGCGGCCCACAAGCGCCCCGCCCGTTCCCCGCAGACGGCGACGCGGGGCTGTGCTTTCCCGGCTCTGGCGGCCGCCGCACGCACACCGTTGATCGCCTCGAGAAACTGGACCGGATCCGGCGCGGCGTCGGCATCGAACGAAAGGTAGGTGCCCCGCTCGATGGCGCCGTCGATGTTCACGCCCTGCATGCGCAGTTCCTGTCGAAGACGTGTCCGATGCGACTCCGTCGCCAGGGCGATCGCGGCATCGGCCGTGATGAGGGCGCCACGAATAAAGCGAGTAAAGCAATCGACGATCCCGGCGTCATTCGAACAGAAGACCATCTCGTGACGACGGGGCGCGGGGCGATCGGCGGATTCGGTAAGCGCGACTCTGCGGCTCACGAATCGCCGGCCGTCGAGTACCGCGTCGATCGCCGGCAGCAGGTCGGACCCGGCAGACGCCTTGTGAATGTAGCCATGGGCACCGAGGCTGAGCGCCTCTCGCACGACGACCGGCGCCGACTCCTGGCTCATGAAGAGGAGTCGAGCGCCGGGAGCGAGCATGCGGACCTGTTTCGCGACCTCGAATCCATCCAGCTTCGGCAGGTTGATGTCGAGCAGAATCACGTCCGGCTGAAATTCGTCGGCCTTCCACACGGCCTCCAGGCCGTCCGCCGCTTCGGTGATCTGGAACTCCGGCCGTTGTTGAAGCGCTGTACAAATGTGACGACGGAACGCCGGATGGTCTTCCACAACGAGAATCGTCAGGGGCGTCAGGGGCATAAGGGGGCCTCGTTTCTATCCTATGCCTCGAACTGGAGATTCGGACGACATCTGTGCACCTCTCCGAGTCAGCTGGCGTCGAGCACCTGACGGACGGCGCGGGCCAGCCCGACGGCGTTGAACGGTTTCTGCAGCAGCGACGCCCCCGGCGGCACGCCGTGCCGCATCGCGGCCTCGTTGGGATAGCCGGACATCAGCAGGATGCGGATGCCGGGCCGCGTCTGCGTCAACTGGCTCGCCACCTCCAGTCCGCTCATGCGCGGCATCACCAGATCGGTCGCCAGCAGGTGGATCGTTTCCTGATGTTCGTCGGCGAGCCGTATCGCCTCGGGACCGTTTCGGGCGCTCAGCACGGTGTAGCCCGCCGATTGCAGCACGCGGCCGGCGAGCGTGCGGACGGCCTCCTCGTCTTCGACGAGCAGCACGGTTTCGTGCCCCTTGGGCATGGTCGTGGTGTCGTCTGCCGGCGGCGTCACGACGGTATCGAAGACGCGAGGCAGGAAGACCTTGAACGTCGTGCCACGGCCCGGTTCGCTGTAGGCCTCGACGTGGCCACCTGACTGCTTGACGAAGCCGTAGACCATCGCCAGTCCCAGGCCGGTTCCCTCGCCCGTCGGCTTGGTCGTGAAGAACGGCTCGAAGATGTGCGCCCGGGTGGTCTCGTCCATGCCAAGGCCCGAGTCCGACACCGCCACCATCACGTAGGAGCCCGCCGCCACGTCTTCGTGCAAGCTCGCATACCCGGCGTCGAGCTCGACGTTGGTGGTCTCGATCAACAGGCTGCCGCCGTGCGGCATGGCATCCCGCGCGTTCACCGCCAGGTTGATGACGGCCTGCTCGAATTGACCGGGATCGATCTTCGCCAGCCCGAGCGCCTCGTCCGGCGACAGCGACACCTCGATGTCCTCGCCGATCAACCGCTGCAGCAGCTTCATCACGTCGCCGAGCAGGGTGTTGAGGCTCACCACTTCGGGCCGCAGTACCTGCTTGCGGCTGAAGGCCAGGAGCTGACGGGTGAGGTTGGCGGCGCGCTGGCCCGCCCGGCGAATCTCGGTGATGAGCTCGCGGTTGGGATCATCCGGGTCGAGGCTGTTGAACGCCATCTCGCCGAAACCGATGATGGCGGTGAGCAGGTTGTTGAAGTCGTGGGCCACGCCGCCGGCAAGCTGCCCCACCGCTTCCATCTTCTGCGCCTGCCGGAACTGCTGCTCGAGCCGCTTGAGGTCGGTGATGTCGCGTGAGAAGCCGACCAGGCCGATCACCTGATCCTGCGCGTCGCGATACACGCCACGGGTCGTGAGGTACGTCCGGGTGACACCGCCCATCGTCCGCGCCTCTTCGATCGTGTGCTCCGTGCCCGACGTGAGCACCTGCCGGTCGTGCGTCACGATCTCGTCGGCCATGTCCGGCGGAAAGAGGTCGTGATCGCCCCGGCCGAGGACCTCCTCGACGGTGAGCCCGAACAGGTGCGCACCCGCGGAGTTGATCATCACGTAGCGGCCGTCCAGGTCCTTTACGAAGACCGCGCCGGACGTACCTTCGACCACCGCGTCGAGCAGGCTGTGGCTTTCGATCACCGCGCGTTCGGCGGCCTTGCGCTGGGTGATGTCGCGCACGAGTGCCACGGCGAACCGCCGGCCCTCTTGCGTGAACGGGCGGAGACGCACTTCGACCGGGAAGGTGGAGCCGTCCTTGCGGCGGTGGCGCGAGTCGAACGCGACGACGTCGCCGCTCTCGAGCTGCGAGGCGATCAGCTTGCGGAAGTCGGTGTCGACGTCGATGGCCGCCGGGCTCATGCCCACGAGCTCGTCGCGCGTGTAGCCAAGGCTGTCGCAGGCCTGGCGGTTCACGTCGAGGATGGTCCCGTTCCACTCGTGCAGGAAGAACGCGTCGGTGGCGTGGTCCACGAACGTCCGGAACCGCCCCTCGCTCCCGCGCAGTTCCGCTTCCGCGCGGCGGAAGTCGGTGATGTCCTGCATGGTGCCGAAGATCCGGCGAGGCCGGCCGGTGTCGCTCCGCGTGACGTCGCCCTGGCTGTGGACGACGCGCACCTGCCCGTCCGGGTGGATCACCCGGTACTCGACGTCGTACCGCGCGCCGCCTCGCAGCGCTTCGGCCAGAGCGGCCGACACGCGCTCCTGATCGTCGGGGCGAACGATGGCGCGCCACTGCGCCTCGAACCCCCCGGGATCGCGCTGGACGTGGGAGATGCCGAGAATGCGCATCGCCTCCGACGACAGCGTCACCAGGCCGGTGACGAGATCGCGATCCCAGTGGCCCACGTGCGCCACGCGCTGCGCCTCGGCCAGCCGCCCCTCGCTGGCGCGCAGGCTGTGCAGGACGAAGCGGCTGGTGAGGCCGTCGGCGAGGCGGCGGCCGATCTCCTGCAACAGCCGCATTTCGTCCCGGGTCCAGACGCGCGCGTACGAGCACTGATGCAGGCCGAACGCGTACGGTTGATCGGCGTGCGGGTAGACCGCCATCAACAGCGCCGACATGACGCCAAACCGGCTTTCAGTGGGCGGAATCGGATTGTCGCAGCCGGGGCCCAAAGACACCGGACCGTCGGCCGCCCGCAGCATGCGGACGATGCCCACGTCTTCGGCGGTCATCGGCACGCTGCGGTACGCGCCGGCCGGGCTCCTATACTCGGGCCGGGTCCGCTCGGCCACCAGGCTCCACGCCGGCGCCTTCGGGTCGCACGGATGCACCAGGAACACGCGATCGCAGTTGAAGGTCGCCAGCGACGCCTCCAGCACGTCGCCCATCAGCTGATCGAGATCGCTGGCGCCCTGGATGGCACGATTGACGCGGTCCATGCTCTCGAGGAACCACACGTTCGCCTGGCGCTCCTCGTCGGCGCGCTTGCGATCCGTGATGTCGAGATGGCAGCCGAGCATCCGCAGCGGCTTTCCGCGCTCGTCACGCCGCAACTCTCCACGCACGTAGAACCAGTGCCACGAGCCGTCGCGGTGGCGCATCCGGTACTCGCGGGCGTGCTGCGTCTCGGTGCCGTCGAGAAACGCCTGCAAGTCCTGCTGGGACGGCGCGAGATCGTCGGGATGGACGCGCGTGGCCCACTCGACTTGATCCGACGAGAGCTCGTGGTCCTCGTAGCCGAGCTGCTGCTTGTACTCGCGCGAGTACATCGCCTCGCTGGTCACGATGTTCCAGTCCCAGAGGCCCACGCTGGATGCCTGCACCGCCAGGCGCAGCCGTTCGGATTCCTCGTGGAGAGTGCGGAACGCCAGAAGAGTGGTGACCGCATCGGCGAGGCGCCGCCCGATCTCGCGGAACAGTTCCACCTCGGGCCCCGTCCAGACGCGGGCGTGCGAGCACTGGTGCAGCCCGAACGACCAGGGCTCGCCGACGCGCGGGTGGAGCGCCATGCCCATCACGGCTCTGATGCCGAACCGCGCGGGAAAGTCCTCGGGCACCGGCGGTGACGGCGGCAGCCCGAAAGTGACGGGGCCGTCGGCTTCGCGCATCCGGCGGACCACGAACGCGGTGTCGGGGTCCATCGGCATTTCCGGTCCGCCCGAGCCGGCGCCGGGATACTCGGGCCGCGTCCGTTCCATCATCGCGCGCCATGACGGAGCGTCGGGGTCGCAGGGATAGGCCAGCCAGGCGCGGTCGCACCCGAAGACGTCGAGCACGACGTCGAGCACGTCGTGCATCAGCCGGTCGAGATCGTGGGTGCCCTGGATCGCGCGGTTGACGCGATCCATGTTTTCGAGGAACCAGAGGTGCGTCTGACCGACGGATTCGTCCCAGTGACTCAGCGCCGAACCGCGTACATCGTGGGACACGAACGCCCCTTTCCCCTGTAGCCGAGACCTTGCGGCGATCGATGCCCCCGGGGATGCCCCGGGCCAAACCCTGTTGGCGCGATGCTACGCCCAGCGGCCGCGCTTCGCAAAGGTGTTTCCGGCCAAACGGTTGGGCTTCGGGCGGCGCGGTTTTACCCGCCTACGGTAGTTCTGCGGCTACCGGGTGCCGCGGCTGGTACAGCATCACTTCGAGGCCACCCGGGAGCTTCATCATCACCGTGATGCCCCATCCCTCGTCTTCGGGCTCACCAGGAATCGCGATCCCCTTCGACTTCAGCTCCGTCATCGTGCGCGTGAGGTCGTCGCACATCAGCGTGAAGAGATGCCGCGTGCCGGCCTCATAGGTCGGGCCTTCGGCCGGATGCACGCCGAGTTCGGCCGGCGGCAGGCGAAAGATGAGCCAGCCGTCGCCGACGTCAAGATGCTTCCAGCCGAAGACGTCGCGGAAAATCGCGCGTACTTTCTCTGGCTCGGATGTGTACAGCACCACGTGCGCGCCAGTGATGGCCATGTCGCCTCCATGAAAGTCGGGGATGACGCGGCTTACAAACCCTCGAGCTCCGTCGCGAAGAACAGGGCCATCCCGCCGCCGCGATCGTCGCGCCCGAGGATCGCCGCGCGGCGGAGGTAATCGTTGTCCGTCAAGCCGCGCGTGCCGGTGCTCTCGCACACATCCACCAGCCGGCCGTCGGCGCCGGTCCGCGCGAGGATCGCCTGCCAGGCCTTCTGAACCCGCGGCTCGTACGTCTCGCGCTCGATCCAACCCCGCCGGATGCCACGCAGCATCGCCGTCGCAATCATCGCGGTCGCGGAGTATTCCGGATAGGCGCCCGGCCGATCGATGACGTTGCGCCACATCCCGTTCTCGTCCTGGAAGCGCGCGAGCGCTGCCATGTGCGCGCGGAACGAGGCCAGCAGGCGCGGATAGTCCGCACGCTCTTTGGGGAACTCCGACAGGGTCAGCGCCAGGCCGAGCGCCGCGAACGCGTTCCCGCGCCCCCATGCGGCGTCCGACGACGCCTGATGACGATAGAGACCGTCCGGCCGTAGCACGATCTGCTGCATGAACGCGACGTGGCGGGCCGCCATGTCGAAGTAGCGCCGTTCACCGGTGAGCGCGCCGGCCATGGCCAGGATCGGCACGTCCATGAACAGCGAATCGCTCCAGCCGCCGTGCAGCGGCATGAACTCACGGAGGTCGCCGTTCGCGGTGAAGCCGCTGGCGGCGGCGCGCAGCACGAGCGCCTTCGCGCGATCGTCGCCAGCGCGGCGCGCGTATTCGAAGAACAGCAGATGCGATGCAAGCGACGACTGCGACGGACGCGCGAAGCTGTCCGTCGTGCCGTCAAGGTAGGGCGTCAGCAGGCGCGCGACGTCGTTCTGTTCGCCGAGCCGCAGCCGGCTGACGGCGGCCATCGCGGCGATGTAGTTCGGCTGCGCGAACTCGCGTCCGTAGACGCGCGCCAGCTCCGCGGCGAGCGCCCGCGGCGATCGCGCCAGCCGGCGCTCGAGCTCCTGGTGCGCGTTCGAGAAGCCAGGCGCCGTGAGCGACTGCAGGAATCGCGTCGAGGCGTCAACCCGCCGTGCCGGGATCCGGCCGACGTCGATGACGACGTGCTGCGAGAGCGCGTCCGCGAATCCCGGATCCGGCCCCGCGACGAGGACCAGGTCAGGTGCGTGTGTGCCGGCCCATCGCCACAGCACGTGCGATTCGATGTGCTCGCGGTACGCGACTCCTGACGGCGGGAACTGCAGCGGTGCCGCGTCGGGGTTCGCGCGGGCGATGGCGATCAGCCGGAAGGTCCGCCGGTTCTGGGGGATCTCTTCGAAGGCGGCCGCCTCACGGTCGACCGCGTCGCTGGACTGGTCCGGTCGATCGAGTCCACCGACGACGAGCACGGTGGGTGAGTCGGCAGAACGGCCCGCAATCGCCACCGCCTCGATCGGCGCCCCGTTCGCCGAGAGCCCGATGGTCCATCGCTCGCCGGCAATGGCCGCGCCAGGCAGCAGCAGACACGCGAACAGGCAGGCGGGAAGAGTCCGGCGGGTCACGCGACCGGAGTCTAGCACCCACGCAAACGAGCGACTCTGCCTTAATCTATGCCCACCCATTCCCAAGTAGCCTCTAGACGACGATGCGAGTGAGCCTCGAGCGAGCGCAGCAGCTGGCGCACGACAGCCTTCGAGCGCTCGGCTACACCGCACAGGAATGCCGCAGCATCGCCGGTCACTTGATGGACTGCGAGCTGCGTGGGCTCGAATACGCAGGGCTCGCCCGCATCCTGAGCATTGCCGAGCGTCTGTCGGCCAGTCCCTCCGCCGCCGGACCGATGCGTGTCACGCGCGAGTCTGCGGTTTCGGCGCAGCTCGATGGCGGCGACGGGCTGGGCTACCTCGTGGCCGAGGAAGCCACGCGAATCGCGATCGGGAAGGCGCGAGAATCCGGGATCGGCGTGGTCGGCGCCAACCGTACCTGGTACACCGGGATGCTCTCCTACTACGCGGAGAAGGTGGCGGCCGAAGGCATGGTCGCCATGATCGCGTCGAACGCCACGCCGTGGGTGGCGCCGTTCGGCGGATCCGAAGCGCGGTTTGGAACCAATCCGATCTGCTTCGGCTTTCCGAGCGGGCCGGTGCCGCTGATCTGGGACATCGGCATTTCGCAGATCATTCACGCCCAGGCGGTCATGGCCGGGCGCACGGGTCAGCCGTTGCCCACCGGAGTGGCCTACGATGCCGACGGAACCGCTACGCGCGATCCCGTCGCGGCGCTCGCGGGTGCCTTCGTCAACTGGGGTGGGCACAAGGGCTCGGGGCTCGGAATCGTCGTGCAACTGCTCGGCGTCCTGGCCGGGTCGCCCATCCTTCCAGGCCATCTCCGTGATTTCGGATTCTTCGTGCTCGCGCTTCGCCCGGATCTCTTCGTCGATGCCGAGGAGTTTCGCGCGCGCGTGTCCGACTATGCGGCGCTCGTCCGCGGCACGCGCCGCCTCGACGAGGACGTTGCGGTTCGCGTGCCCTTCGAGCGCTCGGCGGCGCTGCGAAAGGAGCGGCGCGCCCGCGGCTGGATCGACCTGGAGGACGTGGTCTACGCCGCCGTGCTCGAACTCACTGGATGCGGATGATGCCGCGGCGGATCGCCTTGGCCACGGCGGCCGTGCGGTCGTGCACGTCCAGCTTGGTGTAGAGGTTCTTCATGTGCATGCCGGCCGTGTCGGCGCTGATGCCGAGCGCTGCGGCAATCTCCTTGTTGCGCATCCCCTCGGCCACGAGCTCGAGGACCTGCAGCTCGCGCATGCTCAGGGACGGCAGGCGCGCATGCTCGTCGAGCGCCAGCTGGATGTCGGGCGCCACGACGCGACGGCCGGCGTGGACCTCGCGGATCACCTGGATGAGATCGTCGGAGATCGCGTCCTTCAGAATGTAGCCCATCGCTCCTGCCTCGAACGCGCGATGGATGTCCTCGTCGCCGCGATACATCGTCAGCGCGATGATCCTGGCAGCGCGATCGATCTGCCGGATGCGGCGGATCGCTTCGGTGCCGCTCGTGACGGGCAGTTGGAGATCCATCAGGGTCACGTCGGGCCGGCTCGCCATGAACTGGGCGACGGCGTGCTCGCCGTTGTTGGCTTCGGCCACCACTTCCATGTCGGCCTGGACGCCGACGATTTTCGCCACCCCCTCGCGCATCAGGCGGTGGTCGTCGACGCACAGCACGCGAATCGTCTTGCTCGCTACAGCCATTCGTTCGTGAGCCCCGCCACGGCATGCACCGTGGTCCCTGTGCCTGGCACGCTCTCGATGCGCAGCCCGCCGCCCACGTGCTCGGCACGTTCGCGCATGGTGAGCAGGCCGAAATGTTCGTTGTCGCGTGATGCGTCCGGCCGCTTTTGCGGGTCGAAGCCGCAGCCGTCGTCGGCGACGGTGAGGGCAACCTGACGTTCCTCGTACGAGACCTTGATGTCGATGCGCGTCGGACGCCCGTGGTGAACGGCGTTGGTCACCGCCTCCTGCGCGATGCGGAACAGCTGCAGGTCCACGTCGGGCGATGCGTTGTCGGGGCGGCGGCCCACAATGGCCACGGTCGGGCGGACGCCGTACCGCGTCTCGGTGTCGTCGGCAAGCTGTGCCAGCGAGTCGGCGAGCCGCGGGGTGCCCGTCGGGTAACGCCGCAGCTCGAGGATCGACTCGCGAGCGTCGCGCACCGATCGATCGACCTGGCGGCGAAGGCGGCGGAGTTCTGACGGCATGCCGTCCTCGCGCACCCCGGCGCTGGTCGCCAGCGCTTCGAGCTCCGGACCGAGGGCGGCCAGGCTCTGCAACAGTGTGTCGTGAATCTCGCGGCTCAGGCGCGTGCGTTCGGCGTTCACCAGCGCGTAGCGGGTTTTCACGGCGCGGACGCGCAGCTTGGCGGCCGCGGCGATGCCCCCGACCAGGACGGCGCCGGCGGCAATGAGAAACCAGCCACTCAGATAAAACGGCGCATCGACAGTGAACGCCCACAGGGCCGGCTCGGTCCACGGCCCGCCTTCGGTGGCGCTGACGCGGAACCGATAATCGCCGGCCGGCAAGTTGGCGTAGGTGGCTTGCCGGCCGCTCGCGTCGTACACCCAGTCGGTGTCGACGCCGTCCAGCCGGTGCCGGAACCGGACCTTGGAGGAGCCCGAGAGGCTGAGGGCGGCGTATTCGATCTCGACCTTGCTGTCGTTGGGGAAGCGCCGTACGGCAGACGGGTTGACGCGCTCGTCGTTGACCGTCACGGCTTCCAGGTTCGGTATCGACGCGCGGTGCGCTTCGCGCAACTCCCGCGGATCGATGATCGTCATGCCCGCGCCGTCGACGACCCAGATCCGCCCGGTCAAGTCGAGGACACCGGCCGCACCGCTCTGCCACATCTGCGTGCCGGGTTGAAGCCCATCGTTCTCGTCGTACAGCGTGTAGGCGAGATGGTGCCGCGCGTCCTTCTCGATCCGGTCCATCTCGCTCGCGTGGAAGCGCATCAGCGCGGCGCCCGACTGGATGCCCAACCACACGTATCCCTGGGCATCCACGGCCAGCACCGGCACGACGGCGGTGATCGGGGCGTGGGCGGTGGTGACCGATGTGAAGTGGTCGTTCTGGTAGCGGGTCACGCCGCCCGACGTGGCGAACCACACCGCATCGTCGGGGCTCTGAACGATCTGCCACACCGAGCCCGGAGACAGGCCGTCCCGTTCGGACACGGTCCGCACGCGCCCGTGCTCGTGCAACGTGACGCCGCCGCCGCCGAACCCCGCCCACAAACGGCCCTGCCGGTCGGCGAGAATGCTCGCGCACTGCCGGCCGGTGTCTCCCGCCTGCCGGTGCGAGGTGAGCGTGTTGTCCTTCCACGACAGGACGCCGCGATACGCGGTGCACAGCCAGAGCGTGTCGGGCGTGGTCGCGAGGCCGTTCACGCGGCTTGCCTGCACGTCCGGGATGCGTTCCCTGACGAACCGGCCGGCCGAATAGCGTCCCACGAGGTCGTCGGTCGCCACCCACATCGCCCCCGACTGATCGCCGTGCAGCGCGCGCGTCTGGGAGATCGCAAACGACTGCCGCCGGCCGGCACCCAGGCGGTTCAGCGCCTGCGTGGTGGCGATCCACATGCTGCCGTCGACGGCGACGGCCGCCGTCCGCACGCCGTCGCGATTCAGACCGTCGAGCGGGCCGGTGTATTCGAAGGTGTTCTCCGACAGGCGCAGCAGGCCGCCGCGCATCCCGAGCCAGACGTTGTCGTCACGGTCGCGGTAGAGCGCGCGCGGCGAGCCGCTCAGGCGGTGCTCGTACTCGATCGGCTCGAGCAGCGGCTGACCGGCCGCCGGATTGGCGATGCCGAAGAGGCCGCCGCTGAACGACGCGACCAGCAGCCCGCCGCGGCCGTCGGGAATGATGCGCCATCCCGGTAGCGGGAGACGGATGCGTGGATCGACGCGCACCGCGCTCGACGCACCGAGCTTGCGAACGATCGCGGCGCGATCCGTGACCCACAGGCTTCCTGCGTCGTCTTCCATCAGGCTGTCGACGTAGGTGGCCGTGGTGTCGACGAGATGCAGCAGCCGGCCGTCGTGGCGATAGAGGCCGCGCGCCGCGCCGACCCAGACGCGTCCGGCGCGGTCCTCGTAGACGCTGAACGCCTGCGTGCCGTCGTAGCCGTCGGCTTCGGTCACCGGGGACCACCGATTGCCAGTGAGGCGGAGGAGCCCGCGAACCGTCGCGGCCCAGACCGTTCCGCGGCGGTCTTCGAGCAGCGCATTGATGCCGCCTGGCGCGCCGTCGGCCGGCGAGTAGTAGGTGGTGCCGCCGCGGTGGATGCGCGCCACGCCCGCGCCGCCGAAGCCCACCCACACGCCGCCCTGCGACGACGACGCGATCGCCGTCACCGGCGAGGTCTGCACGGCGCTGCCGGCCGGCGGCGTCCACTTCTGGAACCTCGTGCCGTCGAATCGGACGAGCCCTTCAGACGTTCCAAGCCAGAGGTAGCCGTCCAGGTCCTGGGCGATCGCCAGCACGTCGCCGGACTGCTGGTTGGACCACGCGGCAAGGGCATAGCGGAGTGGCGGGGCGGTGTCGTCGGCGGCCGGGGCGGCCGTCGCCGGGCAGACCGCAAACGCCAGCGCCATGATCAGGGGCAGGAGTCGGAGCGATGTGGTCACGTAATCACTCTGGGCGCGCCATTGCAGCGGCGCCCCAAGATCCTGTCAATACACCTAAAGAGGGTAGCTGGCCAGCTGGTAGCTAGTAGCCAGTAGCTTGTAGCACGGAGGCACTTACTACCAGCTACGAGCTACGAGCTACCAGCTAGTAGCTACCGGCTAGTAGCCGGCCAAGGCGTTCCCTGGTAGCGCGCTCTCACCGGTCCGAGGCCCTTGAAGGCGAACTTCTGGATGCGTTTCCCGTCGTAGGTCTCGGTCGTGTAGATGTTGCCCTGCGAATCGGTGGCGATGTTGTGGACGCCGTGCCACTGACCGACCTGGCGTCCGCCTTCGCCGAACGACGTCAGGATCTCGAGCGTGTCGCGCTGCAGGATGTGAATCTTGGCGTTCTCGCCATCCGCGACGTACAGGAACCTCTGCTGCGGATCGTTCGAGAAGGCGGCGTCCCAGACGGAGCCGGCGTTCATGGTCTTCGGTTCGATCAGCTTCTCCTTGACGAATTTTCCGTCCTTCGTGAAGACCTGAATGCGATCGCCCTGCCGGTCGCACACGTACACCAGGTCGTCTCTGGAGATGGCGACGCAGTGCACGGGGTTGCGGAACTGCTGCTGGGGTGGCGTATTCGGATCGTGCGCGCCACCCCTGTCGGCAGGCTGTGCGGCAGTGGGGTTGCCCCGGTGCGGGTTCAGCGGACCGGCAACGGGCGTGTCGTCCGGCTTGTTGCCGTAGGCCCCCCACACGCGCTTGAACGTGCCGCTGTCGGCGTCCAGCACCACGACGCGGTGATTGACGTAGCCGTCGGACACATACGCCTCGTTGGTCTTCGGGTCCACCACGATCTTCGTCGGCTGGCCGAAGCTCTCCATGTCGAGACTGTTGGGATCGTTGATGGGCCGGGCGGCGCCAGCTCGCAGGCGCGCGCCTTTCTTCCCGACCTGCATCACGAACTTGCCGTCCTTCGTGTACTTCAGCAGCTGGGAATCGCCGCCGCCGCCGCCGGCGAGCCACACGTTGTTCTTGTGGTCCACGTGGATGCCGTGCTCCTGATCCATCCACGGATCGTTCGGTCCGGGGCTCCAATGGCTGAGCAGAGTG
>Ga0079218_10000077_pt1 | contig 19593 bp, 19 predicted proteins | sample NCCompost_FD_77181 | JGI IMG/M metagenome (GOLD analysis project Ga0079218, IMG submission 77181) | Agricultural soil microbial communities from Utah to study Nitrogen management - NC Compost | ecosystem: Environmental > Terrestrial > Soil > Agricultural land | place: USA: Utah | collected... | reverse complement strand
CAAGTACGTCGGCGCACCGTTACTCGGTGCCTTCAGTTGCGCGGCCGGCGCGGCAATGTTCGCGCAGATTCTCCAGCCGGGTAATGTAGTGGGCGCTCCTGTAAGCTGGCTGGTAGGCGGGAATCCTTTTCTAGGTGGCGTTTGGCTGTTTGCCAACGGCGTGATTTGTTTCCACGAAGGCTACAAGTTTTTCATGATCGCTCTTGCCGATCAGGATGAGGTCGCGCGCGTCGTCAAGGAAATCAAGGGCCTCTTGCCAGCGGCGGCTGCCTCCTAAAACCAAAAGAGAAACGTATAAAGCAAAAAGCGGATCAGAATCTGATTTCTGATCCGTTTCTTTTTTAGCGCTACCTGCGGTTTCAACGAGCCGGGGCCCCCACGGAGGGACGCCCTGCATTTCAAATCAGATTCCTAACTGATCGTGATCGGGAAGGGCCAGAAGCAAAGCGCGAAAACAATAAAAGTGATCACCGCCACAACCAGACGTTTGTTACCAAGTGGCTCCATTGTTCCCGGTTGTGGGTGGCGCATCCGCAGCATAACTCCCAAAAGCACAGTGTAGAGAAATCCACTCGGGCTTCCATGCCACCAGAAGCCCAACACGGTCAGCACTGCTGTCGCTACAAACGCAATTCGTCCGGTCAGGTGATGGACGCGCTTGCCAAAAACGGCAAACGTGCCGTGGCCACCGTCGAGTTGTCCCACCGGCATCAAGTTGAGGCTGGTTACCAAGATCCCGATCCATGCCGCCATGTAGTAAGGATTTGCCGGCGCGTAAGGATCAAGCGGGACATTGAGTAGTTTGCTCAACAGCCGAAACAGCAGCGGATCATTAAAAATGATCGCGTAACTCAAATTCGAAGTTGCTGGCTGCATATACAGAAGGCCGAGAACCGAAATCGGGATCGCAACTACAAACCCCGCGAGGGGACCTGCCAGTCCAATATCAAACAAGGCGCGGCGCGAGGGAATCGGCGACTTAATCTTGATGAACGCGCCAAAAGTTCCCGCGAGAAAAAGTGGTGGCGCCGGAATGAAAAAAGGAAGCGTGGCGTTCACTCGATAACGCCGGCACGCGACATAGTGGCCCATCTCGTGAGCGGTGAGTATGGCCAGCAAGGCAGCGGAAAAAGTTAGACCATCAACCAGCAATCGTGGATGCTGAAAAGCGAAGAATAGGATTCCGAGTACCGCATCCAGGTAAAAGCGCGGGATGTACATTAGGTAATCAATTGCCCCGGCCAGCGGGGGTTCGGGTATATCAACCTCAGGAGCGGCGGTGATGATTCCGGCGATTGTAGTGGTGACGAAGGTAAGCAGAAAAAGCGCAATGTGACGCAGCCACTCTCGCCTGGTGGGTCGAGCTACCGGGCGCGCGGCTGCCGGGATGGTAAAAAAGGGGGGAATTTCCTGAACCGATTCTGCCATGCTTGTCTGCCGCAGCTTTTAGGTCCTCGATGCCATGCCGCTGCTTTAGATATCAAAGGCCAGAAACTGGATGCTTAAGGTTCCAGCTCTGGCCTCGAGGATTCTCTACAACTCTTCGCTTTATAGGTCCGCGTCACCGCTGTCTGTATCGTGGAATTCGCCATCCTCATGCGCCTGCAATTCTTTACCTGGCTTAAAGCGGATCGTTTTGCCGGAGGGAATAGCCACCTCTTCACCCGTGCGCGGGTTACGACCAACGCCACGCTTGCGGGGTTTGACGACGAAAACACCAAAGCCCCGCAGTTCGATTCGTTCCCCTCGCGTTAAGGCTTCCTTCATCGAATGGAAGAGGGCATCAACTGCCTGTTCCGCTTTCATTTTGGGAACGCCGGTCTTGTCTGCTACCCGGTTGATGATGTCCAGTTTGATCACGGCCTTGGGCCTCCGTTGAGTTATCCGAGAGGAATCTATCTACGGCTTGGAAATGCGTGGCGATGATAGAGAGCACCAGCAAAGACTGTCAAGGCGATTGCCGATTACGATTTGGAGTGCGACGGCAGAGCGAAGCCGCGACCGCGCTTTGGAGTTTGTCGACCAATCAACGAATCTAAAGCTTGTCGCGCTGCTCTTGCCAGCACACTCCAAACTAAGTCATGACGGCCGGCAACGCCTGCGTTGACAAGCGCGCAGGTGAAAGTTAACCTCAACTTTGTTGTGGGATCGTAGCGAAATGGGGAAGATTGAGCTCAGTTTAGTTAGAGAAAATGTTTGGAATTAGATCACGTCGTCCGCCGCCATTTGGCGGCATTGACCCAGCGGACGACAAAGATATTCAGGTTCATATCCCGGACGATAGCGCACGCGGCAATCTTTGGGGGGAAGCACGTTTACTACTCCGCGACCTTGTGTTTGCCCTGATGCTGGCTGTGTTGGTAGTCGTTTTCATCGTGCAGCCAGTCAAAGTAGAAGGTACTTCAATGCTGCCGCGGCTGCACGACGGCGAAAGAATTTTTGTCAACAAGCTGATTTACTACGACGAGTATCGCTGGGCGCCGACAGTAGATCGTGGCGATATAGTGGTTTTCTGGTTTCCCGATGATCCCTCGAAGAGCTATATCAAGCGCGTGGTGGGCTTGCCTGGTGACACCGTTGAGATTCACGACGGAGTGGTGCGCGTGAATGGCCTCGACTTGGACGAGACTTACCTCGACTCGCGTCATAATTTGGCGCACCGGAGCCAGGCGGCGGTTTACGTGAAACCAAATTATTACTTTGTCATGGGAGACAATCGCGATAACTCCAGCGACTCGCGGATCTGGGGATTGGTTCCCAAGAAATACATTTACGGTAAGGCACTGTTCCGATACTGGCCGCTAAACGCCGCGAGCATTATCGAGCACGAAAACGTTTCGGCGACGGTGCCGCCTCCTAGTTCATATCGTGCCAACCCGGAGTCTCCCTCCGGCGAATACGATCGCTAACGAGCTGCAGCTCTTTCTTATTTGGATTTGCCATGCTTGATGGGTTACGACTGGTATTAATGGTTTTTTACGCTCCGGGCCGCGGCCTGCGCGAGATGCGCGATCGGGGAGCTCTGGGGCTGGCGGCGTTGATCGCGCTCTTCAGCCAGGTGTCTTACCTGCTCGTAACGCAGTATCTATCTGGCGAAAAGATTTTTGCTTTTGGTGGGCCGCGAGCGATTGGCGGGTTGATTTTTCAAGCGGCAATTTCGCTCCTGCTGATTGCCGGCGTCCTGACGCCCCTGATCGCTTTCGTTGGCAACCTGTTCGAACGTCGCGGTAGCTTCGGACTGCTGTTGCAACAAGAATATGCGTCGCTTGCCGCGACATTGCTTTACGCGCTTGCGATCGCCAATCTCCTCACAATTCCAATCGCCATCTTTTTCAACGTTACCGGGATCCAAGCTGCATATCTCGCTACGTCGCCCGAATCGGCAGAGCAGGTTCGATCTTTATTCAGGTCCAATCCGCAACTCCAAGCCCAGTTGCTTGCCATGCTGGACGACCCCCGGCAAGTTGCGGCAAATCTATTTCGCACAATAAAGCTTTCCCTCCTCCTGGTAACAACGGTACTCGCTGTGCGTTCAGTGTTGCGCCTTTCTACGGTTAAGGCCATCACCGTTACCTTGATTTCCCTGGCGCTTGCTTACCTGATCTGGCCCATTTGGACACGTTTGTTTACTCCGATACTTGCTTCGCCCTTCCTGCTTTTATTCGTCTTCCTTCTGGTAAGAGGCTACTTGGGCGGCGTCATGCGCAACCAGCGGGCGCGCGAGTCGTTCCGGCAGAACATGGAGGCGGCAACGCTGAATCCGGCTGATGCTTCAGCTCATTACAACCTTGGTCTGATTCATCAGGCTCGCGGCGAACTCGATGCCGCCCGAGAACGTTTCGATCGCGCCGTCCAGATCGATGCGGATGAGATCGATGCTCATTACCAACTCGGACGAATTGCGCGCCAGCAGAGACGTCTCGCCGATGCCGTAGGGCACTTTGAGCAGGTCGTGTCCCGCAATCAAGCACACGCGCAACATGAAATCTGGCGCGAAGTAGGCTCTACTTATGTCGAAGCCGGTCAGTTTGCGGACGCGCGTGATGCGCTCGAACAGTTTCTGGAAAAGAGACCATCGGATCCGGAAGCACTCTATTTAATGGGCCGCGCGCACGCGGGGCTGGGGCACCAAAGGGAAGCGAAGAGTGCTATGCAGGCTTGCATCGATGCCGTAAAAACGGCACCAGCATACAAGTACCGGGCGGATAAGCGCTGGCTGAACGAAGCGCAACAGTTCATAAGAAGTAGTCAGTAGCAATAGACAGTATTGGACTCGCGGTCCACTTATGCGTCATAACAATCCCTCCGCCCTGCTAGCCCTCGAAGACGGGCTAACATTCCGTGGTCGATCCTGGGCCGCCTCCGGAGAGGCCTGTGGTGAGATGGTCTTCAACACCTCAATGACCGGGTATCAGGAAGTTCTCACTGATCCTTCCTACGCCGGTCAAATCGTCTGCATGACTTATCCCCTGATTGGTAACTACGGAGTAAACGAAGCCGATGCAGAATCCGCGCGTCCATGGGTAGAAGGCTTCGTGGTGCGTGAAGCGAGCCGCGTTGCTTCAAACTGGCGATCTGAGGAGACACTCGATTCCTATCTCAAAAGATGGCACATCGTAGCGATTGAAGGAATCGACACGCGCGCCCTGGTGCGCCACATTCGCAGTAAGGGTGCGATGCGCGCCTGCATCTCGACCGTTGATCTCGATGAAGCCAGTCTCGTAGAGAAAGCGCGCAATTCACCAGCAATGGAGAATCGAGAACTCGCAAGCGAAGTTACAACCAAAGCGCCTTATTCGTTTGCTGCGGAAACGGCTGAACGATTCCATGTTGTTTGTTACGACTTTGGAGTGAAGAGAAACTCCCTCCGCTACCTGGCACAGTTGGGCTGCCGCATTACAGTGGTGCCGGCGGCCACCACGGCAAGCGAAGTGGCCGCGTTAAAGCCGGACGGCATCTTCCTTTCGAACGGGCCCGGTGATCCTGCTTCGATGAACAAAGAGGTAGAGCAGATTCGCGAACTAGTTAAGACTTCAGTCCCTACCTTTGGCATCTGTTTTGGCCACCAGTTGCTGGGGCGCGCCTTTGGCGGCAAAACGTTCAAGCTGACTTTTGGCCATCGCGGCGGTAATCAACCGGTGCAGGACCTTGCCGACGGAGGTGTAGAGATCACTTCCCACAATCATGGTTTCGCGGTGTCGGCTGATAGCTTGCCGAGCGAGGTTGAGATTACCCACCTTAATCTCAACGACCAGTGCGTCGAAGGAATGCGCCATCGCACCTTGCCAATCATTTCCGTGCAGTACCATCCCGAAGCTGCGCCCGGTCCTCACGATGCCGAGCACCACTTTCAGCGCTTCATTCAACTGATGGAACGGAAATAGATCTCAGGTTTTTGGTCTTTGGACTTTGTTCTTTGGTCTTGACCCCAGTCTTGATGGTATGGCATTGGTCCCTTCCAGAACCAAAACCCCTAAGCCCTAAGACCTAAGCCCAAAGATTAAAGTCCCAAGACCGTTATTCAACCGGCACTTTCAATTCCCCAGTCGTGAGGTCGGGGCGGTCGCGGGCCATGTCGGCAGGTGTCGTATCTTTGGTGGGATGAAGGGCATGTTTCGCTTTGGGCGCCTCGCCGACGTCATAGCCCAGCTGGCTTAGCAGCGCTGCATCGGCAGCAGCAGTTGCGGCGGGGTCAGGTTCAGGCGTTGGTTCCAGCAAATCTGCCAGGCCCTCACTGCCACGATGTTCAAGCCAGTGGCGATAACTGACTGTCACAATTGCGACGACAGGAATGGCCAAAAAAATTCCGGCAATCCCGGCGAGTTCCGCACCCGCCAGAATTGCAATAATCACTGCGAGGGGATGAAGATGAATTCCCTGGCCGATTAATCTGGGATAGATGTAATAGTCCTGGACAATGCGTAAAACTCCGAGGAAGAGAATCACCATCAGCGCCGAAGAAGACCCGCCGTGCAGTCCGCCAACCACAGCTGCAATCACTCCGATCAGGAGTGGACCTACGAGGGGTACAAACTCAAAGACGCCCGCGATGAATCCCAACACCAGCGCACTGGGAATTCCCAGCACTGCGAACCCAATCGAACAGACGATGCCGATAAAGATGCAAGCTGTTAGTTGCGCCCGCGTGTAGGCGGCGAGGGTGCCACTTACGTCCTGAAAGAACTCATCGCCGCGCCAGCGCCAGCGGCCCCGTGGCAACATTTGCAGCGCGGAATTGCGGAATGACTCGGCATCCTTCAGAAAGAAAAAGCTGAGGACTGGTATCAGGATCAGCCAGGGAATGTAAGCAAGCCACAACACCATTCCTTTTAAGACTTCACTGAGGGTGTCGCCTACTCCCTGCACGATGTGGGGAATCTCTCTGTTGATCGCATCCATCACCGGCCCGGGCATACGCAGGCGCAAATACTCGTTAAAGCGCTGCATGCTTTCCCCCAACGACTTCCAATAGCCGCGGGCTTGCTGGGCAAACTCCGGAAACTGATTGCCAAGCCGCGGCAGCAGCACGTAGAACGCGACCACTATTGCGCTCACAATAATCAGGTATGCCAACGTAATTGCCAACACACGCGGCATCACCCGGTCTTTTCCTGAGAAACGAATAGGACGGCGCAGGAAATCTACTAAGGGAGAAACCAGGTAGGCGAAGAAGACCGAGAGGATCAGCAGCAAGATTACCGCTGTCAATTTCACGACGATCCACAAGGTAACTGCCACGACCAGCACGATTATGATGATGCGCAGGATGACGCGCGTCTGCGGCCATGAAGCTTCGGCCGCCACTCTCGCAACCGCGCGGGTTACATCCTTGATTTCTTCTTTCTGCGACACGGTCGTTTCGTTAGCGATGCAAACGTTCGATGATGCCGCGCACGCTGCGCGCGTCAGTGGGAGAGAGTTCGCGGAATTCGACGCCAAATGTGTCCGGACTGCCGCGATGAACTACTTCGCCGCGCAGCGAAAGGGCATCGGCATGATCCAAGAGTAATAAGCCCAAACGGTCGCCCACCTTGACGTTGGGACAAGCCGGCAGATTGCGCACGCGAATTCCCCCAAGGCTGATGTCGGCGGGCTCGCCCAGTCCGAGCGATTCGCGCAAACTCTCATCTTCGATAGCGAGCGTCATCCGAGCGCTGACGTAATAGCGCTGAAACTTGCGTCGCTCCGATCTAGGCGGTTCGTGGGGAAGAGTTGACATCCAGTCGTTGCGGCGTCGTCAGTGCGACAACGCCTCATCATCGGCTTCGTCTTCAGATTCGTCGTCGCCTTCCTCGTCGCCTTCTTCGCTGACCGGAGGCGCAACGACACGCGGCGCCGCCGGCTCCCAGATCAGGCCGCGCCATTCATCGGTCTCGCCCAGCAACTGCAACGCGGCGAGCGGGTGACCGGGATTGCGCTCGATGCGCAAGACTTCGGCGACCACTTGAAGCTTGGCACCGTCCTCGCCTTCCACTTCCAGACGCACGCGGCTGCCAACGTCCGGCAATTTTTTCGGCAAGTGAACGAGGGTCCCTTCCGGACCGACATTTTCCGTGGTTCCTTCCGAAGTGATGTGCGCGCCGCCGGGCTCGTCCCATTCGGCTCGCACTTCAAAAGCGGCGAGGTAGCGCGGACCTGAGCGATTGTTGATTTCGATATCGCGAGTCAATGGCAACTCCTTATTTGAATGAATGACTACGCCCTACGCGTAGCGCACGCCGAATTTCTGTGAAGTAAGCTGAAAACGTCGCAAGTCTATAGTTTTGAGTCTCATGTCTCAAGCCGCAGAACTAGAGTCTCAAGTCTCGGCTCTCAGGTCTCGGCTAAGGTCTTTGACCGCCCGGTGCGCGGCAAGTCTCTGACTTGCCGTTGGTAATCTTAAATTCAATAAGGTCTTTGACTCATGATAGACAGGTCGGAGACTTGTAGGTCGATAGAGGTAGCAACAGCAAGTCAGAGACTTGCCGCGCACCGAGCGGTCGAAGACCTAAACCTGAGACCCAAAACCTGACACCCGAAACTTGAAACCTGAAACTTGCCTATTCTTCCTCCGCACGAAGTTTTTCCAGCACCGAAAAATCTTCGAGCGTCGTTACATCTCCAGCGACCGAACCGCTCGTCGCCAGTTCTCGCAGCAAGCGGCGCATGATTTTTCCGGATCGTGTTTTGGGCAACATATCGCTAAAACGGATCTCATCAGGTCGCGCGAGTGCCCCAATTTCTTTGGTGACGTGAACTCGCAGTTCTTGTTTCAACCCTTCCGACGCCTGATGTGAACCTTCAAGCGTGACGAACGCAACGATGGCTGACCCTTTCAAATCATCCGGACGCGCCACCACTGCGGCTTCGGCCACTGCTTCGTGCGATACGAGTGCACTTTCAACTTCGGCAGTTCCCAGACGATGACCGCTGACGTTGATCACATCGTCAATGCGCCCCATGATCCAAAAGCAACCGTCTTCGTCCCGTCGCACGCCATCACCGGCGAAATAAATGCCGTCGAGTTGCGACCAGTACTGCTCGCGATAACGGTCGTCGTCGCCCCAGATTGTCCTCAGCATCGAAGGCCACGGTCGCTTGATGACCAGGTAACCGCCTTCGTTTGGTCCTACCGACTTACCATCCCGAGTCATCACGTCAGCATCGATGCCGGGAAATGTTTTGGTAGCGGAGCCGGGCTTTGTCGCGGTTGCGCCAGGGAGTGGGGAGATCATGATGGCGCCGGTTTCGGTCTGCCACCAGGTGTCCACAATTGGGCATGCGCCTTTGCCAATCACTTCGCGATACCAGATCCACGCCTCGGGATTTATCGGCTCACCCACCGTACCCAGCAAACGCAAACTGGAGAGATCATGACGGAGCGGCCAATGTTCTCCCCATTTAATGAATGCGCGAATGGCAGTGGGTGCGGTGTAGAGAATGTTAACGCGATGGCGTTCGACGATACTCCAGAAACGATCCGGCTCCGGATGATTTGGCGCGCCTTCGTACATCAATACGGTGGCGCCGTTTGATAGCGGTCCATAAACAACGTAACTGTGTCCGGTCACCCAGCCGATGTCGGCGGTACACCAGTAGATGTCTTCGTCTTTAAGATCGAAAATCCATTTGGTTGTGAGGTGTGTTTGTAAAAGATAACCGGCCGTCGTGTGCAGAATGCCTTTGGGTTTTCCGGTAGTGCCGGAAGTGTAAAGGATGAACAAGGGATGCTCGCTGTCCAACTCCACAGCGTCGCAGGTTCCGTCTACAGCTTCCATGAGTTCATGCCACCAAAAGTCGCGCCCGGCTTTCATCTCAACCGGACCGGCGGTTCGGCGCACAACGATGCAGGATTTTACCGAGGGAGTTTGTTTGAGAGCTTCGTCCACGGCTGCTTTTAATTTCACTTCACCACCGCGGCGCCAGCCACCGTCTGCGGTTACGACAACCTTGCAGCTCGCATCGTTGATCCGGTCAATCAAGGCTGCGCTGGAGAAGCCGCCAAAGATTACAGAATGAGTGGCTCCGATGCGCGCGCACGCAAGCATGGCTATAGCCAATTCAGGAATCAGCGGCATATAGAGCGCAACTCGATCTCCAGTTGCCACACCTGCGTACTTCAGCACATTAGCGAACCGGCATACTTCGCTGTGAAGCTGCTGATAGGTCAGCGTCCGCTGTTCGCCGGGTTCGCCTTCCCAAATAAGAGCAGCCTTGTTTCTTCGCCACGTTGAAAGATGGCGGTCCAGGCAGTTGTAAGAAATGTTGAGCTTGCCGCCGAGGAACCACTGCGCATGAGGAGCCTGCCAATGGAGCACGCGGTCCCACTTCTTAAACCAGTGGAGTTCAGCAGCAGCCATGCGGCCCCAGAAAGCTTCGGGATCTTCACTGGCTTCGCGTCGCAGGCGCTCCAGTTCGGCTTCCGACTTGATATGTGCGGCTTTGGCAAACGCTTCCGGGGGAGGAAACACCCGCTCCTCCTGTTGCAGCGATTGAATGTTCGTCGTGGATGTGGACATTGAATCCGCTTCTTTCCTCAAATTGTAGGGAAAATCGTTGGGAGGCAGGATTCTAGCAGCATTGATTACGATTGCCGATGGATGATTGGCGATTGCCAATTGGCCCTTAGCTCCAAGGTGAATCGAAAATGGGCAATTGGAAATTGGCAATGTATCCTGTTCCTTGCCGAAAGTCGGCGCCCAGCGTTATGTTGCTGCTGTGATCAATGTTAAGTGTTCAGTCTGTGCCACCGAGTTGCCGCCTGGAGCGAACTTCTGCAGGCGTTGCGGTGCGGTGATTGCCGATGGTTCCAACTCAGAGGTCAACTCGTCAGAGTTACCAACCGAAATGTTGAATCAGAATCCACTGACGACGAGCCGTTTGAATCCCCGGGCGACAAGTCCTGAAACACCTTTGCGGGCAATGGCGCCCGACTTGGCTTCGAGCGAGCCTGAGGCTGCCACTCAAGCGACGCGCCGACGCTGGACCGTAATTGGAAGTGCGTTCATGGTGCTCCTGCTTTGCGGAATTATTGCTTCAGTGGCATACGTGAGAATGGAAACCCGCAATCGGACAACTGATGATGCGACACTGTTTTATCCGGGCTCACAAACGATTGTTGACGTAAGCAGCGGCGATGGGCGCGCGATTCAGCTGCAAAGTGGCGATTCGCTTGAGCAGGTGATTGTCTGGTACGAGAAAAGTATCAAGCCAACTAAGACGATGCGGCTAACTTCTACCAGCGTTGTGCTCAAGAATGAAAATGTGACCACTACTGTAGCAACCGAAGGCGGCAAAACGAACATTTTGATAAAACGGCTCAAGTGATTAGCGATTGGCGATTGCTTTTGATGTTGGGTTGAGTATTGGCTTTGCCGTCGTTCGTAAGGCTTGCCTTACCGGCCCAAAGTTTTTAAGTCACGGCGCGAGGATGAGCCTCGCGCTAATTAAAGGGCCACCTGGAAGCCAGAGGCTTACCGCACGGAACACGGCATAGCCGCTTCGCTTTGGCTGTTCGTGACTTCTATGGGCAATTCATGCAGCAATCTGCAGTTGGCAATCGGCAATCCCCATGAATCTCTTCGTTGGCACAAGCGGCTACAGTTACAAAGAATGGAAAGGAAGTTTCTATCCGGAAAAGCTACCGGCCAAGGAAATGCTCGCTTACTACGCTACGAAGCTGCCGGCAGTCGAAATCAATAATACGTTTTACCGCCTGCCACAAAGGTCGGTACTTGAAAACTGGAAAGATCAGGTGCCTGAGAGTTTCCGGTTCTCAGTCAAAGCCTCACAGAGAATTACGCACTTCAAACGTCTCAACGGGGTCATCGACGAAACCAACTACTTTCTGGAAACAGCAGCAGCACTCGGTGAGCGCCTCGGGCCACTCCTCTTTCAACTCCCGCCGAACATGAAGAAGGATCTCGCCCGGCTGGAGACGTTCCTTAATACTATTCCTGCCGGCACCAGAGCGACGTGGGAGTTTCGCCATCCCACCTGGCTGGAGGATGACGTGTTGCAACTTTTGTCGCGGCACAACCACGCCCTCTGCATTTCTGACACCGATGAAATGCCCGTGACTCATGTGGATAAAACTGCTGATTGGGGCTACCTGCGACTGCGCCGGGTTAATTATTCGGCTGAGAACCTTTTCGAGTGGCTGCAACGAGTGCGCGATCAGAATTGGGAGTTTGCGTACGTCTTCTTTAAACATGAAGACGAAGCGACTGGGCCACGGCTTGCGGGAGATTTCCTCAAGCTGGCAGCTGCTGGCTAAGCAGGCGTGCAAAACAAAAAGAGGCGTGAGACACGCCTCTCGTCTAGGAAAGCTTGTCGCGAATAAGCTAAAAGTTTCCGCTACATTCCGGGTGTCCGCAATCGCAATCTAGTTCAATCGTACTGCCAGAGCCTTCACACGAGGCGCTGCAATATTTGCCATCCGGCTGCGAGGGACAGCTACACGCGGGGTTCTTGCAAGTTTCTTTGTCTTCGGCCATGAGTTCCTCCTGGGAATCGTCTTAGGGGCTGTAGATCGTTTTTGGAGCGCTAGATTAGCACAGTCGGCTTTCAACTTCAGGTCTTGTTGCACCCGCCGACTCTTCAACCTTGCAAGGTTAGTATGGCCCTTAGCCAATGACCAATCGAAAATCGGCGATTGGAAATTTGGCAATGCTCTCGGTCGCTACCGTTACGTCCAATGTCGGGCGCGTTCGCCTCAACACCCGACACCCATTTCTAGTTCTCGACAGGCTTTTCACCGGGTATGGCGCCTGAAGCGAGGAGCAGTTTGATTGCTGTTTCGTTCCCTTCTTCTTTCGCATAATCCAGCACCGTTCTGCCCTCTTTATCGCGCGCGTTGAGATCAGCGCCTGCGCGAAGCAACGCGCGAATGTTGGCGACCTGATTGTGGTAAGCCGCCAACATCAGCGCTGTCTTGCCCTCATTGTTCTGAACGTCCAGGCGGGCGCCAGCATTGATTAGCGTCATCAACACTGACACATTGTTCTGCCTGGCCGCTTCGATCAGCGCCGTGTCGCCTTCCTCATCCTTGAGATCGAGCTTTGCGCCGGCATGGAGGAGATCCCAAACCATATCGTTAGTGCTCTGCTCACCGAGAAGCATCAGCGGAGTTTGCTTGTAACTGTTACGAGTGTTGACATCGGCCCCCGCTCCCAATAGCAGTTGCAGCATTTCCCGGCTGCCAAAACGAACTGCGTATTCCAGGGCAGTGCCGTCTGTATGCTCGTCACGCAGGTTTACATTTTCGCGGGTGAGAAGTGCCTGCAGTGTTTCAAGGTCGTCGTCAAAAGCGGCCTTAACCAAAGGAAGGGACGGCAACGCGATCATTGAGCCTACGTTCACCGTGAACTCGACGTTTGTCGCAGTAACTTCCGTTTCGACCTCAATCGGAGCGATTTCCAGAGTCGAGTTGATCTCTCTCGTTTCATTAGCGCCAAGCTCAATCCCGATCGTTGCTTTTTTAAAACCAGGCGCTTCAACAGACAATTGGTAAGTTCCCGGCTCAAGCCCATCAAAGTTGTATTGCCCCTCCCCATTGGTAGTGGTGCCGTAAAGATACGGCGTCTGAGCGGTTCCGAGCGTCAAGCTTGCCGTAGGAAGAAGCATGCCCAACGGGTCAGTAACCGTTCCTTTAACGCTTGCTCCAAACATTATCGGCGCCAACGCGTCGAACGACTTCAGCGCGCGCGGTGGCGGGCGCAGGCCGTTAGTAATCGGCTGTGACGTTGCACTCGATATGCTTAACATAGTGGTGAACGCACCCGCGGCGATTTTCGACACTCGCTTGCGGATCTGATGAAGTTGTTGCGGCACGGCTTTAAGGATGGGAGTGCCTTCGCGCGTGACCCGGTAACGAACGCACAAACGACCTTTAGAGTCGGCAATCAAGCGGTGGACGCGTTTGGGTGTGAGCGGCGTGAGGTCGTTAACGGTGAGCTGGCAGTGATCACAGAAACGAACCCAGTCGTTTCCGATCATCTGATCCCAGTTGGCGGAACAGGGATTCTCAATTTTCAGTTGCTTGCTTAGATCTTTGGCGGACATAGGACATCTCCTTTCAAACAGTGGTTGAACGGAGAGCCTGGGGAGAGAAGCTCAAGGTCAATCGACGTAGTTAGACAGCCAGCCGAAAATAAGATTTCCGGTCTCGAGTTTCACTGGTTGTGCGAGTTGAACCCTCAGCCTGGGGAGGAGCAAATTGATTTCAACGCTGAGATGCGGCGAACTTGCGGGCGGGTTGTTGCCTTAGTAAGTTTTTTCGTAGGTAAGTTCAAAGATTCGTGAATCGAGGTCGGAGGGTGGCTCTTCTATGATTGCCTGGCAACCATGCTCCAGTTTGAAGATAGGGATTCGATCAATTATGTTGCCCGTCACGAAATGCAATGCGCCCGGAAGATTTTGATTTGACCATTGCCTTCCTGATTGTGAATCTGTTTCTTGGGAAACTTCTCGCAGTCTGCTGAGTTAAATTTACCATGGAGAAAAACACCCTAGTAAAACTTGGCGCGGAAGTGGAAGAAGCTTTACGTAAGCGAGGTCCCGTTGTGGCCCTCGAATCTACCGTGATCGCTCAAGGCTTGCCACGTCCGCTTAATTTGGAAACTGCGGGACGACTTGAACAAATCGTGCGCGATGCGGGCGCTACTCCAGCAACCATTGCTGTTCTAAACGGAGAACTCTGTGCGGGCCTTAATGAAAAGCAGATCGAATTTATTGCTAATGACAACGACATCAAGAAGATCAGCACTCGTGATTTGCCATTGGCCCGGACTCGTCGATGGAATGCCGCCACAACAGTAGCGAGCACGATTTGGATCGCACAGCGCGCCGGGATAGAAGTGTTTGCAACTGGTGGGATCGGCGGTGTTCATCGAGGTTCGGCGCACGATGTTTCTGCCGACTTGCCTGAGCTAGCACGCACCGCTATTGCTGTAGTTTGTTCGGGCGCCAAGATCGTTCTCGATCTTGCAGCGACCAGAGAATGGCTGGAGACATATGGCATTACGGTTGTGGGCTATCAATGCGATGAGATGCCGGCGTTTTATTCGCGACGCAGTAGATTGCCCGTCGATGCTCAAGTCGATTCTCCGGGTGACGTTGTAAAGATCATTAGGTCGCAACGGGACTTAGGGATTAAAACCGCATTGTTAGTTGCTGTGCCGGTTCCCGAGCCTGATGAGGTTCCCTCTGAGATGTTGGAACGCGTGATTTTGGAATCGCTGAAGGAGGCTGAACAAAACCAGATTGCCGGTCGAGATGTAACACCTTTTCTGTTGTCGAGGATGTCAGAAGCAAGTAGCGGCGCCACCCTTCGAGCGAATGTAGCTCTCCTGAAAAACAATGCCCGAGTGGCTGCTGAGATTGCTGTGGCGGCTTATGGAAAATAAAAAGTTTCTTACACAAAGTTGTCTTGCTGACTTGACCAACAAAAGTTGAGCGGCGGCGGGCCCACCTTCCTGAGTCCATCTTTTCTCCAGACTCTAATGAACCCCCTGACTTGCATTTTTTTCGCAGTGCTTGACGCGCGATACTCCTTATCTGCACTATAACTCCGCAACAACTGCATCCCCATTTACGCTCCCCGGAAAGGTTACACGAATGCATTTCCGCAAATTCTTCTGCGCGCTTCTTACTGTTCTTATCAGCCTCAATGCAATGCTGCCTGCCATCGCGCACGGCGGGGGCAGGGCCAGGCAAACACCGGCCCCTAACTCCGCAGATGCGCCACGCGATGAAAAGCTCTGGCAGAAAGCTTTGCAGATTCAACGCCAGGCCATTGTCGTGGATACGCATAACGACATTCTCTCAATGATGGCAGACGACAACTATGACCTCGGTGTCTCCTCAGTTGGCAAGTATCACACCGATATCGCACGCATGAAGCAGGGAGGACTCACAGCCGAGTTCTTTAGCGTTTATATCGATCGCAGCTATGCACGCGAGGGCGGCTCAGCACGCCGCGCACTCGACATGATCGACTACGTCTATCGCGCGGCCGAACGCTATCCCAACGACCTTATGATGGCGTATTCAACTGCCGACATTCGTCGCGCCAAAAAGCAAAAGAAGATCGCGGCGCTGATGGGAATCGAAGGGGGACACGCCATTGAAGACTCGCTCATGGCCCTGCGCGATTTTTACCGGCTCGGCATTCGTTACATGACGTTAACGCATAACAACACCAACAACTGGGCCGACGCCTGCTGCGACACCGCAAAGCACAACGGACTTTCAGATTTTGGTAAGGACGTGGTGCGCGAGATGAACCGCATTGGCATGTTAGTGGATGTCTCGCACGTATCCGACAAAACGATGAGCGACGTGTTAGAGACGTCCACCGCTCCGGTAATCGCTTCCCATTCCTCGGCCCGCGCCCTCGGCGATCGGCCACGCAACATTCCTGATGATTTGCTGCGGCGATTCGCGAAAAACGGCGGAGTCGTGATGGTGAATTTCTATCCGGGGTTCATCGACAAAAATGTAATCGAGGCGTCGAAGGCGCGCGAAGCGCGCCTCAAACCGCAGCTCGATCAACTGCGGGAAACTTTCAAAGACAATCAAAAACAGTTAGCAGAAGAGATCAGCAAGCTGATGGCGGCGCATCCTTTGCCGCCCACCCCGTTGTCGGTCCTGATCGACCATTTCGATCACATTGCGAAAGTGGCCGGCGTCGACCATGTCGGCATCGGTTCGGATTTTGATGGCGTGGGGAGTTTGCCCGTCGGCATGGAGGACATCTCCAAATTGCCAAATATTACCTACGAGCTACTCAAGCGAGGTTACAGTGAGAAGGATGTGAAAAAGATTTTGGGAGAGAACTTCATGAGGGCGTTTGCCGAAGCGGAGCGAGTGGCCCACGCTTCAAGCAAACGACTGAGTGGCGATGGCAACGTGCGTCGCATCAGCGCAGACAAGAAATAGGCTTACGTAGAGATCAGAACCAGTATCAATTCGCGGCTCTGCCGGCCACCCTTCTGGTAAGGCTTGCCTTACCGATAGTCGTTTAGTTTGATTTGCGGAGGCTAAGCCTCGCGTCGTAACTAGAGAGGGAGGTCTAAGAGGTAGGCAAGCCTTACCGCACGGAGGGCGGCAAGCCGCAGTTCAGTCCAAACATTATGAGCCAGGCAAACTAGGGGGTAGCAAAAGCGAAACGGCGGCGCTCGGATGAACGCCGCCGCACCATATCAACTGCACTCAGCGATTAGGCGTCGCCGCCTCTCTGACGGCCACCGCCTCCGGTGGGACGAAAATCCTCACCACTGCCACTGTCGCCGCCTTTGTCCTGGCCCTGGCTCGGGTTGCGTTGACCCTGTCCCTGGATACCGCCACCCTGCCCGGCCGATTCTTGCGGGCTGCGGCCGAAATTCTGTTGGCCAGACTGTCCTTGCCCGGTCTGTCCTTGTTGACCTGACTGTCCTCTTTGATCTGGCTGTTGACCCTGAGTGCCGCTCGTGGCAGTCGCACCCATAGCCTTTTCATTTCGTTCGGTTCCCTGATTTTGATCTTTGTTTTTCTCGTCTGCCATATTCCCCTCCGTGTATGGATTCCATTTCGAACGGACGCTCCGCGTGAGCGTGCCGAGTGTCAGCCTGTCTTTCATCAACCTTCGTGCCAACGGAAACACTGGTAAGCGAGTAAATAATTTTGCCGCCTGCCGCTCACAAAACATACACGGCCCAATGAAATCGTACACGTTCCACCGGCAGGAGGGTGTCACGACCCGCGTGTTATACTTTCGCTCTTCGATGAACGCCGCCGGCCTCTACATTCACATCCCATTTTGTCGCTCGCGCTGTTCTTACTGTGACTTTGCCACGGGTCTTTATGAAAGTTCGTTGGCTGAGAGATACGTACGATCTCTGGTTAATGAGATCAGGGGTTGTAATGAGGTTGAAACACCTCGTGCCGTTGACACGATTTATTTTGGCGGCGGCACTCCTTCACTACTTTCGGCCGCGCAGCTTGCGACAATTCTTGAGGTTGTGCAGTCGCGCTTTGATGTCGCGGTAGGCTCTGAGATCACTTTGGAGATGAATCCGGGGACAGTTACCCGCACAGGTCTGCGTGAATTTCGCAATCTGGGTGTAAATCGAGCGAGCTTTGGTGCCCAGACTTTCGACGACAATGAGCTCGCAAGGTTAGGGCGGTCACACAGTTCAAGCGAAACATTGCAAACTTTTGATTGGTTGCGCGCGGCGGGCTTTGAGAATGTGAGTTTCGATCTCATTGCCGGACTGCCGGCTCAAAGTATCACTGCATGGCGCCGCAATTTGGAGCGGTCGCTTGCTCTCAATCCGGAACATCTTTCGTTTTATTTGCTGGAGGTGCATGAGGGAACTCCGCTCGCGGAACATATCAGGACTGGCAAGCAGCCGCAGCCCGACGCTGATCTCGCAGCGCAGATGTATGAGTTGATGCTGGAAAGTGCGGGCGCGGCAGGTTATGAACATTATGAGATCTCTAACTTATGCCGCCCGGGATTTGAATCGCGTCACAACACCAAGTATTGGAACGGCACCGCGTATTACGGCTTCGGTTGTTCGGCTCATTCATACGACGGCGAAGGTGAGCGTTGGGCCAACGAACGTAATCTGCTGCGATACGTTGAAGGGATTGAAAACGGTGTTGAGGTTGTCGTCGAGCGCACCGAGCTGACGCCAAACGATATTCGCGCTGAAGCAGTATTTCTTGGTTTGCGATTGATGCGTGGTTTGAACGCCAGGCAATACCAGAATCAATTCGGAATTGATTTGCTATCTGAGCGTCGCGCGGAGCTGAAGCAGTTTCGCGAAGCAGGATTGATCGAGCTTGATGGTGATTTGATTCGCCTAACTCGATCGGGTGCCTTGCTGTCGAATGAAGTGTTCGCTGCATTCGTGTGACGTAGAGATCGATCGAGTTAGAGATCGGCCAAGGACGAGTATCCTTTGCGGCTCTGCCGCCTTACCGCAGGAAAGCGGCAAGCCGACCTTGAATAAAGCCCCAGGCGGTGAGCTAAAGACCAAAGATCTAAGATCTGAGATCAAAGCCCAAGACCAAAGATCAAAGACCAAAGATCTAAGACCAATCTTCATGCCTCTCATCATCGCCATTGACGGTCCTTCCGCATCGGGTAAATCGACGCTGGGCCGGATGCTCGCTCGCGAGCTGGGCTTGCTCTACATCGACACTGGTTCGATGTATCGCGCCGTGGCCCTGGCAGTGATGGAGTCGAGTGTTAACTCGAACGATGATCTCGCGGTCGGCTCGTTGGCCGGACGGGTGGACATCGACCTGGAGGGCGATCCTGATTCTTTGCGCGTATTGCTCGAGGGCCGTGATGTTACCGAGATGATTCGTTCTGAGGAGGTCACCCACCTGTCATCGATTATCTCGACGATTCCCGCTGTGCGCCGGGCCATGGTGGCGCGCCAAAGAGAGCTGGCGGCGCGCGGTGCCGTGCTGAATGGACGCGACATCGGCACCGTTGTGTTTCCCGCAGCCGACGTTAAATTTTTCCTCACAGCGGTCCCCCAGGAGCGCGCGCAACGACGTTACGAAGAAGATCGCGCCCAGGACAGCACCACAGATTTCGAAGAAACATTTGCCGAGATGAACGAACGCGACCGCCGCGACGAAACGCGCGCCGACTCGCCGCTAGTTTGCGCTGCCGACGCAGTAGTCATTGACTCGACGGGACTGTCGATTCAACAAGTATTTGAAAAGGTGATGTCTGCGGTGAACGAAAAGAAGGCGAACAAGAGTCGCGCTGAAGGTAAGCAGTGAAATTTAACTTCACATTTCGCTCAGAGGGTCTTTGGATGTTGGCATTTTCGCTAGTGCCCGGAATTATCGTTATCCTTCTACTGTTGGTTCTTAAGGCGTTTGGAATACTGCGCTGATCTGCAATCAGCAGGCGCCCAGTCGGCAAGTGAGAATCTAAGCCATTGTTCACAGGAATCATTGAAGAGCTCGGACGCGTGCGCTCAGTTGAGCCGAACGGGGAGAACGCGCGCATGGTCATCGAGGCTCATGTTGTCACTGAGGGAACAAATCACGGTGATTCGATCGCCGTCAACGGCGTCTGCCTCACCGCGCTTGATATTACCGCCCACT
>Ga0079218_10000075_pt1 | contig 19724 bp, 14 predicted proteins | sample NCCompost_FD_77181 | JGI IMG/M metagenome (GOLD analysis project Ga0079218, IMG submission 77181) | Agricultural soil microbial communities from Utah to study Nitrogen management - NC Compost | ecosystem: Environmental > Terrestrial > Soil > Agricultural land | place: USA: Utah | collected... | reverse complement strand
TGACCAAGACGGCGCGTGAGACACACATGCGCTCGACCTCACACAAACATGGGCAGAAACGTGGGCAAGCGCGGCTGCGAGCGTGAAAACTCTTATATTTCAACACGACTTGTAGGATACCGTCTCCGCCAATCAGCGCCGCGATGATCCCATTTTGGCTACCCCAGACATCTGCCGACCATTCAGTTTCTAGCAGTCACATGGATTGGGCGCCGGCCGCATTTCTTTTTCCAAGGAGCCTTGAAGTGCCAGAAGAGCGAAGTTGGCCAGTCGTCGGAGATCGCGTACCCCAGTAAGGGCCAGGTCAGTCACTGCCTTCGCTGCGATCCTCCTGGCGACTTTGCCGCCGTCGCTTCCACTGTCCAGCTGTTGCCGATGTAACTCGAGTGCTTCCTTAACGGCCTGTTGCAACAGATCGAGCGTTTGCGAATCCCATGTGTGGGGATCGAGGCCATCGAACTGGCCCGCCTGTGCCACGAGCACCGTCGCGGCATTAATCAGATCGGAGGCGGTACACGGCTTCTCGAGAAGAGTCGCGTCGCGGTATGGTCCCGCAAGGTCGGGAAAGGCGCTCACGAAAATGTACGGCAACCCCTTGCGCCGCAGCGCCATGACGATCGTCCGCAGCTTCTTGCCCGACGCGTCGGCGGCAATCGCCTCGCGGAGCTGCCGCAGCGCCGCCGACTCCGGCTTGTACAGCCCGGTGCCCACGTACATCCCCTGCGCCCCCACCGACACGTAATATCCCTTCACGCTGGCGTCGATGTGCGTCTTGTACGGCGCGCGGTCCTTGTTGAACCGCATGTCGTTGTTGATGCGCGACAGCCACCCGGTGCCGAACGGCGGATCGACGGCCGCCATCAGCGCCTTCATCGGCTCGCGGCAGGCGCGCTCGTAGACGTCCTTGTGCGCCTGGAACCAGTCGCGGTGGTTGTTCTTCGCGAGCTGCGCGAAGAACGGGAACGCGTCGGGCGGGAACCCGGTGAACACGAAGCGATTCTAGGTCAGGTAGGTCGGGTGGGTCGGGTGGGTCAGGTAGGGGGTCGGACCCACCTGACCCACCTGACCTCTAAAGCGTCTTCATGTACTCCACGAGCGCCCAGCGATCGGCATCGGACATCTCGGCGCCCTTTGGCAGATACGAGTCGTGGCCGATGTTCAGGTTCCCGGGCTTGGTGGTGTCGAACGGCGTGCCGCCGGCGTCGTATCGAAATCCGACTTCCTTGGGATCGAACTCGCGCGAGCCCACGAAGAACTGCGGCCGGCGCGCGCTCGGCTGCACCATCTGCCACAGCGTCGGGACCGAGCCGTTGTGGAGATACGGCCCAGTGGCCCAGATGCCGTTGAGCGGACGCGCCTTGTAGACGAGCTCCTCCGTCCCCTTCTTGTGCTGCTCGACCAGCTCCTGCGCTCGCCGGTGCAGGTCGGCGACTCCCGTGAGCCTCAGTCCGGACGGTCCACCGGAGTCGTCGTCGGATCGCATCGCGGAGAACAGGCCGAGGTCGGTGCTGACCGAGCGCGACCGCCAGTTCTTCGGCTCGAGGATGACGCCCATGGCCATGGCGACGGTGAGCTCGACGCTCTTGGGGTTGGCCTCGATCGGCTTCCCGGTGAGCGTGACGCGACGGCCTTCCATGGGGCCGCTCACGGCCATGCGGTCGCGCGCGTTGGTGGCCATGAGGGGGTCGGTCCCGACCACCTTGATCGGCGTCTTCGTGATGCGATGCGGCCGGCCCCGCTGATCGGGTGGTACCACCGCGTGGCAGTTCACACAGTACTGCTTGTAGATGGCGGCGCCGCGCTGCGCCGCCTGCTGATCGACGCCGCCAAACGGCCAGTCGGGCGACCGCAGCCGCGACAGCCGGTGCTCGATGTCGAGCAGCTGGCGCGGCCGGGCCGAGCTCTCCACCCGCAGCAGGCCCCTCGTGTCGGGCGTGACGTGCGCAAACACGCCCAGCACCTCGCCGACGTTGCGGCCGAGGCGCTGCAGCGCGATGGCGTTGGGCGCCGAGGCGTTCCACTGCACGAAGTCGTGCCAGTGGGTGTCCCACAGGAACGGCATGCTGACGGGCGCGTTCGGCGGCCTGGTGTTCTGCCAGCGATCGAGGTTGATGCCGGTGGCACGGTTGAAGATCATGCCGAACGCATCGATGCGGGCATGTCCCCACGGCACCTCGGTGCGGCTCGAATCGATGAACTTGGCAAACCCGTCGTTGAACGTCTTCAGCCGCGCGTAGAGATCGGTGCGCTGCGCCGGCGTCAGCGCGGGGCCGCGCAGATTCGTCACGAATCGCCGGAACTTCTCTCCGTCCTGCGACGCGGCCGTCTGTTTGATCGCCTCGCCGAGGTCGTTGAGGAACGCCCACGTGTCGGCCTGCGCCGGCGCGCCGTCGATGCGCCAGGTGTTGCCGCCGGAATCGATCTCGTTCGTGTGGCAGGCGGCACATGTGAGGCCGAGCCAATCCGTATCGCCGTCCTTCACGAACCCGAGCGGCAGCCGATCGGGATTGCGCGTCGGGTCCCGGTTCTCCAGATAGCCGTAGCGCGCCAGCGAGTTGTCGTTGAACCGCGCCGTACCCGCGCCCGGCTGATCGAGCGCGAGGTACCAGGAGTACGGCACCAGCTGCGATCCCTGTGAGGTGGTGTAGAACAGGCTGCGATCGATCTGCGTCCATCCCTGATTGATGAAGCGCACGGGCGGCCGCGCCGTTTGCGAGTAGAGGCCGCCGGCCCACGCCATCACCGCCGCCGCGATTGCCACCCGCCAGGCCTTGAGCCGCATCAGAGTCCCCCCTTAGGAGTGTCAACGTGTGAACAGCCCGAAACAAACGCGGCCCCGCGGGTCACACACTCGGACATGCACTAAAATCAGGCCTCGGCACGCCTCGATCGAGAAGGTCTCTCTCTCCTAGGAGCATGCATGCGGTTGGCGACCCGCCCGCCCGAAGGGCGGGCAATTAAGCACTGCACCAGCGGGGCGAAGCCTGCAGGCTTGCCGCTCCGAGGCGTAGCCTCGCTGGTCATTGTAGGAGTTCTCGCGCCGTCATTGACGGTCGTTGCGCAGGCTCCGCCACTGCCACCTCCGATGAACGACTGCGCCACCGCGGCGTCAAGCAGGCTGAAGCTCATCTGCAATCAGCAGTCGCCCGAGGATCTGGTCGTCGTGCCCGGCGGGCAATGGGTCGTGGCGTCGGCCTACACCGGATCCGGGGTGAATCTGATACGCGTGAGCGATCGCGTCAGCCACAGGGCCTATCCCACCGTGGCGGGCCGCCGCCGGATCGACGAGAAGAAATACCCCGCGTGCCCGGGCCCGCCGGATACCGTCCCCAACGCCAGGTTCACGACGCACGGGCTGTGGCTGCAGCCGGGCCCCGCCACCGTGCACACGTTGTATGTGGTCGGCCACGGCACGCGCGAGTCGGTGGAGGTGTTCGAGCTCGACACCAGGCCGGCGACGCCGCTGCTCACGTGGGTCGGCTGCGTGATCGCGCCCGAACCGATCGGCCTCAACTCGGTGCGCGGCCTGCCCGACGGCGGGCTCATCGCCACCAACTTCCTGGCGCGCAACGTCACGCCCGAGGGGCGCCTTCGCATGCTCGACGGCGAGAAGAACGGCGAACTGTGGGAATGGCACGCGGCGGGCGGCTGGAAGAAGGTGCCGGGCAGCGAGGCCGCCGGCGCCAACGGGATCGAGATCTCGAACGACGGCAAGTGGTACTACGTGGCCGCCTGGGGCAGCCAGTCGTTCTTCCGCCTGTCGCGCGGCACGGCCACGCCGGAGCGCGACGAGATCCGCCTCGGCTTCCGCGTGGACAACATCCGCTGGGGCCAGGACGGCTCGCTGTACGCGGTTGGCCAGACCGGTTCCCGGGAGGTGACGGACACGTCATCGGTGGTCGTGAAGATCAACCCCGACACGCTCGCGGTGCGCGAGGTCTACCGCCGCCCCGATGACGTCACGTTCCGGTTCGGTACCGTTGCCGTGGAAGTGGGCAACGAGCTGTGGGTCGGCTCCTATCAGGGCGATCGCATTGCGGTAATCTCCAATCCTTGATGAGGCGTGGCACGCTACCGCTTCAGTGAGTTCGTGCTCTCGCCCCGGCGCCGGGTGCTGATCCGCGGCGGCCGCGAGCAGCCGCTCATCCCGCGCTATTTCGATCTCCTCGTCTTCCTGGTCGAGCGCCGCCACGAGGCGGTGCATCGGCGCGACATCTTCGATCGCGTGTGGAGCGATGTGGTCGTCTCCGACAGCGCGCTCAGCCAGGCCATCCGCACCATCCGCCGCACGCTGGGCGACGACTCGCGCGAGCCGCGGTTCATCCGCACCGTCTCGCGGCACGGCTACCGGTTCGTCTTCGACGGTGTGGTCGAAGAAGAGGACGAGCCGGCGCCGCCGGCGGCGGAGCCCGTGCCGCCGCCAGCGGTGCCAGCCGCAGCGGCCACGGCACCCCCCGATATTGCGGCCGCGGAAGACTTCTTCGAGCCGCTGCTGCAGCGGCTCACGCGGATCCCCACGAGCGCGGCCGACGAGGAGGACCAGCGCGAGGCCGCCGAACTGCTGCACGCGCTCGGCACCGGCGAGACGCTGGCGCGTCTCGGCGAGCGGCCGCGCCACGCGTTCGCGCGAGCGGTGCTGCGCGACACCCGCTGGGACGCGCCCACGGCAGGCGGCGTGCCGGTGCTGGACGCGCCCTCACCGGCCGCCGTGGCCTGGCATCTCACCGCGCTGCGGCTGCGGCGCGCGAAGCGGATTGCGGCGGCGCGATGGGCCGGCGCCGCGCTGGGAGGCGGCGTGGCCGGCGCGCTGGGCGGAGCCGCGGGTGGATTGATTCTCGCGGCCGTGCCCACGAGCACCGCCTCGCCCGCCGTGGCGCCGGTGCTGGCCGTGATCGGCGCGGCGTGCGGCGCTGCCGGGGGCGCCGGCGTGGGTGCCGGCCTGTCGGTCGCCGAAGCCGCGTTTCGATCGCGGCGCACGATCGCGCTCGTCGCCGGGGGCGCCGCCGGCGGGGGCGTCGTGGGTCTGGCGGCGCAGTGGCTCAGCCGATGGAGTCTGGCGGCGCTGGTTGGCGTGCACCTCGACGTCGGCGGCGGCATCGAAGGGTTGGTGATCGGCGGCGCCGCAGGAGCGGGGTACGCCGTGTCCACCGCGTTTGCCGAAGGAGGGCTGGCGGCACCGCGCGGGTGGCGCCGCATCACCACCGCCGTGGTGGTGGGATTGGCCTGCGCCGCCGCGACGCTCGCCCTCGCGCTCTCCGGCCGTGCGCTCGTCGGCGGCACGGTTCACCTGATTGCGCAGGCGTCGCAGGGGTCGCAGGCGCTGCTCACCCCGCTCGGCCGCCTCGTCGGCGAGCCCGACTTCGGCCCGGTCTCGGCCGCCATCCTGGGCCTCGGCGAGGGCCTCCTCTTCGGCCTCGGGCTCGCTTTCGGACTTACTCGCCGACCAAACTGACTCCCTACCCGACCCACCTGGCCCACCTGACCTACCTGGCCAAATCTCACGCAACGCTCACTTCTCCCTGACCCCGGCGTCACGACTTCCCCGCCACGAGCGCCGATCCTCTTCAGGACGACGGGCTCAACGCGTTCGTCATTGAGGAGGGGTTCATGGAAACGCTCACGGCCACTGCTACCTGCCGGATGGCCACCATCGCCATCGCCACCGAACGGCCCACGCACTTCGTGGACCTGACCGACCGGCTCGCATCGTTCGTCGCCGATTCGGGCATTCGCCTGGGGCTGCTGAACGTCCAGACGCTGCACACGACGACGGCCGTGGTGGTCAACGAGCACGAGCCGCTGCTGCTCGCCGACTTCGCCACGATGCTCGAGGACGTCGCCCCAGGTCACAGCGGCTACCGGCACGACGACCTGTCGGTGCGCACGGTCAACCTGACGCTCGGCGAACGGCCCAACGGCCACGCGCACTGCCGGGCGCTGCTGCTGCCCACCTCGGTGTGCCTCAACGTCGTGGACGGCCGGCTTCAGCTCGGCCGCTGGCAGCGCGTGTTCTTCGCGGACCTCGACGGCCCGCGCAGCCGTCAGGTGACGGTGCTGCTCTTCGGCGAGGAACAGTAGCGATGCGGGTGAAGCTGATCCTGCCCGCGCTCACCGAGGCCACGAGCCCGTTCTTCCGGCCGATCAAGTACTCGCTCTTCCCGCCGCTCGGGCTCGCCACGCTGGCCGCCTATCTCGACCCGGACGACGAGATCGATCTGCAGGACGAGCACGTCGAGCGGCTCGACATGCGCGACACGCCGGACCTCGTGGTGATTCAGGTCTACATCACGTCGGCCAACCGCGCCTACCGGCTCGCGGACGACTACCGGCGCCGAGGCGCGCACGTGGCGCTCGGCGGCCTGCATGTGACGTCGCTGCCCGAGGAAGCCGCGGCGCACGCCGACACGATCTTCCTCGGCCCCGGCGAAGACACGTGGCCGCAGTTCCTGGCCGATTTCCGCAAGGGACGGCCCGGCCGCGTCTACCAGTCGCGCACGCGGACGCTGGCGGGGCTGCCGCCGATTCGACGCGACCTGATCAAACACCGGCTGTACCTCGTGCCCAACTCGATCGTCGTCTCGCGCGGCTGCCCGCACGTGTGCGACTTCTGCTACAAGGAGGCGTTCTTCGAGGGCGGCAAGTCGTTCTACACGCAGACGGTCGATGCGGCGCTCGCCGAGATCGACCGCCTCCCCGGCCGGCATCTCTACTTCCTCGACGATCACCTCTTCGGCGACCGCCGCTTCGCCGGCGCGCTCTTCGACGGCATGCGCGGCATGGGGCGCCTGTGGCAGGCCGCCGGCACGGTGAACGCGGTGCTCGCGCCCGGCCTGCTGGAAAAAGCCGTGGACGCGGGGCTGCGCAGCCTCTTCGTGGGTTTCGAGACGCTCAACCCCGACAACCTGGTCGAGCAGCGCAAGTACCAGAACATGAAGCGCGATTACGCGGCGGCCGTGCGGCGGCTGCACGACCTGGGCGTGATGATCAACGGCAGCTTCGTCTTCGGCATGGACGGCGACGATCCGTCGGTGTTCGACCGCACCGTCGACTGGGCCATCGGCCAGGGCATCGAGACGGCCACGTTCCACATCCTGACGCCGTATCCGGGCACCGCGCTCTACAAGCGGATGGCCGGCGAAGGCCGCCTCACCGAAACCAACTGGGACCTGTACGACACGCGGCATACCGTGTTCCGGCCGGCGCGCATGACCGGGGAGCAGCTGGAGCAGGGCTACTGGCAGGCGTATCGCCAGTTCTATACGTGGCGCAACATCGCGCGCGGTGCCGCCGCGCACGGAAGCCTCGCACCCGGGCTGCGGCACTTCGCCTACGCGGCGGGGTGGAAGAAGTTCGAGCCGCTGTGGGATGTGGTGATCCGCGCGAAGCAGGCGGGCGCGATGCTGCCCGTGCTCGAAGGCATCCTCAGCGAGTTCGGCCGCCGGAAGAACTCACCACCCGCCTCACCCGCCCTACCCGCCTCACCGGCACGAAGTGCCGGCCCCAACGTCATTCCATTGCGACCGGTTGGAGAGCTGTGATCGTGCCAAACATCCCCGTCACGAACCTCCTCGAGGCCCTCGGCTGGGCCGCCCTCGGCGTCGCCATCGCTGCAGGCGCCATCTACGTCGGAGAGATGGATGATGCCCCCGGTGCCTCGCTCGCGGGCATCCTGATCATGATCGGCCTCATGGCGATCGGCGTGAGGAGCTGGCGGCGCGGCCGCGCTCACTGAAGCGCCGGGAGCCCGAACATGAGCCGCTGCGGCCCACCACCTTTGCCGCGGTTCGTGCGCACTCGCTGACGCTGAAATTCGAAGATTCTGCATCATCATCGGGTTGATTCCGTTGGCGCTCCGCGGCGTCTCGTACAAGCCGCTCGGTGCGGCGGCCATTCTCCGGCGGAATCTGCTGGTGTACGGCGCCGGGGTGTCGTCCTGCCGTTCATCGGCATCAAGGCCATCGGCGTCGTACTTGTGGCCGTCGGACTCGCCTGACTAGAGGTCGGCGAAGCGGTAGCCTACCCACGGCTCGGTCAGGATGTAGCGTGGCGCCGCGGGATTGGGCTCGACCTTTTTCCGCAACGATCCCACGAGCACCCGCAGATGTTCCGGCTGGTCGCCCGCGTGCGGTCCCCAGATCGCCTTCAGAATCGTCCGATGTGTCAGGACGCGACCCGGATATTGCGCCAGATACAAGAGCAGTTCGAACTCCTTCGGCGTAAGGCGCACCTCGTCGCCATCCCGCTGGACCCGGAACCGTTCCCGATCGATCACCAGTCCTCCGCGCACGATCGGCTCGCTCGCCGGCGACGGACTCGCGACGCGCCTGAGTGATGCCCGAATGCGCGCCAGCAGCTCGTCGGCGCCGAACGGTTTCGTCACGTAATCGTCGGCCCCGGCATCCAAGGCTCGCACCTTGTCGCCCTCGGCCCCTCGGGCGGACAGCACCAGAATCGGGATGCCAGTGGACTGCCGGGCGGCCACGCAGACATCCACTCCGTCGATGTCCGGTAACCCGAGATCGAGCACCATCAGATCGGGTTTGTCACGAGCGACACTCTCGAGGGCGGCGCGTCCGGTCATCGCCGAGAGGACGTCGTATCCGTTTGCGCGCAGCAGCGGTCCGACCGTACCGATGATGTTCGGCTCGTCATCCACAACCAGGATCCGCCGGTCCATGATTACGGCGCCACCGTAGCGGCGCGTAGAGCCCCCGGGACCGTCAGCGTGAACATGGCTCCTGCCCCGGAGGCGTTTTCCGCCCAGATCCGGCCACCGGCAGCCGAGAGCAGCCCCCGGGTAATCGAGAGCCCCATGCCGGTGCCAAAGGTCGCCTGGCGCGCGGTGCGGCCTCGATAGAAACGTTCGAACAGATGTTCGAGCTCGCCCGGGTCGAGGCCAGGCCCCTGGTCGATCACGGATATGCGCAGTCCCTCGGGTCTTGCCTCGGCGCGCACGAGAATCGGACGGTCGGCCGGCGAGTAGTGGCAGGCGTTTTCGACGACGTGAGCCAGGGCCACCGACGTCAGCCTCGGATCGATTTCGACTTCCGCCTCTGCGTCGGCCTCGACCGCCAGCGCGTGCCCCTCGACGGCGTGCCGCACGTGAGCAAGTGCCGCATCGACCACATCGGCGGGCGTGACCCATTGTCGTTCGATGCGGATCGCCTCGGCGTCGATCCGGGCCATGTCGAGGATGTCCTGGAACAGGCGGGTGAGCCTTTCGAGCTCGGTCATGGCCGCGCTCGCCTGCACGCGTCGCTCGTGCTCGGGGATGTCGCTGCGCAGGTTTTCGACCGCAACGCTGATCGCGGTCAGGGGGGTCCGGAGATCGTGACTCAGCGAAGCCAGCAGTGTGGCGGCCAGATCGGCCTTTTGACGGACGAGGGCGGCGGCGTCACGCTCGCCCAGGAACTCGGCCCGTTCGATCGCAATCGCCACGACGCCGGCGACCGCGTCGAGCGTGCCGACGTCGAGCGCCGACGACGCGGCAGCCAGCAGCCCGACGGCTTTCGTGCCGTGCCTGAGCGGGACGATGACGATGTCGTGTCGCTCGCCGACGCGAACGTGACCGCCGTATGCACGTTGACGAGCATCGAACTCGAGCGTGCCGCGCGCCTTGGCCAGTGCGGTGTTCAGCGTATCGACGTCGAGCGCAAGTTCCTCGGGTCCGCCCTGGTAGATGCGCCAGCCCCGATCGTCCGGGAGGCAGACCGCCACTCGGGCCAGCTCGAAGCGTCGAGCGACATATCGGCTGAGCACCTCGATCGCGCCGGCTGTTTCCGTCGTGAGCAGCACGTCACGGGTCAGGTCGAACAGGCGCGTCACCTCGTTTCGGCGAGCGATGGCGTCCCGGGTCCGATCCTGCGCGGCCGCTGAGAGATTGCTGGCAATGACCGCCACGATCAGGAAGGCGAACAACGCAATCCAGTTCTGCGGATCGGCGATCGTGAACGTGCCAATCGGCGGCAGGAAAAAGAAATTGAGGGTCAGCATCGCGAGCACGGACAGCAGGATCGCCGTTCTCAGCGTTGCGAGGGTTGCGACAGCCAGCACGACGAGGAGCAGGGCCAGCGCTGCCGTCGTCGGGCTGACGTCCGGCAGTGCCTTCAGCGCGACCGTGACCGCCACAATCGCGCCAAGGCTTCCACAAAACACGACGGCTTCGCGTGTCGAAAGAGGACGGACCATTCGCTTGTCCAGATTCTGTCACTTGCACCCGACCTCACGGATGCGTTCGCCGACTTCTTACGGACTTTTATGCCTTTCTAATGTGTGACCGGCGTACGGTGATGGCCGGGGCCCGACATGCACACGGTGACGTCGTTCCACGCCTCCGCGGTGGACCCCCACCGCATCGGTGCCATCCTGGCTGATTACTTCAGCTCGAACGTCTGCGTGCGTATCGACGCCGGTTCGTCGCGCGGTTCAGTGCGCTCGCGCTCGTCCTCCCGCCGCGCGCCGGACGGTTGTCCAGAATGGCCCATAAGAAAGTCATAAAAAGTTCGTAAGTACGGCCCCTCGGGCCGTGGGTGTCGGACGTCGTGCTCCGATAATCGAGACGTCGCCAAATTCGCGCATGCGCGAAACGGGGGAACCAGAGGACGTGCGACACGTCCAGGGGCGTATCCGGTCGTCGGTCCGGTAGAGGACTCCAACCTCGAGCCCGTCAGCTAACCCCGTCGGCGATTGGAGGTTTTTGTGTCCGAGTCGTCGTCCGCTCTGTCCGAACCGCATGCCGCCAGTGGGCATGAGAGTCCGGACCGCCTGCTTCCACTCACACTCACGGCGCTCGGCGTCGTATACGGCGACATCGGAACGAGCCCGCTGTACGCCTTGCGTGAGTGCTTCTTCGGCTCGCATTCAGTCCCACCCAGCCACGACAACGTGCTGGGAGTCCTGTCGCTCATCATCTACTCGCTCGTGCTGGTCATCTCGATCAAGTACGTCGCGCTGGTGATGCGTGCCGACAACCATGGTGAAGGAGGAGTGCTGGCGCTGACGGCCCTGGTGCCGGGCCGGTTTGGCGGCGCCAGCGGAGTCCCACGGCTGGCCGTCGGCCGCCCTGTACTGATCGCACTCGGCATTTTTGGAACGGCGTTGCTGTACGGCGACGGCATGATCACGCCGGCGATCTCGGTGCTGGGCGCGGTCGAAGGCATGGAGGTCGTGACACCTTTGTTTCAGCCGTACGTAGTGCCCGTCACCGTCGCGATACTCGTGGGGCTGTTTCTGATTCAACGGTACGGAACACACCGAGTCGGCGGCCTGTTCGGTCCCGTCATGGTCATCTGGTTCGCGACGCTCGCGGTGCTCGGCGTCGTCTGGATCGTTCGAATGCCGTCGGTCCTCGGTGCTTTTGATCCGCGGCACGCGGTCGCCTTCTTTCGCGACAACGGCTTCACCGGATTTACGGTGCTCGGGGCCGTCTTTCTGGTCGTGACCGGCGGCGAAGCGCTCTACGCGGACATGGGGCATTTCGGCAGGTATCCCATCCGCCTCGCCTGGTTCGCGCTGGTGCTTCCTGCCTTGATCCTCAACTACCTCGGCCAGGGGGCGCTGCTGCTGCTCGTACCGGGCGTCGAACATCCGTTCTTCCAGCTCGCGCCCTCGTGGGCCTTGCTGCCGCTCGTCGGCCTGTCGACCGCCGCGGCGATTATTGCCTCGCAGGCGCTGATTTCAGGTTCGTTCTCGATCACGCGGCAGGCGATTCAGCTCGGGCTCGCCCCACGGCTGGAAGTCGAGCACACGTCGGCTCGCGAAATGGGCCAGATCTATGTGCCGCAGGTCAACTGGGCGCTGATGTTCGCGACCCTTGTCATCGTCATTGGCTTCGGATCGTCGACGGCGCTGGCGGCGGCCTACGGGATCGCCGTGACGCTGACGATGGTCATCACCGTTCTGCTCCTCTACGTCGTCATGACCGACCGGTGGCACTGGCCGAAGGCCGGGGCACTTGCGGTGATGGGAACGTTCCTGGTCATCGACTTGGCTTTCTTCGGTGCCAATGCATTGAAGATTTTGCAAGGCGGATGGGTGACGCTGGCCGTCGCCGCGTTTCTGTTCACCCTGATGACGACCTGGAAGACCGGCCGTCGCCTGGTCGCTGAGCGCCTGACCGCCCGTGCCGTCCCGCTCAGCGAATTCATTGCGACGGTCGAAAAGATGCAGCCCGTACGGGTGCCTGGCACGGCGGTGTTCATGACCGCGCAGCCCACCGGCACGCCCCCCGCACTGGCCCACAACCTTCTGTACAACAAGGTGCTTCACCAGCACGTGATCGTGCTGACGGTGTCCACGGCGCAGCAACCCCACGTGGCGCCAGAAAACCAGGTGTCCGTGGAGCCACTCGGACACGACCTGTTCAACGTCCGGGTTCAGTACGGGTTCATGGAAGATCCCGATGTTCCGGAGGCGCTCGCACGGGCGCGAGACCAGGGGTTGGTGCTCGACACATACGACCTCACGTACTTCCTCGGCCGGGAAACGATCATCGTGACGCGCAGGAAGGGCATGGCGGTGTGGCGGGAAAGGCTGTTCGTCCTGATGGCGCGCAACGCGGTTCGAGCCACGGCGTTCTTCCGGCTGCCTCCCGAACGAGTCGTGGAACTGGGCGTACAAGTCGAGATGTGAAGCGCGTGCCCCTGGCCGGGCGTCCGGTTGCGAACTTAGCCCAGCTGTTCCACAAGTTCCCGGACACGGAGGCCGGATGCGCCCCTGTGAGCATGTCGTGGATTTGTCAGTGGGTGCGGGTTCCGGGACACTAGTGCGGTCGTAGGCGGGCCTGAAGGCCCGCAACTACGTACGCTCAGCTACGACTCGCATGCCGCTGACGCCGCGACTTCGCACGCCGCATCCGGTCCGCGTGGTGCTCTCCACGCCGGCCGTGCTGTCGTTCGTGTCGGTGTGGAAGGCGGCGGCGCTCGCCATCGCGCAGCTCGGCGCCGGGATCTTCTTCGTGGCCGGCGTGGCCGCGCCCGTGCTCGGCCCGGCGACGCTGTGGGCCGTCGCCGCCACGGCGATCGTGGGCTGGTTCGCGCGCGCCATCGACATCGAGAGCTGGGCGCTGCTGATTCCCGGCGGCACCTCGTCGCGCGTCCACCAGGCGTTCGGGCCGCGGGCCGGCCGCGTGGCGGCGGCCGTGGCCGTCGTGGATCGGACGGTATTCGCGGCGCTCGCGGCCGTCGTCACCGGCCAGTACGTCGCGCTCGTCCTGGCGCCGCGCCTCCGCGGCACGGTGGCGGGCGCGGTGGCCGGCCAGGAACTGGCCACCGTCATCGGCGTCACCATCATCGGCCTGCTGTGGATGCGGGCGCGCATCGGGCTGTCGTGGCCGCGCGACCTGATGGCCCGCGGCGTGTGGGTGGCCGTCGCGGTGCTGATCGCGCTGGCCGTCTGGGCCGCGGCGAGCCTCCGCCACGCCACGGTGCCGGTCGCCGCCCTGCTGCAGCCGCCGCTCCCGCCACGGTGGACGCCGCTGCCCGGGCTCGACAGCCTGATTTTCTGGTGGTCGGCGCTCATCCTCACGCTGCAGGCGATCGGCGGCGGCGACGCGCTGTCGCGCGTGGCGCACGACTTCCCGCCGCCGCGTCTCGCGTCGTTGCGCCGCACCCGCGCCCTGGTCGGCCTGATCACCGCCGGGCTCGGCCTCACCACGACGCTCTGCTACGTGCTGCTCGTGCCCGCGAACGAAGCGACGGCGTGGACGAGCACGCCGCTCGCCGGCCTGGCGTATCACCTGTCGGCACCGGGCTGGGTGCAGGGCGTCTTTGCCGTCGCGCTCGCGATCGCGGCGGTGCTGCTGCTCGTGCCCGGCATCTTCCTCTCGATGGGCGACGCCGAGGCGATGCTGCAGCGCCTCTCGATCGAGGGCGCACTACCGGGCGGCCTCGTGGAGCTCCACCATCGCCTCGGCACGCCAGTGCGTCTCATCGACACCACCGCGATCGGCACCGTCTTCGTCATCGTCCTGGCCGGCGGCCGCGTCGAGTGGCTGGCGCGCGCGTTCGCCGTGACGATCGCCGCCTACCTGCTGATCAAGATCGCCACGCTCGTCCGGCTGCGCGCCACGCACACGGACACGCCGTACCGCGTGCCGCTCACCTTTGGCGCGCGCCGCGCCCCGGTGGGCCTCGTCGCCACCGGCGTCGTGATCGCGGGCGCGCCGCTCGCCGCGCTCGCCGCCGGCGACGCGCCGGCGGTGGCCGCGGCTACGCTGCTCGCGGTCATCGGGCTGCTCGTGCTCACCGCGGGCCGCCCCGTCGAGCCCGAGACCACCGACGAGCCCCCGCCCGCGTTCGACGTCGTGCGCGACGACCGCGTGTCGCCGGCGCACCTGGGCACCCGGCCCGGATGCATTCTGGCGCCGGTCCGCAACCCCCACGCGCTCGATCACGTGGCCGCGGCGATCAAGGCGGCCGGCGATCGCGACGTGGTGGTGATGACGATCCGCGTGCTCGACCCCGACATGGCAACGGCGTCGAGCGAGGCCGAGCGTGGCCCGAGCGCTCAGGAGCGGCGGCTGTTCGAGTCCGCGGCCACGCTCGCCGAGCGCCTCGGCCAGCCGATCCGCCCCATCATCGTCGTCGGGCGCAACGTCGTGGACGCCATGGCCACGACGATGCTGCAGCTCCAGGCGTCCGAGGTCTACGTCGGCGAGTCCTCCACGCTGTCGAGCGCCGACCAGTCGCGGCTGCTCGGCGAGGCCTGGGAGCGGCTCGACAAGCCGGCTCCGATGACCGCCCGGCTGGTCATCGCGCATCGCAGCGGCCGCACCGACACCTATCACATCGGCGCGCATCCGCCCTCGCTCACACCCGTCGATCTCGATCTCATTCACCGCGTCTGGCTCGACGCCGCCAAGGCCGTCGGCCCGCACGTGCACCACCACGACGTCGTTCGCGCGGCGCTCACACAGATGGAACATCAACTCACCGGCCCAGCCCGGGACGAAGCCCTCGCGGCGATCCGCGATGTCGCCCGTCCCGCCGACGAGCTCGCAGGCATCCTGCTCGCACGCGACTACGGCCGCCTCCGCGACGTGCTGCGCAACCGGCACGCCGGGGAGGTGGCCGAGCTGCTCACCGCGCTCAGCCTCGAGGATCAGGTCGTCGTCTTCCGCGTGCTGCCCCGCAAGGACGCCGCGGCCGTGTTCGAGTACCTCTCGCAGGACGCCATGGAAGGCCTGCTCAAGGCCATGGCGCAGGAAGACATCGCGGCGCTGCTCAACAACATGGCGCCGGACGACCGCACGCAATTCCTCGAAGAGCTGCCCGCCGCCGCCACGCGGCAGCTGCTGTCGCTGCTCACGCCGGCCGAACGGGCCGTGGCGCTCACCCTGCTCGGGTATCCGGAACGCTCGGTCGGGCGTCTCATGACGCCGCACTACGTGGCGGTGCGCGAGCACTGGAGCGTGCAGGAAGTGCTCGACTACGTCCGCAACCACGGCCAGGACAGCGAGACGCTGAACGTCATCTACGTCATCGATGAACAGGGGCTGCTGATCGACGACGTCCGCATTCGCGAACTGCTGCTGGCGCCGCTCGACAAGCGCATGGTCGAGCTGATGGACCGCCGCTTCGTGACGCTCACCGCCACTGACGACCAGGATGCGGCCGTGGGCATCTTCCGCCAGTACGATCGCAGCGCGCTGCCGGTGACCGACACGGCCGGGATGCTCATCGGCATCGTCACGATCGACGACGTGCTCGACGTGGCCGAGGCCACCGCCACCCGCGAGATTCAGCGCATCGGCGGATCCGAGGCGCTCGACGAGCCCTACATGGAGACGTCGTTCTGGCAGATGGTGCAGAAGCGGGCCGGCTGGCTGACGGTGCTCTTCGTCGGCGAAATGCTCACCGCCACCGCCATGGGCGCCTTCGAGGCCGAGATCTCGCGCGCCGTCATCCTGGCGCTCTTCGTGCCGCTCATCATCTCGAGCGGCGGCAACTCCGGGTCGCAGGCCTCGACCCTCGTCATCCGGGCGCTGGCGCTCGGCGAGGTGGCCCTGTCGGACTGGTGGCGGGTGATGAAGCGCGAGCTGATGGCGGGCCTCGTGCTCGGCACCATCCTCGGCAGCATCGGCTTTCTGCGCATCGCCGTGTGGTCGGCGTTCTCCACCGTCTACGGCGAGCATTGGGTGCTCGTCGGCATCACCGTTTCGGTGTCGCTCGTCGGCGTCGTGCTGTGGGGCACGCTCAGCGGATCGCTGCTGCCCTTCCTGATGCGCCGCCTCGGCTTCGACCCGGCGACCTCGTCGGCGCCGTTCGTCGCGACACTCGTGGACGTCACCGGGCTCGTGCTCTATTTCTCGGTGGCGCTGGTCGTGTTGAGAGGGACGCTGTTGTGAGCCTGGTCGCTGTTGTAGACGGACGTGGGGGCCGGCTTTAGCCGGCCCATGGGCCGGCTGAAGGCGGCCCCTACGAACCCAATGGCTAAACCATTAGAGGGCCGCATCGCCGTCGTCGCCGGCGCCACGCGCGGGGCCGGGCGCGGCATCGCACGCATGCTCGGAGAAGCGGGCGCCACCGTGTACTGCTCCGGCCGCAGCGTGGCCGGCCGGCCCGCCACCGGCAACCGGCCCGAGACGATCGACGAGACCGCCGAGTTGGTGACCGCCGCCGGCGGGCGCGGCATTGCCGTGCAGACCGATCATCTGCAGGCCGATCAGGTGGAGCGCCTGTTCGCGCGCGTCACACAGGAGACCGGCCGGCTCGACATCCTGGTCAACGACATCTGGGGCGGCGACGATCTCACCGAATGGGGCACGCCGTTCTGGAAGCTCGAGCCGGCGAAGGGCTTCACCCTCCTCGAGAGCGCGATCAAGACGCACATCCTGACGAGCCGCTACGGCGTGCCGCTGATGATCGAGCAGACGTCCGGCCTCGTGGTCGAGATCACCGACGGCGATCACAGCGGCTATCGCGGCACGTTGTATTACGACCTGGCGAAGATGGCGGCGATCCGGCTCGCGGCCGACATGGCCGCGGAGCTCGCGGGCAAGGGGGTGACGGCGCTCGCGGTCACGCCGGGCTTCCTGCGGTCCGAGGCGATGCTCGAGCGCTTCGGGGTGACCGAGGCGAACTGGCGCGAGGCCAAGGTGATGGGATTCGAATCGTCGGAGACGCCGTGCTTCGTCGGCCGCGCGGTGGCGGCGCTCGCCGCCGATCCGGAAGTGCACCGCAAGGCGGGCGGCGTCTATGCCAGCTGGACGCTGTCGGACGAATACGGCTTCACCGACATCGACGGCGGCCGCCCGCACTGGGAACGCTACATGCTGGCGAAGACCAACGAGATCCTCGACCGCGGCGGCCCGGCCGATCCGCAGGAGAAGTTCTGGGTGAAGGCGCTGTACGGACTGTTCAAGACCGACGCGCGCTACCGCGACATGGCGGCGCGCGTCGAAGCCGTGGTCGGAGTGCCGACGAGCGACTACGATCCGCGGGCCTCGTAAGCCGGAGGCCCGGGGCCGCCCTACTTCGCTTTCGTGACCCCGAATTCGAAGGGCATGCCCATGAAGTCGCCGGTGAAGGCGATCTTGTCGGGCGACGCCGTCCCGACGTAGTTCAGCGTAATGGCCATGCCACCGAAGTCGAGGTCGACGCTGAACGAGATCTTGTTGCCCTCGACTTTGCCGTTCTTGATCGGGATGCCGGCGCCGTCAGGCCCGAGCGACGTCCCGGTCAGCGCGGCGCCGTCGGTCTTGAAGTCGAAGCCGACCGGGATCGTGCCCATCGGCGTTTCGATGCTGCCCTCCCACTTGCCATCGGCATCGTGGGCAAAAGCCGGCGCGGCCAGCAGCAGGAGTCCCAGTGCCAGTGCGAGTACTTGTTTCATAGTCGTGCTCCTCGAGAATTGCCCCTCACCTAGAAATCGACTTCACCTGGCGTCACCAGGACCCGCGAGAGCATACGCGTCACCGCGACCAGTTGTTCCCGCTCCGGCGCCGTGAGCTCCGCGAGGCGCTGGCCGACGAGCTTCTGATTGCGCTTCTTGATGTCCGTCAGGACACGGCGGCCTTCCGCGGTGAGCCGCACCATGGTCTGCCGGCGATCGCCCTTGTCCACCCAGCGCTCGAGCCAGCCGCGACGAACCAGCATGTCCACCGACTTCGAGATCGTCGGCAGGCTGACGGCCTGGTAGCGGGCCAGCGCGCTCATGGTGCACGGCCCGAGCGCGACCTTCATCAGCGTGCCCATCTGCGTCGGCGCCAGGGCGTCGGGCGACCGCCGCATGTCGGCGGCCACGGTCCGCATGACCAGCATCACGACGAACAGCAACTCGTGCGCCGCGGTGCCAGAATCGACGCCGCTTCGCGCCGCCGCCGCACGCGCTCCCGACATGGGACGGGAGTCTAGCATGGTAGGTTTGCCGTACTAACTGTTTGCAGGCCTAATCGGAACGGCTAACCGGCCGGCCACTCGAGGTCGGCGCGCACGCCCACGAGCGGGCTCTGCCGGCTGACGGCGGCGAGATAACACCTGCCTGCCTTGAGATCCGCCAGCTCCGTCTCGAGGAGCGTCACCGTCCCCGTCATGCGGCCCTCGAGACGCTTGATCAGAATGTGCGCCACGCCGCCGTTCGGCCGCTGAGCGCGGCGGTGCAGATAGACGCCGGCGATGCCGGCGCGACCCGGCCCTGCCGGCGACAGCGTGTACGAGAGCCGCCGCGTCTGCTCTTCAACCTGCAAGCGCGCCACGACGCGGAAGTCCGCCGTCGAGGCCGGCACGGCTTGCGCACTCGTGGCCTCGACGTCGATGCGCACGACACGGCTCGTTGCGGGCGGCGTGACCGCCGGCACGCGGCGTACCTGATGCCCGACCCCTCTCGGCGCCGACGCCGGCGGTCGCCGGCGCTTCGTGGCCTGCTCGTAGGCGAACGCCAACGCCAGCAGCAGCGGCTCGGAAAACGGACGACTCAGCAGCTCCACGCCGACCGGAAATCCACCCTCGACCACGCCGGCTGGCACCGTGATCGCGGGGCAGCCGCTCTGCGCCGAGAGCGCGGCGTTGCTGCCCAGTTGATTGCCGCCGACGAGCGGCGCGATGCGGCGCGTAGTTGGATAGACCAACGCGTCGAGGCGGTTGGCGTCCATCACCTCGACGACGGCGCGGCGCAGCGCCTCGCGCGCCGCCAGCCGCAGCCTGTAGTCGTCGCCGGCCGGATAGTCGTCCGGCAGGGCGTTGGCGCCTTCGATGAACGCCTGGAACTGCGCGGTGTGCAGCCCGGACACCAGCAGCGCGTCGAGCGAGGTAACGGCCGCGGCGGGCGGGCGGCGCAGGTAGTCGCGCAGATCGAACTTCAGCTCCTGCGTCAGCAGGTTCGACGCCATGAGCCGCGCGCCGAGATTCGGCACCATCACCTCGACGGCGATCGCGCCCCTGGCAGTCATGTCGGCCACGGCGCGCCGTACGACCGCCGCCACGGGCTGATCCTCCGGCGCTGCGCCGAAGAGCTCGGCCAGCACGCCGAGGCGCGCGCCGCGCAGCGCGTCCTCCCGCAGCGACGAGAGGTACGACGCCGGCGTCTTGCCGCTGCTCTCCGCCGTCACCGGATCGGCCGGGTCGTGGCCCACCGTGGCATCGAGCACCGCGGCCACGTCGGCCACCGTGCGCGCCATGGGCCCGACTGAATCCTGCGTATGGCCGAACGGGATGACGCCGCTGCGGCTCGACAGCCCCGCCGAGGGGCGCAAGCCGACGATCGCGTTGTGCGACGCCGGGATCCGG